>Ga0187893_10003810_pt1 | contig 29750 bp, 21 predicted proteins | sample MA1701074metaG_FD_139574 | JGI IMG/M metagenome (GOLD analysis project Ga0187893, IMG submission 139574) | White microbial mat communities from a basaltic lava cave in the Kipuka Kanohina Cave System on the Island of Hawaii, USA - MA170107-4 metaG ...
CGCAGGATCGCTCGCCGCGGCCGAATGTCGTCCTGATCATCACCGACGACGTGGGGTACGGCGATTTTGGGCCGTACGGCGTCACCGACATCAGGACGCCGAACGTCGACCGGCTGGCGCGGGAAGGGGTCAAGCTCACCGATTTCTACGCGGCGCCGGTGTGTACGCCGACGCGCGCGATGCTCATGACGGGACGGTATCAGCAGCGCGTCGGCCTCGAAGAGGCGCTGTCGAGCGCGGGGCCGCGAGACCGCGGCCTGCTGCCGACCGGCCACTCGCTGACGCAGCTGTTGAAGAAGAACGGATACGCGACCGGACTGGTTGGCAAATGGCATCTCGGGTGGAAACCGGAGTTCGGTCCCAACGAGCACGGGTTCGACTACTTCTTCGGGTTCAAGAGCGGCGCCGTCGATTTCTATACCCATGAGGCCGCGAGCGGCCTCGAGGACCTGTTCGAGAACACCACGCCGATCAAGGTCGACGGCTACATGACCGACCTGATCACCGCTCGAGCCGTGCGGTTCATCGAGCAGCACGCGAAAGAGCCGTTCTTCCTGGACGTCTCGTACAACGCGGCCCACTGGCCGTTCCAGCCGCCCGATCACCACTCCAGGGCGAAGCAGGTGGCCTATCAGGGGCCGATGGACGATCCGGCCCCGACGCGGAAAGACTATGCGGCGATGCTCGAGCGCGCGGATGCGGGGGTTGGCCAGATTCTGCAGACGCTGGCGACGCTGGGCATCGAGCGGAACACGCTGGTCATCTTCACCAATGACAACGGCGGCGAGTGGCTCTCACGGAACACGCCGCTGTCGAACCGGAAGGGCACGGTCTGGGAAGGCGGGATCCGCGTCCCCGCCCTCTTCCGCTGGCCGGGGCGGCTGCCGGCCGGGCGCACGAGCAGTCAGGCGGCCATCTTCATGGATCTGACGGCGTCGATTCTCGCGGCGACCCATACGCCGGTGCCGCCCGAGGCGCGGCTCGAAGGGATCAATCTCCTGCCGATCCTGTCGGGTCAGGCGGCGCCGTCCGAGCGCACGCTCTTCTGGCGCACGCAGACACAGAAAGCCGTCAGGCGCGGCGACTGGAAGCTGCTCGTCCAGGGCAATGCGGCGTATCTCTTCAACCTGCGCGAGGATGTCGGCGAGCACAACGATCTGGCGCGCGAACGGATCGATCTGATTCGGACCCTGCGGCCGCTGATCACTTCGTGGGAGGCCGACGTCGACGCGGAACGCAAGGCGCACGGGCCCTGATCGGCCGCGCAGCGCGATCAGCGCCCGGTAGCCGGCCGCAGGCCCTCGTCCGCCATGGCCGCGCGGCCGGCCGGGCCGGTCAGGAGCGCCGCAAACGCCTCCGCCGCGGCCGACGCGGCGGCGCGGTGCCAGATCGAATACGTCGTCGCCAGATCGAATTCCGGCGGAAACGGACCAACCAGTGCTGCGCGATTGGCCTGGACGATCTCGCTGATCTGCGTCACGCCGAGGTCAACCTTCCCGTCGAGCACCAGGCGCATCGTCTCGACCCCGTCCGGCGCGAGCGTCGCCTTCTTCAGCACCTCGTCCTTGATCCCCAGCGACTCGATCACTTTCATGAAGTGCGTCCCGACGGTCGCCCCACGGGCAGGATCGGAAAACGCGATGCGGCGCGTCGAGAGGAGTGACGCCTTCAGTTTCTCGGCCGTGGACGTGTCCGGCTTGGGTGCGCCCGGCGGCGCGGCAAAGCCGGCCACCGTGTCGCCCAGCCGGGTGCTGACACCGTCCCGGAGCCGGCCGCTCTTTTCGCCTTCGCTGATCAACGGCTGCGACGTAATCAGCACCGCGGCGTCCGGGTCTGCCAGAAAACTCTTGTAGGTCGCCCCTGCGGTGTCGAAGACAACAACGATCTTGTGGCCGGTTGTCGCCTCATAGTCTGCCGCCAGCGTGAGGAATGGCGCCTTCACGCCGGCCGCAGCATAGACCTTCACTTCCTCGCCCGAGGCGGACGTGGTCAACGCGAAGACCACGGCCATTGACAGTACCGTCAGCCGCATGGCAGCGATTATCGCCATAATCGCGGGATGCCACAACGGCGGAACGACGGCACGACGCGTCCGCTGAAGACCCTCGAGCGGGTCCTGTCGAAGGCCGGCGTCGGATCGCGTGTCGAAGCGGCGCGGTGGGTGCGTGCAGGCCGCGTGACGGTGAACGGGCGCGTGGTTCGCGATCCCGATCGCTGGGTTGACATGGAGCGTGACCGCGTGCGCCTGGACGGCAAACCGCTCCGCCCCCGTGAACGCATCTACCTCTTGCTGTACAAGCCCGCCGGGTACCTCACCACCTACCGTGATCCGCAGGATCGTCCCACTGTCTACGATCTGATCGCGGATGTCGGCACGTTCGTGTCGCCGGTTGGGCGGCTCGACCTCGACACATCCGGGCTGCTGCTGATGACGAACGACACTCAGTTCGCCGAGCGTGTGACCAATCCGAACTCGCACGTCCCGAAGACGTATCTGGTCAAGGTTTCCATGCGGCTGACCGACGAGCAGCTGCAGCGGCTGCGCGACGGGATCGAGCTGGCCGACGGACCGACGCGTCCGGCACGGGTCGAGCGGGTGCGCGACTCGGCGAAGTACACGCACGTCGAGATCGCGCTGACGGAGGGACGCAATCGCCAGGTGCGCCGGATGGTCGAGGCGCTTGGCGGCACCGTCCTCAAACTGGTGCGCATCGGGATCGGGCCGATCGGCATCGGGACGCTGGCAATCGGGACGTGGCGACCGCTGACACCAGTCGAAGTTCGAGCGTTGGGAGGAGTACACCGTTGACGTCTCTCCATCGGCGACGCTGGAGCCGCGTGGTCGGACGAACTCTCTCTTGAAATTCCGCGTCTCATTCTTCGACACGCGAGCCACAAGATCCGCAGTATTGCTGCTCGCTGTTGGTGGCCGGCGCACCGACAACGCATTCGACGATGGGACACGGCCGGACGAGAGGGGTCAGACAATCGACACCGCCGTCCGAAAAGTCGTCCATCTGCAAGTCGTAGTCGACGAGTGGCTTCATTCTTTTCCATCCCCCGTGTGCGCTCGGTTCGTGATCGATCCTGGGACAAGGCAAGCCCAACTACTGATTCAACGGCGACAACGTGTCCAGGCAAATGTATGCAACCGCACTTTCCTGGCTGCCGGTGGCAACTCGATTGCCTCTTGGAAACCCGAGGATGACTCGTATGAGCCCGGATCTCGGTCGGGTGCTCGTTGTCGACGACACTCTAAACGATAGGGAGATCCTTGCCCGACGTCTCGCCCGGAAGGGCTATGCCGTCAGCGTGGCAGACACGGCCCGTGAGCTCCTCGAACGCATCAGGACCGAATCGGTGGATCTGGTCCTGCTCGACATCGAGATGCCCGACATTACCGGACTCGATGCGCTCGTCGCCGTCCGCCAGCACTACACCGCCGTGCACCTGCCCGTCATCATGGTGACGGCGAGAAACCAGAGCGAGGAGATCGTCAAGGTGCTGGAGCTGGGCGCCAACGACTATCTGACGAAGCCGATCGACTTTCCGGTGGCTCTCGCGCGAATCCGCATCCACTTGTCGCTCATGCGCGCCGAACAGGCGTTGCGCGCGAGTGAAGAACGCTACGCGCTGGCGGCTCGGGGCTCCCACGATGGACTCTGGGACTGGAATCTGCGCAACGACACGATTGGCTTTTCCTGCCGGTGGAAATCGATGCTCGGCTACAGCGAGACGGAGATTGGCGACAGTCCGGAAGAGTGGTTCTCTCGAATCCACGAGGGCGATCGCGAGAAAGTCAGGCGGTGTGTCGCCGAACACCTCGATGGCCAGACCAGCCATGTCGAGATCGAAGCGCGGATGCTGCACAAGGACGGGGGGTTCCGGTGGATGCTCACGCGCGGCGTGATGGTTCGCGACGATGACGGCGCGCCCGTGCGCATGGCGGGTTCTCAAACCGACATCACCGAAGGCAAGGTTGCCGATCCGATGACGGGCTTCCCGAACCGGGTGTTGTTCCTCGACCGGCTCTCGCGGTCGATCGCGTATCGGCGCCGCCATCCGGACTCGCTGTTTGCCGTGCTTGTCGTGGATCTGGGCGGATTCAAGTTGATCAACGACAGTCTCGGGTACGCCGTCGGTGACCGATTGCTGATCGGAGTCGCCACACGGCTGGAGAGCTCGCTGCGGCAGATCGATACGGTGCCGTGTCTCGATCCGAGCTTCACGATCGCACGTCTCGGCGGGGACGCATTCACCATTATCCTGACCGACCTCGCTGACCCCTCGGACGCGATGCGCGTTGCCGAGCGGCTGCTCAACGAGCTGAGGCGCCCCTTCCACATCGATGACAAGGAGCTCTTCAGCTCGATGAGCATCGGCATCGCCCTGAGCACACTCGCCCGCCAGCAGCCGGAAGACTACCTGCGGGACGCCGATACCGCCATGCACCGGGCCAAAGCGCTCGGCAAGGGTCGCTATGTTGTCTTCGATGCCCTCGTGAGTGCGTGAGCGGCAACGCACTGCTCCCCCCTCATCTGTCAGGGAGGTAGCCTGGACCACCTCGCGCCCTTCTCCTCTGAAGCAAGGCAGACGCAGACGCTGCGGGAACTGGCTCCGAGAAGACGAACCCTTGAGCCAGATGACAGTTGAGATGGCGTAGCTTCTGGATCTGTGCGCCCGTTTCAACGCCTTCCGCAATGACCCCCATACCGAGCGCGCGCGCGAGGCTGATGATCGCGTCGATGATGCGACCGCTGCGCATCGCATCACTCGTCGCCACGAACGAACGATCGATCTTGAGCGTGTCGTACTCGAAACGATTCAGATTGCTGAGCGATGAATAACCTGTACCGAAATCGTCCAGATGGAATTTGACCCCGCTCTCGCGCAGCTGGGCGAGCTCGCGTATTGTCGCCGCCTCGTGCTCCAGGAGGGCGTTCTCGGTGATCTCGAGGTGCAGCGCGTCTGCTCTCAAACCCGTCTTTTCGAGGATCGCCACGGTGCGGGCGGCGAAATTCGGTTCGGCAAAGAGGCGCGAGGAGACGTTGACGCTGACGGACAGGTTCGCGAAGGCGGGGTCACTGTTTCGCCACTCACAGATTTGCCGACAGGCTTCCTCCGTCACCCACCAACTCAGGGAGGCGATAACGCCGCATTTTTCGGCGAGGGGGATGAACGTATCGGGACCAATAATCCCCCGATCTCTGTGCCTCCACCGCAGCAGCGCCTCGAATCCGACAAGCTGCATGTGTTCGAGCGCAATGATCGGCTGGTAGTAGACCATCAACTCCCGGCGGCTCAGGGCCGAACGCAAGTCGGTTTCGAGCTCGAGGCGATCGAGCGCAGTGTCGTGCATGACACGGGTGAACACCGCCGAAGAACCCCTCCGCGTGCCCTTGGTGCGATACATCGCCGTGTCGGCGTCGCGAAGGAGATCCCCGGGACTCTCATACGTGCCTCCGCTCAACGCGATGCCGATGCTTGCACTCGTGTAGAGGTCCTTCTGACCGAGCACGAACTTCAGCGACAGCACGCTATGGATGCGATCGGCCAGTCGTGTAGCATCGGCGAGGTCGATGATGCGTGACGCGAGAATCGCGAACTCGTCGCCGCCGAGTCTCGCGACGGTGTCGCCGGGACGAACGAACATCCTCAGGCGCCTCGCGACTTCGACCAGGAGCTCGTCGCCGGCCGAATGCCCCAGGCTGTCGTTCACCGTCTTGAACCGATCGAGATCGAGAAACAGCACGGCGAAAGCGCGGCTCGGCTCGCGACGCTGTTGGTTCAGCGCGAACTCGAGGCGATCCAGGAACAGCGTGCGGTTCGGCAGCCCGGTCAGCGTGTCGTGCAGCAGTTCGTGCCTGAGCCTGGCCTCGGCGAGCTTGCGGTCGCTGATGTCGGTGAGCGAGCCTGCGATGCGCGTGGCGTCGCCTCCTGCAATGCGAACCGCGACGCCCCGGCACAACACCCAGACGAACTGGTTCGCACCATTCCTGATACGGAACTCGTGTTCGAGGTATTGCGTCTCGCCACTGAGGTGAAGGTCCAGTGCCTGCTTGAGCGGCGCGAGGTCGTCGTCATGGACGCGATCGAACCACGTCGCAGCCGTCGGCCGTCCATCGTCGTGGAGCTGGAGTAACTCGAACCAGCGTGGCGAGAAATAGATCTCGCTTCGGGCCAGATTCCAGTCCCACACGCCGTCGCGCGCCCCCGCGACAGCCAGCGTATAGCGCTCCTGACTGGCTCTGAGGGAGGCATCGGCGTCCTGTCGCGCCACCGCGTAACGAAGAGCCCGGCGGAGCAGCTCCGCCGTGATGTGCCGTTTGATGAGGTAATCCTGCGCCCCATCGGCGAGACTCGCGAGCGCGGTCTCTTCGTTATCGAGGTTGGTCAGGATGACGACCGGAACGTTCGGCGCTGATGCGTTGAGATAATGCAGGTTGCCGAGCCCCGAACCATCCGGCAGACTCAGATCCAAGAGGACAACGTCGTACGGCCGCTTCGCGAGCTGTGCGATGCCGCTGCGCAAAGACGTCGCGTGATCGACGTCGATCCGACTGCCCGGTATCGTCGCGAGCTCGCGGCCGATAAGCTCCGCCTCGAGATCGTCGTCTTCGATCAGCAAGATCCTCATAGAGGCGCGCGCCTATGTCTCCACCAGAGGCAAGAGCACGAAGAATGTGGAGCCGTCTCCCGGACGAGACTCGACCCAGATCCGGCCGCCATGCCGTTCCACGATGCGCTTGCACAGGGCGAGTCCCATTCCGGCGCCAGGGTAGCGATCGCCGGGGTGCAGACGTGTTCCCAGCTCGAAAATGCGCTCCCTCGAGGCCTCGGGAATTCCAATTCCATTGTCACGGAATCTCATTAGCCAGCGGTCAGCACGCCTTTCCGCATTGATTGTAATCACCGGGCGATTCCCGTTGCGAAATTTGATCGCATTGGATATCAGATTCTGAAAGAGATGGACGATCTGTTGTTCGTCGCCCTTTGACATCAAATGGTGGTTGATGACGTGGATCTCGGCCCGCGCTTCGACAATGTTCGGGTGGAGATTCTCGAGTGCCTTTTCCAGACAGACGCGCAAGTCGATGACAACAGGTCTGGCCGTCCGGCCGGTGACGACCAGGTACTCCGTCATTCCATCGAGCATTCTGCTCAAGCGCTCAGCGCGGTCGAGCACGCGCGAGAGGACTCGGCTCTCCGATTCTCCGTCGCTCGCATGATTCTGTCGTGCAAGCCGCACGAGCTGCTGCGCTGGTTCTCTCAAGTCATGCGAGAACAGCAACGCGACATCGCGCATCTCGTCGAGAGCGTCCTCGCGGTTGCTCGCGGGCGTATCGGTCGGAGGATAATTCGCGTCAGGAGATGTTCTCGCGTGCGCGCCGATCCGACCGGCCGTGGACCGATCGCCTTCGAACTCCGCGTGCGATCCGAGCGCACCGACGCGGCCGAGCGCCCCCGCAATGACCGCTCCGAGTGACAAGAAGCCCCCACTGCTCTTGCAGAGGATTCCGTCACACACAAGGCCTGGCTTCAACACCCTCTTGAGAAGGTCGGCTTTGTGGCCAAAGAGAATGACGACGGTTCGCGGGTTACGGCGCCTGAGGATGTCGACGAACGTGCCGATCGTGGTCCATGCGAGATCGGCCGCGACCACGGCAGCATCCGGGGTGCCCGAGGCCAACTCTTCGGTCAGGGCTAGCGCGGTGCTTGTCTCTTTGACCACCGCCTGTGGCAGCTGCTGTTGAAGGATCAGTCTCGAGAGCGTCCGATCAGCCGCATGCGAGTCGATGAGCAGAATCGTCGGAGCGCCGGTCATACGCCTACGCACCGCAAACAAGTCGACGTGACGAACCGTTCTCGTGAAATCGCTATCTGAACGAGGACACGCGTCTGCGACGCGCGACGCGTGGGCATTAGAATCGCGTACGCGCCCGATCCCTGCAACGGGATTCTGGCTCGTCGCGCTCGACACGCAGGTCGCGCACGTTGTCCGTCGGTCTTCCCCAGCGGCGGCCACCTTCTCCCATTCATCGACCAGCCTCTCCCATTCGTCGATCCGGTCTCGTCGACGGGACTCCGATCCGCTCTGACCATGCGGCGGACTTACTCTTTCAATCCACCGTCCGTCGCTCCCACCTCGAACAGTGCCGTCTGGACGGCATTTATCGAGAGCCGTCCCCGGGGAGTCTCCACCTGGGTTGACTTCTGTCTGCTCGCCGAGATTCACTGCGGTTCCCTCTCGGCGCCGCGACGCCACGTCTTGCCACCGGCAAACATCGTCGAATCCGACGAAAGGGCACTCGTCGAATGGCGCGTCGCGCCTTGAGGGGTCCCAGGTTCGTGAGCATTGCCGTGACGAGTACCGGCTTCGCTCACATGACCTCGCCACCGCGGAGAACGCAGTGGAGCCCGCGGGCTGTGGAGGCTCGGGCAACGTGCTCGCGTTGGACCCCGGCGCTACAATGCGGGGCTGGCCGCTGCGCGTGCGGGGTGTCGGCGCGCCGGCGCGTCCGGCCGGAAACCCGACGGCCCGCGATGTGGCGCAGTTGCCAGGCGCTTCGATTTACAGAGACTTACCCGGCATGGCTCCATGGCATGGTTCCAGCTACGCTCGTAGGTACCACTGATGCGTCCGCTCGGCGTGTGCGTCTGAGCCACTCGAGCGTGCCCTCGTAATGACAGAAGCTCCAGCGATCCTGCTCGTTGATTCGAATACCAGCGACCGTCGACTGGCGCAATGTCTGTTGGAACGCGATCTGTCCCAGGCAGCGATTACGACGGCACCCGATGCGCTGGCCCTCGCCGATGCGCTGATCGCGGGTACACCAGACGTCGCTGTCGTGGCGGCCGGTCTCTCGTGGGCTGACGTCAACGTTCTGATTGGAAACATCAAACGGCGAAGCCCGCAAACGGCGATCGTTCTGCTCGGCCGCCGATCGGACATCACGAGGCTTGCGCTCGATCCGGAGCTCGCATGCGACGCTGTGGTCCGCAAGAACAGCGCTGGATTTGCGGCGTTGGGATCGACGATCCAGCAGATCCTCTCCGGTCGGAAAGCCAGCGCAGGCGCTGACGGTACAGCGCGGGCGTCAGGCGCGCAGGGTCGCGACGGTACGGGAGATCCGGCTCCCCCGGTCTCCCCCGACGCGAACCGAACCGCCACCGAGACCGCGAGCCCCGCACAGCCGACCCGCAGCCTCAACGGCGACCCGATCGGCGCAACAGCGCTGCAGCACATCATCGCTCGCGCCGAGCGGACGAACGGGATGCTTCGCGAGCTTGTCGAGTATGTGCGCGTGGTCACTCCGGAGGCCTCGTCGGCTCCGCTAGATTTGACGATGTGCCTCAATCGCGCGCTTGAACACCTCGGCAGTGTCATAGCCGCATCGGATGCCGAGATCCGGACCGCTGTCCTGCCTCAATCGATCGGCGATGAACGGCAGATCACGTATCTATTCCAGGCACTCGTCTCTGCCGCGATCAAGCTCCGCGGCCGCAACCGTCCATTGGTCACGATCGGTTGCGAACCCCAGGGGGATCTGTGGCTGGTGCACATCCGCAGCAACGGCATTGCCATTCCAGACGCATTTGCCACGCGCATCTTCGAGCCTGGTGGCTGTGGCGACACCGTCGAGGAGTATCCGTGGACCGGGATCAGTCTGTGGTTGTGCAGACGGATCGTCGAGCGGCACGGAGGCCGAATCGCGGTGGAATCCTTAGAGGGTGGCGGTGTGACGTTCCCGGTGCTATTGCCGCGGATAGGGACGGAGATGACCGGCTCCGTCTGAGACCGTTTCGGTCGCCTGGGAAGGGTGGTTACGGTGTGAACGAGTCGCCGGCGACGGCGCGAAACCCACCGTCGTCCGTCTCCGCGGCCTGACGCGCACGCATCATGCGACGGTGCCAGGCGCCTTGCCGCACCCATCGGACCAGCTCGCGTCGGTCGCTTGCCCAACCGGCAGCTTGCCGAAGCGACAAGTCCCCACGAGATACGGCAGCCGCAAGCCCGGCGTCCAGGGAGTACATCCCGCCGCCGCCGGCACGCTGCAACTGCAGCAGCCCCGCGAAATCCCCGTACTCGATTCGTGCGCGGACCTCGGCGGTGCCGATGATGACGTCGTGAACGATGGTGGGCCTGCCGCCGATGCCACGAAGCGCGCGATAGCTGAACGCGGACTGGAAGGAGGCGGCGAGCGCGCGCCGGACCTCCGCCTCGCGCTGACGGGTCACCTGACTCACCAGCACTTCGATGGCCTGCTGCGCCGTGGGAGCGATGACCCCGACAATCACCAGACAGCCCGACGTGGCCGCACGAACAGCCGCTTCCGCGATCGCGCCGGGCGCGATGGCGACGACGAGAACATCCGGCCCCTCGTCGGTGGCTCGCCGAATCACGTTTGCGATGTCCTGGTCGGTGCCGCCGACTCGCCGGGCGCTTACCAGCGGGCCGGCGATGGTATGGCCGAGCCCGTTCGGCGGCTCGACAGAGATCAGATAGCCTGCCCGTTGCTGGGCCGTCGCCTCCGCGAGGGCGGCAACCATCTGCATCACGCCCGATGCGCTCGCCGCCGCCACGATCACCAGGCCGTCCGATTTCTCGCAGCTCCTTCGCACCTGCCGCGGGATGTCCTCTTGGAGGCTGGATGCGGAGGTGTGGGGTGACAACTGCACCGCGAGGCCGATACCGGCGGCGTCAGTAAACGTCTGACTCCTGACCTGGCCGATCCGGTCGAACTCTCGTGCCCATCCGCCCTCACCCACGGCGTGCCATTCGGTCGTCGCAGCGCCGAGCGCGGAGATCACCGCATTGATGTCCGAGGCGCGCAGCGGCTCGGTGGCCAGAGGTCGGAGACCATCGCGCACCCGCATCACGGGCGCCTGGCCGGTGCGCAGATAGAGGGCAGTCGCTTCCTGGCGAGCGGCCTCTTCGATCCATTGTTCGAGGAGACCCGCATCACCGCTCTGGCCGGCACCAAAGGCCAGCGTGACCCGCTTGAACGTCAAGGGAACGGATTCCGGTTTGGCCGCCGGCTCCGTCGCCGTTCGTTCCGTCGATGCGCCGCTCGCTGACGTGGTGACCGGTGGCGGCTCCGGCGTCGGCAGCGGGGACGCCGTCGCTGCCCGCGTCGGCGCCACATCCCGCATCGGACTGCCATTCGCGCCGGATGGCTGCGGCTCAACGGCGCGTGCATCGGCGGCCGGCGCACCGGCGCTCGGCCCTTCTGCCGCGGCAGTCGACGCACGCGCGAGCACCGGTCGCTCCGGCTCAGGAGGCTGGGGAGCGATCACTGCGGCAGGAGAGATCGCCGAGGCAGGAGCTGACCGCTCGTCACACTCGGTGCGAAGCTCTACGTAGATGTCGCGGCCGGTTCGGCGGGCCGCGACCAGAACCGATACCGAGGATGCGCCTCGCGGCAAGGTTTCCACGGCGAAGTCTTGCTCTGCGAGTGCCTGCTTCCCTGCGGGCGACAGCGCTTGCTCCACGAGTTCCTCAATGGTCTCGACTGTCAACACGCTGGCCGTTTGGAGGGGGTGGTGGCGGTCTCCTCGAAGCAGATGCGGAAGCTCACCGGGCCGGAGAACAATACGGTCCGCGCCGGTCAACTCAAGCGCCGCAATCAACGACGCAAGCACCTGCCAATACTAACACCGCATGGACTAAGGTTTTATGCCGTCGGCGGCGTGAGCCGCCGCCACGATATCTTTTTTGACGCGCTTTTGTGCGCTATTGTGCGGGTCTGCGAAACCCATCGAGTGAGCCCGGATCCCGCATCCCGGCTAACTGCATTCTGCTTCTGCGCGCGCGCCAATCGTCAGTTTGAGCTGGTCCTCCGGCCCCCCGGGTTCCAGCACGATCCGCAGTCGCAAGTCCCCGGCCTCGAATGCACTCTGGAGGAGCAACGCGTCATCGGAAAGGATGCTCGTGGTGACGCACACGCCCTTCGGGGGGGATGAGCTCAGGACACCGCCGGTCGCTCTCACAATCCACCCGGCGTCTTCCAGCACGCCCCGCACTTCCATCGCGACGGCGTACGGTTCGGTTTGAGCCGCCCAGCTGAGTTCCACCACGCGTGGGGTTCGGGCCCGCTTCAAGAGCGACACCATCGCCTCACGCTGGTCATACGTCCAGCGGCTCGGCACGGTCGTCGTTGGCGCAACGGCTGCGCTGACCTCCGCCGGTGCCGGCGCGGCGCGGTCTTGTATGGCTTCGAGCTCGAGCCGCGCTGCACGTTCGTTCGCCTCCGCGATGGCTGCGTGCGCGGCAGTCGCATCCTCCACGGCCCGAGCGGCCTTCGCCTCGGCAGCAGCAATTGCGAGGGTCGATACGGCGCGCTGCCGCTCGAGATCGGCCTCCTTCGTCGCCACCATTTTGGACGAAAAGTACACAGCCACGCCCGTCCCGAGTGCCGCCAACACGGCAAAGGTCACCGCTGCAACTTTCGACCAGAACGTAACGGTCTCCAACCAGCCGGTGTCCATGGCGTCGTGGTCCGCTGCAGTGGCAGCGTCGCGGATCCGTCCGTCCGCGTTTACCATCACCGTAATCTTGGCACGGAATCGTGTGGCTGCTGTCGATGGTGGCGATTGCGGGCAGCTCAGCCTGATATCGGCGGAAGGCGGCTCCTTAGGCGTATGGCAGGTGGCGGGTTCGTGGCCGTTGGTCGCCCTTGACGGCGTCGGCAGTCGGTCTTAATCTTGCCCTGCCCTGGCACCGGGCCCTTGCCCCGAGAAACCGCAGGCTGGGGCGGGCTGACATCCCGAATGCTGGCTCGCTGAACCAGTCGGACGCCACGATGAGGGTCACGATGAGAGACAGATCGCCCACAGCCATCCCGGTGCGAGTGATGACTATCGGGTTGGCTGGGCTCGCGTTCGCCGTGTCTCTCTGCGTTCGAGCAGGGGCAACTGCCGAGACGCCAGCCGCGCACGCGGAAGTTCCTCAGGCATCGCCCTCGACCGGCGCGCTGCCATCCGCGTCGAGCCACCGTCGGATGATTGATCGCTACTGCGTCACCTGCCACAACCAGAAGCTCAAGACGGCCGGCTTGCTGTTGGACGAAGCCGACGTCGCGAACCCTGTCGCAGGCGCCGAGGTCTGGGAGAAGGTCGTGCGCAAGCTGCGCACGAGCACCATGCCGCCCCCCAACATGCCGCAGCCGTCGGTCGAAGAGCGAGGAGCGCTGCTGTCGTGGCTGGAGACGGCGCTCGATCAAGCCGCCGCCTCCAGGCCGAATCCGGGTCGGACGGAGACGTTGCGGCGTCTCAATCGCACTGAGTATCAAAACGCCATCAGAGACCTGCTGCTCCTCGACATTGACGCCACATCGCTCCTTCCGCCTGACGAGAGCGGCTATGGCTTCGACAACGTTACCGTCGGCGACCTGCCCCCGGCTCTGCTCGACCGCTATATCTCGGCGGCGCAGAAGATCAGCCGCTTGGCGACCGGCGGCGCGCAGGGCTCGCTCCAGAGCGACATCATTCGCGTCGCGCCCGACCTCACGCAAGAGGAGCATGCTGCCGGATTGCCGATCGGCACGCGCGGCGGAGTGTCGATCCGGTATACGTTCGCGCGGGACGGCGAGTACGACATTCAGTTCTATCTCGCGCGCAGTTACTCCGGAGACATCGAGGGGCTGAGGGGCACGCAGCCGCACGAGATTCGGCTGCTGCTGGATCGAAAGCCGATCGGGACGATGACGGTCCAGAGGCCCCCCGACGGCGATGATTCGCTCCTCGATCGGAACCTGAAGATTCGCGTGCCTGTCACTGCGGGTCCGCATGAAGTAGCCGTCACGTTTCTCCGAAGCTCCTCGTCGCTCCTCGAAACGGCGCGTCAGCCCCTCCAGGCGCACTTCAACGAGCGGCGCCATCCGCGGATCACGCCGGCGATTCAGCAGGTGTCGATCACCGGACCGTATTCGCCGAAGGGCGCTGGCGACACGCCCAGCCGCCGCCGAATCTTCGTCTGCCGGCCGGCCCAGCCGAGCCAGGAAGACTCGTGCGCGCGGCAGATTCTGTCCACGCTGATGCGGCGCGCATTCCGCCGGCCGGTTTCCGACACGGATCTCGACCGGCCGCTGACCTTTTATCGAGAAGGCAAGTCCGCAGGCGGGTTCGACGCCGGGATCGAGCGGGCGTTGAGCGCCGTGCTCTTCAACCCTGAATTCCTGCTGCGCGTCGAGGCGGATCCGGATGGCGTCAAGGCCGGCATCCCTTACCGCATCAGCGATCTCGAGCTGGCGTCGCGCCTGTCGTTCTTTCTCTGGAGCAGCGTTCCCGACGACGAGCTGCTCGACGCGGCGATTCGGGGTGAGCTCCGCCGGCCGGAGGTGCTCGAGAAGCACGCCCGCCGGATGCTCGCCGATCCGCGCTCGTTCAACCTCGCGAGCAATTTCGCCGGGCAATGGCTCCGGCTGCGCAATCTCGAGTCGGTGAGCCCGAACGTGCGCCTGTATCCGGATTTCGACGACAACCTCCGGCAAGCGTTCCGGCAGGAAACCGAGCTCTTCGTGGACAGCGTGGTGCGCGAGGATCGCAGCGTGCTCGACCTGCTCAGGACGGACTACACCTTCCTGAACGAGCGCCTCGCGAAGCACTACGGGATTCCCGGTGTATACGGCAGCCGGTTCCGGCGCGTGACGCTCGCGACCGACAGCAAACGCGGGGGACTCCTGCGGCATGGCAGCATCCTGTCCGTCACGTCCTACGCGACGCGGACTTCTCCCGTGATTCGGGGCGTGTGGGTCCTGAGCAACCTCTTCGGCGCCCCGCCGCCGCCACCGCTCCCGAATGTGCCCGCGCTCGACGGGTCGGTGCCCGCCAACCTGCCGATCCGGGAGAGGCTGGCGGCCCATCGCAAAGACCCCGTGTGCGCGAGCTGTCACCGGACGATCGACCCGGTCGGCTTCGCGCTGGAGAACTTTGACGCGGTCGGCCGGTGGCGCGATCACGACGGCGACAACGGAGCCATTGACGCGGAGGGCGGCCTGCCCGGGGCCGGCACCCTGAAGGGCGTGGCCGGGCTGGAAGAGGGATTGCTCCGGCGTCCAGAGCTCTTCGCCGGCACGGTGACGGAAAAACTGTTGACCTTCGCCCTGGGCCGGGGCGTAGAGTACTACGATGCGCCGGCGGTCCGGCGGATTCTCCGCGAGTCCCAGCCGGGTGGGTATCGTTTCTCGTCGCTGATCCTTGGAATCGTCAAGAGCGCGCCGTTTCAGATGAGGAGAGCGTCATGATCATCACGAAGAAAGCGCTGCCGAGGCGCACGTTCCTGAAAGGCCTGCAGGCGACCCTGGCGCTGCCTCTGCTCGACGCGATGATTCCGGCAGCGACGGCGCTCGCCCAGACGGCGGCCAGACCGGTGCGGCGGCTCGGCTTCGTCTACATCCCGATGGGATGCGACCACGGCCGCTGGACGCCGGGCGGCCAGGGCACACTCGGCGAGCTGACGCCCATCCTGGCGCCGCTCGAGGGGGTCAAAGAGCAGCTGACGGTCGTCACCAACCTCAGGCTGGAGCAGTCCTACCCGGGCACGCACGACACGGCGAACGCCGGGTTCCTGAGCGCCGCCTTCGCCAAGCACACGGAAAGCTCCGACTACTATCTCGGCACCACCGTCGACCAGGTGGCGGCAAAGCAGATCGGCCGCGACACGCAGCTCCCGTCGCTCGAGCTGGCGATGGACCTGAACCCGCTCGCCGGCGTGTGTAACAACGGGTACGCCTGCGTCTATCAGAACTGTCTCTCGTGGTCGTCACCGACGACCCCGCTGCCGTCGGAAGCGCATCCGCGCATCGTCTTCGAGCGGCTCTTCGGCGAAGGCGACAGCGCCGACGGCCGGCGCGCGGCGCTGCGCGCGCGCGCCAGCCTGCTCGATTCGTTCAGCGACGACATCGCACGGCTCAAACGGCGAGTCGGGACGACCGACCGCGCGCGCGTCGATCAGTATCTGGACACCATTCGCGAAATCGAGCGTCAGATCCAGCGCGCCGAGGCCGGAGCGGCCACCAACCCGACGCCCGATCTGGATCGCCCGATCGGCGTCCCGGCGGCGTTTGCCGACCACGCGAAGCTGCTGTTCGACCTGCAGGTCCTCGCGTTTCAGGCCGACATCACGCGGGTGGTGACCTTCCAGCTCGCGCGCGAGTTGAACAACCGCACGTATCCGGAAGTCGGCGTGCCCGACCCGCACCATCCGACGAGCCATCACGGCAACGACCCGGAGAAGCTCGCGAAGATCGCCAAGATCAACCAGTTCCACGTCTCGCTCTTCGCGCAGTTCCTCGAAAAACTGAGGTCCACGCCGGACGGCGACGGCTCGCTGCTCGACAACACCGTCTACCTGTACGGAAGCGGGTTGGGCAACTCCAGCATCCACGACCACGACAACCTGCCGATTCTGGTGGCGGGCGGGGCTGCGTGCGGCATGAAGGGCGGCCGCCACATCCGGTACGAGACCGGCACGCCGCTGGCCAACCTCCATCTCACGTTGCTCGATCGGGTCGGGGTCAGGGTCGACAGGTTCGGAGACAGCAGCGGCAAGATCGAAGACCTCTTCGAGCCGGTTGCCCTCTAGTGGACCGTATCAACTGATGTACTACCACCCACGACAGCCTTTCGACCGCGATTTCCCTGGTCGCGACAACGGAGCGACCAGTCCTATTTTGCGAAGGACGTACCACTGGACGTCGGTTAGGAGACGGCACATGCATTGGCGACGAATCGCTGGACTCGCGCTCCTCGTGATCGGCGTGGCCGGGGCGTCCGTCGCGGCTGACAATCCGACGCTTGCGGATGCGGCCGAACAGCGCAACGCGGCCCTCGTCCGCACGCTCCTGGCGGCTCGCGCGGACGTCAACACGACGCAGGTCGATGGGATGACCGCGCTGCACTGGGCCGTCTATCACGACGACGCGGAGCTGGCAGGACTGCTGGTGCGATCGGGCGCCAACGTCAAGGCCACGAATCTCTACGGGGTGCCTCCGCTCTCGCTCGCCGCGATGAACGGCAACGCGGCAATCGTGAAGGTCCTGCTCGATGCCGGTGCCGACGCGAACGTATCGCAGCCGGGCGGAGAGACAGTGCTGATGACGGCGGCACGCGCAGGAAGTGTCGACACCGTGAAGGCGCTTCTGGCCCGCGGCGCCAACCCGAACGCACTGGAGCGGCGCGATCAGACGGCCCTCATGTGGGCCGCGGCCGAGGGGCACGCCGCGGTGGTGCAGGCGCTCATCGACGGCGGCGCCGATGTCCGCGCCAGGCTCAAGTCCGGATTCACCCCACTGTTCTTTGCCGTGCGCGAGGGGCACATCGAGGTGACGCGCACGCTCCTCAAGGCCGGGGCGAGCGTGAACGAGGCGCTGCAGCACGAGGAGCTCGGGCCCGACGTTCCTGTGACCGAAGCAGTTGTCAACGGCACCAGTCCGCTGCTGATGGCTGTGCACAACGGACACTTCGAGCTGGCGATCGCTCTGGTCGACGCCGGGGCCGACCCCAACGACCGCCGGACCGGATTCACGGCGCTGCATGCGGTGACCTGGGTGCGGAGACCGGATGCCAGCGACGCCGGCGATCCACCGCCGGTCGGATCAGGGCGTCTGACGAGCCTGCAATTCGTGCGCGCGCTCGTCGAGCGGGGCGCGAACGTGAACGCGCGTCTGGACAAGGGCGCCCCGAAAGCTCCGTACGCGGCGACGCTGCTGAAGCCGGAAGGCTCGACGCCGTTCCTCATGGCGGCCGACCGGGCGGACGTTCCGTTGATGCGTGAGCTGATCAAGCTGAGCGCGGACCCGTTCCTGCCGAACGCCGAGGGCACCACGCCGCTGATGGCCGCCGCCGGTCTGGGCACGGCGAACCCATTGGAAGAGGCCGGCACGGAGGCCGAGGCGCTCGAGGCCGTGCAGCTGTTGCTCGAGCTGGGCGCCGACCTCAACGCCGTGGACGGCAACGACGACACCGCGATGCATGGCGCCGCGTACGGCAACTTCCCGGCGATCGTGGAGCTCCTGGCGGACCGCGGCGCTGACATCAATATCTGGAAGCGGCAGGACACCGCGGGACGGACGCCGCTCTTCATTGCCGAGGGCTACAAGGCGGGACGACCGCAGCCCTCGAAGCCGACCATTGACGTGCTCCGCCGCCTCATGGTGGCCGCCGGCGTGCCCACCGACGGCCCGCGGCCGCGGATCATAGACATCTACGAGCGGGTGCCCGAGCCGCCCAAAGACCCGGCGAAACCGTAGCAGGAGCCTGGGCCCGGCCGGCTCCGGCGGCCCGAGTGCTCAGTTGGCGTTGCCAGGGTTCTCCTGGTTCGGCGGCGCTCCGGGCGGCGGCGCCGGAAATGCGTGATGGTACAGCGACTGGTAGCGCAGGTTCCTGCCGGTCTCGTCGAGCCACCCAAACGACTGCTGGAAGAGCGCCGGCTCGGGATACCCGGCGGGCACGGTCCCCTCGATGATGTACAGCTTCTGATTGTGTAGATAGAGCGCCGCCATCGTGCGCGATCCGTCGCGGTTCGTCAGATGCACGAGGTGACCGCCAACCCCATAAGAAGTATTCCAGGTCAATTGCGTCACCTTCGCGTCGCGCTCGATGAACTTCCACGTCGCGTGGAGGAGCGCGCCGTGATAGTCGAGCCGCCAGTGACCCACACCTGAAAAACCGGTCCCTCCATAGCACCCTTCGGTGCGGACGGGGCACGACTGCGCCTTCTGGGTCAGGATCTTCTCAATCTGGCTGTAGTCGACCACGGTGACCGAGTAGCGGCCCGCTCCCTGTTCGGCGCTGTAGACGCGCGCCGGCAGGTCAGCGCCGTACTGCGACTCGTAGGTGCTTTGTGTCACCCTGGGCTGGTTCGGGAAATTGCCGGTGAATCTATCCTCCCGGTTGGTGAATTCGATCCATTCCTGAGCAAATGCAGAACCGGCAAGCGTCAGGGTGAGTGCCGCGGCGACAAGTGTGATCTGCATAGTGCGTCCTCGACTCTCAGTGTGATGCCCAGCTTTTCACGAAAAAGTGCCTGCCGCCCTGCGCGCTCGATGGTGCGGCGTCTTGGCAAGGATCCTACCACCAGGGCTTCGCTCGGCCCTGCACTCGTCGCGGCGGCCCCACCAGACGCCCGTCTCGTTGCGTCCCTGAGGTAGTCGACGAAGCGGAGGAGCTCCATCCGCGACAACGCGATTGCGTACCGCTTGTCAACAACATCGCGCGGGGCCGACGCAAACATCCGCAGAAACGCACTCGATTCATTGCAACGCCCGCCCGATGGCAGAACACGCCGCTGGAATCAAATAGTGTGAAAACGCCTCTCGCCACGCCGGCAAGCGATCTCGACCTCTATGTGTTCCGATCCGACGGAACCTTTGTCGGCGCAAGCGGAGGCGGCACGTCCGACGAAGAAGTCAATCTGATCAATCCCGTGGCCGATACCTACACCGTGTTCGTGCACGGATTTGGAGTGCCGACACCGCCTGGCACCGCGAACTTCACGTTGTGTACATGGACGCTCGGATCGACCGACGAAGGCAACATGACGGTCGTTGCGCCGACGGCCGCCTCGACGGGCGCGACCGGCGCCATCACCCTGTCGTTCTCCGGGCTCGTGCCGAACACGAAGTACCTTGGATCGGTCGAGTATGCCGGGACACCGCACTTGCCGCGGACGATTGTGAGGGTCGACCCGTAAGAGCCGCTACGGCAGGTCTTCCGTCACCTCGACACCCAACGCTCGGGATCGTGTCGGGATCTGGTCTCGGACGTGCAACGGGGACCGCCTGGCGCGTGGAGCTTACTCCGAACCGTCGGCGCGCCCGACGTCCACGTGGCGCTCGTTGCCGTCGCGTGAGACCCGGACACGCCAGGGATTGCAGCACACCTCACAGTCCTGGACGAAACTCCCCGCCACATCCGGCTCGATGTAGATGTCGCTGACCTCGCCGCAATACGGGCAGGTCACTGCAAATCGATCGTCCATGCGCTCATTTCTCGCGCGGCTTGAGCGCGCTGCGGAGCTTGTCCGCGAGCGATCCGAGCCCCTCCGCTGGCGCAGCATCCCCGCGCTCGGCGTACTCGCGCACTTCCGCGGCCTCCTGCGCGTCCAGGACCGCTTTTGCGCTCAGACGGATGCGGCGGCCCGACGGGTCGACTTCGAGTACGACCACCTCGACGTCGGCGCCGATGGGAAACGCTCGCGCGATATCCGCTTCCTTCGGTACGCCAGTTTCTCTCATTGGAATGAGACCGGTGCGTCCCGGCGCCAGGAACACGAAGACGCCGAACGTCTCGTGACGCTCGACCTTTCCGACGAGCCGCGCGCCCGGCACGATCTCAGGTTGGGCTGGAGCCGTGCCGCCGGCCCGCGCCGAACCCACCGGAACGAGCGCGACGCCGATCCGTTTCTTCTCGAGGTCGATGCTCAGGATCTCGAATACCCCCGTCATCCCCGCAGCGACCAGGGTGGACCATTTCTCCGAGCGTCCCGTCGGCGCGAACGTGGAGGCGTGCGCCAACCCTTCGACCCCCGGCTCGAGCTCGACGAACGCCCCAAACTCCGCGAGGCGCGTGACGCGGCCGGTGCGCACCTGGCCGATCTCGTACGTGTCGTGGACTGTCGACCATGGATCGGCGCTGAGCTGCTTCAACCCGAGGGAGACTTTCTGCGTGTCGTCGTCCACGCGCAGGACCTTGACTGTGATCTCGTCACCAGGTTTGACCACCTGCGACGGGTCCGCCACCTGGGACCACCCCATCTCGGAGACGTGCAACAAACCCTGCACGCCGCCACCGAAATCGATGAACGCGCCAAAGTCGCGCACCGAGGCGACCCGCCCGGTCAGCACTGCGCCGGCGACAATCGATCGCCGGACCTCGGCGGCGCTCGCCCGCTGCTGTTCCTCGAGCAGAGCTCGCCGCGAGACGACCAGGTTTCTGCCGCCTTCCTTGTACTCGATGATCCGGAATTCGTAGACATGGCCTTCGTGCGCCGACGGGTCCGTCCGGAGGGTGTCGATCTGAGAGATCGGGCAGAAGGCGCGCTGCCGGCCTATGCGCACTTCGTACCCGCCCTTCACCGCACTCGCGACCTTGCCTTCCACCGGAAGGCCGGTGTGGAACGCCTCTTCGAGCTGCCGCTCGGTGGCGGCCCGCCTCGCGAGCTTCCGCGAGAGGGTCAGCCCTCCCGCGGTCGACACCACCATGGCCTGCATGCGATCGCCAACAGCGACCTCGAGATTCCCCTCGTCGTCCTTCAGTTCGTCGACGTCGATCGTGGCTTCGCTCTTGCTGCCGACGTCGACGAGCGCCACCTCCGGGCCAATCGCGACAATCGTGCCCGCGACGGTCTGACCCTTCTCGATGCGCTTGGCCTGGATGGAAGCCTCGAACAGTGCGGCGAAGTCGTTGGGGGGTTCGCTCACGGCACGTTCCTTTGTGAAGGTTGCTGTCGTCGACACGGTATTCGCGCGCCCGCCATGTCTCTATGCCGTACCAGTATGTAGCCGAATGCCCGACCGTCGAGCTTGTCGACGTGGATCCATAGGTAGCGCAGGATTTCGAACGAACCGGCTGCCACGAGCCGAGGTACGAGCCGCGTGCCGATGTACCCGGTGGCACCCGCGACAGCGACGCGACAGTCCGCGGCTATCGTCACGTGAACACAAGACGCGAAGCTGAGATCCCGTCCGAGAGACAAGGATATCTGGTACGTGCGCCGACCGGACAACCATCGCGCAGCAACGTGGCCAATCGGGCTGCCGGAGCGTGTCGCTGCCTGAGGGAGTGACTACGCTAGCTCACCGGCTGGTCGACGGCGGTGCACTCGGGAGATGAGATGATGAAGGCGTCATTATCTCGGCCGCGCTGCGCGACATTGACGATCTCCCACAAGTGGCACCGACGATCAGGTCAAAGCAGGGAGGAGAGATTCAGATGCCGCATGGCCAGCCGCCCGACGGACTCATGCGGCACGCGATCAGGCTGGCGAGCAGCGTCGACCTTCCGTTTGGCGCCTTGATCGTCCGGCGCGGAACGGGCGAGATTCTGGCCGAGGGCGTCAACCGTACGGACGAGAGCCCGACCCTGCACGCCGAGATCGACGCGATCAATCGCTGCGCCTCGCGTCACCCGGGGATCGACTGGCGGGAGCTCGACCTCTACGCCACGGCCGAGCCCTGTCCGATGTGCCAGGGCGCAATCGAGTTCGCAGGCATCGGCACCGTCTATTACGGCGCGTCAATTCCGTGGCTGCAGAGCCAGGGCTGGTGGCAGATCGACCTTCGGGCCGCGGAGCTCGCGCGGCGGTCACCGACCGGAGGCGCGCGGCTGATCGGCGGAGTGCTCGAAGCGGAGTGCCACGCGCTCTTCGAAGCGCGTGGCCCGAAATCGTGAGGCCCCCGAACGGACGCCGACGGGAGGCGAATCGCGTATACTCCCGCAGCACGTCCATGCGCCTCTTGCAACCGCGGGGCGGATTACCACGGCTGGCGATGCTCGGCAGCTTCGCCTGTCTGCGAAAGTCATCTTCTGAGGCAGATCGGGTTCTCAACCAGCGAGGACACATATGACCGGACGTGACGAATCAGCCGGCCGCCGCCGTCGTGAATTCCGCAACATCGCAGGCGGCGTCGGGACGGCGCTCGTGGCGACGGCCGACGTGCGCGGACAGGGCGCGCGGCCAAACTCGGCCGCGATTACGAAGCGGCGAACTCGAAGTCCCCGCTGGGGGTTGGCGCACAGCATCGTGCCGTACCTCGTGCACGCGCCCTCCGGGCCGAACAGCGCGCTTCGTCTGTGGCCACGGGTCGAGGCCTCACGGGCAGGCTGACGACCATCGCGACATGCTGCGCTCCTGCGTCGGCGGCGCGTGAGCAGACGGCGGCGCGCGGCTCGGTCTTCCGGCGGCGGCATCCTGTCGTTATCCCAGGGAAATCGAAGTTGTTCTGGGAGGGCATGAGCACATGACCACTTACCACCGCGCCGTCGTTGCGCAGCTGGCCGTCCTGCTCCTCGTCATCGGTCCCGCACCGCTTTTTGCGCAGTCCACCGCCACCATTGTGGGTGTGGTCAGGGATTCCGGGGGCGTTCTACCAGGTGCGACGGTCACCGTCCGGAATGTGGATACGGGCCTGACGCGGAGCGTTCCGACCGGTGGCGACGGCGCCTTCCGGTTTCCTGCATTGCCGGTGGGTCCCTATGAAATCCGGGCGGAGCTCTCAGGCTTCCGGACGGCGGTGCGGAGCGGCGTGCGTCTGCAGGTCGGGCAGGAAGCCGTCATCGACATGATGCTCGAGCTGGGATCGATCCAGGAGACGGTGACGGTCACGGGGCAGGCCCCGCTGGTCGAGACCACGACCAGTGCGTTGGGCGCGATCGTCACCGCAGAAGAAATCGCCTCGCTTCCACTCGAAGGCCGCAACTACATCGGCCTGACCATGATGCAGCCGGGAGTGAGCGAAAGCCGGACGATCGCGAGCAGCGCGTATCCCGGCATCTGGTTCAGCAGCAGTGGCGCCCCGCCACGTTCCAACGGCTATTCACTGGACGGGGCGGACATGCGGAACGGCACCGGCGTCACCACGTCCTCGGTGACCGGCCAGACGCTCGGGCTCGATGGCATTCAGGAATACCGCGTTCTGACCAACGCCTTTCCGGCCGAATATGGCGGCGTCATGGGCAGTCAAACCGTGATGGTGAGCAAGGCCGGGACCAATCGGTTCCACGGCTCGGCCTTTCAGTATCACAGGGACCGCAGCCTCGAAGCGGCCAACTACTTCGACGAGCCTGGCGAGCGCACCGAGTTTTCGCGCAACAACTATGGCGGATCCTTCGGCGGGCCTGTCGCGCGGGATCGATTCTTCTTCCACGGGACCGTCGAATACGCGAGGGTCCGGCGCGGCACGACACACATTTCCACCACGCTGCCGGCCGCCGCGCATGTGGACGGCGGATTAGTGCCTCGGATTGATCCGGCGATTAGACCGCTCGTGGATCTGTACCCGTTGCCGAACGCCCCGGGCGATCGGTACACGTTCCTCTTCACGGAGCCGGCGTCCGATCTGTACGGACAGGTTCGCCTGGACGCGAACCTGTCGACCAACAGCACGGTGTTCGGGCGCTACACCGTCATGAATGGCGATATGACGGGCGCCACCTTCTTTCCGGGGTACGAGACCCACGCCGAAACCCGGAGCCACTTCCTGACGTTGTCGGAGAACCACATCTTCGGTCCGACCGTCGTGAGCACGACGAGGATGTCGTACAGCCGTCCGGACGCGCATTATGTGGCCGACTACCCGCGCCAGCTTCTCACGGATCCTCGGTACAACTTTCTGTCCGGCGAGGCCATGGGGGTCGTCTCCATCGGAGGCGTGACCGACATGGGGCCGTCCGCAAATTTTCCACGCGCGTTTGCGGGGAAGGAGTACACGGCGAGCAATGACACCAACGTCTCTGCCGGCCGCTCGTCGTGGAAATTCGGAATTCGAGTCAGTCGTGCCGAGCAGTTCGTGCAGCAGTCGTTTTCGCGGGGTGGTCAAGCCAGTTTCGCCAATGTGACGGCATTCCTGCAGGGACGGCCGAACTTTACCAGGGCCCCGTCACCAGGCTCATTCAATTCCAAGACGTTGACGTTCACGACGGTCGGCGTCTACGCGCAGAACGACTTCAAGGCGTCTGATCGCCTGACGCTGAATCTGGGTCTGCGATACGAACCGCAGACGCGCTACAAGGAGAAGTTCGGGCGCGAATCAGCGATCCGAAACATCCTGACCGACGCGGAGGCCACGCTTGGCCCCCTGTTCAGGAACAACACGCTGGACAATGTCAGCCCGCGCCTGGGATTTGCGTGGGACGTACGAGGAAACGGCAGGACCGCCGTGAGAGGCGCGGCCGCGCGTCTCTACGACCTGGGCAACCTGGCGACGCCGCTTGTGCAGGCGGTCGCGGGGACCCCTCCGTTCTCGTCGCTCAGCCGCGTCAACAACGCCCCCTTCACCGTCCCGTTCGTGTTGCCGGCCGAAGGGTCGCCGCAGGCGGTTCGCATCATCGATTACAACCTGGCCGCGCCCAATATGTGGCACTACAACGTCGCCGTCGAGCGGGAGCTCGTCGCCAACATGGCCCTGACGGTGACGTACGCGGGCTCACGCGGCATCAATCTCATCAGGACAGCGGAAGGCAACCCGAGAAGGCCGTCGCAGACACTGGCGGACGGGCGCCCGTTCTGGACTGGACAGGAGCCACGCGTGAGTCCGTACTGGAACACCATCGAGCTCAAGGTCGCTGACTCGAAGTCCCGGTACGATTCGCTCCAACTGCGGCTGAATCAGAGGCTGAGTCGAGGCCTCCAGTTTCAGAACTCGTTGACGTGGGCGAGCGCGAAAGACGATTACTCGGGCTTCTCCAACACAGACTTTGGGGGCGCCGAGGGCCAGACCAGTGACAATCCCTTCGACCGAGACCGCGATTGGGCGCCCATGCCAACGGACGTCAGGCTCAACTACCGGGCCAATCTCGTCTATCGTGTCCCCGACGCATTCACGCCGGGGTCGGTCGCGGGGGCGCTGTTCAACACGTGGCAGGTAGCGACGATCGTGCAGGCCACGTCAGGGCAGCCGTTCACGCCCGGACTAACGACCAACCGCTCCAGGAGTGGTCAACTCGGGGGGCAGGCCGGGAACGACCGGCCGGATCTCATACCCGGTGTCAAGCCCTCGGACGTCACGAAGGGTGTCTCGCGAGGGTGCGGACACATCAGGGCGGGGACGCCGGTGGGGACGGCGAACTTGTGGTTCGACCCGTGCGCCTTCTCGATTCCTCAGCTGGGCACGCTGGGGAACGCGCCACGAAACGCGTTTCGACTGCCCGGCTATTCACGCGTCGACTTGTCATTCATGAAGATGATTTCCATGGGCGGATCGGTGCGCACGGAACTGCGCGTCGACGTGTTCAATGTCCTGAATCGGGTGAATCTCCTCGTCTTAGGTGGCGGAAATTCACCGGAGCGGATTGTGTACGGCGCTCTGGCCAATGTCGAAAATCCACTGGTGACCGCGGGGGCATTTACACTCGCCGACGCGGCGCGGCAGGCGCAAGTGTCTGTGCGGTTGAGCTTCTGAACGACTCTTACGAGGGGCCGACCTCACGGTCGGCCCTTACACCTACCGGATGCGCGGCCCGGGCCGATCCAGCCGCGGCAATGGATAGGCACTTCCGGGACTGACCGCCTCGCAGTTCCGCCTCCCGCACGGGACGCGTCACCGAGAACGGTACAGGGCTCCCGCTGAATCGAAGTCCGGCGCGTTGCGCTGAGGCCAGGATCGCGAGCCGCATCTGCTGCAACGCGGTTCCTAGAGAGCTGAGCACGTAAACTCACGCGGCCCGCTTGATCCGCGCGAGACTTTGGAGATTCGCGACCGTCGCACACCGACGGACATCCAAGGTGTTCTTCCGGGTGCCCTTGTAGCGCGCTCGGGATCCTGGAATCTGATCGAGGCGCGCCAGCGAGTGCTCAATGGTCGTGCGGCCCCGCAAGTCGGAACGGCCCGCCGCCGTATGAGCGGTCGCGCGGAGCTGCTGCAGCAACGCTTCCTGCGGATGCAGCGCGATGGACCGGCCGTGCGGTGCTGTCGTACAGGCCGGCTGCAGCGAACACGCCCGGCAAATCGCGGCGGGGAATCGCACCGTCCGCGCCCCGGCGCGAATGGGGACGACCTGGTGAGCGGGACACGCGACCGTCCCCTCAGCGATCGTGATCGTAAACGCCTGCTTCGGAAAGCGATCGCCGTTGTGCGCGGGCCAGGGCTTGACGTGCAGGCGGACGCCGCGCGCGTGGAGCACGGGCACCTCGGCGCTGGCCAGATAGCCGCGATCCATCCAGAGGGCCTCGAGCTCGCCGTGGCGGGCCACGTCGGCCGTCAAGGTGGTCAGCGCGGCGTGCTCGGGCTCGTTGGCCGGCCGGGCGATCGCCCCCACGATCAGATCGGGCGCGCGTAATTTGATCACGTGGCGCTTGTATCCCGTAAACGGGCGCGTGCGCGTTTTGCGCCCATGCCGCACCTCCGGATCGCCCAACGAGGGCTGCCGATCTTTCGCGACGCCCCGCCGGATGCGGCGCTGGCCCGTGGTGGGATCCGGGTCAAGATCCTGGGTGAGGACACCGCGCAAGGCGGTGAGCGCTGCCTGCAGCGCCGGGGTCGCTCGCGTGGACGGCGGCTGCGCCGCGACCCACTGCTCCAATCGGTCGACCTCGGTCAGCAACCGGTCTAACGCCGCCGCGTGGGCCGCGGGATCATCCCAGTCGATGTCGAGGGCCGCTTGCAGACTGGAGCGCCCGACCAGTGTCAGGCCCGGATCGGCGACCACCTCGGCGCGCGGCCGGTCCAGCGCTGTGGCCGCACAGGTCACGACCGCGGCCATCGCGCGGCCGATCAGATTCCACGTATCCTCGACCCGGCCAGCGCCTCGCAACGGCGACGAATCGAGGGCCGCCTGCAGCTTTTGCCACCCAAAGCGCCCGGTCCGCTTCGCCAAGGCGACCGTCCGCTCCCGCAACTTCCGGTCGAGATCATGCGCGATCATGCGGGCGCGAAACTTCACCAAGACGCCTTGCGAAAAGGGCGCCTTGGTCGCGCCGAGACAGCCGAGGACCACCTGCCACCGCGGATCGAGCTGCGCGGTGACCACCGCCTCGGCATCGCCCACTTGGTCATACGCTTGGAGCAGCGTCACCATCGCCAACAGCGCCGGCGGCACCGGTGCAGTCCCGCGCGGCTGATACGCCGCCGCCAGCTCCGCCTGAAACTCGTCATCGAAGAGCTCGGCACGCACCTCACGAAGGAACACATAGAACTTGCCGATTCGGCGGAGCGCCTCGGTGACGCGCGCCTCCTCGGGGGTCAGCTCGGGCGGGCAGGTCCAGCGAATAGGTGTCGGCATGTGCTCATGAGATCACACACCGATCCCCACGTCGATCCCTTACGTGATCACGTCTCTAGGGCTCGTGTGGGAGGGCGGGCGTGCTGGCAGGCGGTTTGCGGGCACCGGCTGCCTGCTCGAACGCGTAGGCATATGCCAGGAGTCTGTCTTCTGTGTAGTCGAGCCCGAGCAGTTCGGCGCCCACCGGGACGCCAAGCGGCGCGGAGGCGCTCGGTGCGGAGAACCCGGCCTGGAAGGTGACTGCAGGGAAGCCCGTGCCGTTGGAGAGCGTGCCGTTCCGCTCCGCCTGATCGTCAGCCATGATTGGCACGACAAGGATCTTCTGCAACGGGTACAGGATCGCGTCGAGTTTGAGGTCTGCGATTGTCATCGCCACGGCGAGCCGCAACGTGTCGCGATTCAACATTCGGTCCTTGTACGTCTGGCTGCTCATGCCGTCGACGATGGCGAGCTCCTCTTCTAGCGTCTTCTGCACCGCGGACGTCTTCGCCGCAACGAGCTGAGCGAAGCTCAGGACCGGGACGTTGGGGCCGAGCGTCGAGAAGTACCGGTCCATGACCGTGCGGGCTTCGAGGGTCGCCGTCGCGACCGCCGGTGCAAGCGTGTCGTACTCCGGCAGGTCGAAGCGGACGAGGGTAGCGCCCAGCGATTCCATCCTCGAGATGACGCCGGCCATCACGCGGTTGACTTCGCGATGTCGGTCCCCGTCGCCGAACAGGTTCGTCATGACGCCAATCCGCGCGCCCTTCAGAGCGTCCTTGTGTAAGAGATGCGCGTAACTCTTCGGGATGCGCCCGGTGCCGAACGCGGTTATGGGATCGCCCGCGTCATACCCGACCATCACATCGAGCAACAAGGCTGCGTCGGTGACCGTTCGTGCGAGGGGGCCGACCTCGTCCTGCGTCTGGCTGTTCGGGATCACGCCACTCCGACTGACGAGGCCGCGCGTCGGCCGTACGCCCACCAGATTGTTCGCGGACGCGGGGGAGCGGATCGACTGGCCTGTATCGCTGCCAGTACCGATAAGAGCGAGGTTGGCCGCGACAGCGGCGCCGGTCCCGCCGCTGGATCCGCCAGGCGTTCGGGTGAGGTCGTACGGGTTCAAGACTTGACCACCGAGGCTGCTGAACGACATGCCGCCTCGCGCGAACTCCGACATGTTCGCCTTGGCGAGGATCAGCGCGCCGGCCCTGCGCATCTTCGTTACTGTGAAGGCGTCGACGGACGGCTGCGAGTGCCTCATACCGACATTGCCGCCCGTCGTCGGCATGTCAACCGTGTTGAAATTGTCCTTGAGAACGATCGGGACGCAGTGCAACGAGCCGGCGCCGGACGGATTTGATTTGTACTGCCGGTCCATCTCGGTGGCGAGCTCCAGCGATCTCGGATTGACCGTGATGATGGCGCGGAGTGCCGGACCCCTCGAATTATAGGCTTCGATCCGGTCCAGATACGCTCTCGTCAATTGCGCGCAGGTCAATCGGCCGGCGGCGAACGCACTGTGGATGCCGGCGATGGTCGCTTCCTGCAGGTGATATGGAGCTGGTTGCTGCGCACGTGCGGGAGATGGCGTGAGGCCGAGCATCGCGCACATCAACGGCATTCCAACCTGCAACGGCGAGAGCTTCGTTAGCGCAGCGCGCATGACACGTCTCCAGCGGATGGTAGTAACACGAACCGGTTCCGAGCTGTCGGTTCTCAAAACGTAGGGACCCTTTCCTGACGATTTTTTCAAAACCTTTCCCCCCTCTGGAGTGAGGTTTTTCAAAACCTTTCCCCCCTTTGAGGGGCGAGATTTTCAAAACCTTTCC
>Ga0187893_10003811_pt1 | contig 29749 bp, 24 predicted proteins | sample MA1701074metaG_FD_139574 | JGI IMG/M metagenome (GOLD analysis project Ga0187893, IMG submission 139574) | White microbial mat communities from a basaltic lava cave in the Kipuka Kanohina Cave System on the Island of Hawaii, USA - MA170107-4 metaG ...
TCTAGGGAATTTTCTTTTTGAATATAATCACCTAAGAAGGCATGGGGGATTAAACTATGAAACACCTTTTGATAAACTACAAAAAGTTACCGAATTAGTGAGCTAATACATGCGTCCCCTTTTCCGAGCTGGTTAAAGTCATATCTTCAGTCCAGATAAAATGTGACTCCTAACAGTACGAGTCCGGAATGTATCCCGTTATTCGGTTGGTTCGTACCCGCGTTCGAAATGTGATGGAACCGTAAAGATGTATCCACCGAGAAAAGATCGGTCAAGAAATAGTGAAAACCCAGACCCACCTGAGGATAAAAAATAATCCCGTCTTCCTGGTCGACGAGGCCGAAATCAAGGTAGCCTATTCCTGTCCCCGCCTCAGCAAATGGCACAAGCTTGCTCCAACTCAGCAAATTGTATCTCGCCATGAAGTTCACGCCCGCCGAGAACCCGTCATTTGGCTCGAAGCTCCTTATAAACTCGCCCTCTACTATGAGGTCAAAGTTGCCCCTATACCATTTGTCCTCAGCCTTCAGGTTGCTGATTCCAAAACCCAGGTATGGAAAGGTAGCTAGGTATTCGACCTCCCGTCCGTCGCCATTCCCACTAAAGCCCAGAGAGAAACCACTGCCGTACCCGGCATTAAAACCGATATATTTTTTGCCCTTGCCAAATCGATCAACAGCGGTGCTCCCCGCTAATGCTGCAGATGACAGAGCGAAAGATAAAACGACCAGAATAAGTAAGAGGCAAAAAAATTTCGGCATTATCAAATAGACTATTTCAACGGTTTTTTAGCTCATCTTTATACATTCAAGTTGTGCTAAGTTCAAGGAATGGGTTGATAATTATCTCTATCTCTTCTTGAAATAGAGTGGTCGAAAAGATAATTTGTTATGATAATAAACCACGAGCCAACTTTAGCAGGCTAAAAGAGTCCGGTGTTCACATTTGACCAAAGTAATTAAAGAAAGCGGATCCAAATCAGTTCAAAGAACCGCGTCTATTCTCAGGGGCGGCGGAGTGATTATTTATCCCACCGAAACGCTTTACGGAATTGGCGCCCTCGCCTTAAACGAAGTTGCGGTAGAAAAGATATTCCAAATAAAGGGAAGGCCCGAAGGAAAACCGATACCCATTTTGGTAAGGGATAAAGAAATGCTTTCTAAATTTGCAGAACTTACAGAGGAGTCCCATATACTCGTCGACAGATTTTTACCTGGACCCCTTACCCTTGTACTCAGAGAAAAGGAAAAACTGTCCGGTCTCATCACGGGAGGAACTGGAAAAGTAGCCGTCAGAATATCGAGGCATTATTTTGTTAGGAGTCTATTTGAACTAATAGACGAGCCTATAACCTCAACCAGTGCGAATATTAGCGGAGAGGAAAACCTGTTCAATACCAGTGAAATTCGGGACAGGTTTGAGGGTAAAATTGAACTTATAGTGGACTCTGGTAATCTACCCCCGTCAAAGGGTTCAACGATAGTTGACTTGACAGTCAAACCCCCCTTGGTACTAAGAGAAGGTGATATTAGCAAAAGAGTTTTAGAGGAGTTCCTTTAATGGTGATGGTAAATGCCTTTCGCGGTCTTCGTTATAATCCTGACAAAGTAGACGATTTTAGCGACATAGTTGCCCCGCCATATGATGTGATAAGCCCCGAAGAGCAGGACAAACTCTACGACAAGAGCCTTCTTAACGTCGTCCGCCTGGAACTCACAAAAGGGGACGACGATGAAAAATACATACGAGCCAGCAAAACCTTTAGAAAATGGATCGAAGATGGAGTAATCATTCAGGATAGCGAACCGTGCATCTACCCGTACTATCAAGATTTTGAAGACAACGGAATAAAATTTACTAGAAAGGGATTTATTGCATCAGTCAGGCTTGAAGACCCTTCTTCAAAGAAGATCCTTCCGCATGAAAGGACTTTTCCTAAGCACAAACTGGACAGATTGAAACTCACTACGGCATGCAGTGCAAACCTTAGTCCTGTCTTCGCAATATATTCCGACCCGGAAGGCTCGCTTCAAAAATTAATAGAGCAAAAACTTCCTGCAAAACCTATAGTGGACGCCATAGGAACAGACGGCGTGAAAAACATCCTCTGGAGGATCTCCGATAACGCCTTGATACCTGAAATCAATACTCGGATGCTGAATCGCAACCTGCTTATAGCGGACGGTCACCATCGTTACGAGACTGCGCTTGAGTATAGAGATATTCAGAGAAAGAAATTCGGGACAAACTCAGGTAACGCACCTTATGAGTACGTCTTGATGTACCTATGTCGGGGTGAAGATGACGGGCTCGTAATAAAGCCCACTCATCGTGTGGTAAAGAATCTTGGCAATCTTGAAATAAGAGACTTCATCAAAAAGCTTGAAGAACGATTTGAGGTGAAAAGAATCACTTTTGACGCCGTTTCTAAACTTGGGTCAAGGGAATTTGCCGTGTTCACCGGAGATTCTAGCTCGGTTTTTAAGGTTTCAACCAAGGAGCCTCTCCCAATAGCGTACAACAACCTTGCAGTGATGCTTCTTCATAAATTGGTGTTTGGAGAGATTTTGAGAGAAGAGGAAGCACAGATATTCTACACAAAGTCCACGGAGGAGGTTGTCAGCCTAGTGAATAGGGGTGAATACAAACTGGGATTTATCCTTCCCCCTCTTTCTGCATTGGACATATTTGAAGTTTCAATGGCAAGTGAAAAAATGCCTCACAAAACTACCTATTTCTATCCAAAGCTCCTCTCAGGACTGGTTTTCCATCTGCTGGATTAGGGAATTTTAATGAGCCAGGCAGGAGCTGCGGTAGCGATTGTAGAGGGAAGTTTCCGCGGAACGTCATCCAGTCGCCATAGGGTCGCATCATGGATGATGCTCCTACATTAAGCAAAATCGCACCCATGTAGGAGCGGCTTCTAGCTGCGATGGGTAGCACAAAGGATGGTGCTCCCACAGTTTATGAAACCACAACTCCCTTAGGAACGGCGAGATCTATGGTAGCGGATAAGAGGGAGGTTTTTAGGGAACCCTTTTCAGCCTTGATTTCGTTATATTGCGCCAGGAAGGCGCTTCTACCTCAAACAAAATTAAACCTCTTGTAGGAGCAGTTTCCAGCCGCGGAGAAAAGGGTCTTAGCTTCGCGGTGCATAGTCTTTATGCTGCTTCAATTCTAAGCTTAACAACCGCACAATTTCCCCTCTTTCAGAGCCTCATAACCTTCTTTAACTAAATAAACAACCACAATCAACCCAACAACCGGGTCTGCCCACCACAGTCCGTATAAGTAGTTAAGTCCCAACCCAATTAGCAGTGCAAAAGATAGAAACACGCAAGCGAGTGTTTGCTTTGAATCCACAACCAGGCTTCTGCTCCCTATAGATTTTCCCGTTTTATATTTCAGATAAAACAAAACCGGCATCACTATGATTGATACAATGGCAATTATTAGCCCGAGAAGGCTTGGATCCGGGGTTTCATGGAGATACAGTTTTTTGACTGACTCATAAAACACATAAGCAGCAAAGATGAAAAAGGTATAGCCGACAAGTCCTATAGCCTTTCTCTCTATCTTTTCTTCCTCTTCTCCCGAAATCCCCCCGTGTTTTCTGAATCGCCAGACCATGACAGCCCCCGAAAGAGACTCGACAAAACTATCAAGCCCGAATCCTAGAAGAGCTATGCTTCCGGCAAGCACCCCGGCAGCTATTGAAACCACTCCTTCAAAAAGGTTGTACCCCACTGTGAAATAGGAAAGCAACAACGCTTTCCTGTGAAGCTTTGAATTTGCTGTCTCATTGTTCACGCTTTTTGAATCTGCTCTCACTTTTTCTATTCTTCTGATTTGATAATATTGATAGTGTAGACGCGTTGCAAAATAAGTATGTAAAAAAAGAAAGAACTGTGTTTGAGACTCAATTTTCTTTTCAAAAATATAAAGTATATACCGTGTATATGATATACATTAGCTAGTTAGTAACCCGTTTTCCAGAAAACTGGAATATCCGTCCTTTCCTACAACTATATGGTCTAAAATCTTGATGTCCAGAGTCCGCGCTGCTTCAGTAATTGCGCGAGTAATTTGCTTGTCCTCTTCAGATGGCTCGGAATGCCCGCTTGGATGGTTGTGCACCAGGATGAGCCCCGTTGCACGATGAGATAAAGCAGCTTCGATAATCCTGCGGGGATAAATAGCTACGCTGTCTACAGTACCCTCTATTAGGACTTCATGACCAATAACCTCATTCTTCACGTTCAAATAAACAACCATAAATGCCTCGTGTGGAAGTCCGGAAAGCTTAACGCGTGCAAAATCCACCACAACTTTAGGAGAAGAAAGGACATCTTTTTCCTTCATCCCCTCAGCCAGGTAGGAGCTGCACAGTTCCTTTACCAACCGGATTAGAGTTGACGACATTGAGCCGATTCCCCCAACTCCTTCAAGCTCTTTGCGACCCGCATCCAGAACCCCGGAAAGCCCTCCGAGGCGCTTGATGAGATCCTTGGCAACCGGCTTTAAATCTTTTCTCGGGACAGAATAGGTTAAAAGAAGCTCAAGGAGTTCATAATCTTGCATTCCATCGGCACCTGCTTTCTGAAACCTTTCTCTTAATCGCTTTCTATGCTCTAAGTAATGCGGTTTATCGGACAATTATTCCTCCAAAGCTTATCTACGAACTTAATTGCCAGGGGATGAAACGTTATAACTATCTGAAATCACTCTCTTTTAGCTACGATTATTGAGCTTGACAGAATTTTAACCCCGATCGACATAGTTTTCAATTTTTTTGCAGCCATAGGTCTAAATTTAACTCATCACAATCAAATGCTGTTATCTTAGCACTCCATGGAAGAATATGTTAGATTATTCTAAAATGATGCAAATTTCGACTCCTGAACAAGATACAATAGCAGCAATAGCAACCCCGATTGGAGAGGCAAGTATTGCGGTAATAAGAATTAGCGGCAAAAGCAGCTTACAAATAGTAGCCAGATTATTCAAAAGAAGCAATGAAGCCAGTGTCTTCGAAATGAAGTCTCACAAGCTGTATCGGGGAAAGGTCGTTGATCCGAAATCAGAGAGGATCCTCGATAGCGTTCTCACTGTTATTATGAAATCTCCGCATTCTTACACAGGCGAAGACGTTGCTGAGATTCACTGTCATGGGGGATACCTGTTGTCTAAAAAGATACTTGAGCTTCTTTTTCAACACGGGGCGAGACCTGCAAGCCCGGGAGAATTCACGTTCAGAGCATTTCTCAACGGTAAGATGGACCTCGCCCAGGCCGAGGCAGTTGCCGATGTTATAAATGCACAGACTGAGGAGAGTTTGAAGCAGGCAGAACTACAACTAGAAGGAATATTGTCTCAAAAGATAGAGGAATTCAAGGAAATAGTGCTCGATACTCTTGCCGAGGTGGAAGCACAGGTAGACTTTCCCGAGGAGGACATTGACCCGATTCTGAGAGAAGCGATTACGAAAAGCACCGAAGAGCTAATGGAGCAGATTGATAGGTTGCTTGCCACTTACGAGGAAGGGCGAATCATTAAACAAGGGGTCTATACGGCTATATTGGGAAAACCGAATGTCGGAAAATCCAGTCTCTTAAACCAGCTCCTGATGAAAGAAAGGTCAATAGTGAGTCACTTACCCGGAACTACAAGGGATTTCATAGAAGAAACCTTAGATATCAAGGGAATCCCATTGAGACTGGTGGACACAGCGGGATTGAGGGCTACAGCGGATGAAGTTGAAAAAGCCGGGGTTGACTTGGCAAGAAAAAAAGCAAAAGAAGCAGAATTGATAATAGCTGTTGTGGATGGCAGTTCCAATCTGGATGAGGACGACTTTGAAGTTCTAAGAAGCTCAGAATCAAGAAATTCAATCTTAGCTATAAACAAATCTGACCTCCATCAGAATGTATCGGAAGAGGATATCTCGGATTTTTTTCAAAGAGAGAGAGTCGTAAATACCTCGGCAAAGCTGGGATCAGGCATTGAGGAGCTTAAAAGTAAAATCCACGAGGTACTTTTAGGAAAAGACAGTCTGATAGAAGGCGCAGAAGTAGTACTAACTGAGCTCAGGCATAAGCTCGCTCTTCAAAAAACCAAAGACAGCTTGAACTCTTTGATTAAAGCCATAGACAACAGGGAGTCGCCCGAGTTTATCGCGGTCGACCTCAGGCTTGCTCTTGACTCACTTGGAGAAATCACCGGCGAAACAACAACTGAAGATGTCTTGGGGAGAATATTCAGTAAATTCTGCATTGGGAAATAAAACCCACTTAGAGAAGTTGCTTCATAGATCACAGAGAAAATCTTTTGCTTTTTGTTGACGGGCTGTTGCTCAAACACAGAAATAGTCTGTCATATGACATTTTTGGATTTGGGCAACAGCCCGTTGAGAGTTGATTTCTTAGTTCCTCTGTGTAATTTCATTATAATTAGTGTAGAGTGTCGAGCAGCCAAATAAAAAATGTTTCACGTGAAACATTCACAGGCTGTGGATAACAAATCTCTTCTCAAATCAAAATTACAGTTAAATAAATCTTGTAAAATCAGGCGGTTGGAATCGCTGCTCAACTTAATCCCCAAATCTGTCCACAATTCATCCACAGCAAAATCCTCTTTATTTACAGCACGTTTTAGAGTTTTGAAGATTCTTGAAATGAGGAAGCCCGCTTGAATAAAGGGGTTTCTAAAGCTAATGGTTTTTGGCGCTAAATGCATAGTTTAAATTCTGCACAATCATCCACCAAATGATATATTTTCTCTATTAAAACCAATTGAGTTTTTCCAGAATCGATGTTTTGAGTCTCAGAACCTCTAAGGAACCGTCATCGATTTTATGCTCGTCGATTTGGGCGGCTGAAGCGATCCCGGTTAAAGAATTAGTTAATAACACTCCTTGAGAAGAGAGCAAACTACTCAAGCCAAATTTCCCCACTACTACTTCGATTCCTAAATCCCTTGCAGTTTCCATTAACATACCTCTAACAACACCTGAAAGAACCCCGCATTCGAGAGATGGGGTATATAGTACATCCTTTTCTAGCCAGAATATGTTGCTTGCAGCCGCCTCAGTGACCTCCCCTTCTTCATTCAAAAATATCGCCTCATCAAAACCCAATCCCATAGCCTCTCTCCTCGCAACTATGTTTTCCAGATAATTCAAGGATTTAATAGACACTATAGGTGATGTAGAGTTCCGCCGAAAAGAAGAAATATGCGCTTTAAGAAGCCCTTTTGGAGTCTGGTACTCCTTTACAACTACCAGAAGAGAAGACTCCTGCGGGGTTTCATAAAAAACGGATCTTCCCAGGGAGAGAAGACATATCTTTACATAGGCGTCTGAAATCTTGGACTCCAGTACAGATTTCTCAACATCGGCTAAGACATATTCCGATCGTCGAAATGGAATGCCTAAGAGTTCCGCTCCCCTTTTCATCCGCTCCATGTGGTTATTCCAAAGGACTGGACGGGTTCCCTTCCAACGAAAGGTCTCAAATACACCTTCACCGTAGAATAAAGACCTCAAGGGAAATTTTTCACTGAATAGCTGTCCATTCATAAAGACAAAATCTCTCATTATATAACTCTTTACAGTAGCCGAGAAGCTCACCGTTTAGAAAGTTAGTGAAAAACTCCTGTCCAGCGCGGTCTTGCCAATGTAAAATGTAAGAGGTTCAATACTGAACTCTTATGTTAGATTATTCCAAAATTCCCATAGCTTTCTTAATAGCCCTGGCCTTTATGAGCGTCTCCTCATATTCCTTTTCAGGGTCAGAATCCCAAACTATGCCCCCTCCAACCCAAAACTGCGCTTTACCCTCTTTTACCATCAATATTCGTATCCCTACGCTCAGGGTAAGATCCCCATCTGGCGTGAAAATCCCTATTGCTCCGCAATATGGCCCTCTCCGATGAGGCTCAAGCTCGTCAATAAGCTCTGACGCCCTCTTTTTAGGAGCTCCTGTCACAGAACCTGGAGGAAAAGTGCTCTCTATAATAGCGGTAATCCCAGTCTCATCCTCAAGACAACCCTCGATTTCAGAAACCATCTGATGAAGCGTCGAATACGATTCAATGTCAAAGAGTTTGTTCACCTTCACTGTTCCAGTCTTGCATACTCTTCCAAGGTCATTTCTCATAAGGTCGGCGATCATGAGGTTTTCTGCCCTTTCCTTCTCACTGCTCACAAGCTCTGCCCTCAAAATCGCATCCGCTTCGACAGTAAATCCTCTCTTTTTTGTCCCTTTAATGGGTTTGGTAACCAACCTCTCTCCCGTTTTCCTTAAAAAAAGCTCCATCGAGCCGCTTATGACCTGAAACTCACCAAAATCCAGGTAACTGCCAAACGGAACCGGCTGAACCCCGTAGAGGCTTAGAAAGTACGAAATGGGCGAAGGTTGGAGCGCGGCTGTAAAGCGCTGGGAGAGATTGACCTGATAAGCATCTCCGCTTGCAATATAGTCCTTAGCTCTATCAACCATGCCAATGTATTCTTGTTTACTCATATTGGAATAAAGACGACTCGTCTGGTGGCTTCTACATCTTTCGGCATTAATAATCTGCTCCTGAGAAGAAATTGGGAGCAAGTATTTGAGGTCATGAGTCTCGCCCAAAACTACGTCTTCTTTTCTAAAAAAGAGAATATACAAATCGGGAACCTCGTCTCCTTCCTTTTTATGGAAAGGTATAAATCCCTCCTCTGTGAATCTGGAAAATTCGTATCCAATATATCCGGCACCATAGTATCCCTCTTCTAAGTATCCCTGTAGGACAGAAATCGGATTGCGTCTTGTTTCAAATTTCGTTTCTGGGAAATTTGTAGTGGGCGAATCGAACCTATTAACGGTTACGACTCCTTCCCTTGATAAGAGAGAAAGAACAGGGTTTTTGAAAAAAATAAAAGAGTTCTTCTTATCCGGCGTCCAACCGCCGCCGGAATCGAGGAAAAGAGCGGAACACAAAGAGGGTTTTATTTTTGTCATTTAAAACTCCGAAAACCGTCAAAGCTACTTTTAAACAACCCTATTAACTCAACGGTTAGAATATTAAACCTACGAGTTTTAAATATAGACGGCGGGAAGAAAAAATCAAATTATGAGTTTGACTTAACTACCTGTTTTGAATACTACATCTTGATTAGACCATAAAATTACAAATATGGTCATGCCTGACAAAATACAAAATCAATAAAACTATTTTTGTCAACCAAAGGCAATTTTAGGAAGAAAATCAGGGCTATCACGTCTATAGAGCAGCTTACATCACAACCTATGTCTCCGTATATTCAGGACCGCTGCCACCCTCCGTTGGTGTTAGACGAAGCCCCTTTGCATTGATCGCACCGCACTGAACGCAATTAGTGGGGTCGGTTCTTATAACCTTATGGCCGTTTTCTTCATGCCACTCGTATACCTGTGCGGGGCACATATTAATCCAAGCCTCGCCAATTGCATCCGGCACCTCGGCTTCGTAAAGTATATGATTCGGCTGATTATCGCGGCTCCGGTTACCGCTTGCATACACACTCGAAAGCTTGTCAAATGTATATTTGTTATCAGGCTTTGGGTAGGTCTTGTCGCCAATAAAGACCGGCTGTTCGCTGTCATGATGGGATCCAAATCTCCAACCGGGAAATAATCCTTTTGTTACAGTCATCAAACCAGCAAGTATAAAACCCGGTACAAATCCGTACTGGAATGCCTGACGCATATTTCGGACTTCATGCAGGTCCTTACATATAAAGCTATCCCTCACAGCTTTGTCATAACCGGCCAGTGAATCCTTAGCCGAGGGATCACGTTTCTCTTTCAAAACCTTAAAAATCGCCTCAGCGGCGAGGATTCCAGACCACATTGCATAGTGGATGCCCTTAAGGGCCGGAACATTCACAAACCCTGCACAGTCGCCAATAAACATACCGCCCGGCACATATAAACGCTCTGGAAGGGCATAGAAACCGCCTTCGGGGATCGTTTTTGCTCCCCAGCCATTTTCAGACCGCTTTCCACCATCTAGAATACTCTTAATCAAAGGATGGGTTTTCAGTTCTTGCAAAACGTCGTGGACGGAAAGTGACGAATCTGCATAATCCAGACCCACAACAAGTCCTAGCGATACCTTGTCCTTTCCCATAGGGTATATAAAACTGCCGCCGAACTCTCTAAACTGTTTCCCGCCGCGAAGAGGCCACCCCATAGTATGAATAACGCGGTCCAGCGGTTTAGGCACTTCCCATATCTCCTTAACACCGAGGGCATATACCTGGGGATTTGGCCTTTTAATCTGAAAATGCTCTAGCGCCGCTTGAGTTAAATGACCCGTCGTGCCTTCTCCAAACACCGTTATTTTTGCCAAAACATCGGAGCCGGGTTGATGGTTTTCCATCGGTTTCCCATCCCGGTCTAATCCTTTGTCGTCGGTTCTGACACCTTTCACCGAGCCGTTCTCTACAAGTACCTTCATGCCAGACATTTCGTTGAAAATCATCACTCCCTTCTCTTCCGCTTTTCCGGCCAGCCACTGGGCTACCTTGCTTATAGAGGCAACATAGTTCCCGTGGTTGTTCATAGTTGGGGGAGTAGGCAAACGCAAAGAACTCTTTTCTGTCAAAAAATAGACGCCTTCTTTAGCCACCTGGTCGAAAAATGGAAAATCAAACTTGGGAAGGTCGGGAAACAGTTTCCTGAATGCAATTGGGTTTATCACAGCGCCTGAAAGAAGATGCGCTCCGGGATACTTTCCTTTTTCAATAATCGCTATGGGGATTTCTCCCAGGGACTCCATAATTTCTGGTTCCTCTTCGAGGAGTTGTGCCAGGCGAATCGCTCCGGCAAGGCTTGCCGGTCCTGCGCCGACAAACAAAATACCTACTTCTACTCTCTCATCAGGACTGCTCGTAATGCCTGATACGAATCTGTCGGGCGCTATTTGGGGCCTAAATTGCGCCGGTACGTTTGAGTTTGAATTTGACATTTTAATATCCCTCCGACTTGAAATTAAGTAAAAAGGCAGGAGTTCATGCTAGTGTAATGAATTTATGAATTATCATAAACAATTCAAGACATTAAAGTCAAGCTAGAAACTAGCTCTAGTTACATCTGTTTAGTATGTATTACCAGGATAGCAGTCAAGTCCGAAGATATGAAAAAAAAGGAAAGTAGCTTACAAACAAAATAGATGCAATCAGAGATGAATTGGGGCTGTTACTTATTCAATGTTATAAGCACCGCTCCTATCCGCTGGTCACTGTTCTTTATAGTATCGCCGTATAGCTAGCTGAGCTTCCTTTATGGTATCAAACGCTCCTACCCTCACTCTGTACCTTGTCCCCTTACCGGGTACTTCGGCTTTTTGTATAAATGCCGGATAGGATTTCGATTTTAGAGACTGTTCCATCTCTCTTGCCTCTCCAAGGTCGGGAAACGAAGCCAGTTGAACAGTAAACCGACTGTCGGAATCCACTTTAGGCATAGGAGATGAACCGGTTTTGACAATCAACTCTTTGGTCTTCTTCGTTTCGATAACCAATATCTTGTCGGGGGAGATGGTTCCAGAAACGGCAACTTTTTTTGTAGAGGTCTTTTTAGCCGATGACTCTTTTTTGATTTCGGAAACCTCGGTTCTTACAGTTTTTTTATCCGCCTCTTCAAAGAGTTTACCTTTAAGGTAATTGTAGTGAACAAGAACCTTGTCCACATAATTTTCGGTTTCATTGTAAGGAGGAATCGTATATCCATATTTTATGACAGCGTTTTCCCCCGCATTGTAGCCCGCAAGCGCAAGCCGGAGGTCACCGTTAAACATATCCATTAACTTTTTTAAATACCGCACTCCTCCCTGAATATTTTCTGTGGGATCATAAGGATTGTTCACCCCCTGGTCCTTTGCCGTCCCTGGCATAAGCTGCATCACTCCGATCGCGCCCTTGGGAGAAAGGGCTTTAGCGTTAAAATTAGATTCCACCTTTATCACGGCTTTCACGAGGTAAGGGTCGATTCCATACCATCTTGCAGTTTTATTAATATGATCGTCATAGTTTTTAGAATAAGAAAACTTGCCAAAGAAATTTCTTTTCACATCATAAGTTTCATGTTGTATTACTATACGCTTAAAGCCCATTTCAATAGGCGGAATATTGGTATAAACAGGAACTCCGGCTTTGTACTTATGATAGTAGGTAGCTGCATAAGACGAGTATACAAAGAAGAGAAAGAAAAAAAGAACGAAAATAAAAGATAAAGGAAGAATCATCTGGCTTCTAAATTTTTTCATAAATTCCCCCATCCTAACTTTACACCTTAAGGACATTAATTGATCGAAAGCCTTTGCCGGAGGCGAACCCGAAGAAAACAACCTGTCCTACCTTCTGAACCGTGCTACCATAGGAGTTAGGGGTTGTGAGAGAAGAGTTAAAAATTAAAAAAGATATGAAACTCTCCACCCTCCAATTTGAACTCCCTTAGGTACTGGCTTTGCGTCCCATCCTTTCGAATGGTTTGCCCTATCGGTTAGGAGTATTGACTTTTTTTGCAATTGTATAACCGGAGTTAGATTTTGTCAATGACTATTGAGAGTTATAAAAATTATTGGTATAAAAGCGGCAGGTAATACTATTGAGAGTTAACTTAAACTACTTAAACACACCATTCAGCTTTTATCTTCTTCACTGAGAAGCTTATCGATTCTTGCTTTAAAAGCCTCAAATGGCTGGGCCCCCCTTATATAGGAAGCCGTCATTTCCTTTCCTTCTTCTGTTTTTCCAACGAAGAAACTAGGGGTTCCGCTTACTCCGTACTTTTTGGCGTCCTCTATATCCTTACGGATCTCAGGCTCATACTTTTTATCGTTGATACATTTTTCAAATTCTCCGTAGTCAAGACCCATATTTTTAGAAGAACTCAAGACGCTCGCAATATCGAGCTTAGTCGGGTTTTCAAACAAAAAGCTATTAATCTCCCAGTACTTCCCCTGTTCTCCCGCACAGTTTGCGGCAAGAGCAGCTGGAAGCGCCTGCTGATGGAATGCGAGCGGATAGTCCCTGAACACATATCTCGCCTTTCCCTTGCTTATATATTCACTCTCAATCGAAGGCAGAACCTCTTGGTGAAACCTTCTACAAAATGGACATTGATAGTCGCTGAATTCAATTATAGTTAAGGGCGCTTTCTGGTCTCCCTTTATGGGATCATCATCAATGCTCACTCTAACCTCAGCCTGCTGAGCTGGCGGGGCAGGAGGGCTGGGGGCAGTTTTAATCTTTTTGATCTCTTCGATGGAACTCGATACTTGCTGACCCACATTTTTCACATCATCCTTCAGGGTCGAAAGCTGTGCAAGCATCCACGCATTGAGCCCCAGGCTTGCCAGAACTAAGATAAGGATCACGATTGAAATATTTTTCATAGTTTTAAAAATCTAACTCAAGCGGTTTGGGTATGTCAAGGAATTTAATTTACCTATCCGCATTCTGTTTAACGCTTACAGACCTATTTAGCTCCTCTCTTAATCCTCTTAAATCCTCCATTCTTATCAATCCCTCTATTTTTTCGAGCGCATTTTTAAACTCGCGAATACACTCAAGTACATTCACTTTGTTTGTGAGGAAGATATCGCTCCACATGTCGGGAGAGCTTGCACCAATCCTTGTGTAGTCTCTTAAACCCCCTCCACCAAAGTCGAGCATGCTTCCGGGCTGCTTTTGGAAGGCTATGGAATTAACCAGAGCATAAGCAACAACATGGGGAAGATGGCTCACAAAACCAAAGATGCGATCATGGGTTTCGGCATCCATCGTAGAAACAGCAGCTCCAACAGACTCCCAGATATCTTTTACTTTCGCAATTGATTCCGGTTGAGTCTTTGAAGTAGGGGTTAGAATGCATCTCTTCCCCTGGAAGAGATTAAAATCAGCCGCCCAAACGCCAGAACGCTCAGTACCCGCTATAGGATGCCCTCCCACAAAACGAATATGAGGAGGGAGAATCCTTTCAAGCTCCTCTACAATTTTTCCCTTCACGCTTCCTACATCGGTAATTATGGTAGCAGGTGAAGCAACTGAAGCCACGGTTTTGGCGATTTCCGGAATAATACCCACGTACGTTGCGATTACGACAACGTCAGAACCCTTGACACCTTCTCCGAGGTTCCTAGATCCGGTGTCAATTATCTTTTCCTGAAAGGCGTAAGCTACCGCTTCATTGTCCAAGTCAATTCCAAAGATCTCTCCCACCCGTCCAGACTTTTTCAAAGCCCAGGCAAGCGACCCGCCTATAAGTCCAAGACCGATAATTGTGATTTTTTTTATAGTCATTGATCTACTTCTCCAAAACCTTTTTGATCGCTCCTACAAACCTCTCGTTCTCTTCTTGAAGTCCAACACTTACCCTCACGTGTGTTTTAAGACCATACCCTAAGACAGGTCTGACAATTACCCCCTCTTTGAGTAGAGCGTTGTATATGGGGAGCGGGTCGCGATTCAAATCAACAAGGATAAAGTTCGTAAACGATGGTGCAAAATGAAGACCGATATTTCCGAGCTCCTCTTTAAAATACTCGAGGCCAAGGGTGTTTATTTCCCTTGTGTTCCTCACATGATCCTCGTCGTCCAAAGCGGCGATTGCTCCCACCTGAGCAAGCGAATTCACGTTAAAAGGTTCTCTTACCCTGTTCATGTAGGAAATAATTTCCTCTGAAGAAACGCCGAAGCCGAGTCTTAACCCTGCGAGACCGTAAATCTTTGAGAACGTTCTAACCGTGATAATTGACTTTCGGAGACTCTGGTAATCGAGAGAATTTGGGTAATCAGTGTCTTCGACATAGTCGAAATAGGCTTCGTCAACTACTACTATTATGTCCTCCAGCACTCGTTCCAAAAACCACTCAAGCTCTCGTTTTTTTACCATAGTCCCGGTTGGATTATTCGGGTTTGCAATAAAGACGGCCTTGGTCTTTGGCGTGATCCGTTCAAACATATCCCTCAGATTATGAGTGAGGTCGGGCATGGGGGATATAATTGGCTTTGCGCCGACGGCTTGAGTTACGATTGGAAAAACAATAAAAGCAAATTCTCCCATCACTGCTTCGTCGCCGGGCTTCATAAAAGTTCTTGCTACGATCTCTATTACCTCGTTCGAGCCGTTTCCGAAAATCAGATTCCCAGGTGTCACGCTCAGCCTTTCTGCAAGCTTCTGTTTTAGATAAAACACTTCTCCATCAGGGTAACGGTTTAGTTTACTCAGGGCTTCGGCTACGGCGCGCAGGGCTAGTGGAGATGGGCCGAGAGGATTTTCATTCGAGGCTATTTTAATCGCAGCACGAATACCAAGCTCGCGCTCAAGCTCCTCGACGGGCTTTCCCGGAACGTAGGGAATCAAGTCCTTCACGTATTCGTTGGGCTTTATCAAAGAGTCCTCCAAAAAAATGGGCTGATTCGAGATTTGCCTTTACAAGAAAATTCTGCTACACCTGTTTTTCCAGACTCATCGGCTAACCCAACTGGGTATGATTTCTACTTTAAAATTTTCAAGCCTAACACTTGACAATGTTGAACCTAGCGCTCCGCTATGAGAGATGCCGGCTATCAACCGCTCTTTCCCTTCGGATACGAGCCCAGCACCTTGAGGAAAATACAGCTTTTCTCGACTCTTGAGAGAACCTGTTTTACCTCTTCGACACTGGAGTGCCCTTCAAAATCTACAAAGAACACATACTCCCAGGGTCTTCCCTTGGATGGCCTGGATTCAATCTTTGTGAGATTTATCCAAGCCTCTGCAAATGGCGAAAGCGCCTTCTGGAGCGCCGCTGGCTGGTCTCTTAGCGAAAACACTACCGATGTTTTATCGGCTCCGGTGAATCTGGAATGTTGATTCCCGACCACGATAAACCTGGTAGTATTGTGAGGATTATCTTCAATGTGCCTTTCGAGTATGCTCAACTTATATGTTGTCGCAGCTAATTTCCCCGCTATTGCGGCAACTTTTTTATCTCTGGCAGCTAGTTGAGCCGCCTTGGCTGTGCTCGTGGTTTCACGTAGTTCGACATCCTTAAGATTCTTGCTGACCCATTTCTTACATTGACCCAATGCCTGAGGATGTGATGCAACGACTTCAATCTTTTTTATCTCTTCGGTCTTGGCAAGCAAGAAATGAGTAACTCTTTCAAAAAATTCAGAGGAGACTCTAAGGTCGGACGTTATTAATCTATCAAGCACGCCTCCAACAGAACCCTCTACCGAGTTTTCAACAGGCACAACCCCAAAAGAGACCTCTTCTTTCTCGACTTCCTCAAAAACCTCTTCAAAGCTAGGCTCTGGAAGAAACACAGCCGAGCTTCCAAACTCATGAACCGCTGCTTGATGGGAGAAGCTGCCTTCAGGGCCCAAATATGCCACTTTGATCTGATGCTGCAGCGAACGACAACCGGAGATTACCTCACGGAAGACAGAAACGACGGAGTCGCTGGAAAGGGGACCAGGGTTTATGTTCTTTATGTTTTTTTCGACCTCTCTTTCTCTCGCCGGATCATAGATGTTAAAAGAGTTCTCATGCTTTAGTTCCCTTATTTCAATCGCAATCCTTCCACGCTCGTTCAAAAGATCGAGTAGTTTTTTATCAACCTCATCTATCTTTTTTCTCAGGTTTTCAAGACTTTGTGAGGAGCCCATATATCTAGCGCGGACGGTTCTCTATTAATTTTGAACACAATATAGCTATACGGAAGAGGAAAGTCAATCAGCTTGGTTCATAGTTCGTGCATCGTGTCTCGAAACACGAACCGCCAGACAATAATAACAGTTTATGTTCCCCTTTTCTCCTCTCCAGAATGGTCAACCGTGGCTTTATCAAGGACGGATTTCTTCGCATAGATAGGAGCGTTCATTCTGGAGGCAAGGGCGATGGCGTCGCTGGGACGTGCATCAATCTTCGATACCACTCCGTTTATAGATAGTTCCACTTGAGCGTAAAAAACCTGGTCCCTGAGATCAACTATAACTATTCTCTCCACTTTTGCTTTCATGGTTCTCACGATTGCAGCAATTAGGTCGTAAGTGAGGGGACGAGGAGCTATCTCACCTGAGAGACCGAGTTCGATTGACCTAGCCTCGCAAAGACCGACCCAGATAGGGAGTGACTTCTTTCTCTCTTTATTCAATAGCAGCACTACTGGAGTCTGCGCATCCGGGTCAAATCCCACCCCGCTTATCAACATCTCCTCTTCCTCGTCTTTATCTGTCTTCTTTTCGGCGCTCACAGAGAGTGTAACTACAAACGGGAGCAGAACAAGTAATGCCTTTAATAAAAATCCTTTTCTCATCGTCCGCACCTCCTTAGATTAGCATAGCACAAATTGAGGAATGTAGAGACGCCGTTAATGTGCCGTTAATGTAATGTGGTTACAGAGGGACGGAGGACGCTTGGTGTTGTGTGCCCTCAAAAAAATCAGGCAAGCAAAAATAGATTACAAGTGAAAAGCTGATTAAGAGATTCTTAAAAAGAAAATGGTTTATTAGATGTCTGAGTTTCTAGAATCTTTCACTAATCTTGGGTTATGAACTGTCCCCGAAATCTTCCCTCCGAGACTTCCATTTGCTCCAGGGACCAAATAGGATGCCAAAAGACCCTTGAATACTGCAAACTTCGGTCCCGTTAACTGAAGCTTGAGTCCTAGATCAACCACTCCTCCCCTTTTCATTTTCCAGAAAAGAGGCATGGTTCCCGCAACCACGAGGTTAAGCCCTTCTCCCTCTAATTTCAGGTCGTCTATCTTGGTTATTTCGTTTTCGATTTTTCCCCTTAAGCTGGATTCCAAATTGTTGAACTCCGGGAGTAAGAAACCCTTGAGTCTAAGATTTTTAACCCCCAAGTTCTTTATATCGAATCCAAATTCACCCTTTGGCTCAGTGCCTAGCGCGATAGAAAAACTCCCCTCGAGAAAACCCTGAAACAAAGGACTCTTATTGCCCAAGTCGGCTGGGATAAGAGGGGTAATCTCGACTAAATTAACACCGGTTATCTTTACGTCAGCCTTTTCTATCTGCCCTGTTTTTTTGCCGTAAACAAGGGTGCCGGTCGTCTCTCCTCCCAAAAGACGCGCGCTGAAAGGGAGATTCAGACCGCCCGAAAAAACAGTGAAAATCGATGGTCTTATCTTCAACTCATCGATTTGAATTAACTGCTTCTCAGCCCTATAGAGCATTAGGTTACGGATTTTGAGAGAAAATATAGGAGAGACATCCACCTGTTTTATTTCAGCCCTTAACGGAGTTTGGGTCTCTATTTCAGTTATTATCCTTTGTCTTATGGCCTCGACCGGAAGCGTCAGGTAAAACGAGAGGAAAAAAATTATTACAGAAAAGAGCAAATAACAAGAGGGAACAAAGTACCTTGATTTCATAATTTTTTCTTTCATTTTAGCTCACCTGTTTGAATTTAAATGTAGATACGCGAAATGAAGCATCCAGCAAATTGGGGTTATCGAATCTTGTCTTGACCCGGAATTTAGACACCTTAAGAAAATTGGGATTTGTCTGGATCTTGTATAAAACATCTACCGCCTTGTTTAGAGGAAGTTTTTTAATATCGACTTCTACGCTCTTCTCGTCGTACAAATCTCCGGAAGAATCCGTTCGGGAACTTATGGAAAAACTCCCTCTATCGACCTGTGTATCTATCAGCACTTTTTCGACTACGGAGATCAATGCCACGTCTTCGGGTTTTATATTGCTCGTTACCTCATCTATTCTACGCTTGGATTGTATGTATTCGCTGCGAAGGGATTCGACCTTTTTTAAGTCTGCTTCTACTGCCTCTGCTTGTTTTGCGAGTCTTGCGCCCCCGGATAAAAAGGACTGAAAGATTAGATAAAAAAACAGTATCGAGAGACCGACCGCACCTATAATCATGGCCTTTCTGTCCCTTTCTGAAGCCAGAACTTGCTCTAACCTTTCATTGAGCCTGGTTTTTAAATTTCTAAAATTTTCTAATATGACGTTCTTGTTCACTTTACTTAAGCGCAACAGATATTTGAAATTTTATAGTGTTGTTGACCGCTGTCTCTGTTGAGTCCCTGACCACTTTTTTAAAAACGTCTGAGCCCGAAAGGGCTTTTTCAATCCTGGCTACCTCATCGTATGAACCGCACTTGCCCAGAATTTTCACCGTCGCATCGTCCACAAAATTAACCTCATCCACCGTTAATTTCACACTAGGAGGAATACTAGAAGATATCTCTTTTAGAACCTCTAACGGGGTCGATTCACCCCTGATTCCCTCGATCAAATCCAGCTTCTCTCTCGCCTTTTTAACCTCGCTTTCCATGAATGCAACTGGTTTGGGTATTACTTTTACGCTCGGAAAAGTTCCCTTTACAGTTTGTTCAATCTGAGCCTGCATTTCATCTATTCTATGTTTAAGACCAAAGTACCCTCCCCCCACGCTGTAGAGCAATGACAATAGAAGAACCGAAAAAAGTACTGCAGGCACTATGAATACTCTTCTGAGTTCTTCATTCTTGCCGGTGTATTTAAACTCGCCCTTTCTCAGGTTAAAACTGCCGCTTTTAAAGGCGCTCCCGTATAGAGAGAGCGCAAATGCCTCGGCAAAAAATGGTGAATCAGCCCCCAGCTCCGGGATAAAAACTCTTCCTACATCCTTTCCCAGCTCTCTTCGGAGATAATCCGCAATTCCCGGCAAAAACGACATTCCGCCGGAGACCAGCACCGACTTAATTTCCTGCTTTAGTTCTATCTCAAAAAACTGTACCGTCTTTTTTATTTCGCCTACTAAGGGTCCCAATGCCTCCTCTAAAACCCTTACTTTATCCCCTTTGAACCCGTCAAACTTTATGGCCTCGGCATCCTCTAAAGAAGCACCAAGAGTTCTGGATACATACTCGGTAACAGAGTTCCCTGCCTTTGAAGAAGACCTTACGCGCTTAATTCCTCCTTTATCAAAGAGAGAAAAACTCATCCTGGAAGCCCCTATATCTATTAAAACAAGCGGTCTCTCACCGGTAAGAAACCCATCCAATGAGCTAAAAGCGAGCGGCCCAAACGTCACAACTCTAGGATCGACCGTTCCTTCATCACAAGTGCGCATAAAGTCCCTGAGCTGCTCATTCTCAAACATGGAGACTATGGCCTCGCTTCCATTCTCGGTTTTAACTATGTGGTGGCCGTGAAACTTATCTACCGGGTCAAAAGTAGATATATTCTCCAGTTCAAACTGGTAAACCTGCTCAATCTTCTTGGGATCTGAAAAGGGGAAATTCAGTACTCTGATGGATATTGGATTATTTGGCAGGGATGTTGCCACTTCAGTCCTGGGAAGGGAGTTTTCTGTGAAAATCGCCCTTATTTTCTCTTGAATTTCCTGATCGGACTTTGGGGTTTCAACCTTAATTGTCTGGAGTAGGCTAGTGTTTTTAAGCCCTCTCTTCACCAGAGCAACTTTTATAGAATTGGTCCCGATGTCTAATCCGACGAATTTACCGTACATTTACTCCCATTGTATGTTAACTGAGCATCTAATACAATCCATTGTCTTCGTTTGACGAGACGGGCTTAATCCCATCTCTTTAAAACTGTGCAAGAGATAAAACAACATCAAATACTACCCTCTTATTGTTTTCATTTTACACAAACTTTTTATTACCATATCTTGTAAGCTGTGCTAAGGAATCACCAAATATTGAAAATTAAGTAAAAAACTTAATTATTGGCAAAGAATAAAGCAAATAGCTTTTAAAGTCAAATGAAATTAACTTTGTACAGCCCTCATCAACGTTAAAGCTTGAACACGAAACGCCCCGGCATGCTGAAGAACCCTGGTGCACTCATTCAAGGTCGACCCCGTAGTGAATATATCGTCTACCACCAGAACAGCCTTCCCCTCTATTTTATCAAAATCAGTTATCGAGAATGCTCCTTTGATGTTTTCCACTTTTTCCTTGTCGCCTTTAATTTCAAACTGAGGCTTAGTGTCCCTAATCCTCCTGAGCAAAAAGGGGTCGAGAGGGACGCCGAGGTAATCAGCAATGCACTCTCCTAGGATTACCGCCTGGTTGTATTCCCTTTTTCTCAACCTGTCTATAAAAAGGGGAACAGGAATCACAAGGTCTGGTGGGTCCAGGTCTTCTGGGAAATTCTCTATTAAAATAGCTGAAAGAAAACCCACAGCGCTCAGCTTTCCATGGTACTTGAATTTGTGCAGGATATCCCTCAGCAATCCATCGTAAAAGGCTACAGAGCGGGCTTTTTCAAAATAAAATTCACCCAAAAGACATCTTCCACAAAGATGTTTGTAAGTTGAATTTTCCGGGGAAGAATAACAATTTGTCTTCGGCTGTTCTGCTAGGTCAAAAGGCACCCCGCAACACGAACATATAAACCCATCTCCGAGAAATTTTATATCTCTCAAACACAGGTCACAAACCCACCCATTCTTCGACACAGATTCACAAGCGAAACAGAGTCCCGGAAAGATAACATCTAGCATTAAGGCTTAGAGTTCAATCTCAAACTACCGCGTTAATTAAAAATGCTAAACCCTATACCCTCATAGGCATGATAACCGATATATAAACCTCTTCTCCAACCGGCTTAATCAACGCAGGGCTAAGTTCGTCCGATACCCCAAGCTGAACCCTCTCCTCTCCAATAACCTCCAAGACTTCCATGAGATACCTCGCGTTGAACCCAAGGTCAACCGAGTCCCCGCTGTACTCTATGGGAACAACCTCCTTGGCCTCTCCGATTTCTGGAGACACGGACAAGAGCGTCATTTCGCCCTTATTTATAGTCAACTTGATGCTTTTGGTCTTGTCAGAAGAAAGTGTAGAAACCCTCCTGATTGCGCTTAAAAAATCACCTTGTTTTACTTGAAAACTGCTCTTGGTAACTTCAGGGATAACCTGGTTATAGTCCGGAAATTCTGCATCGATGAGTCTAACTATTAAAACAGCCCCATCGCTCTCTGCCATAAAAAAGTTCTTACCAAAACCTATGTTGATATTCTCGGATAGCTTCACGATCTTCCTCAATTCCGCCACGCCCTTTTTAGGGACAACTACTCCACGGCTTAACTTGACTTCGCCCTTTATATCCCTTTCAGCTAATGAAAGGCGGTGTCCGTCGGTGGCGACAAATCTCAGATTGTGTTTTCCTGTCTTCTGAAAATAAATACCGGCAAGGTTTCGTCTTAGGTCGTCTGGAGAAACTGCGAAGATGGTTTTGTTTATCATATCGTCCACCAATGAACTCTCGACCGAAAAAAGGTGTTCCGGGGACAATTCCGGGACTGCTGGAAAGTCCTCACTGGGAAGCCCTGCAATTTTGAATGTCGCAGAAGCCGTCTTAAGCTGCACCCAGTGGTTTCCAATCCCTTCAATCTCTACCTCGCCCATAGGCAGTTCTTTCACAATCTCATACAGTTTTCGGGCGGGGATCGCGAGGCTCCCTTCTTTTGAAACTATAGCGCTGCACCACGCGCTCATCGTGGTCTCAAGGTCTGTCACGGCCAGTTCTAATTTGTCTTTGGACGCAGAAACCAAGACCTGTGAAAGGACTGGCATTGTCGCCCGTCTTTCTGCTATCCCCTGTATTAGTCCCAATCTTTCAGAGAGCTTTATTGCTTCAACTTTTAATTTCATGGACTTCTACTCCTGATTAAGAGTATTTATATATTTATATAATAATAGTAGTAGTAGGGCATGTGAATTTGTGAAAATAACATGTAATATTCCTATAATATTATATTTTTTATGTTGATAACATTGTTGATAATGTCTTTGAGTTATACACATTTTTTCAATGTAAATTCACGCACAATTCTGTCCACAGCTTTTCCCACATAGTTATGCACATACTATCCACTCCTGTTAGCCTCGATTTTCCTCGACACCGAATTTACCGCGTTTCTTAGAGTTGAATCGTCGCCGATTGTTGTTTCAATCTTTTTAACGGCGTGTATTACCGTGGAATGGTCTTTCCCACCAAATTTTTCCCCTATTTCGGGGAATGACGCCCCGGTATATCTTCTTGCCAGGTACATTGCGATTTGTCTGGGGACAGCTATGTTTTTCTGTTTTCTTTCCGACTTGAGGTCTTGGATTTTTATACCGAAAAAGTTTGCAACCTCTTTTTGGATTGATTCTATGCTCAATATTCTTCTGTCCTGCTCCTTTATGATGTTCTTCAAAGCCTCTTTGGCAAGCTCAAAGTTGATCTCGGTATTCAGCAACTTTGCATAACCGATGATGTTGATAAGGGTTCCCTCGAGCTCTCTTATGTTTGATGTGATGTTTTCTGCAAGGTAAATAGCCACTTCGTTTGGAAGCGCTATGCCTTCCGATTCGGATTTTTTCTTGAGTATTGCAATCTTGGTTTCTATCTCTGGGGGCTGGATATCCGTGATGAGTCCCCACTCAAACCTTGATCTCAACCTCTCCTCCAGATAGGACATATCTTTGGGAGATTTGTCGCTCGTGATAACTATCTGCTTCTTGGATTCATAGAGGGTGTTGAAGGTATGAAAGAATTCCTCCTGAGTGCTTTCTTTGCCTGCAATAAACTGTATGTCGTCTATTAGGAGCACATCGCAGCCGAACCTATATCTGTTCCTGAACTCTTCCATTTTGTTTGACTTTATGCTGTTTATAACCTGGTTTGTGAAGTGCTCTGCCGATATGCAGCATATCCTCGCCATGAGGGAACTGTTTTTCAGTGTGTAATTTCCAATAGCGTTTATTAAGTGTGTCTTCCCTAGCCCTACACCACCGTATATAAAGAGCGGGTTGTAAGCTTCTCCAGGCTTTCTTGCAACCGCAATGGAAGCGGCATGGGCAAACTGGTTGCTCGACCCGACGATAAACCTATCAAATGTATGTGTGGGGTTGAGAAAGCCGGTGAAAAGCGCCTCTCTGTTTGCATTCTTGAGTTCGCCGAAACTGGGTTCTTCCGTTTCCTCCTGTGCCGACATTAAACTTTCATTCTCCGCAACGACCTTGACCTCAAACCGTCTGTCGTAAAAATCTCTTATGGTGTCGGTTATGAAATCCAGGTAATGGTTGTTGATCCAGTCCTTGTCGAACTGGCTGTTGGCTTGTAAGGTAAGACAATCCTCACTTTGTGAAACAAACTTCAGCGGGGCAAACCAGAAAAACACCTGAGGGTTTGATTTCTTTTTTATCCTTTCGAGAACATCATCCCAGACAATCTTTTTTATTTCATGTGGCTTCTGAACGTGGGAAACCTGAGGAGCGGGGTCTGAAGAAGCAATTAGGTTGTCTACTCCCCTCGTGGTTAACTCTTCTCCGTCTGAAAAAAGGGATTTGAGGCTGCGCCCCAGGGTTACACGCTTGGCCAATGGTATTCCGATCCTCCCAAAAAACTAACAACAAATCCACAGTTTATCAACAGGGTGTGGATAACTGCGGGCAAACTGAAAGCGGTTAAAAACTTTCCCCTCTCTATCTCGCAATCCTTAATCTAACAGATGTCGAAAGAGATTGTCAAGTGTTTTTTAATAATGTAATGATTAAAAAGAGTTAGAGATTAAGAACAAACCAAAACTAGATACATTCTGTTTAACAAAAAGCACGGGAACGCTTTGGTCTAAAAAATTAAAAAGTGAGAAACGCACCGGAAATAAAGGGACTTATCCACTTTAAACCTGTAAAAAATCTCCCGCTTTTTTTGCCTCGCGCGCCTTGTTTTCATCGACAAGATATAAAAGGACAAGCCCCACGATGAAGAACAGTACGATTGATAAAACAGCATTCCTGGCGTTGCCCGTTGTCTGGCGAATTATTGCGAAAATAAATGGGCCTAATATTGCCGAGAACTTGCTAAAAACGGTGTAAAACCCGTAGAACTCCGCGCTTGCCTCCTCCGGGATCATAGAACCGTAATAAGAACGGCTCAGCGCTTGAGACCCGCCCAGGACAATTCCAGCCATGGCGCCGACCGTGAAAAACTGCACGGTCGTCTCTATAAAGTATGCATATACTACCACGATAGGCCAGAGCACCAGTGTCAACATGATAGTTCGTTTCGTCCCGGCGAGTCCCGCCATACGGCTGAACAAAACAGCGCCGACTGAGGCAACTCCCTGTATCATAAGGAGCGTCATGAGAAGCGCGGTTGTAGAGAGTTTGAGTTCTTCCTTCCCGTAGATCGTCGACAAGCTGATTACGGTCTGGATTCCGTCGTTGTAAAGCATGTAGGATACGAGAAAAAGGACAAGGTGTCTGAATTTTGTCAAGCGTTTAGTGGTGTTGAAAAGTTGAGAGGCACCGAGAACGGCGTATGCGGCAGGGGCAAACCGCCATCTTTTATACTGGTCGGGCAGTATGCTTTCTCGCCTTGTCTCGTGAAGATTTTTAGCGGTGAATAATGTAAATCCTGCCCACCAAAGCCCTGCGCACAGAATCCCAATTCGGACAGCCTGGGTTTGTGAGATACCGAATTTGTCGTGGGCTGCGACGAGGCCGAATGCGAGCGCAAGCTGAAGACCTCCGCCGATATAACCGTATGAAAACCCTTTTCCCGAGACCGCGTCCATCTTGTCTTCCGTGGCTATATGTGGGAGAAAAGCGTCGTAAAACACATTGGCGCTGATGAAACAGACCTCCGCTATAACGAAAAAAACAAGGGTGCTCCATACATCCCCCTCCTCTGAGAAGAAAAGAAAAAGTGTAAAAAGCGAGCCTGTATAGGCAAAAAAGAGTAAAAAGCGTTTCTTGGCTGCGGTAAGATCCGCCACAGCTCCCAGCACAGGGGAGAGAAGAAAAGCAACTAGAGAGGCAAATCCTACAATAAACCCCCAGAGAGCCGTTGCGCTGTAGTTCGTACCTCCGATGATTGCGCCATCAGGGCCGACAACAACAGAGGCGAAATACACGGGAAGTAATCCTACTGCCACAGTTGTGATGTATGCCGAGTTTGCCCAGTCATACATGCACCATCCGAAAATCGCTTTGGGGTCGTTTTTTGAGAGAAGGGTTCTTTTCATCGTTAACCCAAAATTTTTTTCATATCAATCAAAGACTTTTCCCATTTGTGCGTGATCAATTGATAACCGTCTTTCCTGTTGTCACCCACAGCGGTGGGATATATGGGGTCCCCGACAACTATTCGCACCTTTGCAAATTTAAACTCCGGGTGAAGGTGTGAGAGCGTGTTTACGGCTCCGTCGATCAGAATTGGAACAATGGGAGCCCCTGATTCTACGCTGAGAATTCCCGCTCCCGGCCGTGCGGGCATTAGTTCCCCGCTTGTCGTGCGGCCGCCCTCGGGGAATATGCAGACAGCCATCCCACGTTTGAGACCTTGGTAAGAGAGCTTGAGCGATTCGCCGAGGGTTCCGGCGCTGCCGGTGGGTATGATGCGTGTCGGGCGTTTGAGCCAGGATAGGGGCGGCCTGCTGAATATCTCGCCGAAGGCAACGAATAGGAGTCGTTCCAGCATTGCTCCCGGTATCAAGGAGAAGATGAGAAGAGGGTCGATGTAGCTTTGATGATTGGGACAGATGAGAACCGCTCCGGTTTTGGGAATTTTATTAACTCCCTCGACCTTCACACGAAAGGCAACTCTGACAATTAAACAAATCGCCGACTGGATTATTCTCATTACCAGGCGCTTTATTGTGCCGCGGTTAAAGTTAAAAAACTCATCAAGAGCTATGGACGGCTTTTCCTCAAAAAGGGTTTTTACCGAGAGGTAGTTTTCTTCGAGTTCCGGGCTCAAAGAGAGATTGTTAGAGAGTGACAAGTTAGCGGAACTAGAGTCCTTGATGCGTCTTAGAACGTCGCCGATCGTGCGCACAGATGGAAGCTCCTCCTCCTTCAGTTTGACTCCAAATTCGTTCTCCAGGAGAACCGTAACCTCGACGAGCGTGAGTGAGTCAAGCCCAAGGTCTATCGAAAGGTCCTGGTCGGGAGAGAAAGGCCCTTTTATTCCACCTATTTCCTCGAGCCTTTTAAGGAACCTGGTTGAGGAAGGGGCTTCGATGAGCGCTTTTTCTACGGCGGAAAGCGCAAACTTTTCCTCGCTTAGCTTGGGCTTTTGTTTGTTTATGAGTTTTTCAATTTCCCCGCGCTTGAGTTTTCCGAGCCTCGTCCTTGGGAGTTCGTCGTAGAAGAGCATGAGCTCTGTTATCTGCATGTAGGATGGGATCCTGGAGCCGATACTCGAAATTTCCGAGCGAATTCGCTCACGGGTGTTGAGCACTCCGCGCGCAGAGATCAAGTTTAAGTCGGGGACGGCGACCATCCTGAGTCCCCTAACCTCTCCGGTGTCCGTCAATGAAGCAAGCACGCAGATCTCCTTGAGGAACTGGATGTTTTCATAGTGCTTTTCCACATCCTCAGGGTAGATGTTTTTTCCCGAGGATAAAACGATGACCTCCTTAGCCCTCCCTGTTATGACGATGTTTCCCTCTCCGTCGATCATACCTAGGTCGCCCGTGTGCAGCCAGCCGCTGCGAATCACTTCTTTTGTAGCAGCTTCGTTCTCGTAGTAGCCTTTCATGACGTTCGGGCCCCGGACGATTATTTCTCCCGTTCCATTGAGGTTCGGAGAATCAATGCGTACTTCTACCCCGGGAATGGGCATACCTGCCGAACCCGGCTTGGGCTTTCCTGGAGGCGTGATGGAGATGACTGGAGAGGTTTCGGTGAGTCCGTAACCCTCCAGTATGAGGAATCCGAGGTTTAAAAATCTTTCTGAGACGCCTGCATCCAGTTTTGCACCGCCGCTCGCGAAAAAGCGAAGCTTATCACCGAACGGACTGTGAATCTTCTTGAATAGCGTCCTTCCAAGCCTTATCCCGGTTTTTTCTCTCACCCATTTTGAAATCGAGTAAAGCATCCAAAAGAGCGCACGTGGAGCCAGGCCTAGGGAGTCGACTTTTTTGAATATCTCCCTGTCGAGGAGAGTAAACAGTTTTGGAACGCCCGGGAAAATCGTGACATCGGTCTCTCTCATTGTTCCAAGCAGGTCGGAGCTTTTTAGCGAATATGAAAAGGTGACCGTTGCACCTGCAACGAGTGGACCTAGAAGGGCGACGGTGCAGGAAAACGTGTGATGTAGGGGGAGAATGTTTAGAACATTGTCTTTTGAGGAGACCTCTATCTGGCTCAAAACCCCTTCGATGTTGCTCTCGATGTTCCGCCTCGTGAGCTCTACACCTTTTGGTGTTCCGGTAGTACCGGATGTGAAAATAGTTGACATTAAGACATCTTCACTTGTTGTGTTGCCTTTCCACTTGACGGGGAGCGTGTGGATTGTGGGATTTGAAGAGAGCGACTCAACTGAAAACAGCTTTATCGGACAGTGAGAATCCTTTAAGAGCGGCTCTAACTCCTGGAGATGATTTTTATCCGTGATGATTGCTTTTGTGTTCGAGAAAGACAGAAGAGGCAGAATGTCCTTTGCGCTTAGCTGCGCGTCAAGCGGTACTACAACAGCTTCCAGGAAGTGTATGCCAAGGTATGAAACAGCCCAGGCGGGTGAGTTCTCTGCGTAGAGCGCTACGTGGTCTCCTGGCTTTATATCAGAGGTTTTAAGTTTGGAGGCTGTGTAAATGCAGAGATTCCAAAGGTCGAGATATGAAACCTTTTCATAACCCTCGGGGTGTTTCATCTGAAGTGCGGTTTTTTGGGGTTGTTCCGTCGCCCAATGTTTCAGTTTTTCCACAATCATTTCTTTTTCTCCTATGGCTTCCTAGCCACCAAGTCACTAAGACACGAAGAAATCAAAAGTCTTAAATTTATTTTCTTCTGAATTCTGGCTACCGACTTTAATTTTATCGAATTCATTTTCTTCCTTTGTGCCTTTGTGTCTTAGTAGCAGAATCTCTAACTTTCAGGACTCTAAGACACGCCTCGGAAACTTCATTCGTCCTTTCTCCCATTTTACCCCGATAGAATCTTCCAGATGCTTTGAGAGTCGCCGGTTGGAGGACTAAACCTAGCACCATGGCTGCTCCGAGCTTAGGGTCTCGAATACGAAGCTTGCCGCTTTCGACTCCGCGTTCGATGAAATCAAATACGAGGTTGTATGGATTGAGATACGGCTTCACCTTTTTTTCAAGTGGGAAATTGTACTCCGAGAGCAGTATAAATGTGAACGTGAGCTGGTCTTCGTCAAAAAAGGAATAGAAAAGCCCTATTGCGGATTTAAGGCGCTTGGAGAAGCGTCCCTCACCCTTGAGCAGAGCTTCAAGTCTTGCTCCAAATTTTTCGACTTCTCGCGAATATAGCTTCCACGCCATTTCATCCTTCCCCATGTAATGGCGGTATAGAGCGCCCTCGGAGCATCCAGCTTCTTTGGCAATGTCTTTGATAGTAACTTCTTTGATGCCCCTGGACGCGAATAGCCTGATAGCGGTGTCTTCTATGGATTTGAGTTTGGTTATAGGTTTAGCCATTGCCCGGTTTAAGTAAGTGAATGTTCATTTACTTTTAATATTAATGGAACAGATGGTTCTTGTCAAGAGTTTATTTTGGGCCGGGTCTAAGTCTTGGATTGCCCGCCTCGAAAAGTTTTAGAAATTAGCGATTGATGCTAAGCTCGACTTAGATCACCCGATTGAAAGCACTATTCGAAAAAAAGTCTGAAAAAGTTCAGATAGATATGAGACAGGAATTAGGAAGCATAGAGGGGTAAAATAGAAGGAAGGAGGTACCCCTCTTAATGAGAGTATTAAGCATAGCCAAAGGGTTTCATAAACTTACA
>Ga0187893_10003812_pt1 | contig 29745 bp, 27 predicted proteins | sample MA1701074metaG_FD_139574 | JGI IMG/M metagenome (GOLD analysis project Ga0187893, IMG submission 139574) | White microbial mat communities from a basaltic lava cave in the Kipuka Kanohina Cave System on the Island of Hawaii, USA - MA170107-4 metaG ...
GACACCGATCTCTGTCACCCTGCAACCGAGCTTGCGCGCGTAGGCGGCGGCGGACGGACCCTTCTTCGGCGCAGCGAAGAGCAGCTCGTAGTCCTCGCCGCCCCCGAGCGCGAGCTCGGCCGCGTCGAGCCCGAGCCGGGCGGCCACGCGCGTCAGGCCCGCCGCGAGCGGCAGGCGCTCGAGCTCGACCCACGCGGCGACGCCGCTCGCGCGGGCGACGTGGCCGAGATCCGCGGCCAGCCCGTCGGAGACGTCGATCGCCGCGCGCGCGAGCTGCGCGCGCGAGAGCGTCGCGCCCGCGCGAAACGGCGGGCGCGGGCGGATCTGGCGCGCGACCAGCCGCCGCTCGCCCGGCGTCGCCGCGCCACCCGCGGACAACAGCGCCAGCCCCGCCGCTGCCGCCCCGAGCGTGCCCGTGACCAGGATCCGATCCCCCGCGCGCGCCGCCGAACGCAGCAGCGCCCGCCCCGGCGCGACCGCGCCGACGACGCTCACGCCGATCGACCAGACCCGCGCGCGCACCGTGTCACCGCCGACCAGCGGACAGCCGCTCGCGCGCGCCTGCGCCAGCAATCCCGACACGAAGCCGTCGAGCCGCTGCGGTGACACGTCCGCCGGCACGCCCAACGTGAGCAGACAGCCGAGCGGCGTCGCCCCCATCGCGCCCAGGTCCGACAGGTTCACGCTGAGCGACTTGTCGCCGAGCGAGCGCGCATCGGTCGTCGCCCAACGGAAGTGCACGTCCTCGACTATCGCGTCCGCCGCGAACACGAGCTCGTCGCGGGGCCGCGCCCGCAGCACCGCCGCGTCATCGCCGATCGCGGTGCGCCACACGCGCCGATCCACGCGCGCCCGCCGGCGAATCGCCTCGATCAGCCCGAACTCCCCGAGCTCTCGCAGGTTCATCGCGCAATCCTACGGGCTTCGACGCAAGCGAGCGCAACGCGCTCGCGCGCAGCGAGCCGAAGGCGAACGTAGGGGGGTGGCGCGCGGACGGACATCGGCCCGCGGGCCGATGTCCCGCGGGGGCGCGCCGGGTCCCCTAAGACCGAATGATGGCGGCGGGCGGCCGGGTGCGCGGGGCGCGCGGCTTGCGCTTGTGCTCGAGCGGCTCCACCAGCGCCAGGTCGAGCACCTCGTCCATGTTGCGCACGAAGTGGAACTCGAGCTTGCGCGCGAGCTCCTGCGGCACCTCGTCCAGGTCGTGGCGGTTGGCCTCGGGCAGGATCACGCGGTGGATGCCGCGGCGCAGCGCCGCCAACATCTTCTCGCGTACCCCGCCGACCGGCAGCACCCGGCCGCGCAGCGTGACCTCGCCGGTCATCGCCACGTCGGCGCGCACGGGGATGCCCGTCAGCAGCGACACCAGCGCCGTCGCGAGCGTGATGCCGGCGGACGGCCCGTCCTTCGGCGTCGCGCCGGCGGGCACGTGCACGTGGATCTCGTTCTTCGCCAGCGCCTCGGCGATGCCGAGCTCGCCGCCGCGCCAGCGCACGTACGACAGCGCCGCCTGGCCCGACTCCTTCATCACGTCGCCGAGCTGGCCGGTCATGAGCAGGCCGCGGCCGCGCACGCTGGTCGCCTCGACCACGAGCACCTCGCCGCCCGACTCGGTCCAGGCCAGGCCGCGCGCGAGACCCGCCTCGGCGCCGCGCGGGATCGCCTCGCCGAGCAGCGGCGCGGGACCGAGCTGCGTGCGCAGGTTCTTCAAGGTGATCGAGACCTGCTTCGCCTCGCCCTCCGCGACGCGCCGCGCGACCTTGCGCAGGAGCCGCCCGAGCTCGCGCTCGAGCCCGCGCACGCCCGCCTCCTGCGTGTAGCCGGAGATCACCTCGCGCACCGCGGCGCGCGAGACCTGCACCTTGTCCGCCGTCAGCCCGCACTCCTCGATCTGGCGCGGCAGCAGGTAGCGCTGCGCGATCACGCTCTTCTCTTCCGGCGTGTAGCCCGGCAGCCGGATCATCTCCATGCGGTCGAGCAGCGCGCGCGGGATGGGATCGATCAGGTTCGCGGTCGCGATGAACAAGGTCTTCGACAGGTCGTAGGGAACGTTCAGGTAGTGGTCGCGGAAGCTCGCGTTCTGCTCCGGGTCGAGCACCTCGAGCAGCGCGGCCGCCGGATCGCCGCGGTAGTCCGCGCCGATCTTGTCGATCTCGTCGAGCAGGAAGACCGGGTTGCTCGTGCCCGCGGTGCGCATGCCCTGGATGATGCGGCCGGGCAGCGCGCCGACGTAGGTGCGGCGGTGGCCGCGGATCTCGGCCTCGTCGCGCATGCCGCCGAGCGACATGCGCACGAAGCTGCGGCCCATCGCCTGCGCGATCGAGCGCCCGAGCGACGTCTTGCCCACGCCCGGCGGGCCGACCAGACACAGGATCGGTCCCTTGCCGGTGGTCGAGCCGCGCAGCTTGTGCACGGCCAGGAACTCGAGGATGCGCTCCTTCACGCGGTTCAGGTACGCGTGGTCGCGCTCGAGCACCTCGCGCGCGTGCGAGAGCTCGAGGTTGTCGTCCGACGTCTTCGCCCAGGGCAGCTCGCTGATCCACTCGAGGTAGGTGCGGATCACCTGCGTCTCGGACGAGTCGGGGTGCATGCGCGAGAGGCGGTCGAGCTGGCGGTCGGCCTCGGCGCGCGCCTCGGCATTCATGCCGGAGGCCGCGATGCGCTGGCGCAGCTCATCCTGGTCGGACTTGCGCTCGGCGCCCTCGCCCAGCTCCTCCTGGATCTGGCGCATCTGCTCGCGCAGGAACTGCTCGCGCTGGTAGCGCGACAGCTCCTCGCGCGCCGCGCCCTGGATCTCGGCCTGCACCGAGCTGACGGCGAGCTCGCGGCGCAGGAGCGCATCGATCTTCCGCAGCCGGCGCACGGGGTCGAGGATCTCGAGGATCTCCTGCGCCTCCTCGACGCGCAGCCGCAGGTTCGACGCGACCAGGTCGGCGAGCCGGCCCGGATCGTCGACGTTGCCGGTCACGGTCAGGATCTCGGGCGGCAGGTGGCGCAGCGGCAGGAGCTCGTCGAGCTTCTCGCGCACGCTGCGCACCAGCGCCTCGACCTCGACCGTCCACTCCTCGTTCGCCTCGGCCTCGATCGCCTCGACCGCGACGTCGATGTGCGGCTCGGTGCGCAGGAACTGCGTCACGCGGATCTTCGAGAGGCCCTGCACGAGCACCTTCAGCCGTCCGTCCGGCAGGCGCATCATGCGCATCACCATCCCGACCACGCCGACCGTGTACAGGTCCTCGGGCTGGGGGTCCTCGACCTCGGGATCGCGCTGCGTCACCAGCGCCAGCAGCCGGTCGCCCTCGATCGCGGTCTCGATCGCGTGCGTCGAGACGTCCCGCCCGACGAACAGCGGCAGGATCATCGACGGGAACACGACCGCGTCGCGGATGGGCAGGAGCGGGAGCTGACTCGGGATCTCGAAGTTGCCGGGGGAATCGCTTTCCACGTCTTGGCGGATCGACGTGCCGGCAACCAACCTTGATCTTCGGACTAGCGCTCCGGGGTCGTGGGCGTGTCCGACGGCGAGACCGGGCTCAAGGAGACGATGCTGTCTCCGCGCACGGTCAGGAACTCGAGTGACTTGCGCGCGCCGCCGCTCGCGTCGAACGACTCGAGGCCGGTGACGCCGGCGATCGGCGGCAGAGCGAGCAGGCGGTCGCGCAGCGCCTCGCCGTCCGAGCCGCCGACCTCGTCGATCGCCGCGCGCAGCACCGCGGCCGCGTCGCGGCCCTCGGCCGCGTAGGCGTCGGGCGGCACGCCGTAGGTCGCGGCGTACTGGCGCACGAACTCCGCCACCTCGGGCCGCGCGCTGCCGCCGAAGAACTCGTCGGTGAACACCGAGCGGCTCGCCTCGCGCGCCGCGACCTTGACCAGCGCCGGGTCGTTCCAGCCGCTCCCGCCGAGGTACACCACGTCGCGCACGTCGAAGAAGCGCAGCTGCGGCAGGATCAGGCCCACGCTGGCGGCGTCATCGGGGATGAAGATCGCGTCGAAGTCGACGTACGGCGGCAGCCCCTGGAACTGCGGAGCGGCGAGCTTCGCCGCGTTCGCCACCGCGTTGCGGCGCAGGCGGTCGCGCTCCTTCACGAGCCCCGCCTGCGCGGGCGAGAGCGGCTCGAGGCCGACCAGCTGCTTGATCTCGCTCTGCCAGTCGACCGTGCCCGGCGTGTAGCCCTGGATCGCCACGACCGAGCCGCCGTGCTGCTCGATCGCGTCCCAGAAGCTGTTCTTGAAGCTCGTGCCGTACTCGTCTTCCGGGTACAGGATCGCGAACCGCTTGCAGGCGCGTTGCTCGACGCAGAAGCGCGCGAGCGGGCCGGCCTGGTCGCCGGGCGAGAGGCCGAGCCGGAAGACGAACTGGCCGAGGTCCGCGACGTCGTCGCGGCGCGTGAAGCTGAGCAGCGGGATCTCCTCGGCCTCGATCAACGGCGCGGCCGCGACGGCCTCGCCCGAGCGCACCGGCCCGACGATCGCGACCACGCCCGCGGCGATCAGCTCGCGCGTGGCGGCGGCGGCGCGCTCAGGCTCGCCGCCGCTGTCGCGGACCAGCAGGCGCAGGCGCGAGGGCGGGTCGGCGAACACGCCCGACTCGAGCACGAAGCCGCGCAGGATCGCTTCGCCGATCCGCTCGAACGGACCCGAGAGCGGCAGCACCAGGCCGAGCGTCGCCTCGCCCGCGCCGGAGCGATCGGTCGCGCGCGCGAGCAAGCGCGCCCGCTCGGCGTCCTGCGCGGGCGCAAGCTGGCGCGGCAGGCGGTCGAGCGCGGCGCGCGCCTGCTCGACGTCGTGGCGCGCGAGCGCGCGGCTGGCCAGCGCCAGGTTCACGCGATCGTAGACGGGGCCGCGCGGCAGGCGCGGAGCGAGCGACGCGAGCTCGGGCTCGCGCAGCCGGTCGTCGACGAGCTCGCCGATCTCGAGGTCGAGCTCCGAGAGCTGCGCCGGGTCGCTCGTGTCGCGGCGCGCGTAGGCCAGCGCCAGCACCGCCGCGGGCCAGTCGCCCGACGCGCGCGCCAGGTCCGCCTGCAGCCGGAACAGCCGCGCGCGTTGCGCGGCGTCGACGGTCGAGGGGTTCGCGCGCTCGAGCAGGCGCCGGCCGTCGTCCGCGCGGTCGAGACCGGCGTAGACCTTGGCGGCGCGCATGGCGGCCTCGACGTTGAAGCGGCTGCGCGGGTAGGTCTCGACCAGCCGGCGCCAGGTGGCGGCGGCGCGCGCCGGGTCCTTCTTCTGGAGCTGCGCCTCCCCCATCAGATAGAGCGCCTCGTCCGCGTGCTTGCTCTTGCCGAGCTCGCTCTGGAAGCGGATCAGCACGCGCTCCGCGCCCGCGGCGTCGCCCTTGGCGAGCAGCTTCTTCGCGGTCTCGAGATCGGTCTGCGCCGCGCTCTCGTAGGGGAGCGTCTTGCCCTCGCGCACGACCGACGGCTGCGCGCACGAGAGCGCGAGCGCGCACGCGCACACGGCCAAGGCGAGCCGGCGGAGACTCACTCGAACAGGTCCCGCAGCTTGTCGAGGAAGCCACGCCGGCGCGGCGAGACCTCGTCGCCGCCGAGCCGCGCGAACTCCTCGAGCAGCTCGCGCTGGCGCGTGTCGAGCTTGGTCGGCACCTCGACGAACACGCGCGCGATGATGTCGCCGCGCGGCCCGCCGCCCAGCCGCGGCAGGCCGCGGCCGCGCCGCCGCACCAGGTCGCCGGACTGCGTGCCCGCCTTCAGCTCGACGGTCTCCTTGCCTTCGAGGCTCGGGATCTCGACCTCGCAGCCCAGCGCCGCCTGCGCGATCGAGATCGGGATCTCGCAGTGCAGGTCCGCGCCGTCGCGCTCGAACAGCGGATGGTCCTTCACGAACACCACCACGAACAGATCGCCGGCGGGCCCGCCGTCGTAGCCGGCCTCGCCCTCACCCGAGAGCCGCAGCCGCACACCCGTATCGACCCCCGCGGGGATGCGGACCGTGAGCGACTGCACGATCTCGGTCCGGCCCTTGCCCCGGCACTCGTTGCAGGCGCGCTTCAGGCTCTGGCCCAGGCCGCCGCAGCGGTCGCAGGTGCGCGCCATGCGGAAGAAGCCCTGCTGCAGCGCGATCTGGCCCCGGCCGTTGCAGCGCGAGCAGGTCTCGCGCTCGCCGCCCGCGCCCGCGCACGCCTGACAGGCCTTGTGCTTGGGGATCTTGAGCGTCTGCTCGCCGCCGAGCGCCGCCACGGTGAAGTCGACCTCGAGGTCGTAGCGCAGGTCCGCGCCCCGCCGGCCGCGCCCGCCCCGGCCGGCCCGCCCGAAGATGTCGCCCCCGAAGAACTCCGAGAACAGATCGCCGAAGCTCGAGAACGGATCGAAGCCCGCGAAGGGATCGCCACCCGGCCCGCCGCCGAACGCCTGGTGTCCGAAGCGGTCGTACTGCGGCCGCTTCTCGGGGTCGGACAGCACCGCGTAGGCCTCGCTCGCCTCCTTGAAGCGGGCCTCGGCCTCGGGGTTCCCGGGGTTTTTGTCCGGGTGGTACTGATGGGCGAGCTTCCGGTAGGCCTTCTTCAGGTCCTCCGGGCTCACGTCTCGGGCGACGCCCAGGATCTCGTAGTAATCGCGCTTCATCGGGGCGCCTAGTCTTACTGACTTCGCTCGGCTTCGCCTTGCTGCGCGCGCCACTGCGTGGCGCTTGCGGGGCGCCGCCGCGGGCGGCCGCGGACGGCGCCCGTCATGCTGCGATCGCCCGTCCAGGCGTCAATCAGTCCTCGATCAGCTCGTCGTCCGAGGCCGGGTTGGCGACGGCGGTGCCGCCGTCCATTCGCTCGTACATGGCCTCGGTCATCTTGTAGGCGAGCTGCTGCAGGTCCTCGACGGCGACGCGAAGCTCCTCTGTGTCGTTGCCGGTGAGCGCTTTGCGCGCCCGCGCCATGGCGGTGTCGACCTCGCTGCGCTCCTCGGCCTGGAGCTTCTCGCCGTACATGCCGATCGCCTGGTCGACCGAGTAGATCAGGCCCTCGCCCGTGTTGCGCAGCTCGACCAGCGCGCGGCGCTCGGCGTCGCTCTCGGCGTGCTCCTCGCCCTCGGCCACGAGCTTGTCGATCTGGTCCACCGAGAGGCCGCCCGAAGCGGACACGCGGATCTGCTGCGCGCGGCCGGTGCCGAGCTCCTTGGCGCTGACGTTCAGGATGCCGTCCGCGTCGATGTCGAAGCTGACCTCGATCTGCGGCACGCCGCGCGGCGCGGGCGGGATGCCGATCAGCTCGAAGCGGCCGAGCGACTGGTTGTCGGCGGACAGCTCGCGCTCGCCCTGCAGCACGTGGATGCGCACCAGGTTCTGGTTGTCCTCGGTGGTCGAGAACACCTCGCTCTTGCGCGTCGGGATCGTGGTGTTGCGCGGGATGATCTTGGTCATGATCCCGCCCTGGGTCTCGACGCCGAGCGAGAGCGGAGTGACGTCGAGCAGCAGCACGTCGGCGGACTCGCCCTTCAGCACGCCGGCCTGGATCGCCGCGCCGATCGCGACCACCTCGTCGGGGTTCACGCCGCGGTGCGGCGGCTTGCCGAAGATCTGCTCGACCTTGGCCTGCACGCGCGGCATGCGCGTCATGCCGCCGACCAGGATCACGCGGTCGACCTGGCTGGCCTGGAGCTGGGCGTCGGCGAGCGCCGCGGTGCAGGGCGCCTCGAGCCGGTCGACCAGCTCGGCGACCAGCTCCTCCATCTGCGCGCGCGTGACGACTTCCGTCAGGTGCTTGGGACCGGTGGAGTCCGCGGCGATGAACGGCAGGTTGACGTCGGTCTCCTGCGACGACGAGAGCTCCTGCTTCGCGCGCTCGGCCGCTTCCTTCAGGCGCTGCAGCGCCATCGGGTCGCCGCGCAGGTCGGTGCCCGGGTTCTTGGCCGCGAACTGGTCCGCGAGCCAGTTCATGATCACCTGGTCGAAGTCCTCGCCGCCCAGGTACGTGTCGCCGTTGGTCGAGAGCACCTCGAAGACCGAGTCGCCGATCTTCAGGATCGAGACGTCGAACGTGCCGCCGCCGAGATCGAACACCGCGATCGTCTCGCGGCCCTGCTTGTCGAGCCCGTAGGCCAGCGCGGCGGCGGTCGGCTCGTTGATGATGCGCAGGACGTTCAGCCCCGCGATCCGGCCCGCGTCCTTGGTGGCCTGGCGCTGCGCGTCGCTGAAGTACGCGGGCACCGTGATCACCGCCTCGGTGACCTCCTCGCCCAGGTAGTCCTGCGCGGTCTCCTTCATGCGCTTGAGCACGAGGGAGGAGATCTCCTCGGGGCTGCACTCCTTGCCGTGGAGCTTCACCCAGGCGTCGCCGCTCTGCGCCTGGCAGATCTCGAACGGGCTGACCTCGCGGAAGCGCGCCACGCACTCGTCGTCGAAGCGGCGGCCGATCAGGCGCTTCACCGCGTACACGGTGTTCGCGGGGTTGGTCACGCTCTGGCGCTTGGCGATCTGGCCGACCAGGCGCTCGCCGACCTGGTTCGCGGCGACGATCGACGGCGTGGTGCGGCTGCCCTCGCTGTTGGCGATGACGACCGGCTCGCCGCGCTCGAGGATCGCGACGCAGCTGTTGGTGGTGCCGAGATCGATGCCGACGACTCTTCCCATCACTCCCGATCCGCGCGCCGGGAGTCCGTCGACGTGCGCTCGACTATCCCGACTCGCTTGCCACGGCCACCATCGCGGGGCGGAGCAGCCGGTCCTTCAGCAAGTAGCCCTTCTGATAGACCTCGAGGATCGTGCCCGGTGGGTGATCGCTCGACGCGACCCGCCGCACCGCCTCGTGCACCTGGGGATCGAACGGCTTGCCCTCGGCTTCGATCTCGACGACACCGAAGCGCGTCAGGATCTGCATCAGCGACCGCCAGGTCAACTCGACCCCCTGCAGAAGATTCTCGCTGTCGGCGCGCTGCTCCTCCTTGCGACCGTGGCTCACGGCTCGTTCCAGGTTATCGACGACCGGCAACAGCTCCTTGACGAGACTCTCGTTGGCGTAGTTGTGCAGGTCCTGTCGTTCTTTCAGGTTGCGCTTGCGGAAGTTGTCGAACTCCGCGGCGAGCCGGAGATGGCGATCCTTGGCCTCGGCGAGCTCGGCCGCGAGGGCACTTTCGGATGCGGACGCGCTGGCGGTTCCGCCGCTCGTGTCGGCGTTGGGCGAGCCCGTGTCCTCGAGCTCGGCCATCAGATCGTCGGGCAGGTCGACTTTGGGCCCCTTGGTATCGCTCATTCCCCTATCCCTTCGGACTCGCGTCGCAGGAAGTGTCAGGCCAGCGCGGAGCCGAGTCTGCCGGAGACGTAGCGCACCACCGGGATCACGCGGTCGTAGCGCATGCGCACCGGGCCGATCACGCCGGCTCCGACGCGGTGGCTCGCGCCGCCCACCGGCTCCGCCACCACCGCGCAGCGCGCGACGCCCGGATCGCCGAGCTCGTCGCCGATCACGACCCGCAGCGACCCCGCGGTGAGCACGTTGTCGAGCAGCACGAGCATGCGCTGCTTCTCGTCGAGCGCGCGCACCAGCTCGCGCAGGCGCTGGCTGTCTTCGAACTCGGGCTGCTCGAGCATGCGCGTGCGGTCACCGACGTACAGCTCCGCCTCGAGCTCGATGTCGAGCCCGAGCCGGCCGAGCGCGACCAGGCGCGCCCAGAGCGCGTCGCGCTGCGCGCGGTCGCCGTCGATCTCGGCCGAGAGCCGCGTGCGCGCCTCCTCGAGCGTCATCCCCGCGACCAGGCGCGAGAGCGCGCTCGACATGCGGTCGAGCTTGCGCTGGTCGAAGTCGCGCTCGTCGAGCAGCCGCGTGCGCACGACGCCGCCTTCGCTGACCAGGAGCGCCATGACGCGATCGCTCGACACGCGCACGAAGCGCAGCGCCGTGAGCCGGGCGCGCTCGCTCTCGACCGCGACGCAGAAGCCGAGCTGGCCGGTCACCTGCGTCAGCACCTCGGCCACGCGGCGCGAGGATTCGTCGAGCGCGCCGACCGGGTCGCGCAGGCCGCGCGCGAGCTCGCGCGGCACGCTCGCGGTGTGCGGATCGTGCAGCAGCTGATCGACCCAGAGCCGGAACGCGGCGTCGGTCGGCACGCGGCCGGCCGAGGTGTGCGGCTGCTCGAGCAGGCCGAGCTCCATCAGCTCGCCCATCGCGCCGCGCACCGTGGCGGGCGAGACCGCGAGCCCGCTGTGCGCGCACGCGTCGCGCGAGCCGATCGGGTGGCCGCTCTCGACGTAGCCGCGCAGCACCGCGAGCAGGACCTCGGAGAGGCGCTGCGGCAGCTCCGCGAGGTCGTGGATGGCGGCGCCGGTTTCGCCCGTCTTCACCCTGGCTAGGCTAGCGGCCGGGGTCGCCGCCGAGCAAGCCCAGGAACACCTCGTCCGCGAACAGGATTCCGCGCTCCGTGAGCGCGATCGCGCCGGCCGCGTCGCGGATCAGATCGCGCGCGCGCAGGCTCTCGAGCTCGGCCGCGAAGAAGGCCTCGGGCGCCGCGCCGAACCGGCGCGCGAAGTCCGCGCGGCGCACGCCGTCGAGCCGGCGCAGGCCGAGGAACAGCGCCTCGCGGCGCGCCTCCCCTTCGGAGAGGAGCTCCGACTCGACCACCGGCGAGCGCCCGTTCGCGAGCGCTTCGCGCCAGGCGCCGAGCGCGCGCGCGTTGCGAAAACGCCGGCCGGCGACCAGGCTCGCCGCCGACGGCCCGAGCCCGAGCACGTCCTGGCGCAGCCAGTAGCGCTGGTTGTGGCGCGAGCGGTGGCCCGCGCGCGCGTAGCTCGAGATCTCGTACTGGGCGATGCCCGCCGCGGAGAGGCGCGCGCGCAGCAGCCGGCTCATCGCGAGCGCCGTGTCCTCGTCGGGCAGGTCGAGCTTCCCCTGCTCGGCCGCGAGCGCGAACGGCGTGCCGGGCTCGAGCGTCAGCGCGTAGGCCGAGACGTGCGGCACGCCGAGGTCGATCACTCGCTCGGCGTCGGCGAGCAGCACATCGAGCGACTGGCCGGGCGCGCCGTAGATCAGGTCGACGGAGAGCGAAGCGAAGCCCGCCGCGAGGCACGCCTCGAGGCCCGCGCGCGCCTGCGCCCCGGCCTGCGCGCGGCCGAGCCGACGCAGCACGGTGTCGTCCAGCGCCTGCAGGCCGATCGAGAGCCGCGTCACGCCCTGCGCGTTGAGCTCCGGCACGCGCGCGACCTCGAGCTGGCCGGGGTTCAGCTCCACCGTGATCTCGGCGTCCGGCGCGAAGCGGAACGCCGCGCGCAGCGCGCCGAGCAGGCGCGCGAACGATCCCGGCCGCAGTAGCGAGGGGGTGCCGCCGCCGAAGTACACGCTCGCGACCGGCCTGCCTTCCACCTCGCCGCGCGCGCGCTCGAGCTCGGCGAGCACGCCCGCGACGAAATCGTCGTCGTCCGCTGGCGCGAGCCGGCCGACGCCCAGGACCGCGAAGTCGCAGTACGGGCACACGTGCTCGCAGAACGGCACGTGCACGTACACGCCCAGGTCGCCGCTGCTTGTATGAGAGGCCAACGCCCGTATCCTATGCGCCCGCTGCCGGTGGTGGAGGAGCGAGAGAGTGCATCGAACCCCTTGGCTGGCCCTGCTTTGCCTACTCTGCACCTGTGCGACGGACCCGGCGGGCCGCCCGGGCCTGGCGCCGAAGAAGGATGGAATGCTGCAAGCGACGCTCGACAACGGTCTGCAGGTGATCCTGGTCGAAGACCACTCCGCGCCGGTCGTGGCGCTGAACGTGTGGGTGCGGGTCGGCAGCGCCGACGAGCGCGACGAGCAGTGGGGCATGGCGCACGTGCACGAGCACATGCTGTTCAAGGGCACGGAGCGGCGCGGCGTGGGCGAGATCGCGGCCACGGTCGAGGGCGCGGGCGGCAACATCAACGCCTTCACGTCCTACGACATGACCGTCTACCACATCACCATGGCGAGCCGTGACGCGGCGGTCGGCTTCGACGTCCTGGCCGACGCGATGCAGGCCTCGACCTTCGACGCGACCGAGCTCGCCAAGGAAGAAGAGGTCGTGATCGAGGAGATCCGGCGCTCCGACGACTCGCCCGACAACCTGCTCTCGCGCGTGCTGTTCGAGACCGCCTATCGGGTCCACCCCTACCGCAAGGAGGTGATCGGCACGAAGCAGAGCGTCGACAGCTTCACGCGCGAGGGCCTGGTCGACTTCTACCGCTCCTGGTATGTGCCGAACAACATGACCTTCATCGCGGTCGGCGACTTCGACGCCGCCGTGGCGCTCGAGCAGATCCAGAAGTCGTTCGCGAACGCGAAGCCGCGCGCCGACCTCGCGCACCCGCGCGCGCCCGAGCCCGAGCAGACCGCCGCGCGCGCCGCGGTGGTGCCGAGCAAGTTCAAGCAGTCGCTGCTCGGCATGGGCTGGAAGATCACCGCCTTCGAGAGCCCCGACACTCCCTATCTGGATCTGCTCGGCATGGTGCTCGGCGGCGGCGACAGCTCGCGGCTCTACCGCGAGGTGAAGGACCGCGCGCAGCTCGTGCACGGCATCCACGCCAGCTCCTACACCCCGCTCGACCCGGGCCTGTTCGTGGTCGACGCGGAGCTCGACGCCGACAAGATCGAGGCCTCGGTCGAGGCGATCGCGGAGCAGGTGCGGCGCATCCGCGACCTGGGCCCGTCCGAGAGCGAGCTCGAGCGCGCGCGCACGAACCTGCTCGCGAGCCAGGTGCACGAGCGCGAGACCATGCAGGGCCAGGCGAACAAGCTCGGCTACTTCGCGCTGCTCGCGGGCGGGCTCGAGGCCGAGGAGGTGTACCTGGACCGCGTGCGGCGCGCGACGCCCGCCGACCTGCAGCGCGTGGCGCAGCAGTACCTGACGCCGGAGCGCGCGACGGTGGTCGCGCTCACGGCCGCGGACGCGAACGGATCGATCACGGACGCGCAGCTGCTCGGCGCGCTCGCGCGCGGCGCCGGCGGCGCCAAGACCGCCCTGCCCTACACCGAGCTGCGTGGAGACATCCGCGAGTACCGGCTCGAGAACGGCCTGCGCGTGGTGGTGAAGCGCAACGCGAACGTGCCGCTCGTGTCGCTGCGGCTCTCGTTCCTGGGCGGGCTGCTCGCCGAGACCGAGACCACGCAGGGCATCACCTCGTTCCTGGCGGAGATGCTCTCGCGCGGCACGACGACGCGCAGCGCCAACCAGCTCGCGACCGAGGTCGAGGACATCGCGGGCGATCTGTCCGGCTTCTCGGGGCGCAACAGCTTCGGCGTGCAGGGCGAGTTCCTGGCCGAGTCGCTCGACACCGGGCTCGACCTGTTCAGCGACGTGGTGCTGAACCCGTCGTTCGAGCCGGAGGAGATCGCCAAGCTCAAGGTCGAACGGCTGGCCGCGCTGCGCCGCCGCGAGGACAACCTGTCGAGCAAGGCGTTCGAGCTGTTCCAGCAGACGGTCTACCCGGAGCACCCGTACCGCTTCTCGTCGATCGGCACGGCGCAGACCACCGAGAAGCTCGACCGCGCCGCGCTCGATCACTACTACGACCGCTACGCGCAGCCTGCGAACGGCGTGCTCGGTGTGGTCGGCGACGTCGATCCCGACGCGATCGTCGACGCGATCGCCTCGCACTTCGCCGACTGGACCGGCACGGGTCCGGTCGCGCTGCCGGGCCGCCCGCGCCCGGTCCCGGCGACGAAGACGCGCGAGGCGACGCTCGAGAAGCCGGGCGCCGCGCAGGCCCACGTGGTGTACGGCTTCCTCGCGCTCACGATCGCCGATCCCGACCTGCCCGCGCTCGAAGTGATGACGCAGATCCTGTCCGGCCAGGGCGGGCGGCTGTTCCTCGAGCTGCGCGACAAGCAGAGCCTCGCGTACTCGGTGTCCGCGTTCGATCTGGAAGGCGTCGATCCGGGCATCTGGGGCGTGTACATCGCCGGCGAGCCCGCGAAGCTCGCCGAGATGCGCGGCGGCATCGAGCGCGAGCTCGCGCGCATCGTCGACGGGCCGATTCCCGCCGAGGAGATCGCGCGCGCGAAGGCGTACCTGATCGGAACCCAGGCGGTCTCGCTGCAGCGCTTCGGCGCGCAGGCGAGCCTGCTCTCGCTCGACGCGCTGTACGGCCTGGGGGCGACCTGGCACCTCGACTACGACGACCGCATCGCGTCCGTCACGGTCGACGACGTGAAGCGCGTCGCGAAGCGCGTGATCCGGCTCGACGCGCCGGTGATCGCGGTCGTCGACTAGCGCGATGCAGATCCGGCCCGCCGCCCGCGACGACCTCGACGAGATGGTCGCCGCGGACGGCGCGGCGTCCGCCCTTCCCGGCCGCGCGGAGTTCCTGCGCCGCGCGATCCACGACGGCCACGCGCTGGTCGCGCTCGTCTCGGGCGCGCTGGTCGGCTACGCGGTGCTCGACCACTCCTTCTACGGCAACGCGTTCCTCGCGCTGCTGGTCGTGCGCGCCGACGCGCGCCGCAAGGGCCACGGCACCGCGCTCCTGCGCGCGGCCGAGGCGCGCGCGCGCACCGCGAAGGTCTTCACGTCCACGAACGAATCGAACGCGCCGATGCAGCGCCTGCTCGAAGCCGAGGGATACGAGCGCAGCGGCGTGATCGAGAATCTCGATCCCGGCGACCCGGAGCTCGTGTACGTGAAGTTCCTGGGAGGAGACGCGGCCTGATCCCTAACGCTCAACACCCTCGAAGACGACGCCGGTGGCGCTGCGGAGACGCTCGGCGAGGTTGCCCCGGCTCTTCCACCACCGCGCCAGCCAGTTGAGCGAGATCAGCATCCAGGCGGCAACGAGCACCTCGGCGAGGGCGAGCGGATCGACGTCGTCACGCAGGCGGCCGCTGGCCTGATCGCGTCGGATCAAGGCAGCGAGCGCGTCGTACATGCGTAGCTCGACGTCGCGCAGCTCCCCTTCCGCGCGGAACAAGCCCGAGCGTTGGAAGATCGCCGCGTTGAAGTCCGGTGCGCGTGCGATCGAGCGCCCGAACGCCGCCGCGATCCGCTCGATCGCGGAGCGGGCCGTCTCGGGACCGGCAAGCGATCCCTCGAGGTGCTCCGTAGTGGCGACGACGAGCTCGAGCGCGATCTCGTCCAGCAGCGCCGCCTTGCTGGGGAAGTAGTTGTAGAACGTCTTCAGGCTGACGCGCGCCTGGTCCGCGATCTCGCTCACTGCGACCGCGTCGAACCCCCGCTCCGCGAACAGCTCGCGTGCGACTTCGACCATTCGCTCGCGGGTCTCCCGCTTCTTCGCTTCGCGCAGCCCCACTTGCCTCGAGTCTACACGATATGCCAAATTACACTGTGTGTAATAAATATGGAGCTGCCATGACCCCCTTCGACCCGTTCCGCCCCGGCTTTCTCGCCGATCCCCACCGCGAGTACGCGCGCCTGCGCGTCGACGATCCGGTGCACTGGAGCGACGCGCTCGGCGCCTGGGTGCTGACGCGCTACGAGGACGCCGCCCTGATCCTGCGCGACTCGCGCTTCTCGGCCGTGCGCTCCACCACCCCGCCGGCGGCGCGCGGACTCGCAACAGGCCCGCTCGTGGCGCTGGTCTCGCGCGAGAACCTGCTGGTGCGAGACCCACCGGACCACACGCGCCTGCGCGGGATCGTGAGCGCGGCGTTCACGCGGGGCCGCGCCGAGAAGCTCCGCGCGCGCGCCGCCGAGGTCGCGCGCGGGCTCGTCAGCCGGCTGCAGGCTGGCGGTGAGTTCGACTTCGTGTCCGAATTCGCGACGCCCCTTCCGCTCGCCGTGATCGCAGGGCTGCTCGGTGTCCCCGAGCGCGACATGCCGACGTTTCGGATCTGGGCGAGGGACCTGTCCGCGTTGATGGACCCGCTCCGACTCGCTCGCGCCGATGCTCGCGCGGCGGCCGAGCGTGCGCTCGAGGAGGCGCGCGCGTACTTCTCCGCACTCTTCTCCCAGCGTGGTCGCGAGCCCGCCGATGACCTGGTGTCCGCACTCGTCGCCGCCAACGCGGAGGTCGGGCCGGCCCACCTCTCCGCGGATGAATTGTTCACGATGTGCGTCCTCGTGCTGATCGCCGGCCACGAGACCACCGCGAGTCAGCTCGGTGCCGCGCTCTGGACCCTGCTCTCCAGGCCGCGTGCGGTCGCGGAGCTCGCAGCTGATCCGAGAGGCATCCCACTCGCCGTCGAGGAGCTGTTGCGCTTCGATACCGTTGCCCAATTCACCGGGCGCACGGCGAGCGAGGACATTGTCCTCGGTGGACGCGAGCTGCGCCGCGGACAGAGCGTGATCGCGATCCTCGGCGCCGCGAACCGCGATCCCGCGGTGTTCGCAGATCCCGATACCTTGGACCTGCGCCGCTCGCCCAACCCACACCTCGCCTTCGGAGTGGGACGCCACTTCTGCCTGGGCGCCTCGCTCGCGCGCATGGAGCTCGCCGAGGGTCTCGCAGCTCTGTTGCCGATCGCGCACCGCCTCGAGCTCGCACGCTCCGAGCCGAGCTGGAAGCCGGGTACCCTGCGCGGCCTCGCAGATCTCCCGCTCGTGCTCCGCGCCGCGTCCCGCTAGTACCCGAGCGCCGCGCCGTCGCGGCGCGGGTCGGTGGCGCCGAGCCAGGTGTCGTTCGGCGGGTCGCGCGCGATCAGCTGCACGGCGCCCATCGGGAAGCGGCTCGGCTCGACGGTGTGGCCGAAGGAGCGGAGCGCCTCGACCACGTCGCGCGGGTGGGCGGGCTCGACCATCAGCGTGTCGGGGCTCCACTGGTGGTGGAAGCGCGGCATCGCCACGGCCTGCTGCGGCGGGAGCTTGAAGTCGACGCTGTTCAAGAGCGACTGCAGGACCGCGCTGATGATGAACGTGCCCATCGGGCTGCCGACCACGTAGCGCACCTGGCCGTTCTCGAGCACGATCGTCGGCGCCATGCTCGAGAGCGGGCGCTTGCCGGGCTGGATCATGTTCGCGCTCTGGCCGACCGCGCCCCACGCGTTCGCGGCGTTGGGCAGCGAGAAGTCGTCCATCTCGTTGTTGAGCACGATGCCCGTGCCCGGCACGGTGATCAGCGAGCCGAACAGCGTGTTCACGGTCTGCGTGAGCGAGACCGCGTTGCCCTGCTCGTCGACGACCGAGATCTGGGTCGTACCGCCGTCAGCGGGCGGCGCGAGCGCGGCGCGGCGCGCGTTCGGGATCGCGGGCTTGCCCCAGTTCCAGGGCGCGCGCAGCAGGAAGAACGGCGGACGCAGCAGCGCCGCGAGCTCGTTCCCGTACGCCTCGGAGGTCAGGTAGTCGGTCGGCACCGCGGAGAAGCCCGGATCGCCCAGGTACTCCGCGCGGTCCGCGAACGCGAGCTTCATCGCGCCCGCGACCAGGTTCACCATCTCGCTCGAGTTGAGTCCGAGCGCCGCGACGTCGTACGGCTCGAGCGCGTTCAGCATCTCGACCAGCAGCACGCCGCCCGAGCTCGGCGGCGGCATCGACACGATCTCGAGCCCGCGGTACGTGCCGCGCACGGGCTCGCGCCAGATCGGCGCGTAGCCGCCGAGGTCGTCGAGCGAGAGCGCGCCGCCGGTCGCGTCGACGATCTTGCGCGCGATCGGCCCGAACGCGAGCGCGCCGCCGCCGCGCGTGCCGATCTCCTCGAGCGTGCGCGCGAGGTCGGGCTGCACGAGCCGCCAGCCGAGCGGCGGCACCTGGCCGTTCTGCAGCTGGATGCGCGCGGTCTCGGGGAAGTTCGCGAGCCCCGGCTCGATCAGCGTCAGCATGCGCCGCTCCGCGGGCTGGACCTCGACGCCGTCGCGGCACAGCCGGATCGCCGGCTTCACGAGCTCGCGCCACTCGAGCGACCCATGGCGCTGGTGCAGCTCGTACAGACCCTGCACCAGCCCCGGCACGGCCACCGCGCGCGGCCCCACGCGCGTCATGCCCTGGATCGCGCGGCCCTGCTCGTCCAGGTAGATCGACTGCGTCGCCGAGGACGGCGCGGTTTCGCGCGCGTCGAGCGCCTCGATCTTCCCCGTCTCCACCATGTAGACGAGCGCGAAGCCGCCGCCGCCGATCCCGGAGCTGTACTGGTGCGCGACGCCCGCCGCGAACGCGGTCGCGATCGCCGCGTCGACCGCGTTTCCGCCGCGGCCCAGGATCTCGCGGCCCGCCGCCGCCGCCGGCCCGACCGAGGTCACGACCATGCCGCGCTTCCCCCACGCGGGACCGGGCTCGGCGGCGAGAGCGAGCGGTGCGAGAGCGAAGCCGATGCAGACGACGAGCCAGGCGACGCGGAAGGAGGTGCGCATCGCCGCGGACCGTATCACGCGCTCTCGCGTGCGTGCTAGCGTGCGCGCCGATGCGCGCCTCTCTGGTGTTCGTGCTCGTCGCGATCCTGCTCGGCTGCTCGGCCGATCCAGTCGAGCCGCCGCGCGAGATCGCCGTGCTCCGGGTGCGCGGCCACGGCGAGATCCGCGTCGCGCTGCTCGAGGACAAGGCCCCGCGCCACGTCGCCAACTTCAAGGCGCTCGCCGCGCGCGGCTTCTACGACGGCACCACCTTCCATCGCGTGATCCCGAACTTCATGATCCAGGGCGGCGACCCGAACTCGAAGGACGCCGACCCGAAGAACGACGGCTACGGCGGTCCCGGCTACTTCGTGGAGGCCGAGTTCAACGACACGCCCCACTTGCCCGGCGTGCTCTCGATGGGCCACGGCGCCGACCGCGACACCGCCGGCTCGCAGTTCTTCATCATGACCACCGGCTCGGAGAAATGGCGCCCCGAGCTCGACGGCAAGTTCTCCGCCTTCGGCCGGCTCGTCTCCGGCCAGGACGTGGTCGACGCGATCTCGCGCGTCCCGCGCAGCGCCGCCGACCGCCCGCTCGAGAACGTGGTGATCGAGAGCGTGCGGATCGAACCGCGCTGAGCGAGACTCGCGGTGTGGCTGGGAAGACGCGGGCCGCCGCCAACCCTCCGGCACCGCGCGACGACGCGCCCTGGGACGTGCGCATTCTCGAGCTGATCGACCCCGGGATCGACGGCACCCTGATCGAGGAGAACCTGCGCCGGACCCCGACCGAGCGCCTCGCGCGCATGCAGCAGATGCTCTCGTTCCTGGAGCGGGCTACGGAAGAGCCGTGGTCGAGGGTGCGGATCAAGCCCCGCTGAGCCATACTGCGCGCCCGCGCCCGGGCTCTCGAGCCCGGGTCCGGCGCTGGCGCGGTAGCTCAGCTGGTAGAGCAGCGGACTGAAAATCCGCGTGTCCCCGGTTCGATCCCGGGCTGCGCCACCAGATCTCAGCGCGATCCGGGTTCTCGAGCTGACCCTACTTCTTCTCCGCGGGCGCCTGCATCGGCTTGACGGTCCCGCAGTCGGCGCCGAGCCACTTCCCCTTGGCGTCCAGGTTCATGGTCTCGGCTGTGCCGCCGGCGCTGGTGCGCACGACGGTCTGCGACGTGAAGGCCTCCGGACTCACGACCGTGTAGACGCCCTCGCCGCTCGACGGTGGGTCGGTGCAGGTGAAGGCCATCTTGACGACGTTGCCGGTGCGCGGCTGCGACGTGGTCTTGCACTTGCCTTGCTGAGCCGGGATCTCGTTGCGCGCGACCATCTCGGGCGTGAGGCAGGTCTTGACGGTCATCGCGCCCGGCGCGGCTCCGCCGCCCAGCTTCACGCCCTGCTTCGCCATCATGTCTTCCATCATCGCGCGCTGCTCGGGCGGGAGGTCGGCCAGCTGCGCTCGCATCTCCGCGGCGGCCTTCTCCGCCTCGCCGCTCGCGCTCGTCATCTTGCTCGAGATCTCCCAGAGACCGGGCTTCAGGTCTTGCGCCGAGGCAGCGACGGCATGGCTGCAGATCGCGATCCAGATCCACACGGCTTTCATGGCTCGAACCTCCCTTCAGGATTGTCGCAGTACCAGCTGCGCGGCCCGTTTGCCAGCGCTCGCCGCGCGCGTCAGGCTTCGATCGTGATGGCCGACGTGATCATCCTCGGCGCCGGGCTCTCCGGCATGTACGCGCTGCACAAGCTGCGCGAGCTCGGCTTCCGGCCGCGGGTCTACGAGGCGGGCGGCGGCGTGGGCGGGACCTGGTACTGGAATCGCTATCCGGGCGCGCGCTTCGACTCGGAGAGCTGGACGTACATCTTCTCGTTCGACCCGGAGCTCTTGCGCGAGTGGAGCTGGAGCGAGCACTTCTCGGGGCAGCCCGAGAACCTGCGCTACTGCGAGTTCGTCGCCGACAAGCTCGACCTGCGGCGCGACATCACGTTCGGAGAGCGCGCGCGGGCGGCGCACTGGGACGAGGCGGCGAACGAGTGGGAGGTCGCGTTCGAGAGCGGGCTGCGGGCGCGGGCGCGGTTCCTGGTCACGGCGATCGGTCCGCTCTCGGCGCCGACCATGCCGCTGGTCGAGGGCATCGACGAGTTTCGCGGCGAGTCGTGGCACACCGGACTGTGGCCGCACGAGCCGGTGAGCTTCGCGGGCAAGCGCGTCGCGGTGATCGGCACCGGCGCGTCGGCCGTGCAGGCGATCACGGAGATCGCCAAGACGGTGGGCGAGCTGACGGTCTTCCAGCGCACGGCGAACTGGTGCGCGCCGCTGCGCAACGCGCCGATCGACGCGCAGGCGATGGAGCGGATTCGCGCGAGCTACGACGAGATCTTCGCGCGTTGCCGCGCGAGCTGGGGCGGCTTCATCCACGGCGCCGATCCGCGCAACGCGCTGGACGTGTCCGCGGAGGAGCGCGAGGCCTTCTTCGAGAAGCTCTATCACCTGCCGGGCTTCGCCTTCTGGCAGGGCAACTTCCGCGACATCCTGGTCGACGAGCGCGCGAACGCGGCGGTCACCGCGTTCGTCAGCGCGAAGATCCGCGGGCGCGTGAAGGACCCGAAGGTCGCCGACCTCCTGATCCCGAGCGACCACGGCTTCGGCACGCGCCGCGTGCCGCTCGAGAGCGGCTACTACGAGGTCTACAACCAGCCGAACGTGCGGCTCGTCGATCTGCGCCGGGCGCCGCTCGAGCGCGTCATGCCGACCGGCCTGCGCACGCGCGAGCGCGACTACGCCTTCGACATGATCATCTACGCGACGGGCTTCGACGCGATCACGGGCGCGTTCGACCGCATCGACATCCGCGGCCGCGGCGGCGAGCGCCTGAAGGAGAAGTGGGACGACGGACCGCGGACCTATCTCGGCATGCAGGTCGCGGGCTTCCCGAACCTGCTCACGCTGGTCGGCCCGCACAACGCGGCGACCTTCTGCAACATGCCGCGCTGCATCGAGCAGAACGTCGACTGGGTGAGCGAGCTCTTGCGGCACATGCGCGAGCGCGGGCTCGTGCGCGTCGAGGCGTCCGCGCAGGCGGAGCGCGACTGGACCGCGCACGCGAACGAGGTCGCGGCGAAGCTCCTGGCCACGCGCGTCGACTCCTGGATGACCCGCGTCAACCGCAACGTGGCGGGTCACACCAAGCGCACGTTCGTGGCCTACGCGGGCGGCGCGCCGAAGTACCGCCAGAAGTGCGACGAGGTCGCCGCGCGCGGCTACGAGGGCTTCGAGCTCCGCTGAGGCGCCCGCCCTCTGCCCGCGCTAGCCGACGCGCGCCTTCGGCGGGGCGAGCAGGCCGTCGACGAAGCGCTCGACGCGCTCGCGGCCCCAGTGCGGGTTCTCGCTCGCGACCTGCTCGACGAGCTCGCCGCGGCGGCAGATCGGGCAGCTGATGCCCAGGGCGCCGTGCTCGTCGAGCACGTGCTCGACGCGGGCGTCGATCGGATCGATGGCGCGCTCCCGGCGCGTTCGCACTCCGTGCATGTCGATGCGGTGGCGGCGCAGTCCCGCTCGCTTGTACACCCGTACACCCCCCGCTGCTTCTCACTCCCCGATGGGCAGCATACTCGACACGGCCCAGCGTGTGGCGGGTGATTCTTGCGGCACCGGGCCGCGGAGCCCCGGGGGGGCGCGGCCCGTGTGCCGCACTATCCTGGCGCTCGCGATCGCGCAGCTCGAGGAGAAACCCCGATGAACCGCGCACTCGAAAAGTTGAAGGAGGAGCTCGTCGCGGTCGTCCCGCCGACGCTCTTCTTCTTCCTGGCGCTGCACGTGGTCGGAGTGATCCGCACGCTGATGGCGCGAGGCTCGGGCTACGACGCGTCGTCCACCGTCGCGATCGGAGTCGCCGCGCTGATCCTCGGCAAGGCCGTGCTGATCGCGGACCACCTGCCCGCGATCAACCGCTTCCCCGACCACCCGTTGATCTACAACGTGGGCTGGAAATCGCTGATCTACCTGCTCGTCGCCACCGCGATCCACTTCGCCGAACGCGTGGTCGACTTCGCGCTCGAGTCGGGCAGCCTGGTCGTCGGCTGGGAGGAGACGGTCGCGCACATCGTGTGGCCGCACTTCTGGGCGATCGAGATCCTGCTGTCGCTCTTGATCCTGCTGTACTCCACGGCACGCGAGCTGATCCGGCTGATCGGCCGCGAGCGGGTGCTGCGCATCTTCTTCGGGCCGACGCCGCTGCCGAAGATCTAGGACTTCCCGATCTCGCGCAGCCTGCGCGCGAGCGCGAGGCGCTCGAGCGACTCGAGCTTCAGCTGCGCGAGCAGCTCGATCCGGTGCAGCAGCACCTCGTGGACGCGGCGGAACGCGCGCATCTGCTCCTCGATCGAGCCCGGGACCGCGGCCGGATCGTCGATTCCCCAGTGCGCGGTGATCGGCTGGCCGGGCCAGACCGGGCAGGCCTCGCCGGCCGCGGAGTCGCAGACCGTGAATACGAGGTCCATCACCGGCGCGCCCGGAGCGGCGAACTCGTCCCACGCCTTGCTGCGCAGGCCGCGCGTGTCCTCCCCTTTCTCGCGCAGCAGCGCGAGCGCCAGCGGGTGGACCTCGCCGCGCGGCTGGCTCCCGGCGCTGTAGGCGCGGAACCGGCCGCCGCCGACGCGGTTCAGGATCGCCTCGGCGAGGATGCTGCGCGCGGAGTTCCCGGTGCACAGGAACAGGGCGTTGTAGGTCGGGTCCGCCAACTACTTCTCGAGCCAGGCCGCGAACGCCACCGCGCCGCTCATCCCGACCAGCTGCGCGACCACGAAGCCGGGCACGTCCGCGGGCAGGATGCCGGTGAACGTGTCGGTGAGCGCGCGCGCGATCGTCACCGCCGGATTCGCGAACGAGGTCGAAGACGTGAACCAGTACGCGGCGGCGATGTAGCCGCCGACGCCGATCGCGACGGCCAGCGGCTCGCGCACGCGCAGCACGACGAGCAGGAGGCCGAAGGCGGCAATCGCCTCGCTCGAGAGCTGCGCGAGCCCGTGGCGCGCGTGCTGCGAGAGCGAGAACGGCTCGAGTTCGAACATCGCGTTGGCCGCGGCGACGCCCGCGATCCCGCCCGCGACCTGCGCCGCGAGCAGGGCGGGGACCTCGCGCCACGCGAGCTGCCGGCGCCACGCCGCCGCGAGCGTGACGAGCGGGTTCATGTGCGCGTCGAGCGCGAGGATCAGCGCGACCAGGGCCGCACCCGTCGCCGCCGAGTTTGCGAGCAGCGCAAGCGCGACGTTTCCGCCCGCGAGCCGCTCGCCCATGATCCCCGAGCCGACCACGGCCGCGAGCAGGAAGGCCGTGGCGACGGCCTCGGCGCCTGCGCGCCGCGCGCGTTCGCTCGCCAACGGCTAACCCGCCTTGCGCTGCAGCGCGTTCGCGAGCTTCTTCGGGGGCTCGAGCACCGCGCACAGCTCGGCCATCCGCTCGAGCCGCAGGCGGTAGTACATCCACGTTCCCCTGCGCTCGCGCTCGAGCAGCCCGGCGTCGGTCAACACTTTCAGGTGATGGCTCACGGTCGGCTGCGAGAGCCCGAGCGGCCCGGTCAGGTGGCAGACGCACGCCTCGCCGTCCGGCTGCGCCGCCAGGAAGCTCAGCAGCCGGAGCCGGCCGGCATCGCCGAGCGCGCGGAAGGTGGCGGCCAGGTCGCCGGCGTCGGCCGGCTTGAGGCGCCCGTCGAGCACGGGCGCGCAGCACGAGGTCGAGGTCTTGCGTATCGGCATGCGTCGATATTGACATCGATCGATTGACCGTGCAACATCGACAACCATCGATATAAAGGAGCCCGCGATGGCCAACACGTTCCACGTCTCGCTGAACGTCAAGAGCATCCCCGAAGCGGTCGAGCGCTACCGCAAGATCCTGGGCGCCGAGCCCGCCAAGCTGCGCGACGACTACGCCAAGTTCGAGCTCGCCGATCCCCCGCTGATCCTGTCGCTGAACCTCGGCGGCGCGCCCGGCAGCGTCGGACACCTCGGCATCCGCTACCCGCAGTCCGCCACGGTCGCCGAGGGACTGCAGCGCGCCGAGGGCGATGCGCTCGAGCCCTTCCGCCAGGAGGGCGTCACCTGCTGCTACGCCAAGGCGGACAAGTACTGGGTGCGCGACGCCGACGGCATGGCCTGGGAGATGTACACGCTGCTCGAGGACGCCGAGGCCGAGCCCGCGCCCGACCCGGGCCTCTCGAAGTTCCTCGCCGAGAGCCGCGGCTGCTGCACGCCGTCCTGACGCGACGACGTTGGGCCGTCGTCCGTTTCGGGTAAGCTCGCCTCTGGAACCCACCCGATCGGAGGACACCGGCCATGGCGATCACGCTCGCGGACGTCGAACAGGCGCTGAAGCAGAAGCCCGAGACCGTTCCCGGCGGCTACAGCGACCGCGACTCACTCCTGTACGCGGTCGCGATCGGAATGGGCCGCGATCCGCTCGACGAGAAGGAGCTGCCCTACGTGTGCGAGACCGTGGGCGAGCGCGTCGTGCCCACGGCCGGAACGGTGCTCGCGCGCGGGAAGCGGCCGGGCGCCGGCATGATGGGCGGCGGGCTGCTCGGCAAGATGAACTTCGCGCTCATGCTGCACGGCGAGCAGCGCCTGGTCGTGCACCGCCCGATCCCGCGCGCGGCCGAGATCCAGCTGCGCGCGCGAACCACCGGCGTGTACGACAAGGGCGCGGGCAAGGGGTGCCTGGTCACGTCCGAGACCGAAGTCCTGACCGAGTCCGGCGAGCCGCTCTACACGCTCGGCTCGACGCTGTTCTTCCGCGGCGACGGCGGCTTCGGCGGCAGCCCCGACGGCGCGCCGGTTCCGCACCCGATCCCCGAGCGCAAGCCGGACGCGGTGTGCGAGATGCCCGGGCGCGAGGACCAGGCGATGGTCTACGCGCTGTGCGGCGATCGCAATCCGCTGCACCGCGATCCCGGCGCCGCGAAGCGCGCGGGCTTCCCGCGCCCGATCCTGCACGGGCTGTGCTCGTACGGCATCGCCTGCCACGCGGTGCTGAAGGCGATGCTCGACTACGACGACCGCGCGATCGCGGGCTTCGACGTGCGCTTCTCGGCGCCTGTGTTCCCGGGCGAGACGCAGGTCGTCGAGCTGTGGCGCGACGCGAACGTGATCTCGTTCCGCGTGCGCATCCCCGAGCGCGACGTGGTGTCGATCAACAACGGGAAGTGCACGCTGCGCTGACTCACGGCTCCAGCTGCGCGAGCCGGCCGGCGAGGAAGCGCCGCTCCGGCGCGCCGCGACACAGCGCGAGCGCGGCGCGATAGGCGTGGGCCGCCTCGGCCGCGCGGCCCGCGCGGCGCAGCAGGTCGGCGCGTGCGGCGTGATAGGGCTGGTAGTCGGCGAGGCGCGCCGCGCCGTCAACGGGCTCGAGCTCCGCGAGCAGCGCGAGGCCGGCCTCGGGGCCGCGCGCACGGCCGACCGCCACCGCGCGGTTCACGCGCACGACCGGCGAGGGAGCGAGCGCCTCGAGCTCGCCGTAGAGCGCGGCGATCGTTCCCCACGGCGTCGCCGCGCCGCTCGGCGCGAGCACGTGGGCGGCTGCGATGGCGGCCTGCACCTGGTACGGCCCGCGCTCCGCGCACGCCGCCGCCGCACGCAGCGCCGTGACCCCGGCGCCGATCTCCTCCCTTCGCCAGCGCTTGCGGTCCTGCTCGTCGAGCGGCACGAAGCCGCCGTCCGCGGCGAAGCGCGCATCGCGCCGCGCGTCGTGCAGCAGGAGCAGCGCGAGCAGCGCGTGGGCCTCGCCCTCGCGCGGCGCGAGCGCCGCGAGCAGCCGCGCGAGCCGGATCGCTTCCTCGCACAGCGCGCGGCGCGCGGCGGGCTCGGCCTCGGTCGCGCTGTAGCCCTCGTTGAAGATCAGGTAGACGACCGCGAGCACCGAGCCCAGCCGCTCCGCCCACTCCGCCGCGGGCGGCACGCGGTACGGGATGCGCGCGTCGCGGATCTTCCCCTTCGCGCGCTCGAGCCGCTTGGCCAGCGTCGTGACGGGCAGCAGGAACGCGCGCGCCACCGCCTCGGTCGAGAGACCGCCGAGCGTGCGCAGCGTGAGCGCGACGCGCGCCTCGGGCGCGAGCGCCGGGTGACAGCAGGTGAAGAGCAGGCGCAGGCGTTCGTCGGGCACGTCGTCGTCCTCCGCGCTCGCTTGCTCCGCGCGGCGCAGCTCTTCGCTCGTGCGCAGCGCGTCCGCCTTGTCCGCGCGCATCGCCGCGTGGCGCAGGCGGTCCACGACGCGGCGCCGCGCCGCGACCGTGAGCCACGCGGCCGGGCGCGCGGGCACGCCGTCCTTCGGCCAGCGCTCGAGCGCGGCCTGCACCGCGTCCTGCAGGGCGTCCTCGGCGAGATCGAAGTCGCCGAAGCGGGCGATCAGCGCGGCGAGCACCAGGCCGGCCTCGCCGCGCACGACCGCTTCGAGCGCGTCGCGCTCGGCCATCAGCGCGCGGCCGCGAACTCCGGCCGCACCTCGACCGTGCCGATCTTCGCGAGCGGGCAGCGCTTCGCGAACGCCAGCGCCTGGTCGAGGTCCGCGCAGTCGAGAATCGCGAGCCCGCCGAGGATCTCCTTGGTCTCGGCGAAGGGGCCGTCGCTCACGATCAGCTCCGCGCCGTCGCGGCGCAGCGAGGTGGCGGACTCCGTCGGGGCGAGCCGGAGCGTCGAACGGAACACGCCCGCGCGCTCGAGCTCCCCGAGCCACACGCGCATCTCCTCGAGCATCTCGGCGACCACGCTCACGCGCTGCGGCTCCGGCAGCTGCGAGAGCGGCGGGTTGTAGAACAACAGGGCGTACTGCATGGCTTTCTCCTCACCCGGTCTGGCCGGGCTGCGCGTGTTGCGAACTCCTCGCACTATCGACGAACGAGATTGGTCGAAACGACAAGGCTCCGACCGCTATGCCTTCCGCGCCTTCCCGGCCACCGAGGTCGCGGCGTACGTGATCCTGCCGTCCGCGCTGGTAGGCATGCGCTCACGCAAGAGCGCGCGCAGCTTCTCGCGTTGCGCAGGCTCGAGCTTGGCGATCGTCCGACCCGGCGCCGAGAAGGGGAGAGTCTGCACGTCCCAGAACTCGTCGAAGCTCGCAAACGTCCGCGTGACCTCGATCTCGATCACGGCGACTTCGGAAAAGCCGGCGGCGCGGAGCGACGCGCGCAGGCCGTCGGCGTTGCGCTCCGGGACGAACGGCGACGTCAGCGTCTCTGCGCCGAGGCTCTCGACGCCCGCCATGACAGGCGCGTAGGGCGCGAAGTCCTCGCTCTCCGTACGCTTCCAGGTGTAGCCGCCGACGAACCCTCCAGGGCTCAGCACGCGCTTCATCTCAGCGAACGCCTTGGCGCGGTCCGGTATGAAGTGCAGCACGAGCGCCGACGCCACGACGTCGAACGACGCCTCGGCGAACGGCAGGGCTTGGGAGTCCGCGACCTCGAACGTCGCGCCGCGCACGTGCTCGCGCACCCAGGCGATCTGCTCCGGGGAAGGGTCGATGCCGTCGAGCGCCGCCGGCGCGGCGCAGCGCAGCACGATCTCGCTGAACGCGCCGGTGCCGCAGCCCACGTCGAGCCAACGCGCAGCGCGCGGCGCGCCGAGCCAGGCGAGGAAGCGCTCGCCGATCGCGCGGCTCCAGGCGCCCATGAAGCGCTCGTAGTCCCTCGCGGCGTCGAAGGTGACCGGCGCCTCCGCCATCCCTAGCGCGCGCCGGGCGTGTTCGCCGCCGCGAGCAGCTCGTCGAACGACGCCTGCAGGCACTCCGCGTAGAAGTTCGGATCGGGCATCTGCTCGCGGCAGGCGCTGAACGAGACGCTGATCCGGCCCGAGAAGCTGAACACGGGATGGATCAGGCCCATGCCGTCCATGACCGGGCCGATCCCGTAGAGCGAGACCATCTTCGCGCCGGTGAAGTAGAGCGGCACCTGCGGGCCGGGGACGTTCGTGATCACGGTGTTCAGGAACGGCTGCACCCGGTTCGCCAGCCCGAGCCGCGTGTAGAGCCGCGCCGCGAGACCCGAGAGCGTGCCGGGCACGACCTGCGAGATGTCGACCATGGTGCGCGCGCCGAGCGCGTTCGCGGTGGCCTTCGAGTCCTGCGTTCCGCGGTGGACCTTCGCGAGCCGCTCGAGCGGGTCCGCGACCTGCGTGAAGAGCGTCACCGCCATCGCCGAGACCTGGTTGCCCGCTGTGCCGCGCTGGTCCTCGGAGCGCACGGAGATCGGCGCCATCGCGACCAGCGACTCGGGCGGGAGCTCGCGGTGGTGCTCGAGGTAGCGGCGCAGCGCGCCGCCGCACACCGCGAGCACGACGTCGTTCACGGTCGCGCCGGGCACGCGCTTGCGGATGTCGCGGATGTCCTGGAGCGAGAACACGCGCCCGCCGACGACGCGGTGCTGCGACACCGTGCCGTTGAAGCGCGTGCGCGGAACGGGACCGGCGCCTTCGACGTCGACGTTCTGCTGCGCGCGCAGCACGCGCGCGATCGGCGGCACGGTCTGGCTCATCACGCGCGCGAAGCGGAACGGCTGGCGCACGTTGTTGAACGCGGTGCGCGCCGCGAGCTCGATCCCGGCCGGCGGCCGCTCGGGCACCCACGGCTTCGCGGGCGGCGCGGGCTCGGCGTCGGGCGCGATGTCGTGGATCGCCGCGGTCAGCTCGGCGCCCGACACGCCGTCGATCGCGGCGTGGTGGATCTTGGTCAGCACGGCGAAGCTCCCGGCCGGCACGCCCTCGACGCCGTCGAGCCCCTCGATCACGTACATCTCCCAGAGCGGCTTGGTCAGGTCGAGCGGGCGTGCGTGGATGCGCGCGACCTGGATGCACAGCTGGCGCCAGTCGCCGGGCTGCGGCAGCGCGATGTGGCGGACGTGGAACTCGAGGTCGAAGTCGGGATCCTCGAGCCAGTACGGGTGGTCGACGTCGTACGGCACGCGCACCAGGCGCTGGCGGAAGCAGCGCGCGAGGTGAAGTCTGCGCTCGACGTTCGCCAGGATCCCCTTGAACGTCACGCGCGCGCCCGGCGCCGTGCCCTGGTCGTAGATCGCGAACGATCCGATGTGCGTGGGCGTGTGCGGCGCCTCGAAGTAGAGGAACGAGGCATCCATCCCGCTGAGCTGTTGCATGGCTCTCCTTCGCCTCCCCCACGAAGAGCCTACACCCGCGCGGGTGTACGATGGGACTGCGAAGGGAGGATCGCCGTGGAATTCGATCTCATGACCGGAGGGCTGACCTGGGAACGGAGCGCTGCGCTCGCGCGCGAGCTCGAGTCCGCCGGCTTCTCGGGCATGCTGTTCACCGAGGCCGGCACCGTGCCCTGGATGATGATCGCGGCGGCGGCGACGGCCGCGCCGAAGCTCGAGTTCTGCACCGGCATTGCGGTCGCGTTCCCGCGCAGCCCGATGATCTCCGCGCAGATCGCCTGGGAGCTGGCGCAGAACACGAAGGGCCGCTTCCGCCTGGGGCTCGGCAGCCAGGTGCGCGGCCACATCGTGCGCCGCTACGGCGCCGTCTGGGACAAGCCGGCCGCGCAGATGCGCGACTACGTCACCGCGTTCAAGGCCTGCATCCGCGC
>Ga0187893_10003814_pt1 | contig 29743 bp, 31 predicted proteins | sample MA1701074metaG_FD_139574 | JGI IMG/M metagenome (GOLD analysis project Ga0187893, IMG submission 139574) | White microbial mat communities from a basaltic lava cave in the Kipuka Kanohina Cave System on the Island of Hawaii, USA - MA170107-4 metaG ...
CGCCATATCCACCATCAGGATGGCCCCGACGCTGTCCGCAATGTCGCGGAACCGCTTCCAGTCGATCACGCGCGGATAGGCGGACGCCCCGGCGATAATCATCTTCGGCTTGTGCTCGCGCGCGAGCCGCTCGGCTTCCTCGTAATCCAGCAGCGCGTCTTCCTTGCGCACACCGTACTGGATAGCGTTAAACCACTTGCCGGATTCATTGACCGCCGCACCGTGAGTCAGGTGCCCGCCCGCCGCGAGCGACATGCCGAGAATAGTGTCTCCCGGTTTCAGCAGCGCGAGCAGCACGCCCTGGTTCGCCTGCGAGCCGGAATGCGGCTGGACGTTCGCGAACTTCGCGCCGAACAGTTTTTTCACGCGCTCACGTGCAAGTTCTTCAACCACATCAACATGTTCACAGCCGCCGTAATAGCGTTTTCCGGGGTAGCCTTCCGCGTATTTATTCGTCATAACGCAGCCCTGCGCTTCCAGCACCGCGCGGGAAACCATGTTCTCTGAAGCGATTAGCTCGATATACTGATGCTGCCGCTTAACTTCGCCCCGAATCGCTTCTTCAACTTCTGCATCAACTGAAGAAAGCCCTTCATTATAAAAACTGATCGTATCGTTTTGCATGATTTTCTGTGCTGCCTTAGACATTTAACATTCCTTTTTCAATCTGTTCCGTATCCTTTACGCGCCGTTTTTCAGCTTTTCCACCCGGCGCTCGTGCCTGCCGCCTTCAAACGCCGTGGTCATGAACGTGTCAACGCACTTCACCGCCGTGTCAAAGTCAATGATTCTGGCCCCCAGAGCCAGAACATTGGCGTCATTATGCTCCCGCGCCAGTCGCGCCATCGTCTCGCTCGTGCACAGCGCCGCGCGCACTGCCGGAAATCTGTTGGCGGCGATGGAAATGCCGATGCCGCTCCCGCATATGATAATCCCCTTCTCTATCGATCCCTCGCTGATCGCCTTGCCCACCGCGCGGCCAAAGTCGGGATAATCGACCGATTCCTCCGACATCGTGCCAAGATCAAGCCAGTCAAAGGCAAAGGCCTTTTTAATAGCCTCCTTCATGGCAAATCCGGCATGGTCGGACGCAATCGCGACTTTCACGTTATTTCTCCTGTGTGCGGTATTTATAAGGGGGCGGCGCGGCCTAAATCAATCCTTAAATAAGGCCCTTCTTCTTGAGGACATATTCAAGCCGCCTGATCGCATTGCGCTTGAGCATCTCCTCGCCCGCGCTCGCCGGCCCCTGCACGATAACCTCGGTCAGGGTTTTGGTGTCCATGGCCGATACGCGCACCACATTGCCCACCGGCGCGAATTCGATAATAACTTCCCTGCCCTGCAACGCGTCTGCCATAAAATGTTTTACCACCAACGCCCCGGAGCACCAAGGGCTTGCCAATAATCCTTCTTGGTGTCTTAGTGTATTGACTTGCCGGGCCGTAGCTTTAGCGAAGGCCGGCGGTTAAAAAGGATCTCAATATGACAGCGGAAAGAAAAGTCATGGCCCCGAAAAAAGACCTCAAGCCTGAATTCCAGTGGGAAGACCCGCTACGCCTCGATGAGCTGCTGACCGGGGACGAGCGGATGATTCGCGACACCGCCCACAATTACTGCCAGGACAGGCTGATGCCGCGCATTCTGGAGGCCAACCGGCATGAAAAATTCGACCCCGCCATCATGAAGGAAATGGGCAAGCTCGGCCTGCTCGGCGCATTCATTAACGGCTATGGCTGCCCCGGCGTCAGCCAGGTTTCCTACGGCCTCGTCGCCCGCGAGGTCGAGCGCGTGGATTCCGGTTACCGCTCCGCCATGTCGGTGCAATCCTCGCTGGTCATGTACCCGATCTACACCTTCGGCACGGACGCGCAGAAAGACAAATATTTACCGAAACTCGCCACCGGCGAATTCATCGGCTGCTTCGGCCTGACCGAACCAGACGGCGGCTCCGATCCCGGCGGCATGAAAACCCGCGCGAAATCCGTCAAGGGCGGCTACAAAGTGTCGGGTTCAAAACAATGGATCACCAATTCCACCATCGCCGACGTGTTCGTCGTCTGGGCGAAGGACGATAATGACAAGATCATCGGCCTGATTTTGGAAAAAGGCATGAAGGGCCTGACCGCCCCCAAGATCGAGGGCAAGTTCTCGCTCCGCGCCTCCGTCACCGGCGGCATCGCGATGGACGAGGTCTTCGTGCCGGAAGAAAACAGGCTCAACGTGACCGGTCTGACCGGCCCGTTTTCGTGTCTTAACAGCGCCAGATACGGCATCTGCTGGGGCGCGATGGGCGCGGCGGAAGCCTGCTGGCACATGGCTCGCGGCTACGTCATGGACCGGGTCATCTTCGGCAAGCCGCTCGCGGCGCAGCAGCTCATCCAGAAAAAGCTCGCCGATATGCAGACGGAGATCACTTTAGGCCTCATTTCCGCGTGGCGCCTCGGGTCATTAAGGGATCAAAAGCGCGCCGCCCCCGAAGCAATATCGCTTCTCAAGCGCAACAACTGCGGCAAGGCGCTCGACATCGCAAGGCAGGCAAGAGACATGCTGGGCGGCAACGGCATCGCCGATGAATACCACGTCATCCGCCACGTCATGAACCTCGAAGCGGTCAACACCTATGAAGGCACACATGACATCCACGCCCTCATCCTCGGCCGCGCCCAGACGGGAATTCAGGCTTTCTCATAAGCTTTTTACGCAGAGCGCTCCGTGTGCTCCGCGTGCTCGGTGTTTAAAAAACTTGAAGTTTACTCGTTAACCGAAGCCAGCCCGCTGAAATTGCTCTGCTGGGCCCAGAACCGCTCCATCATGCGCATGGTCTTGTTGAGCTCGTTCAGGCGGTCCGGCGTAAGCTCGGTGCCCTGGATCTTCTGCTCGTGACGCTGGAACATGGCGGTGATGAGGTCGCGCAGCTCGGTGCCCTTGTCGGACAGCTTGACCCGGATCGAGCGCTTGTCGTGCACCGACCGCTCCTGGATCAGGTAGCCGTTCTCGACCATTTTCTTGACGTTGTAGGACACGTTCGAGCCGAGGTAATAACCGCGGATCGTCAGTTCGCCCACCGTCAGGTCGTCCTCGCCGATATTATAAAGGATCATGCTCTGGACGTTGTTGATGTCCTGAATACCCTTGCGGTCAAGCTCTACCTTGAGAACATCGAGGAAATGACGGTGCAGTCGCTCGATCATCTGGATGGCTTCGTAATATGGTGTGGTCGTCACTTTAATAAACTCCCCAGGTTGGTACGGAATTACGGGGTGAAATCTTAAACCGTGAATTCAATATGTTAAGATAGATCATAATTAAGATCATGCAAGACTCAAGCGATTTTTGAACGCGCCGCGATTTCATCCAGATCGAGCCCGGTCGGCATGAAATATTCCTGCACCGCCGCCTGCGATACTTCCTCAAGCGATTCCGGCTCCCACTTCGGCTGGCGGTCCTTGTCGACCAGCACGGCGCGCACCCCTTCATAAAAATCGTGGCCCTGCATGAAATGCTGGGCAAGAATGAAATCCTGCGCCGTGATTGCATCGAAACTCATGTTTTTAGTCATGCGCAAGTGCGAAAGTGAAACCTTGAGACTGACCGGCGAGCGGCTTTCGATAATATCGGCCTGCTCCTCCGCCCAGCGCGAACCGCAGGAATTGAGATTGTCGATGATCGGCTGAACCTTGTTCCCGGTAAAACACTTGTCAACAATATCCCTGTTCTTACGCAGCACGCTTTCCGCGTCAGGCTTCACGTGAAACTTTGATAGTATAGCGTTGATCTTGTTATCTAAATAGGATTGATCCCCCTTGTTGATAACCCCGGAAATCGCTTCCCGGCATTCCTCATGTTTTTCAAGCGGAATAAAATGCGTGGCAAGGCCGCAGAACAGCATGTCCTCCGGCCCGAAACTGCCGCCGGTCAGGGCAATGCAGGCCCCCGCCTCCCCCGGCGCGCGGTTCAGGAAATAAGTGCTGCCGACATCCGGGAAAAACCCGATTCCCGTCTCCGGCATCGCGAAAACCGTGCTCTCGCAGGCAACCCGGTAACGGCACGGCCCGGCAATGCCAAACCCGCCGCCCATGGTAATGCCGTTCATAAAGGCAACCAGCGGCTTTTTGAAATGAAACAGTTGGCGGTTCAGCAGGTATTCCTCGCGGAAAAACAGTGAGAGCACCCGCGCGTCCGCCTCGCCCCTGCGGTAAGACATCCCGGTCTTGTAAGAACTTTTGACATCGCCCCCGGCGCAGAAAGCCTTGTCGCCCGCTCCAATTATGAAAACAGCCTTGGCGTTTTCATCGCTTTCCCACCGCTCAAGACCCGCGGTGAACAGGCGGATCATTTCAAGGCTCAGCGCATTCAGCGCCGACGGCCTGTTCATTGTGACTTGAACTGCACAGCCTTCCTGCTGTACAACCAGTTCCGCATCTCTTTCATTATCGGGCATGTTCATCCATCCGTGGTTGCTGCCGCAGGCGTGAAGTTTAGCAATTTTTTCGCCGCGCCTGAAAGGATTTATAAAATGACCGGAGCAAAAATTCTGAAAAACCCCGCGGAGCCCGCTTCCGCTCCATCGGAAAAATCTGGATTTCCGCACATCCGCATGCGCCGCGGCCGCCGCACAGCCGGGATCCGCGCTCTGCTCCGCGAAACCGCGCTGGAGCCGCGCCACCTCATCCTGCCCGCTTTCGTCGAGGAAGGCCTTGCCGAACGCGCCGCCGTGAAATCGATGCCCGGCGTTTTCCGGGAAACCGAATCTTCAATAATCGAAATCGCGAAACAAACCGAAGCCGCCGGCCTCGGCGCCTTGATGCTATTCGGCGTCTCGCATAATAAGGATGGCGCCGGCAGCGACAGCATGCGCCCCGGCGGTCTGCTGGGCCGCATGGTTTCCCGCGTCCGCGACGCCTGCCCGGATCTTATCATCATGGCCGATCTGTGCTTTTGCGAATATACCGACCACGGCCATTGCGGCCCGCTCACCTCATGGGGCGAAGTCGATAACGACGCGGCGCTGGAAAATATCGGCAGGCAGGCCGTCATCGCCGCAAAGGCCGGCGCGGACATCGTCGCCCCCTCCGGCATGATGGACGGCCAGGTCGCCGCTATCCGTGCTTCGCTCGACGCCGCGGGATTCAAGGATGCCGCGATCCTCGCCTACGCCGCCAAATTCGCCTCGCACTTTTACGGCCCCTTCCGCGACGCCGCCGGATGCAGCCTGAAAAAAGGCGACCGCAAGACCTACCAGATGGATCCCGCCAACGGCGATGAAGCAATGCGCGAAGTCGCGCTCGACATCGCGGAAGGCGCGGACATGGTGATGGTCAAACCGGGCCTGCCCTATCTCGATATTATCTGGCGCGTGAAACAGGAATTCCGCATGCCGACCTTCGCCTATAACGTCAGCGGCGAATACGCGATGCTGAAATTCGCGGCGCAGGCGGGTGCGCTGGATTACGAAAAGACAATGATGGAAATGCTTCTTGGCTTCCGCCGCGCCGGGGCAGACGGCATCCTGTCCTACGCCGCTCTGGACGCGGCGCGCATTCTGAATTAGATTCACAGGTATGAAAAAGTTTCTGACCGATGCCTTCAATAACAAGGCTGTGCAAAAAGGTTTCATGATCGGCGCTGTCGCTATCGGCACGGTGGGAACATTCGCCACCGCTTTCTCGGTAGCTTCCGGCAACTTGGCCGCCCTCCCCTTGTTTGCGCCAAGTATCGGGCTTATTGCCACCGGATGCTGGGGACTATCCAGGCTGGCTTTCCCTAAACCGCTTTAACTAATAATAAATCCGCCTCCGGCCATAGTAGGCATGTGTGATATACTATCCATGTCGTGTGTCTATGGCAGATCAAAAAGAACTTAAAACACAAAGAGACCGCTTCCTCGCCTTCTCGTTCGCCTCCGCCGATCTCTTTATCGAAGTGGGGGAATCGGGCGATGTGACCTATGCGACCGGGGCTTCCAAAAGCCTGACCGGCGTCGATCATGCCAAGCTTAAAGGCCATAGCTGGCTCGACCTGTTCGCGAAGAAAGACCGCGCGACGCTCATCAGCATACGCAAACGCGCAAAGGACGCGGAGCGCCGCGGCCCCTTTCTGGTCAGAATGGATGAAACCCTTGGCAACGGCCGCGAAGCCATCGTCACCGCCATCAAGATGCCGGACAGCGACCGGCTCTATCTCACCGTCGGCTTCCCGAGCGAATTGATGCTGAAAATGGCCGGCATCGCGCGGGACCAGGAGGAAATGCAGCTTCTCGACAAGGACGCCTTCCTGCATGCCGCGACCGAAGCCTTCGATCTCGCCCGCTCGATGGGCGAAGGCGTTGACCTCACCCTGCTCGATATCCCGGACACGGGAAAGATCAAAAGCAAACTTGGCGATGATCTCTGGAACCAGTTCACCGCCTCCATCACCGAGATCCTCAGCGCAAGCTCAATCGACGGCGCCGCCATCGCCCAGATCACCGAAGGCCGTTACAGCGTTATTCACGATAAAAATATAGATTCCGATACGCTTCGTAATCGCATTTCCGAGCTGGGAAAAGAGAAGGATCCCGACGGTCAGGGATTCGAGATTACCAGCAAGACCGTGTCAGCGGATCTGGAGAGCCTCAGCGAGCGGGAAACCACGAAGGCGCTTATATATACGATCAACGAGTTCGAACGCAAAGGCACCAGCCTGAATATCGAAACGCTCAATTCCGGATTTAAGGCTTATGTCAGCGCCAACGCGCAAAAAATCCACCAGTTCAAAAAGATCATCGAGCAGATGAACTTCAATTTCGACTTCCAGCCCATCATCGATATGAGAAATACAACCCTGTCCCATTTTGAAATAGTTTCAAGATTTAAAGGCGAAGCCTCAACCCAGGAATGGATCATTTTCGGCGAAGATATTGGCATGGCTGCGGATTTCGATATGGCGGTCTGTGAGCGGGTAATCAACTATCTTCTCTACAAAGCGTCCAATAACCGGTTGAAATTCGCCATGAATCTGTCAGGGCAATCCATCCAGAACGAACAGTTTTTCAAAACCCTGATGGCAAAACTTGACATATATAAAGAACTCGCCCAGCGCATGATTTTCGAGATTACGGAATCGACGACCATCGTTGAACTGCAAATGGTCAATCACTTCATCCAGATTTTGCAGGGCAAGGGATATAAAGTCTGCCTCGACGATTTCGGCGCCGGCGCCGCCTCCTTCCAGTATATCCAGCAACTGCACGTTGATTATGTGAAGATCGACGGGCAGTATGCCAGAAAGATCCTCTCCTCCGACCGCGACCAGGTTCTGGTCAAAAACCTCAGCCAGCTTTGCCGGGATTTGCATATCGGCGTCATCGCCGAGCAACTCGAAGATGAAGAGCAGGTGAAAAAAATGAAAGAACTCGGCATCGATTACGGTCAGGGCTATTACTTCGGCTACCCCGCCCCGCAACCGGAGTTCCACGCGGATAAAATCCCCGCCCGCCCGCCAAGGAAATAATTGTCGAATAAAACCGTCCGGCGATCTGATCTCCTTGAAAAACAATAAAAATAAGAAGATGATTGGTTACAGTCTGTTAAGGACTTTCCGGCAGACTGGTTTGTGTCATCCCTGCGAAAGCAGGGATCGGGTAAACAAGAGCGCGAAACCAGCCAGATCCCCGCTTTCGCGGGGATGACATAAAAAGAAGGACAAGAAAGGATTTCTTGTAAATTTCATGAAGCTTCTCGGCTTTCTAATTGTCATAGTAGGGGTTTTTTCCGGCTACATGCTGGCGGGCGGACATATCGCGCCCATTATGAAAGCGCTCCCTTACGAGTTTATGACCATCGGCGGCGCGGCTATCGGCGCTTTCATGGTTGCCAATACGACCCATACAATCAAAGCGACGCTCCAGAATATGAACTGCCTCATCAAGGCGGAGGCGCACGACAAGGAATCCTACCTCGAACTCCTCAGCGTCCTTTACATGCTCTTCAAACTGGCCCGCACCAAAGGCTGGCTCGCGCTCGAATCCCATATCGAGCAGCCGGAAGACAGCGAGCTGTTCAAGCAGTTCCCCGGCTTCCACGGCAACCATCACGCCATCACCTTTCTGTGCGATTACCTGCGCATAATTTCGCTCGGAAACGAAAACGCCCACGAAATCGAATCCCTTATGGACGAGGAAATCGAAACGCTCGAAAAAGAAAAGATGCACCCTTCCCATGCCATGCAGACAATGGCCGACGGCGTTCCCGCGCTCGGCATCGTCGCCGCCGTTCTCGGCGTTATCAAAACGATGGGCGCCATTACCGAACCGCCGGAAGTCCTCGGCAAGATGATCGGCGGCGCTCTCGTCGGAACGTTCCTCGGGGTCTTTCTCGCTTACGGTTTTGTCGGCCCCATCGCCAGCGCGCTGGGCGTAAAGGGCGAATCCGAGATCCTTTATTACCGCTGCATCAAAGTGGCGGTCCTCGCCTTCCTCAACGGCTCCGCGCCGCAGGTGGCGGTGGAGTTCGCCCGAAAATTCCTGCCGCATCACGTCCAGCCCGGTTTCCTCGAGCTGGAGGAAAAACTGAACGAACTGCCGGCTCCGGGGTGATCCCATGGCGAAAAAAGGCAAGGAAGAAGAACTTCAGCCGATCATCGTCGTAAAAAAGGTCATCAAGAAAGGCGGCGGCCATCACGGCGGCGCTTGGAAAGTGGCTTATGCCGACTTCGTGACCGCGATGATGGCCTTCTTCCTGCTGCTCTGGCTGCTGAACGTGACGACCGAAGACGCGCAGGAAATAATCTCCAGCTATTTCGACCCCTCCCATCCCCGCATCTCCGATTCAAGAAGCGGCTCCGGCGGCTTGCTGGGCGGCCTCAGCATGACCAAAGTCGGCACCATGGCCGAAATGATGCAAAAACCCGTACAACCGCAATCGACCGGCTGGCAGAAAGACAACAAGGAAGTAGGCGAGCAAACGCCCCAGCCCCCCGCGAAAAACGCCGACCTGCAGAAACTGGAGGAACAGCTTAAAAAAGAAGACGATGCGCGCTTCAAAAAAGCAAAGGAAGAACTTGAAAAAAAGATGCAGGAAAACGAGGAGCTGAAAGAACTGGCCAGGCACCTGCAGGTCGACGTCACCGAGGAAGGCCTGCGCATCCAGATCCTCGACCAGGAAGGCAAGCCGATGTTCGCCATCGGCAGCGCGGAAATGTTCCCTCACATGATACTGCTGATGAGCAAGGTAGCGGAAGTCATCCAGAGCATGCCTAATAATATCTCGATCCGCGGCCATACCGACAGCCACCAGTACGCCCCCGGCGCAACATATACGAACTGGGAACTTTCCGCCGACCGCGCCAACTCCGCGCGGCGCGTGTTGCTGGAAAAAGGCGTCGATACCGGCCGACTGAACGATGTCATGGGCAAGGCGGACCGCGAACACCTGAACGCGGAAAACCCGCTCGATGCCCGCAACCGCCGCATCAGCATCGTTTTGCTGCGCGATACGGTCGAGAACGCCATCCAGCGCGGCGCTTTCGAGCAACTGCCGGAGAGCGAGAGCGAAGAAACCGGAGAATCCGCGGTGCCGCAGGAAGAGGAAATCCGCGACACCGGCGAGGAAGGCCTGCCGATGATCGACGACAAACCGGTCGGCACCTTCCAGAAAACCCCGGGCGACGTCTACTTCCCATGATTTTTTCTCATAGCGACCTGGGCTATAGCTCAAGGCTGGTTTTTGCTTCTTTTATTTGCAACAATTTCCATTGTTGCAACTTACAGCACGGTACTAACATCTCATGAAAAAAATGCAACGCAAGTTATCGAAAGTGCGGTTAATACTCGTGCTGTTTCTACTTACAGCGGTCAGTCTCGGCATATTGTCGTATATCGTTACATCCGGCAGGATGACCGACAACATTTATCGTGATCGCTGAAACAACGTGTATTCCCTAATCCGGAAACTTATTCCCCGAACCGGTTATTCTTCGGAAACCCGTTCGGCGGCAGTTTGCCGGCCTGGGCGCGCTCGCCGATCCACGGCTTGATATCAGACACCTGCGTTTCGCCGGCCCCGTATTTAAAGGTGAGGCCCTGCTTCAGGTTGAAAGCCTTCGCGTCCGAAAGCTTGCCGTCTTTGAAGCGCTGCAGGATCACGCCCTTGCCCTTGCCCATTTCAGGCGCCTGCTCCAGCGGGAACACCAGCATCTTGCGGTTCGAGCCGATGACCGCGATATGATCGGCATCCGGCGGCACTGAAACGCAGATCCGGGCCTCGACATTCTCGTCAACGTTAAGAACCTGTTTGCCCGTGCGCGTCTGCGCGAGCACGTCTTTTTCCGGAACGATGAAACCCCGCCCCTCTTCCGAGGCGACCAGCAGCTTTGCTTCCGGATTATATACTTTGATAACCGCGATATCCGCATCGTTCGGCAGATCGGCCATCAGCCGCACCGGCTCGCCGAACCCGCGCCCGGAAGGCAGCTTGTCGCAGCCGATCGTGTAAAAGCGCCCGTTGGTGCCGAAAATCAGCAGCTTGTCCGTCGTCTGCGCCTCGATCACGAATCCGCCGCGGTCGCCGTCCTTGTACTTGAAATCCTTCGGGCTGAGGCTGTGGCCTTTCATGCCGCGGATCCAGCCTTTTGCCGAGCAATCCACCGTAAGCGGCTCGCGCGTCATTTCGGCATGGGCCTCTTCAAGCTGCCCGGCATCGATGATGCTCGTCGCCTTGCCGATTTCCGTGCGGCGGCGGCCAAGCGGCGTTTTGGGCCCGAACATTTCCTTGAGCTCGCCGATCTGGCGGCGGATTTCCTTCCACTGCTTTGCTTCCGACTTGATCAGCGCGTCCAGCTTGTCGCGCTCCTTGGAAAGGTCGTCATGCTCGCCCTTGATCTCCATCTCCTCCAGCTTGCGCAAATTGCGCAGCCGCATGTTGAGGACGGCTTCAGCCTGAATATCGGTGAGCCTGAATTTCTTCATCATCTCCATTTTCGGGTCATCTGCCTCGCGGATGATCTTGATGACCTTGTCGATATTAAGGTAAACGATCAGGTAGCCTTCGAGCACCTCGATCCGGTGCAAAACCTTTTCCAGCCTGTGTTGCGAGCGCCGCACCAGCACGACCTGCCGGTGGTCGAGCCACGCGCGCAGCACGTCTTTAAGGTTCATGACCTTCGGCACGAGCCCGTCTTCGAGCACGTTCATGTTGAGCCCGAAACGGATCTCAAGGTCTGTATTGCGGAACAGCGCCTCCATCAGCAGCCCGGGCTCGATATTCTGGCTCTTCGGCGCCAGCACCAGCCTGATATCCTCCGCGCTCTCATCGCGCACATCGTCCAGCATCGGGACTTTTTTGGCCTGGATCAGCTCGGCAATCTTCTCGACAACCTTGGCTTTCTGCACCTGATAGGGAATTTCGGTAACGACGATCTGCCATGTGCCGCGGTGAAGGTCTTCCTTCTCCCACCGCGCCCGCAGCCGGAATGACCCGCGCCCGGTTTCATAGGCCTTGAGGATTTCCGTCTTCGGTTCGACCAGAATGCCGCCCGTCGGAAAATCCGGCCCCTTGACGATGCCGACCAGTTTTTTGACCGGCACATCTTCATCCAGCAGCAATTCGCAGGCTTCCAGCAATTCATGAACATTGTGCGGGGGTATGTTGGTCGCCATGCCGACCGCGATCCCGGAGGAGCCGTTGGCCAGCAAATTCGGAAAATTCGAGGGCATGACGATGGGCTCTGAATTCTCGCCGTCATAGGTCGGGCGGAAATCGATCGCGTTTTCATCGATGCCTTCCAGCAGCAATTCCGCGACCGCCGTCAACCGCGCCTCGGTATAGCGCTCGGCCGCGGCATTGTCGCCGTCGATATTGCCGAAATTCCCCTGCCCGTCCACGAGCGGGTAGCGGATCGCAAAATCCTGCGCAAGCCGCACAAGCGCGTCGTAAATCGACATGTTGCCGTGCGGGTGGTATTTACCCATCGTGTCGCCGACGACCCGCGCCGATTTCTTGGGGCTGCCGTCGGATTTCAGATTGAGCTGGTACATCGCATAAAGGATGCGCCGGTGCACGGGCTTGAGCCCGTCGCGCACATCGGGCAGCGACCGGCTCATGATCGTCGAAAGCGCATACGACAGATAGCGCTCGGAGAGAATATCCCCAAGCTGCTGGTTTACGATGCTTTCCTGAACAGGAGCCGCTGTGCCGCCCTTTTTCGCCATGCGGCAGACTTTAGCGTCTTCGCGGCGAAATGCAAGGGGTCAGCTATCAGGATATCACAAAGAAAGGCCGGGAATCCCGGGCGAGGCGGCCGGAGCTTTAACCTCTTCGGTCTGGTCAAGAACCTCTTTGACATCCGACCCGAATTGTTGCCTGAGCGTCTTGGCGCCATCGGAGGTCGAATCCTGCAAGGCTTTTGTTGCGGCCTCGGCGCTGGCGGTAGCTTCTTCCTGTAATGCCCCGGCCTGTTCTCTCGTTGCCGTGGAATTGAACATGCTCATGAGACTGTCCAACAGTTTTGTCAGATCCCAATTGCCTGTTTTGAACATGTTGGCGATCTCGGCAAAAAATCCCATGATGCCGCCGCCGGAATCCGCGCCCAGCGCCATTTGATTTGCATCCGCGCGCTTTTTCAGGGCTTCGTAGGATTTGTCGACAAACTTTCTCAGGTCTGCGTCCGTTTGCACTCCGTCCTGATCCGGATTGACATCCACGGCCAGCGCCTGTTCCATCATCCCCGCGTAATTGACATACTGTTCCGGAGCATCGGAGTGCTCCTTGACATACGCGACAAAACCCGCCGCGTCTCCTTTAGCCAGTGCTTCCTGCAAATCGAATGTCATCACACCCTCTTCGTTCTAAGTTCTCATCTCGAGGGGAACGATCTTGGCTCCGATCATCCGTCCCCTGAAATAAAATCCTATGCCGCATTTATCATGGTCCTTTATCGCCGCCATCGTCTCCGTATCCAGCGGACAATCGAGCTCCACGTCATCGCCCGACCAGTCGAATATGAAATGAAATGTATGGGTGGGTCTGTTGAGAACTATTTTCCGGAGCGGCTCCACCAGAACCCCTTCGCACTCGAAAGCCAGATACCCGTCTTTGACATGGGCCTTGATATGCATTATTAACCTTCACACCCGCAAATTTACTTATGGAATTACTTTAGGGAGAAAAGGTTAATTAAGCGTTAACCGGCGGCCTGCAAGGGCTGCTTTTCAAGACTTTTCGCAAAACGCTCCTGAAACCGCATACGTTCTTCGGGTACGCCCCGGCTATGATGGGTAAAGACCCAATGCTCCAGGAAATAGGAGGTCATCTGAAGACCACAAAGAACCCCTTCCGCCGATATATCCTCCCGCTGCGGCTTAAGAAAACCCGGCAGTTTCAACAGCTTGTCCTTGTATGGCTCCCCCGCCCCCGCGCTCACCGCATGACCCGATTTTGGACTGACATAGACCAGCGATTCGGCGCTGCCGCCCGCCGCGCAGCGGGTTAAATCGAGGGCAAAACCAAGCTCGCGCAACAGGGCGATTTCCCACATGACATAGGCCGCCCCCCATATCTCGCTGTCCATCGCCTCCATCAGCGCAAGAAACCCGTGAAACAGCCCCGGGTGTCCCTCGCGTTCCGGCAGCGCCGCGTCGCACAGCCCGCAGGCCGACAGCAGCGCCCCCAGCTTCAGCGGATCGTCCATCAGCGCGGCGCCAAGGTGCCGCTCCTGCTCCAGGGTAAAGGTGCCGAGATTGCCGTCCACCCGCGTCTGCCAGTTCACGCCGACAAGATTACCCGGCTCCACCAGTCCGCGCATTTTCGAGGAATGCGCGCCACGCACATAGCCCGCATGCCGCCCGTGCCGCTCGGTCAGCAACGAAACGACCGCGCCGTTTTCGCCGTGGGCGCGGGCGGATAACATAATTCCTTGATCCTGCCACTGTTCCATGCCATTTATTATGGCCACCACAACCGCAAAAGAACAGAAGTAAAACACATGATCCCCGCAAAACCTTTCTACCTGATCCGCCACGGCCAGACCGAAGCCAACGCCGCCCACATCACCGCCGGGGGCGAGCTCGACTCGCCGCTGACCGAACTGGGCAGGACACAGGCCCGCAAGATTGCCGCGGTCATCCACCGGCTCGAAATCATGCCGACCAAGGTGATCCACAGCCCGATGAGCCGCGCGCGCGACACCGCGAATTTCATCAATGCCGCGCTCAAACTCGCGATGCACGAGTTCGGCGACCTGCGCGAGCATATCGTCGGCGAATGGGAAGGCAGGCCGTGGGAGGAAGTCGATCCGCTGATCCATGCGAATATCCGCCCCAAAGGCGGCGAGAACCGGGACGATTTCGGCGCAAGAGTCAAAAGGGTTTTCAGCGAATTCCTCCCCGCGCATGACGGCCCCGTGCTGGTCGTCGCCCACGGCGGCATCTTCCATTCATTGCTGCACATTCACGGCCAGTCCTATAGCGGCGGCTTCCAGAACTGCCACCTCCATTACTTCGAACCCGATCCCGTTTGCGCAGCATTTCCCTGGCGCGTATGGCAGTTCGATATCGAGGGAGACAATCTGGTGAAACGTTCCGCGCCCTTCTGCGGCAGCGCGCTACAGACCGTGGCCGCTTAAGCTGCCCGCAAAGCCCGATGAACGGCGAAAGCCTGCTTCGTCTGCGCAACATCGTGCACCCGGAAAATACGCACCCCCTGCTCCAGCGCCCACAGGGCGGCGGCAAGCGAACCGGGAAGACGCTTCCCGGCGGACGTGCCGGGGTAAAGTTTTTCAATGAAGCTTTTGCGCGACGCGCCCAGCAGCACCGGCGCGCCGAGCGATGTGAACGCGCCAATATGATGCAGCAAAGTCATATTATGTTGCAGGTTTTTTCCAAACCCGATGCCGGGATCTATAACGATTTTATCGCGGGAAATCCCGGCTTTCTCGCAAGCCTCAATCCGGCAGGACAGAAAATCCTTCACCTCGGCAACCACATCTTGATAATGCGGATTTTGCTGCATCGTTTGCGGCTCTCCCTGCATGTGCATCAGGCATACGATTGCGCCGCTCTGCGCAGCAACGCGCAAACTCTCATCATCGTTCAGCGCCGTAATGTCGTTTATCATCCCGGCGCCAGCCTTTACTGCTTCGCGCATTGTTGCGGCATGGCGCGTATCGACCGAAAGAATTTTGCCGCAGCCTTTCAACCCTTCGATCACCGGAATGACGCGATCCATTTCCTGCTGCGGAGAAACGGCATCCGCGCCCGGCCGCGTCGACTCCCCGCCAATATCGAGTATATCGGCCCCTTCCGCCGCAAGCCGCAGCCCGTGCGCAATCGCCTTCTCCGGCGCCAAAAACGCGCCGCCGTCAGAAAAACTGTCGGGGGTGACATTGACGACCCCCATGATATAGGGGCCTTTGTTGAAAACATGCTTGGTCATCGCCAGTTCCCTTTCTTACCCCTCTCCCATGGGGAGAGGGCTGCGCAGGCTTAGCGCCCTTGCGCTTAGCCGAAGCTGGGTGAGGGGGTACGGTGCCCGATATTAAAACACCGTAACCCCTCACCCACTCCGCTAAGGCTTTTCCAAGAGGAAAAGCCAAGCTTCGTTGCCCTCTCCCACAGGGAGAGGGATTTAATTAACCCGTTCCGGCATCGGCACCGCTTCCTGATCCGCCGGAAGGTTAAGGATAAGGTCATCGAGGGTCATGCCCAGCACTGGATGCTCCCACGCGCCCGCCACCTCCCGCATCGGCAGCAAAACAAAAGCCCGCTTGTGCATCCGCGGATGCGGCACGATAAGTTCGGGCTTGTTGAGGATCTCGCCGTCATAGGCGATCAGGTCGAGATCCAGAACGCGCGGCGCGTTGCGCACAGTGCGCACACGACCAAAATCGTTTTCAATTCCCTGAAGCGCTTCCAGAAGTTGGTAAGGCGAAAGCTCCGTCTTAACCCGCACGACTTCGTTGTGAAACCAGGGCTGCTCCGAATAAGGCACCGGCGCCGTCAGCCATGTGCGCGAGGATGCCAGAATACTTATCCTCGCAGCCTCCATCGCCCGCTTCGCCGCCTGCAACATATCGTAGGGCGAACCGAACCGGCCGGGCAGATTTGCTCCCAGAGCAATAAGTATCAAGGAAACCTCCCTGAAGTTTCATCACAAGACACCAAGAACATAATGAAAAGCGAAGATAAAGCAATTACTGCTTTCCCCGCGAAAGCGGGGATCTGATTTACCGGATTCCCGCTTTCGCGGGAAAGACAGGAAATGGAAAGTTACGACCAGCGCCTGATCTTGCCGGTGTCGAGATGGACGAAATTGCTCTTGGCGTAATAACCGACGCCGCCCGCCCGCAGACTGTAACCCAGATCGCTCAGCTTCTTGGTGGAAAAGCCGGGCATGCGGATATCAATAGCCTGCCCCGTCATGTGCAGAGAATTTGAGGCCACCCCTTCGCTATGCTTTGCCAGCATGGCGTTGGTCTTGGGCGAACGATAGCCGGAGAGCACTTCAAACGGCGTATTGTTGTTCGTTTTATCGCGCAGGGCGAAAATAATATCCATAACTCTTGGATCGATGGGGAATATCTCCCCCGTCCTGAAATCGCGCAGCACCGCGTTGATCTGCTCGAACGCCTCGGGCATGTAACGATTGCCTATCCGGTAAACGCCGTTAAAACTTTCCCCGGTATGTTGATTACGGAAAAAGACTTTCAGTGCACCCGCCCCCGGAGGTATCGCAAGCCGCGCCGCCGCCTGAACCGGGCCGCTGGCCAGTGCAGGCAGCAACAGCCCGCCCAGCACACCGGCTTTAATAATATCCCGCCTTGTAACAGTTTTCGCGGAAATGTCTTGCTGACTGTCAGCCATGACAAACCTCTCTTTCTTTTACCTCTTGTGGATAAGTTCTAAAGGCAGTCTTTGTAGCAGAACGCCGAAGGAATAGTCAAACCGGGCAGCCTGAATGGTTAACAGGCCGAACCCATAGGCTAATACTAGGGGATTCTAGTCGTTATAGGCAAGAGCGGAGTCCCCGCCCCCTGCCGAAGCGCTCGCAAGGTGGCCGTCGGCGTTTTTAGGAAGGCTGTAGCCATCCATCTGCGCCAGAACGTCGATCAGCTGCTTGTCGCGCTTGTAGACATCGGCGCCGTAAACAAGGCGGCCGCTGTCATCCAGCCACATCGACTGGTAAATAACGAATACAGGGAACGGCTTGTCGGCGCTTATCTCGACTGTCCTGCCGCTCGCGATCAGATTGTTCATCTTCTCGGTCGACCAGTCCTTGGTGTGCGCCAGCACGAACTCGGCTATCTTCTCTGGTTCCGACAGGCGGATACAGCCGGAGCTGTAAGTCCTCACATCCTTCTCGAAAAATTCGGGATGGTTCGTATCGTGCATGTAAATGTTGTAATCGTTCGGCATCAGGACACGGATCTGTCCCAGCGCGTTGTTGTCGCCCGCAGCCTGCACGAAGCGCATGCTGCTGATTTCACTCCGGCTGACATTTTCCCAGTCGACCGAACTGGGATCGATACTTTCCCCGCCCTGGATGATTTCCATCCCTTTTTGCGTCATGTAATCTGGATTATCAATCAGCTTCGGCACGAAGTCGGCCATTTTGATGCCCATCGGCACCGTCCAGTTCGGATTGAAACGAATGCCCGTTACATCAGCCCTGAAATCCATCGTGCGGCGCTGCGGCATGCCGACGACCACTTTAGATTCAAATTCCACCTCGCCGTCTTCAACGGCCCACACAAGCTGCTGCGGGATATTGACCAGCAGGTAACGCTCCGGCCTCTCCTGCTCCAGCCAGCGCAACCGCTCGAGATTGGCTACGACCTGCTCCATGCGCGCGCGCGTCGTCTGGTTAAGCACAGAAAGCGTCTGCGGCCCGATAATGCCGTCAGCCTCCAGCCCGTGCTCTCTTTGCAACCTCATCACCGCCGCCGCGGTTTCGTCGTCGTAAAAATTCGGCGCGCCCCATTCGGCCCTGTGCGTAATGCCAAGACGAACGCGCAGGCCGGCGACATCCTTGTTCTTGCTGCCGGGCGTAAAGTGTTTGCTTCCGCCGAAGCCCAGCGGCAGCACGCTTTCATAATCCTTCCGCTGCTCGGTCAGCGATACCAGTTCTTTCTGCAGCGCCTTGTAAAGCGGCGTATTGGGTTCCAGTTCACGCAACGCCCTCACCGGACTCGCGCTCGCCTTGATTCTTTCAAGAACGGCTTCGCCGGTCAGCGGCTTGCGCCAGTATTCAGCCTTCTGCTTGATCGCGCCGGGATTGATCCTCATGCCAGACAGATCGCGTCCGTAACGAACAGCGGCATCCGTGACAAGCACTTCCAGTCTCGCCTTGTCCTCGGCGGTTTTGCTTTCAAGAAGTTCGCCGATTTCCGCGGCATGATAAGTTTTGGGATTGAGACCATGCGTCCACGACGCCTTGAATATATCCAGCGCCTCGGCCGCCCTGCCGGTATCGCCGTTTCTGCTCACCCATAGGGGAGCAAATTCGCGCGACTGATAAAACGGCCCCATGACGCTTCGATTAGCAAGCTTTACACCGGCGGTTGTGCCTCCCGCTCCCGTGTTGTTTTTCGTAATAATTGATTCTATAAGTGAGGCGAAAGCTTCTTCATTTTGCATCTGGGCGTTTGTCGTAACGGCATATCCCAAGGACATGGACAAAACCGCCAGCAACATCAAAACTTTATTCTTATGTTTCCTACGCAACAGCAGCGCCATGAAGAAGTCCCCAAGTTAATCGAGATCTTTCCCATCATGACGCAAAAGCGTTAACAAGGATTTAGTATTGCATAATCTTTTCAGAAAATTAGCGGGCGCTTTTAACCGGGATAGCTATTGCCGTTCCAAAGGTTGGCAACTTTAAAGATCGGCAAAAACATGGGTTTCTTCTTTCGCCCCCGGATGGGTGACAGCCCCCTTGTGCGCGGGTCCCACAAGTTGCGCGTATTTCCAGAGCGCCCCGCTCTGGTAGTTGTGCTTCCGCGGCTTCCAGTCTTTCCGGCGCTTTTCCAGTTCGCCCCCGGACAAAAGCACATCCATCGTCCCTTTTTCAGCATCAATACGGATCGTATCGCCATCCTTCAGCAACGCAATCGGCCCGCCGGTTGCAGCCTCCGGCGTCACATGCCCGATGCAAAACCCGCGCGTTCCGCCCGAAAACCGCCCGTCAGTAATAAGCGCGACCTTGCCGCCCGTCCCCTGCCCGTACAGCGCCGCGGTGGTCGAGAGCATTTCCCGCATTCCCGGTCCCCCGCGCGGCCCTTCATAGCGGATAACCAGCACCTCTCCTTCTTTATATTCGCGATTCTGCACCGCCCTGAAACATTCTTCCTCTGAATCAAAACAGCGCGCCGGTCCCTCGAATACCAGCGTATTCATCCCCGCCACCTTGACGATGGCCCCGTCCGGCGCAAGATTGCCGGTTAGCCCGACCACCCCGCCGGTCGCCCGGATCGGTTTTGCAATCCGGTAGACGACATCCTGCCCTTCCGGGAATTTTACGTCCGCAAGATTTTCCGCAATCGTCCTGCCCGTAACCGTCAGGCAATCGCCATGCAGGTAACCGCCGTCCAGCAGCTCCTTGAGCACGACGCCGACCCCGCCCACGTCAAACAGATCCTTGGCGACATATTTCCCGCCCGGCCGCAGGTCGGCGATATAAGGCGTCTTTTTAAAAATCGCCGCGACGTCATGCAGGTCGAAATCGATCCCCGCCTCGTGCGCGATGGCCGGAAGATGCAGCGCCGCGTTGGTCGACCCGCCGGTGGCGGAAACAACCGCCGCAGCGTTTTCAAGCGAACGGCGCGTCACGATATCGCGCGGCCTGATTTTCTTTTTAAGCAGTTCGACAACCGCCTTGCCCGACGCCTCGGCATACTGGTCGCGCGATTCATAGGGCGCGGGCGCGCCCGCCGATCCGGGCAGCGCAAGCCCCATCGCCTCGGAAACGCAGGCCATGGTATTTGCCGTAAACTGCCCGCCACATGCTCCCGCCGACGGACAGGCAACGCATTCAAGCTCGTGCAGATCCTTATCGCTCATCGTCCCCGCGGCATGCTGCCCGACGGCCTCGAACACATTGACGACATCGACATCCTTGCCGCGGAATTTTCCCGGAAGGATCGTGCCGCCATACATGAAAACGGCAGGAACGTTAAGCCGCACCATCGCCATCATCATCCCCGGCAGCGACTTGTCGCAGCCCGCCAGCCCCACCAGCGCATCGTAACAATGCCCGCGCATGGTCAACTCGACCGAGTCCGCGATAACTTCACGTGAAACCAGCGAGGAGCGCATCCCCTCATGCCCCATCGCGATCCCGTCGGTAACGGTAATTGTCGTAAATTCGCGCGGCGTCGCCTGCGCCTCGCGCACGCCCGCCTTGACCGCCTGCGCCTGCCGCGAAAGCGCGATATTGCACGGCGCCGCCTCGTTCCAGCACGTCGCCACACCCACCAGCGGCTGATGAATCTCCTCCTCGGAGAGCCCCATCGCATAGTAATAAGCCCGGTGCGGCGCGCTTTTCGGCCCCTCGGTCACATACCGGCTGACAAGTTTTGATTTATCCCACTTGGACATAAGTAACTATTTAGTCCGTATCCTTGCGAACAGTACCTTCTTCAAACGCACTAAGCCTCTCATCCAGCTCATTCCTGAATTCGAGCGCGTCGGCAATGAATGGAATGGCCGTCCGGCGGCTTCCCGTACCGTAAATAACCACGGCGGCATAACCTAACAGTCTTCCCGTAATAGTTTTTTCGGTTTCAACCGACTCAATCCGGCTGTGCCTGATCTGGATTGTATCTACGCGCAGGATGCCGTGGCGCAGGAACACCCGCTTGTCCGTCAGCACAAGCAGCAGGAAATTCTTATAAAGCGAGGCGATAATGAACATGATCACCGCGACGAAGCCGAGATATACCCCAAGAGTGAAAAGTGTTTTTGAAAAAAGCATCAGGAAAGCGATAACGCCTACCGAAACAGTCTTCCAGTAAATGCCCCCGTGAATCTGCGCGACCCGGATAACCTTTTCATCTCCCTGCAAAAGCGTCTGGACGGGCAGGGGAACCGGCGGCGCGCCGATAGTGCTTTGCGCTTTGACCGGTGCTTTTTGCGCGCTCATGACGTCCGCGCCTTTTCTATCGCCTTGCGGAAAGCGATGGGGTTTGCGAGCGGCGGCAGAATGACCTCGCCCACGCCCATGCCGCGCACCATGATCCGGCCATAGCCGAACAGGCGGCCGAGAACGCCTTGCAGCACGTTGACGCCCTCGATCCTGTCGATGCTCATCTCGCCGACATAGCGGGCGACAAGGCCGCGCTTGTATATAAGACGCGAATTGGTGATGGCGATTTCCGTCGTCGCCTTGATAATCATCCGCTGCGCGAATCCGAAAAGCCCCATGATGAATACGAAAAACCCGCAAAGCCTGATCCCGGGATGCGTTTCGCGGATGATGCCGAGCCAGTCGCGCGACAAAAACCCGTCGCCTATATTCATCTGGATATAAACCCCGCCGACAATGACGAGAATGCAGCCGATAACGCCCCACACGATGCTGAATATGGATTGCAGCGTATACATCCAGTGGAAATGGCCGACATGTATCAGCTCTTCATCCTGTCCAAGCGATTCCTGGATATAAAGCATGGTTCTTCAGTCTCCCAGTGAGATGCCCAGCGCCCTCGCCGTCTGCACTAATGTACCATTCAAATCGACTTGCTGATAGGCGGCAATCGCATCCTCGATCGCAACGTCGATGACTTGCCGGTTCGACCACGCGACCATGCGCCCGAACTTGCCCTCTTTAATAAGATCCACCGCCTTGACGCCGAAAGCGGACGCGAGAAGCCTGTCATTATAAGTCGGCTGGCTCCCCCGCTGCACGTGGCCAAGAATCGTGACCCGCGTTTCAAATCCCGTCGCGCCTGCAATTTTATCGCTTAAGTAATGCCCGATTCCGCCGTAGCGCTTCTCGCCGCCGTGATATGTAACCTCGAATTTCTCGCCATCCGGCGTTTTCACGGCTTCCGAAACCACGATGAGCGCAAAATTCCGCCCGGATTCCTTGATCTGCATGATCTTGCGGCCAATGCTTTCGATGGAATATTTAACTTCCGGCAGCAAAATGACGTCCGCCCCGCCGGCAATCCCGGCGCTCAGCGCGATATGGCCCGCGTCACGCCCCATCACTTCAAGGATCATGACCCGGTCATGGCTCGCCGCTGTGGGTTGCAGGCGATCCAGCGCCTCGGTCGCCACCGCGACCGCCGTGTCAAACCCGATAGAGGTTTCGGTCATGCCGATATCGTTGTCGATGGTCTTGGGTATGCCGACCATATTGATCGCGCCCTTGGCCGCCAGCTTTTTCAGAATGGCGAAACTGCCGTCGCCGCCGATGCCGATCACGGAATCGACGTTAAGCGACCGGAAGCCGTCGATAATCTTGCCCGAAAGGTCTTTGGTCGAACCGTCCGCCATGGGGAAAGCAAACGGGTTGCCCTTGTTGGTCGTTCCCAGAATCGTGCCGCCCATGCGCATGATGTTGCCGTCAAATTCATTGGCGTGCAAAATCCTGTATTCCGGCGGATCGCGCAGCAGCCCTGCCGTTCCGTCAAGAATGCCGACCGTCTCCCATCCCAGCAAATCCGCCCGGTGCACCACCGCCCGGATGGCCGCGTTAAGACCGGCGCAATCGCCGCCGCTTGTAAGAATGCCGATACGTTTTTTAGCCATGAATTTCTGCCGCCTGATGGAATTTAAGCCCGGAACAACGTCTTACCATACACATAACGTCCCTGATAATGGAATCTTCTAAATAGTTTTTCAATTGATTCTCTGATAATATGCAATTCTTTGGCGTGAATTTTAAGACCTGACCGGATATGGAAGACGAAGAAGAACTATTGCAGGAACGGCTCACCGAGCTGGAAATCGAGCATAAAGACCTCGACGAAGTCATTAACAGGCTCGTCGGCACGCCCCCCGTTGACTTTCTCCAGATACAGCGCCTGAAAAAGCGCAAATTGCAGTTAAAAGACGATATCCAGCGCATCAGGAGCATGCTGCTCCCGGACATCATCGCCTGACCTATGGCCGCGAAAAAACCCCTCATTGGCATCATTATGGGCTCAAAGTCGGACTGGGCGACGATGAAGAATGCCGCCGATATCCTTGAAAGCCTCGGCATCGCGCATGAAACCAAAATTGTCTCCGCCCACCGCACCCCCGACCGCATGACGGAATACGCAAAAACCGCGAAAAAGCGCGGACTCAGGGTGATTATCGCTGGCGCGGGCGGCGCGGCCCACCTCCCCGGCATGGTCGCCAGCATGACAACGCTTCCCGTCCTCGGTGTGCCTGTGGAAAGTAAAGCCCTGAAAGGCATGGACAGCCTGCTCTCCATCGTCCAGATGCCCGCCGGAATCCCGGTCGGAACGCTGGCCATCGGCGCAGCCGGCGCCAAGAACGCCGCCCTCCTCGCCGCCGCGATCCTCGGTGCGCACGATAAAAACATCGCAGCAAAACTCGAAAAATACCGCAAAACCCAGACGGACAGCGTGGCTGAACGGCCTGAATAAAAACCCCTCTTGCCGTTTCCGCCAATGCCCGTCATAAATTCCTGACATGAAAATGGAATCCAAAATTCTCGGCATTCTCGGCGGCGGGCAGCTCGGGCGCATGAGCGCGATGGCGGCGGCGCGGCTCGGCATCAGCACGCATATATATTGCCCCGAAGAGGATTGCCCCGCCTCGCAGGTCGCCGCCCGCACCTTCACCGGCGCTTACGAGGACAAAAAGAAACTGAAGGCTTTCGCGGACAGCGTCGATGTCATTTCATATGAATTCGAAAACATACCTATTGAAACGGTACGCTACCTTCAGCAGCACAAGCCGGTTTACCCCGATGACCGGCTTCTGGAAGTCTCCCAGCACCGCGGAAAAGAAAAGAAATTCCTCAACGATATTGGCATCCCGACGGTGCAATGGGCCGTCGCGCAAAGCGCAAAAGAGCTTCAGAAAATCATTTCCGATATGGGATGTAGCGAATTTATTTTGAAAACCGCCCGTTTCGGATATGACGGCAAAGGCCAGGTTTCCTGCCGCTCGGGCGAGGATGCCGTGGAAAAATGGAAATCCCTTAATTCAAATGAGGTTATTGCCGAGGAAAAGACTGACTTCGCCTGCGAAGTGTCAGTGATCATCGCCCGCGACAAGCTCGGCCAGACCGCGATTTACGGCCCGTCGCTGAACGAACACCGCAACGGCATTCTGGCAAAGAGCACAGTGCCCGTGCCAATACCGGGTCACACTGCCGCGGCGGCGCGGAAAATGGCGGAGCATCTTGCCGGCGCCGTCGACCTGATCGGCGTCCTCGGGCTTGAGATGTTCGTCATGCGCGATGGCCGGATTCTCGCAAATGAAATCGCCCCCCGCACCCACAACTCCGGCCACTGGACCATCGACGCCTGCACCGTCTCGCAATTCGAGCAGCATGTCCGCACCGTCTGCGGTATGACCGTTGCCCCTCCCGGCCGCCATTCGGACGCCGTCATGGTCAACCTGATCGGCAATGACGCTAAAAAACTCGCCCCGTGGCTGGAAATGAAATTCGCCTGCCTGCATCTCTACGGCAAACACGAAATCCGCGAAGGCCGCAAGATGGGCCACGTCACTTTGCTGAAACCGAAAACTGCCGGCGAGATTGAGAATAACTAGATTTTCGGCGTCAGGGAAGTCAGCGCCGTCCGTAAATTCCCCTCGCTTTGTTGCAAAAGCGCCCTGCCTTCATCGGCGGAAAATCCCTTGACGATCAGCACCGCGAGCTTCGCGTTGGCGTCAGCCCCCTTCCCGGAATCATCGAGCGCTTTTGCTGCAACCTCGCGCGGGCATCCCGCGATTTCCATCACCATGCGCTCCGCCCGCTGCCGCAGCTTCACGTTGTTGAGTTTCATATCGACCATGTAGCCGTCATGGACATGCCCGAGCTTTGTCATCAGCGCCGTCGAAAACATGTTGAGCGCGATCTTCTGCACCGTCGCGGCATTCATGCGCGTCGAGCCGCCGATGGGCTCCGGCCCGCTCTCTAAATAAATTTCCAGCTCCGCGTCCCGCAGCAAAGGCGCGGCGGGATTGTTCGCAATGCCGATGGTAAGCGCCCCCGCCTTGCGCGCGGCGCGGCAGGCGGCGCGGGTGAACGGCGTCGTGCCGCTCGCCGAAATCGCGATGCAAACATCGTCCGGCCCGATCCGAAGGCGCGCGGCCGTCCGCAATGCTGCGCCCTCATCGTCCTCCGCGCCCTCGACAGCGCGCAGCAATCCTTCCTTCCCGCCCGAAACCGCGAGCGCAACGCGCTCGCGCGGCCATCCGAAAGTCGGCGTCAGCTCGATAACGTCCTGCGCCCCGATCCTGATCGCCGCCCCCGCGCCCATGACGATCAGCCGCCCGCGTCCGCCCTTCAGCCTGACGGCAGCTTCCGCCACCGCCTCCTCGATCTGCGGCAGCGCGTTTTCAATCGCGGCGACCGCCTGCTTCTGCTCTTCCAGAATCATCGCAAGCACCCGCGCGGCCGGCCACTGATCGACCCCTTTGAAGCGGGCATTCGCCTGCTCGGTAATTCTTAAATCCTTCTCGTCTGTCATAACGCAAGATATAAACCCGATTCCCTGTTAACGAAAGGGAAAATCCATCTTGCGCGGCAGTATGGGGAGGCTTACCTATTATCTTTCCCTCTCCCATGGGGAGAGGGAGTAAAAAGAGGAGGAAAGCATCATGGCCGGCATCAAGGCAAAACCGAAAGCCGAAACCCGCACGGAAAGCGATTCCCTCGGCGAGATCGAGGTTCCGGCAACCCGTTACTGGGGCGCGCAGACGCAGCGCAGCCTGCAAAATTTCATGATCGGCGGCGAGCGCATGCCCGCCCCGCTGGTGCGCGCCCTCGGCATCCAGAAAAAAGCCGCGGCGCAAGCCAACATGGATCTCGGCATCCTCGACAGCAAGACCGGCAAGGCGATCATCCAGGCCGCCGAGGAAATCATCGACGGCACCTTGGCCGATGAATTTCCGCTGGTTGTCTGGCAAACCGGCTCCGGCACCCAGACCAACATGAACGCGAACGAGGTGATCGCGGGCCGCGCGAATGAAATCCTCGCCGGCAAGCGCGGCGGCAAAAGCCCCGTGCATCCCAACGACCTTGTGAATATGAGCCAGTCCTCGAACGACAGCTTTCCAACAGTGATGCATATCGCCGCGGCGGAACAGGTTCATCATGACCTGATTCCGGCCCTCGAAAACCTCCACGCCGCGCTTGCTGAAAAAGCGGCGGACTTTATGGATATCGTTAAAATCGGCAGAACACACCTGCAGGACGCCACGCCGGTTACGCTCGGCCAGGAATTTTCCGGCTACGCGCGGCAGGTGCAGAATGGCGTCACGCGGGTCAAAAATGCGCTTCCGCATATTATGGAACTCGCGCAGGGCGGCACCGCCGTCGGCACCGGTATCAACTGTAAAACGGGCTTTGCCGAAAAATTCGCAAAGAATGTCAGCAAAACCACCGGCCTTGATTTCATTACCGCCGAAAACAAGTTCGAGGCGATGGCCGCCCATGACGCGCTGGTCGAACTGTCAGGCGTCCTGAACACCCTTGCCGTCTCGCTGATGAAAATCGCGAATGACATAAGATTGCTCGGCTCCGGCCCGCGCTGCGGCATTGGCGAAATAAAATTGCCCGAAAACGAACCCGGCTCCTCCATCATGCCCGGCAAGGTCAACCCGACCCAGAGCGAAGCGATGACGATGGTCTGCGCCCAGGTGATGGGTAACCACGTCACCGTGACGATCGCGGGCAGCAACGGCCATTTCGAACTCAACGTGTTCAAGCCGGTCATCATATATAATGTGCTGCAATCGGTCCGCCTGCTCGCCGACGCCTGCAACAGCTTCACGGAAAACTGCGTCGCCGGGATCGAGCCAGACCGCGCCCGCATCAAGAAATTACTGCACGAAAGCCTGATGCTGGTCACAGCTCTGAACCCGCATATAGGGTATGACAACGCGGCAAAGATCGCCAAGAAAGCCCACGCCGAAGGCAAATCCCTCAAACAGGCCGGCGTCGAACTCGGCCTGCTGACGGAAAAGCAGTTCGATGAATGGATCAAACCGGAAGACATGATTAAGCCGAAGTAATAAATCCCGGAAATTTATTGACATAAATTTTTTAATTATGTTAAGAATTGTGCAGATTTTAAATCCTTATGGAGGAAGAAATGCGCAAGGTAACCAAGGCCGAACTCGAAGGCTCCGAGATAAAAGTCTTAACTTTCACCAGAGCGCAGCTCGGCGATTTTTCAAAACCTTCTTACGAAACGAGCCACAGCAACTTTTCGCACACCTTCGAGGAAAACCTGACTTTCGTATTCGATTCTATCAACGTAAAAATACCGCCCGCCGGTCTGGAGCGGGATTTCCTGCAGACCCCTGTCACCGCGATGTCGGCGGAGGATCTGGGCGCTTACAACGAAGAAATCGCGATTTTTTTCGACAAGTGGGACGAGGAAGGCTGGATCATGGAAAAAGGCGATATTATGCTCCTTTCAGCCATCACCAAGCGGGACAAGGGGCGTGACGAGTACCAGTTCGCAATCGTAAGCGCGGAGGATTTCAGAAACTTTTTCCTGCGCGTTGGCTGCCGGTCTTTCCGGCCCGGCCCGGAGAGTTCCTACGGAACGATGCTCGATGACAACCAACTCCTGGTTTCACAGAATGCCATGCTGCAGGAGCAGCTTGATGGCATTAAGGGTTATAGCAAGGACAGCTACAGCGCTCACTATCGGCATATCGAAAACATGTTCTCCGTCATGGCGGAAAAACTGACGCAGGAACTCCTGAAACAGGACATCCTGCAGGGCAAGGGTTACGTGCTGGAAACTTTAACGGAGAGAGTGACCGGCCGGCTGGGCGCGGCGGCGAAAGAACTTCTTCATCTGGAAACCCAGCCCTACAAGGCCATGAAAGCCATTATGAAAGACACGGACTTTGTGCAGGCTTTCGAGGCGAAAGGCAGCGAATATGTCGAAACCACGCTCGCGCAGTGGGTCGAGGACGCCAAGGCGATCTTCCCGGAAGACGCCCGTCCTTACAACCGCCTTACCGTCGCCAGTATTTTTGCCGAAGCTACGAAAACAAAGGAAAGGCCCACCGACGTTTTCGGTTTCCACACCGGCGGTTCCTCTTTGCTGCGCGCGGCGCTGGCCCGGGCCTTCATGCCCGGGATCGACGCACATATCGAGCAGGTCACGACAGGTTTGATCGAATGGACCAAAAACAGGAATATCGCCGCGGCAAAAGCGCAGGTGCGCGGCGTTCTCGCGGGGCCGCGGCCGGAATAGGCCCCGGCCTTTTTGTGTTTATTTTTTCCGTGTCATATGTTATATATATTTATATAAAAATATATAACATATACGCATGGCCTTACAGACGATAAAAGATATCTCCGCCCGCGCCTTCAACGCCACGGCGGACGCGACGGAAACGGCCTTCGACGCCACCTGCTATGCGACGGTAACGGCGGCAAGGGTCACGTTCAACGCCGTCGGCGCGGGCGTAACCTATACGCTCGACGGCATCGAATATGTCGATGAAAAGATAGACGCCGCCGACCTCGCCATGGAAAACGCCGCGGGCGCGGCGGGCCGTAAAACCGCGGGCATCTTCGGCGAGCACGCGGAACCCCACGGCGAGCGCGCCGGTAAAATCGTTTACAAAGGGATCAAAATCGCCATAAATTTCATCCAGCTTCCCGGCATGTGGCAGGAAGGCGTGGAAATCCTGAAAACCATGAGACGCGGTTGAAAAAACGCTCCGTAAAAATCGAGGGTCATTCGACCAGCATCTCGCTGGAGCAGGAATTCTGGGACGCGCTGAAAACGCTGGCCAAAGCGCAAAACCGCTCCCTCGCCGCGCTGATAGCCGAAATCGACCGCGGGCGGGGGGAGCAGAATTTGTCGAGCGCGTTGAGGGTTTATGTGCTGAAGGCGGTTTCTCAAAAAAACTGACGTCCCCATCCGGTGTCATCCCGGCGAAAGCCGGGATCGGGTAGCCACAAACTTCAACCAGATCCCGGCTTTCGCCGGGATGACAGTTAAAGTGTATTAACAAACCCCTTAACATTTTAACATAATCACAATATTTTAATGATACCTTTGTAAGAACAGGGTTTTATGCGAAAATCATATCCTGAATCGGGCTAAGCGCCTGTTCTGGATACTATTTTTCGTATAGCAAAGGGCATGAACGGGTTCATGGAAACGCGCCGGAACAAAGGCCTGACGGATTTCCTGCAGCGGCTGTCTGTTGCCGCTGTCCTTCTGTTGTCCCTGCTCCCTGCCTCCGCCTCGGCGCAGTACCAGATGAAGGGCGGAGATATTACCAGCGGCCTCATCGCCCACTGGAAACTCAATGAAAGCACGGGATCAACGGCCACTGACAGCGTCGGTACATATACCGGCACCCTCGTAAACTCGCCGGCATGGGAGCCTAACGATGGTAAAATCGGCGGCGATCTCGACTTCAACGGCTCGAATACGGAAGTAACCGTCGCCGACAACAACAATCTCGACTGGGGCACAGGTGAGCCGCCCCCTATAAAGGAGTCCAGTCTGGATAGTGACTATGCTATCCGTTTTGGAAACTTTATGGGAGTAATTTTTGATGGCGAGAAAAACGCATACGACGGAGCAGATTATCGGCAAG
>Ga0187893_10003818_pt1 | contig 29711 bp, 30 predicted proteins | sample MA1701074metaG_FD_139574 | JGI IMG/M metagenome (GOLD analysis project Ga0187893, IMG submission 139574) | White microbial mat communities from a basaltic lava cave in the Kipuka Kanohina Cave System on the Island of Hawaii, USA - MA170107-4 metaG ...
CGTCCACGAGGCCGCGCTGCGCGCCGAAGCGCCCAGGCTCGAAGCAGCGATGGCTTTTTTGCGCGCGGCGGCGCAGCTCATCGAGGTGCCCGCGAGCGTCCAGATCTACGACCCCGTGCCGCACGTGATTACCCGGCGCGCCGGCTTCGAGCGCGCTCAGCTCGTGCTGCAGTCGCATTCGCGCCCGGCGCTGCAGGAGTTCCTGCGTCTGTGGTCTGCTGCCCTGCCCGCTTCCAGCTCGAGCGGCGTGCGCTGGCATCTCGACGTGGATCCGATCGAATTCGACTGACGCGCGAGCGCGTTCCTGAACAGGGTGGCGGTTTATAATTCGCGCCCTTTTCATGCCGACGCCCAAGGACACGGTTCAGGCCATACTCGAAGGCAGCGTACGCAGGATCGCGCCCGGCAGTTCGGTCGGGGTCGTTCTCGAGCGGCCGCGACATCCGGAACATGGCGACTACGCCTGCAACGTCGCGCTGCAGCTGGCGAAGGCGCTGGGCCGCAAACCGCGCGAGATCGCCCAGGATATCGTCGCGGCGACCCGCGCCGACATCGAGGCGAGCGGCGCCTGCGAACCGCTGCAGATCGCCGGCGCCGGTTTCATCAACATCCGCCTCAAGCAGGCCTCGAAAACGCGAATCGTGCAGGCAATTCTCGACGCGGGCGCGGCTTTCGGCCGCCAGGCGGCGGCGAATCCGCAAAAGATCCAGGTCGAGTTCGTCTCGGCGAATCCGACCGGCCCGCTCCACGTCGGGCACGGCCGCCAGGCGGCGCTGGGCGATGCGCTCGCCGCGCTGCTCGAATGCCAGGGTCATGCGGTCACGCGCGAGTTCTATTACAACGATGCCGGGGCGCAGATCCAGAACCTCGCGCTTTCGGTGCAGGCGCGCGCCAGGGGAATCAAGCCCGGAGAACCGGGCTGGCCCGAGGACGGCTATGCCGGTGAATACATCTCTGATATTGCAAAGGAGATCGTCGACAGGAACGATCTTGATGCAATCCGCAGGTATGCGGTGGCCTTTCTCAGGAAAGAGCAGGATGCCGATCTACATGCCTTCGGTGTGAAATTCGACGTCTACTTCCTGGAATCGAGCCTGTATGCCGACGGCAAGGTGGAGGCCGCGGTGCGCGGGCTCGTCGCGAGCGGCAAGACCTACGAGAAGGACGGCGCGCTGTGGCTGCGCACCACCGATTACGGCGACGACAAGGATCGCGTGGTGCGCAAGTCCGACGGCAGCTACACCTATTTCGTGCCGGACATCGCCTACCACGTCACCAAATGGCGGCGCGGCTATGCCAAGGTGATCGACGTCCAGGGCACCGACCATCACAGCGCGGTGACGCGCGTACGCGCCGGTCTGCAGGCGCTCGGCATCGGCATTCCGCAGGGCTATCCTGATTACGTGCTGCACAGCCTGGTCAAGGTGATGCGCGGCGGCGCGGAAGTGAAGATATCGAAACGCGCCGGTTCCTACGTCACGGTGCGGGACCTGATCGACTGGGTCGGCCGCGATGCGGTGCGGTTCTTTCTCGTGTCGCGCAAGGCCGACACGGAGTTCGTGTTCGACGTAGATCTCGCGCTTGCAAAGAGCGAGGAGAACCCGGTGTATTACGTGCAGTACGCCCATGCGCGCGTGTGCAGCGTGCTGGCGCAATGGGGCGGCGACATGGCATCGCTTGCCGCGGCGGATCTCGGATTTCTCAAGATCGAAAAAGAGCTTCAGCTCGCGCAGCGCCTTGCCGAATTCCCCGAAATGCTGGGCGCTGCGGCCGCAGAGCTGGCGCCGCACGCGGTCGCGTTTTACCTGCGCGCCCTCGCCGGCGAATTCCACAGCTACTATAATGCCGAGCGCATCCTGGTCGAGGACGGGGCAGTGCGTGATGCGCGGCTCGCGCTGTGCACGGCGGTCCGGCAAACGCTCGCCAACGGCCTCGCGCTACTCGGTGTGAGTGCGCCGGAGAAAATGTAATGCCCAAGCACGCCAGACGTTCCGTTCCACCGAGCCGGTCCGGCGGCGGCTTCCTCCTCGGCATGTTTGTCGGCCTGGTGATCGGCCTGGGCGTGGCGCTGGGCGTCGCGTTCTACCTAAACAAGACGCCCCTGCCGTTCATCGGCAAATCCAAATCGCCTGCGACCAAGGACGGCAAGGACGCACCTGGCGACCCGGCCAAGCCGCCTGCGATCGCCGGCATGCCGCAGGGCGCAGCGAAAGCCACCGACAAGCCTAAATACGACTTCTACAAAATTCTTCCTGGCGGCGAGGAACCGGTCAGCGACCGCGAATTGAAGGACGCCGCCAAGGCCGGCAAGGGTCAACCGGAAGTCGCGAAGGGCGTTTATTTCATACAGGCTGGCTCGTTTCAGAACCCGGCCGACGCCGACAACCAGAAGGCGAAGATCGCCATCCTTGGCTTCGAGTCGGCGGTCGAGCCCACCGTGCTGCCCGACAGGGGAACCTGGTACCGGGTACGACTTGGGCCCTATACCGCACTGGAAGACCTGAACAAGACGCGGCGCGTGCTGGCGCAGAACGGAATCGATGCCAGCCTGGTCAAAGTCAAGGATAACTAGAAGAACCCCGGAAAGAAGGCCCATGGACAGGATTCGCCGCACGCTTCTTACTTCGATCGCACTCCTCCCCCTCGTCGCCAGGGCGCAGCAGCAGGGCGAAGGGGCAGCGTATTCCACACTCAAGAACGAACTGCCGCTCGAATTTCCAGGCAAGGTCGAGGTGGCGGAATTCTTCTGGTACGGCTGCATCCACTGCTACAACCTGGAGCCGCTGCTTGAAAAATGGGCTCCCCGGCTGCCCGCCGACACGTATTTCCGGCGCATCCCCGCGGTGTTCAACGAGCGCTGGGCGCACGATGCCTCCATCTTTTATGCCTTCGAGGCGCTTGGCGTGCTCGAGAAGTTGCACCGCCCTCTCTTCGATGCGATCCACAAGGACGGCCTGAAAACAGACAGGCCCGCGGCACTGGGCGAATGGCTGACGAAGAACGGGCTGGAGCCGCAAAAATTCGAGGCGACGATGAAATCGTTCGGCGTGCAGAGCAAGGCGAAGCGCGCGGCGCAAATGACCGGCGCCTCGCGTATCGACGGCACCCCCGCACTGATGGTGCAGGGACGTTTCACCATCAGCACCGAGCAGGGCAAATCGCGCGAAGGCATGCTGGCGACCGCCGATGCGCTCGCAGGCATGGTGCGCAAGAGTCTCGCCGGCAGGAAATAGCGGATCGTCCGGCTGCCGGTGCGCCGCATCTTCATCACCGGCGCATCCGCGGGCATCGGCGCCGCGCTCGCGCGGCATTACGCGAAATCTGACAGCGAGATCGGTCTCTTTGCGCGACGCCGCGACTTGCTCGAGCAGCTGGCTTCCGGCCTGCCCGGACGCACCGCTCTGTATGCCTCGGACATCACCGACACCGCGGCGCTCGCCGCTGCTGCGAAGGACTTCAACGCCCGCTTCGGCACTCCTGATCTCGTCATCGCGAATGCCGGCATCTCCGTGGGCACCCATGGCGATGACGTCGAGGACCTCGAGAAACTGCGCCGCGTGCTGGAGGTGAATGTTGCCGGTCTTGCCGCGACGCTGGCCGCGTTCGCACCCGCAATGCGCGCCGCGGGCACGGGTACGCTCTGCGGCATCGCGAGCGTCGCCGGCTTCCGCGGCCTGCCTGGCGCAGGCGCCTACAGCGCCTCGAAATCCGCCGCGATCAGCTGGCTGGAATCGCTGCGCGCGGAACTCTCGGGCAGCGGCGTGGCGGTGGTCACGATCTGCCCCGGCTACATCGACACGCAGATGACGCGGGTCAACAGGTACCGCATGCCCTTCCTCATTTCGGCTGACGACGCCGCCAAGCGCTTTTCGCGCGCCATCGCCGCGAAGCGCCGCCTCGCGGTAATTCCCTGGCAGATGGCGATCGTCTCGATGCTGCTGCGCGCCCTGCCCGGCTGGCTCTACGACCGGCTCGCCGCGCGCGCGCCGCGCAAGCCCCGCGACGCGAAGATCTAGCCTCGCCGCTTGCCCAGGATCGTTTCGCTCGTTCCGTCCGTTACCGAGCTCGTCTGCGATCTCGGCCTCGCGCAGGAACTCGTCGGCAGGACCGGTTTCTGCGTCCATCCCATGGAAACGCTCAAGCAAATACCCAAGGTCGGCGGCACCAAGTCGGTCAACCTGAAAAAGGTCCGCGAACTCGCGCCCACCCATGTCATCGTCAACGTGGACGAGAACAGGAAGGAGACCGCGCAGGCGCTCGCCGAGTTCGTGCCCAACGTCATTGTCACGCATCCGCTCGCGCCGCTGGACAACCTGGCGCTATACCGGCAGATCGGGAACGCTTTTGGCAGGGGCCGCGAAGCCGAGACGCTCTGCGCCAGCTTCGAACGTTCTTTCCGGGAAATCCAAAAGCGCAAATTCACGCAAAGAAAAGTGCTTTATCTGATCTGGAAGGACCCGTGGATGACCGTATCGCGCGACACCTACGTTTCGCGCATGCTCCGGCTGTTTGGCATGCAGACAGTTCCCCGGAAAACCGACGCGCGCTATCCGCAATTGAACGATCTCGACGTGGCGGGAACGGACCTGGTCCTGCTATCCACGGAGCCGTACCGGTTTCGCGAACCGCATGCGAAGGAAATTCACCGGCAGACCGGCAAACCCGTGTCCCTGATCGACGGCGAAATGACCTCTTGGTACGGTAGCCGCGCGATTCGCGGATTGCGCTATCTTGCCGACTTCTCCGCCTCCCTCTGAAGGAAGTCATCTTGAACCAGGAAATCAGCATCCAGTTCACGCGCTTCTCTGCGTTCTACTCGCCGCTCATCGCTGCCATGGCAGGCGGCTTTCTGCGCGCGGAAGGGCTGGAGCCGCGGCATTCGGTATCTGCGCCGGGCACTTCGGCGATCACCGGCCTCGTCAACGGCTCGGTGCATGTCGCCCAGTCCGCGCCCTCGCAGGGCTTCGGGCCCCTCGAGCAGGGGAAAACGCCGCCGGTGATGCACTTCGCGCAAATCAACGAGATGGACGGCTTCTTCCTCGTCGGGCGCGCAGCCGAGCCGCAATTCGCCTGGGAGCGGCTGAAGGGGCGCAAGCTTCTCGTCGACCACGGCGCGCAGCCTCTCGCGATGTTCAAGTACGCCTGCCATCGGCGGGGGCTGAACGTGCAGGACGCGATCCTGGTGGATGCAGGCAGCACCGAACGCATGATCGAAGCCTTCAAGAAAGGCGACGGCGACTACGTGCACCTGCAGGGACCGGGGCCGCAGCAGCTCGCGTACGAGGGCGCGGGCCACATCGTCGCTTCACTCGGTCCCGCGATCGGACCCTGCGCCTTTTCCAGCCTCGCCGCCACGCGCGAATGGCTCAAGACCGACACGGCCCGCGCTTTCATGCGCGCTTACCGCAAAGCGCGCGCCTGGCTGCTTGCCACGCCCGCCGCTGAGGTGGCGAAGGCCGAGGGCTCGTTCTTTCCCGGCGTGCACCCGGCCGCGCTTAGCGCGACCATCGCTGCCTATCAGAAGCTCGGCAACTGGACGCCGCACGTGGAGATCACACGCCCGGCCTGGGAAGCGACGGTGGACATTTTCCTGCACGCGGGCCTGATCAAGCGGCGGCACCGCTACGAGGACGTCATCGCTCCTTGCCCAGGCGCAGCATGACGTAGCTCCCGGGGGCGTCCTCCAGTGCATTGTTCGGGATCCTCGCCGGAACTTTCTCGCCCTCGTTGCGCACGTCGATCCAGGCTTGCCAGTCTTCCCACCACGAACCCGGATGCCGGGTCGCGGTCTTGAACCAATCCTCGGCCGAATCAGGCCGCGCGTCGTTGGTCCAGTAGTGGTATTTCTTCGCCGCGGGCGGATTGACGATGCCGGCGATATGGCCCGAGCCGCCGAGCACGAAGCGCACTTCCCCGCCAAGATACCTGGACCCCTTGTAGGTGGTCTTCCAGGGCGCGATGTGGTCTTCCGCGGTGGAAATGAAGTACGACGGAACTTTCACTTTCGACAGGTCGATCGGCACGCCCTCGAGCGCGATGCCGCCCGGCACGCCGAGCAGGTTCTTCAGGTACATGTTCCTGAGATAAAAGCTGTGCATGCGCGCCGGCATGCGCGTTGAATCCGAGTTCCAGTACAGCAGGTCGAACGGGAACGGGTCCTTGCCCATGAGGTAGTTGTTGATCACGAACGACCACACCAGGTCGTTCGCGCGCAGCAGGTTGAAGGTCGAGGCCATCTCGGAGCCTTCGAGGTAGCCGCGCTCGTTCATCTTCTTCTCGAGATTTTCCACTTGCGCTTCGTCGATGAAGACCCCCAGCTCCCCAGGCGCCGAGAAATCCAGCAGGCTGACGAAATAAGTCGCGCTGCGGACTCGATCGATCTGGCCTTTCTCGGACAAAAAACCCAAAGTAGCCCCGAGCAGCGTGCCCCCAAGGCAATAGCCGATGAAATTTACCTGCCGCTCGCCGGTGGCCTTCTCGACGCCCTCCAGGGCGGCGAGCGCGCCCCGGTTCACGTAGTCCTCGAAGCCCATCTGCGCCAGGCGCGCATCCGGATTGACCCAGGAAACGACGCATACCGTGTGGCCCTGGTCGAGCGCCCACTTGATGAAGGAATTCGACGGGCGCAGGTCGAGGATGTAGTACTTGTTGATCCAGGGCGGAATGATCACCAGCGGCGTCTTGTAGACCTCCTGCGTGGTCGGCTCGAACTGGATCAGCTGCATGAGCTCGGTCTGGAAAATTACCTTGCCGGGCGTGGTGGCCACGTTCCTGCCGAGCTGGAACGCATTCTCGTCGGTCATGCTGATCTGCAGCTTGCCGCCGCCTTTCTCCATGTCGGAAAGGAGGTTGTTGAGGCCCCGGATCAGGTTCTGGCCGCCGCTCGCCAGCGTCTCGCGCAGCACCTGCGGGTTGGTCAGCACGAAATTGGACGGCGAGAGCGCATCGATGTACTGGCGTGTGAAGAAGGCCACCTTCTTTTCCGCTTCGGGGGAGAGCCCGTCGACCTGTGCCACCGCGCGCTGGATCTGGCGCGCAGCGATTAGGTAGGACTGCTTCATGTAGTCGAAGAGGAAGTTCGAACTCCAATCCTCGTCCTTGAAACGGCCGTCGCCCCTGGCGGGCGCCGCCACCGGCGCGGTTTGCATTCCCATCATCTTCAGCCAGCTCGACTGCCAGAGCTGCATGTGGTCCAGCATGAGATTGGTCGAAAATGCGGCGAGCTCGGCGGGATTCGAGAGCATTTTCGAATACAGCTCCATGTACGCCCTGGCGATGCCCAATTCGTCGCCGGCCGCGGCCGACAGGCTCGATGAATGGTCCTTCAGCGCGAAATCGCCCAGCAGTTTCGCCGAGCGCTCGGCGACCTCGTGCAGCACACGCGCGGTCTCGCCGGGATTCAAGGGTTGCGTCTTTCCGTCCATGCTATCTCCTCAGCCGGGTGCAAAACGGGCCACGCCGTCGGCGCCTACCGTGCACGCGAGCTGGCCCTCGTAATGCAGGTAGTGCAGGTGGGCGATCGCCTCACCCATGGCGAAAAAGATCTGGCTGGTATCGAGCTTGCGGCGAAACAGGACTTCGAGCACCTCGGCGGCGTTGCGCGGCGACGCTGCGCAGGCGGCAAGCAATTCGGCGAGGCGCTCCGCGTGGTGGGCCTCGAGCTGCGCGATGCGCGCGTGCGCGCCGCGAAACGGCAGGCCATGGGAGGGCAGGACCAGAACGTCTTGCGGCAGTTCCCGGTAGCGCCGGATGGAATCGAGGAACAGGCGCAGCGGATTGGACCAGGGGTCGATCGGGCGCACCGCGACGTTGGTCGAGATGCGCGGCAGCAGCATGTCGCCCGAAATCAGCACATTGAGCGCCTCGCAATACAAGGAGGCGTGCTCGGGAGCATGCCCGTGCCCGATGATCACTTTCCAGCTGCGGCCGCCGACCGAAACGCGATCGCCTTCGTGCAGGCGCCGGTGCGCGACCGGAAAGTCGGGCACCATCGACCTGTACAGGCCGCCGCGCAGCAGCAACTCCGCGCCGCGCGCGTCGTCGAGGCCGTTGGCGCGGAACAGTTCGAGCTGCGCCTCGGTGGTATAGCCGGCGGAACTGCTGCGCGCCGCATGCACGGTGAGGAACTCGCCGCGCGTCATCCACAGCGCCGCGCCAAAGCGCCGGCACAGCCAGGCCGCGTTGCCGGCATGATCGGGATGATAGTGAGTGACAAGCACGCGCGGCACCGGCTTCGAACCGAGCTTGCCGGCGATAACTCGTTCCCACAGCGCGCGCGTCGGTTCGTTGCCCAGGCCCGTGTCGACCAGGAGCCAGGCGTCCCCGTCTTCGAGCAGCCAGAGATTGATATGGTCGAGCTGGAACGGCAGCGCCATGCGCAGCCAGTGCACGCCGGGCGCAAGCTCGGTGGTCGTGCCGGCCGCCGGCGGATTCGCAAAAGGATATTCGGGTGCGGTCATGCGCGGGTTTGCCGAGTCCGGGCTGGGCTAGAATCGCTTCACCCTATCATGCGCCATAGCGAAAAGGAACGCGGCGAATTTTCCATCGGCGAGCTGGCGAGCGAATTCGACGTCACGCCGCGCGCGATCCGCTTCTACGAGGATCACGGGCTGCTCGCGCCGAAGCGCGCCGGACAGCGCCGCATCTACTCGCTGCGCGACCGCACGCGCCTCAAGCTTACGCTGCGCGGCAAGCGCCTGGGACTCACGCTGTCCGAAGTGCGCGAACTGATCGACATGTATGAGCCGGGGCGCGACGAGCGGCCGCAGCTCGAGCGCTTCCTCGCGGTGCTCGAGTCGCACAAATCGACCCTGCTGCAGCAGCGTGCCGACATCGAGGCGCAGCTCACCGAGCTGCAGGCGTTCGAGAAGAAGGTCCGCAAGCAGCTAAAGCCTGGTTGACGTTTACGTTAACGTAAAGTAGCCTAGCGGACTCTCTCCCTTCCGGCCATGGAATACCCTTTCCTCCGCTTCGAGCACGGCGAAACCATCGACATGCTGCGCGCTTCGCTGCGCGAGTTCGCGGCCAGGGAAGTCGCGCCGCGCGCAGCCGAGGTCGATGCCAGCAACCATTTTCCGGCCGACCTGTGGAAGAAACTGGGCGCGCTCGGGCTGCTCGGCATCACGGTGGAAGAGGAATACGGCGGCGCCGGCATGGGCTACCTCGCCCACATCATCGCGGTGGAGGAGCTTAGCCGCGCCTCGGGCTCGGTCGGCCTTTCCTATGGCGCGCACTCCAATCTCTGCGTTAACCAGCTGCGCCGCAACGGCTCGGCGGCGCAGAAAAAGAAATATCTGCCAAAGCTCGTGTCTGGCGAGCACGTCGGCGCGCTCGCCATGTCGGAGCCGGGCGCAGGCTCGGACGTGGTCGGCATGCGACTGCGCGCGGAGCTGCGCGGCGACCGCTACCTGCTGAACGGCAACAAGATGTGGATCACCAATGGCCCGGATGCGAATGTCCTCGTGATCTACGGCAAGACCGCCGAATCCATCACGGCCTTCATCGTCGAGAAAGGCATGAAGGGATTCTCGACGGCACAGAAACTGGACAAGCTCGGGATGCGCGGTTCGAACACCTGCGAGCTGGTGTTCCGCGATTGTGAAGTTCCTGCGCAGAACGTCCTTGGCGAGGAAGGCCGCGGCGTGAAGGTGCTCATGTCCGGCCTGGACTACGAGCGCGCGGTGCTCGCCGGCGGGCCACTCGGCATCATGGGGGCCTGCCTCGACGCCGTGCTCCCCTACGTGCATGAACGAAAGCAGTTCGGGCAGCCGATCGGCGAATTCCAGCTCATGCAGGGCAAGCTCGCCGACATGTACGCCACCTACTCCGCCTGCCGCTCCTATGTCTACGCGGTGGGCCAGGCGCTGGATCGCGGCGAAACCACGCGCAAGGACGCGGCCGGCGCGATCCTCTACGCCGCAGAGAAAGCGACCTGGATGGCAGGCGAGGCGATCCAGGCGCTGGGCGGCATGGGCTACATCAACGAATCTCCTACCGGTCGCCTGTGGCGCGACGCCAAGCTGTACGAAATCGGCGCCGGTACCTCCGAGATCCGCCGCTGGCTCATCGGCCGCGAGCTGTTCGGGGAGACGAAATGACCGACGTCGCAGAGCTCTTCAAGCGCAACCGCGCGTGGGCCGAAGGCATGCAGGCCGCCGACCCGGCGTTTTTCAGCAGCCTCGCCAACCAGCAGTCGCCGGAGTTCCTGTGGATCGGCTGCTCGGACAGCCGCGTACCGGCAAACCAGATCACTGGCCTCGCGCCGGGCGAAGTGTTCGTGCACCGCAATGTCGCCAACCTCGTCGTGCACACCGACCTGAATTGCCTGTCGGTGCTGCAGTTCGCCGTGGACCTGCTGCGCGTGCGCCACGTCATCGTCTGCGGCCACTACGGCTGCAGCGGCGTGCACGCCGCACTGCACGGCCACAAGGTCGGGCTCGCCGACAACTGGCTGCGCCACGTGCAGGACGTCTCGGAGCACCACGCGGCGGAACTGGGCGCCATCGCCGATCCCGCGGCGCGCGAGCGCCGGCTCTGCGAACTGAACGTGATGGCGCAAGTGCGCAATGTGTGCGAGGCGACGGTGGTCCAGGATCGCTGGACGAAGGGACGGCCGCTCGCCGTGCACGGCTGGATCTACGGCCTGGATGACGGCTTGCTGCGCGATCTCGAATGCACGCGCGAAGGCCCGGGCAAATGATATTGTCGACGCCACTGTCGGCCAGGCTCGAGCTCGCCTCTCCCATCATCCAGGCGCCGACGGCGGGCGGTCCCTCGTCACAGGAACTGGTCGCGGCCTGCTCTGCTGCAGGCGTGCTCGGCTCCTTCGGCTTCGCGTACACGCAGCCCGAGGACATGAAGAAGCAGTCGGCCTGGGTGCGCGCCAAAACCGACCGGGCATTCGGCATCAATCTCTTCACCTCGACGCAACCCGCCCGGATCGACGCTGGAGCGCAGCGCGGCGCACTCGATGCGGTAGCGGGTTACTACAAGGAGATGGGCCTGCCCGCTCCCGAGCCGGTGAATGCGCCCTATGCGCCGGACCTTGAGGCACAACTTGACGCAATTGCCGAGATCCGTCCTCGAGTATTTACCGCTCATTTGAATGATTTGAATCAAGAGCGAGTAAAGACCTTCCAGGCCCTCGACATTCTGGTTGGCGGCAGCGCGACTTGCGTCGCCGAAGCGCAGCGGCTGGAATCGCTCGGCTTCGATTTCGTCATCGCCCAGGGCGCCGAAGCGGGCGGGCACCGCGGCAGCTACCTGCGCGACCCCTACGAGTCGCTCACCGGCACGCTGGCGCTCGTTCGCCTGATCGTCGGCTCCGTCAAGCTGCCGGTCGTCGCCGCCGGCGGCATCATGGACGGCGCCGGTATCGCCGCGGTGCTGGCGCTGGGGGCGCAGCTGGCGCAACTCGGCACCGCGTTCGTGCCCTGTCCCGAGAGCGGCGCGCCGCAGGCGCACAAGGATACGCTACTGGCCGCACGCGAGGACGACACGCGTGTCACGGAAAAATTCTCCGGCAAGCCGGCGCGCGGCCTGTCGAACCGCTTCCTCGCTGAAATGGCGGCGAAAAATGCGCCGCAGCTCGCGTTTCCCGCGCAGAACGCCGTCACCGGCAGGCTGCGGCAAGCCTCCGCGAAAGCCGGCAAGCCCGATTTTGTCGCGCTCTGGGCAGACCAGGCAGCGCCGCTCGCTCGCGCCTTGCCCGCCGCCGAGCTTATTGCGAAGCTCGAAGCCGAAGCCATCGAATCCGTTCAGAAGTTGAAAGGACTGCTCCATGAATCCTGATCCGATCGTGATCGTTGCCGCCGCGCGCACGCCGATGGGCGCGTTCCAGGGCGAGTTGAGGGGCTTTGCCGCGCCGCAACTGGGCGCCGCCGCAATCCGCGCCGCGGTCGAACGCGCCAGGCTCAAACCGGAGGACGTGCAGGAAGCGCTGATGGGCTGCGTGCTGCCTGCCGGATTGGGCCAGGCGCCCGCGCGCCAGGCGGCGCTCGGCGCCGGACTCCCGCTCTCGGCCGGCTGCACCACGGTAAACAAGATGTGCGGCTCGGGCATGAAGGCAGCCATGCTCGCGCACGACTCCCTGGTTTCCCATTCGAGCGAAATTATCGTGGCCGGCGGGATGGAATCGATGACGAACGCGCCCTATCTGCTGCCGAGGGCGCGCGCCGGCCTGCGCATGGGACACGGCCAGGTGATCGACCACATGTTCCATGACGGCCTGGAAGATGCCTATGAGAAGGGGCGCCTCATGGGGGCCTTTGCCGAAGAATGCGCGGACAGCTACAAATTCTCACGTGAGGCGCAGGACGAGTTCGCCATTGCATCGCTCAAGCGCGCGCAGAAAGCCAACAAGGAAGGCTGGTTCGCGTGGGAAACCACGCCGATTGCCGTCAAGGCGGGCAAGGACGAGAAATTCATCGAAACCGACGAGCAGCCGTTCAAGGCGAACCTGGAGAAGATTCCCACGCTCAAGCCCGCATTCCGCAAGGACGGCACCGTGACGGCGGCGAATTCCTCCTCGATTTCCGACGGCGCCGCGGCACTCGTGCTGATGCGCCGCTCGACAGCGGAAAAGCGCGGCCTCGCGCCTATCGCCACGATTGTCGGTCACGCGACGCACGCGCAGGCGCCGGGCCTGTTCACGACTGCGCCGGTGGGCGCGATCCGGAAGCTATTCGAACGCACCGGCTGGTCCGCGGACGAGGTCGACCTGTACGAAATCAACGAAGCCTTCGCGGTGGTGACGATGGCGGCAATGAAAGAGCACGGCCTGCCGCACGACAAGGTCAACGTGCACGGCGGCGCCTGCGCGCTCGGCCACCCGATCGGCGCCTCGGGCGCGCGCATCCTCGTCACGCTCATCGGCGCGCTGCGCAAATACGGCGGCAAGCGCGGTGTCGCTTCGTTGTGCATCGGTGGCGGCGAGGCCACCGCCATGGCCATCGAGACTGCATGAGCGCAAGCAAGGCTGCGCTGCAGAAGCTGCTGACGCGTTCGCGCTTTGTCGGCGGCTACGGCCTGAAGCTGGTCGCGGTAACGGATGCAGCTTGCACCATCGCGATGCCGTTTCGCCGCGCGCTGGAGCGCCCGGGCGGCACGGTGAACGGGCCGGCCTTCATGGCGGCGGCCGATTGCGCCGTCTGGCTGATCATCAAGCGCCGCATCGGGCTCGAGCATGACGCGGTCACTTCGGAGCTCAACACCGCGTTCCTCAATGCCGCCCGCCGTGAAACCGTGTTTTGCACGGCACGTATTCTCAAGCTGGGCCGGCGCATCATCTACGGCACTGCCGAATGCCATGACCGTCGCGGCAAGATCTTCACGCATCACAGCGTTACCTACGTGCGCATTTGAAGTTGCCTTGACATGACCGTCGCAGCACATCACGAGCAGATACGCGACACGGTGCGGCGCTTTGCGCGCGAGCGCCTGGCGCCGAATGCGGCAAACTGGGACCGCGACAAGCGCTTCCCGCGCGAGGAAGTGGCGGCGCTCGCAAACATGGGCCTGTGCGGCGTCACCATCCCCGAGGATGCGGGCGGCGCCGGGATGGATTACACCGCCCTCGCCATCGCCTGCGAGGAGATCGCTGCGGGCGACGGCGCGACCTGCACCATTGTCATGGTGACGAACCTCGTCGCCAACATCCTGCAAGGCTATGGCAACGCCGTGCAGAAACGCGAGTTCCTCGGCCCGGTGGCGCGCGGCGAGCAACTCGGCGCGTTCTGCCTCACCGAGCCGCAGGCCGGGTCGGATGCCGCCGCGATCACCACGCGCGCCGAAAAATCCGGCGCCCACTACATCCTCAATGGGGTCAAGCAGTTCATCACCTCGGGCCGCAATGCCGGGCTCGCGGTCGTGTTTGCGGTCACCGATCGCAGCGCCGGCAAGAAGGGCATCAGCGCCTTCGTCGTGCCGACATCGACGCCGGGCTACAGCGCCGAGCGCATCGAGGACAAGACCGGGCAACGCGCCTCCGACACCGCGCAGGTGCTGCTCGAAAATTGCAAGGTCCCCGCGGCGAACCTGCTCTCCGCCGAAGGCGCCGGCTACCGCATTGCGCTCGCCAACCTCGAATCCGGCCGCATCAACGTCGCGGCGCAGGCCACCGGCATGGCGCGCGCAGCGCTGGAAGCCGCCATCGCCTACGCAGGCGAGCGAAAAAGCATGGGCAAGACCCTGCTCGAGCACCAGGCGATCAACTTCAGGCTCGCGGACATGGCTACAGCTGTCGAAGCGTCGCGCCAGCTCTACCTGCACGCGGCGGCGCTGCGCGACGCTGCAGCGCCTTGCCTCAAGGAAGCTTCGATGGCAAAGCTGTTCGCCTCCGAGGCCGCGGAAAAAGTAACCTCCGATGCGATCCAGATCCACGGCGGCTACGGCTATGTGACGGACTTTCCGGTCGAGCGCATCTGGCGCGACGTGCGCGTGTGCCAGATCTACGAGGGCGCGAGCGACATCCAGCGCTTGTTGATCGGGCGCGAACTTGCACAGGGAAAATCCTGATGGCCGTCATCAAGAGCCAGCTCAATCCGCGCTCGGCCGAGTTCCTCGCCAACGCCGAGCGGATGAAAGCGCTGGTCGCCGATTTGCGCGAGAAAGTCGGCCGCGTCACCCTCGGCGGCGACGAGGCCTCGCGCCAGCGGCACGTCGCGCGCGGCAAGCTGCTGCCGCGCGAGCGCGTGCGCTCGCTGCTCGACCTGGGCTCGCCGTTCCTTGAAATAGGCCAGCTCGCCGCCTACGGCATGTACGGCGACGACGCCCCGGGCGCCGGCATCATCACCGGCATCGGCCGAATCGCCGGGCGCGAGTGCGCGATCGTCGCCAACGATGCCACCGTGAAGGGCGGCACGTATTTTCCGATGACGGTCAAGAAACACCTGCGCATGCAGGAGATCGCCGCGCAAAACCGCCTGCCCTGCATCTACCTGGTGGACTCAGGCGGGGCCAACCTGCCGCGCCAGGACGAGGTGTTCCCCGACCGCGAGCATTTCGGGCGCATTTTCTACAACCAGGCCAACCTCTCGGCCGCCGGAATCCCGCAACTCGCCTGCGTCATGGGCTCCTGCACCGCGGGCGGGGCCTATGTGCCGGCGATGTCGGACGAATCCATCATCGTCAAGGGCCAGGGCACGATATTCCTCGGCGGCCCGCCGATCGTCAAAGCCGCGACCGGCGAAATCGTCAGCGCCGAGGACCTGGGCGGCGCCGAAGTGCACACGCGCATCTCGGGCGTCTCGGACCACTACGCGCTGAACGACGCGCACGCGCTGTCCATCCTGCGCAGAATTGTTGCGAACCTGAATTTCGATAAAAAAGTAGGTTTGAAAATACGCGAACCGAGAGAACCCGCCTACCCGGCCGAGGAGATCTACGGCGTGATACCGGCCGAAGCGCGCAAACCCTACGATGTGCGCGAAATAATTGCGCGCATCGTGGACGGCTCGGAGCTCGATGAATTCAAGGCCAACTATGGCAGCACGCTGCTAACCGGCTTCGCGCACCTGCACGGCTACCCGGTGGCGATCCTCGCCAACAACGGCGTGCTGTTTTCCGAATCCTCGCTCAAGGCGACGCATTTCATCGAGCTTGCCTGCCAGCGCGGCGTTCCGCTCGTCTTCCTGCAGAACATCACGGGCTACATGGTGGGGAGGAAGTACGAGGCGGGCGGCATCGCCAAGGATGGCGCCAAGATGGTCACCGCGGTCGCCACCGCGAAAGTGCCGAAGTTCACCGCCATCATCGGCGGCTCCTACGGCGCCGGCAACTACGGCATGTGCGGCCGCGCCTACTCGCCGCGCTTCCTGTGGATGTGGCCGAACGCGCGCATCTCGGTGCTGGGCGGGGAGCAGGCGGCGAGCGTGCTCGCGACGGTGAAGGGCGATTTCAAGTCGAACCAGGACGAAGACAGCTTCAAGGCCCCCATCCGCGAGCAGTACGAACGCCAGGGACACCCGTACTATGCCAGCGCGCGCCTCTGGGACGATGGCGTGGTGGATCCGGCGGACATGCGCCGCCTGTTCGGCCTTGCGATCTCTGCCTCGCTCAACGCGCCGATCGAGGAAACGAAGTTCGGCGTCTTTCGGATGTAATGCGGGATGTAGCAATGTCCGAGTACCGTGCAACCGTCGAGTGGCAACTGCAGGGCGAATTCAAGTACGCGAGCTATTCGCGCGCCCACGGGATCGATCTCGGCCACGGCATCCAGCTTCCCGGCAATGCCGCGCCCTGGAACATCCCCAAAACGGTGGCATGGACGCCTGGCGCCGATCCGGAGCAGCTCTTCGTCGCCGCTCTATCGACCTGCCATATGCTCTGGTTCCTGCACCTCGCGCACGATGCGAAGTTCGTGGTCGAAAACTACCGCGATGAAGCCTCCGGCGTGCTGGCGAAGAATGCCGATGGCCGTCAAGCGATGACGCGCGTCACGCTCAGGCCGCGGATAACGTTTTCCGGCGTCAGGCCGACGCCGGAGCAGTTTGCGGACCTGCACCACAAGACGCACGAGCGCTGCTTCATTGCCAATTCCGTCAAGACCGAAGTGAAGGTCGAACCCAATATCGCCTGAGAGGCACATGGCTGAAAATCTGATCGTCGAGAAACGCAACACGGTCGCCATCGTGACGCTCAACCGTCCCGAAGTGCGCAATGCCTTCGACGATGTTCTGATTTCGGATCTCACTGCCGTTTTTCTGGATTTGGAGAAAGACGAAACCGTTCGCGCCGTGGTGCTCGCGGGCGCGGGTCCGGCGTTCTGCGCCGGTGCGGACCTGAACTGGATGAAGCGCATGGCCGGTTACGGCTACGAGCAGAACCTCGCCGACGCCGAGGCGCTGGCGCGCATGCTCAGGACGCTGGACCGGCTGTCCAAACCAACCATCGCTAGAGTGCACGGTCCCGCCTATGCTGGCGGCGTCGGCCTGGTCGCGGCCTGCGACATCGCGATCGGTTCGCACGAAGCCGAGTTCTGTCTCACGGAAGTGAAGCTCGGGCTTTCGCCTGCCACCATCAGCCCTTACGTAGTGCGCGCCATGGGCGAGCGCCTCGCGCGCCGCTATTTCCTCACCGCGGAAGTGATGGACGCGGGCGAGGCCTATCGCCTGCGCCTGCTGTCGGATGTCGCGCCCAAGGAAGAGCTCGATGGGGCGGTGAACGCGCTGCTCGGTCACCTGGTCGTCGGCGGGCGCGCGGCGCAGGCCAAGATCAAGGATCTGCTGCGTGCGGTCGCCGCGGGCCCGGTGAACGACGCCATGATCGCCGACACCGCGCAGCGCATCGCCGAAATCCGCGTTTCGCCGGAAGGCCGGGAAGGCATCGCCTCCTTCCTCGAGAAGCGCAAGCCGAGTTGGGTGAAGCAGTTCGAGGCGGTGCGCGTGAAGCCGCCGAGACGGAAAAAATAGCGTGTTGCGGTTCGCCCTCTGCCTCCTGCTCCTGGCGCTGGCCACCCAGCGCGCGACCGCGATGGAGATCGCAGATGTCGACTCGCGTTACCTCAAGGGCGGCAAACGCGCCAGCGTGCGCATATTGATCAACTCGCCTGCCGAGCCCAAGGCCTGGCTGCTCGAAATACCCGGCGGCAAGGGGGTGGGCTGGATCAAGGAAACGAAGGGCAAGCCGGAGTACGGCTTTTCGCTGACGCCGTTTGCGCGCATCAGTGAGAGCCTCAAGGGCCTGGGCATCGGGCACGTGGTCATGGAAGCGCCCTCCGATCATCCCGACGGCGTACCCGGAGGCTGGTTCGAGGACCCCGACCATCACCAGGATATCGGCCGCGTAGCCCAGTTCCTGCGTGAAAAGCGCGGCGCGCTCCCCATGTATCTGGGCGGCTACGCCAGCGGTGCGCCGGCTGCGCTCTACTATGGCGCGCAGGCCCCGGACAATCTCGCCGGCATCGTCCTGGTCGGCGGCTACTACGGCCAGATGCGCGAATTTGCCGCCGAGCGTGTACGCGCGCCCGTGCTGATGCTGCACGCCGCGAGCAACCGCTGCGCCAGCGCGCCGGTGATCGAGGCGCGCGAACTGGCGCGCAAGGGGCGCTACGCGCTGGTGGAGGTCTATTACAGGGATTGGGGACGCGCCAACGGCTGCGGCACGAGCTCGCAGACGGCGCTGAATGGACGCGACGCGGATCTCCTCGCGGCGCTATCGAAATGGATTGCGCACGAGCCCCTGCCCGAAGTAATCGGCGACCCGGGCGTGGGCGTCGCCTTCAACGAGCAGGTCCATTTCTTCGACGCGCCATCCGGGCTTGGCGGCAACCGGCTGGAAATGACCCTGTACCTGCCGCGCGGCGCCGGCCCGTTTCCGCTCCTGGTGTTCAGTCACGGCGATGTCGTTTTTGAAAGCGCCTATATCCGGCGCAAGACGCGCGTGCGCGACTTCGATTTCGCAACCACGTTCCTCGATCTCGGCATTGCGGTCGCCTTTCCCGCGCGTTCCGGGATCGGCATGTCGCAAGGCAGCTATCAGCGCAGCTTTTCCCGCAACGACGGCGATGCGCTCTACAAAGGAAGAATGCACGCGCAGGAAATTTTCGCCGCGGTGGAGTATCTGCGCAAGCTGCCGCAGATCGCGCGCGACCGGATCGTGCTGTCGGGGCAGTCGGCGGGCGGCTACGCGTCCTCGACCGCCGGCGGGATGAACCCGGAGTGGCTCGTAGGCGTGCTCAATTTTTCGGGCGGACGAACCGAAGTCGCTCTCGGCCAGGCGCCGATCGGGCAGAACCGCATGATGATCGAGGGCTTCGCGGAACTCGGCCGCACCACGCGCGTGGCGGTGATGATGGTATTCGCGGAAAACGACAGCCGCTACAGCGCCGACACCATCCGCGCCTGCCACGAAGCCTTCGTGCGCGAAGGCGGCAAGGCAACACTGGCGCTCTATCCGCCTCAGGCGGGGGACGGCCACCACGTCATCACCAATCGCGCGCTCTGGAGCGGCGACGTGAAGCGCTATCTGGCGTCGATCGGCCTGGCGAAAGCGGAGAACTGAAATGTTCCGCAAGATCCTCATCGCCAACCGCGGCGAAATCGCCTGCCGGGTGATCGCGGCCGCGCGCGCCATGGGCGTACGCACGGTGGCGGTGTATTCGGACGCGGACCGCGATGCGCGCCACGTCGCGCTGGCGGATGAGGCGCGGCGCATCGGCGCGCCGGAGGCGCGCGCGAGCTACCTGAATATCGAGGCGATTCTCGCTGCCGCGCACGACACCGGCGCCGAAGCGATCCATCCGGGCTACGGCTTCCTGTCGGAAAACGAGGAGTTCGCCGCGGCCTGCGCCAAAGCCGGTGTGGTGTTCATCGGGCCTTCGCCCGAGGCGATCGGCGCGATGGGCGACAAGTCGGCCGCCAAGCGGTTGATGGAAAAAGCCGGCGTGCCGCTGGTGCCCGGCTACCACGGCGAGAATCAGCAGCCGGCTTTCCTGCAGGAGCAGGCGGACAAGATCGGCTACCCGGTGCTGATCAAGGCTTCCGCCGGCGGCGGCGGCAAGGGCATGAAAGTCGCCACCGACGCGAAGGGATTCGCCGCCGCGCTGGAGTCCGCGAAGCGCGAAGCGAAATCTTCGTTCGGCGACGACCGCGTGCTGATCGAACGCTACCTCGACCGCCCGCGCCACATCGAGGTGCAGGTGTTCGGCGACACGCAGGGCAATGTCGTCTACCTCTTCGAGCGCGACTGCTCGGTGCAGCGGCGCCACCAGAAGGTGCTGGAGGAAGCACCCGCGCCCGGCCTGAGCGCGGCGCAGCGCAAGCGGATGGGCGAAACCGCGGTCGCCGCGGCGAAATCCATCAAGTACACGGGCGCGGGCACGGTCGAATTCATCGCCGCGCGGGACGGCACTTTCTATTTCATGGAGATGAACACGCGGCTGCAGGTGGAGCACCCGGTGACCGAGATGATCACCGGCCTCGATCTGGTGAAATGGCAGCTGCTTGTTGCCGCCGGCGAACCTCTGCCGACGAAGCAAAAGGACCTGGGCTTCCGCGGCCACGCCATCGAAGCCCGAATTTATGCCGAGAACCCGGCCAAGGGATTTCTGCCCTCGACCGGCACGCTTCGCCACCTGCGCGCGCCGCAAGAACAGCCCGGCCTCGTGCGCGTGGACTCGGGCGTGCGCCAGGGCGATGCGATCACGCCGCACTACGACCCGATGATCGCCAAGCTCGTCGTCTGGGGTGAAGACCGCGACGTCGCGCTGGGGCGCATGCGCGACGCCCTGGCCGCCTGCGAAATCATCGGTGTTTCCAGCAACGTCGAATTCCTCGCCCGCACCGTCGCCAGCAAGGCGTTTTCGACCGCCGACCTGGACACCGGGCTCATCGAACGCTCGCGCGCGGAGCTCTTCCCACCCGATCCGGGTGCCAGTGACGAAGATCTTGCCGCCGTGGCGTTCGCGGAATTGCTTGCGGAAGAAGCGCAGGCGGCGGCGCACGCGAGGAATTCGGCCGATCCCCATTCACCCTGGAACATCGTCGACGGCTGGCGCCTGAACCTGGGTTCGCACCACGAGTTGGTGTTCGCACAGGCAGAAAAGTCGCACCCGCTGCAAATCCACTTTGTCCCGGACGGCTACCGCCTGAGCGTGGGCGGCCACGCCTATGCGCTCGCCGGGCGGGAAGAAGCCGGCATGCTGCGCGTGAGCCTCGATGGCGCCGCTTTCCGCGTTCGCGCAGTGCGCGACGGCGCCGACTGGCACCTGTTTCGCGACGGCCGGCATACCGTGCTCACGCTGCAAAGCGCCCACGGTTCGCCCGAGGCAGGCATCGTTGCCGGTTCACTCGCAGCGCCGATGCCCGGCAAAATACTCCAGGTGCTGGTTCAAACCGGTGCCAAAGTCGCCAGGGGCGCGCCGCTCGTGATCCTGGAAGCCATGAAGATGGAGCACACCATCGCCGCACCGCACGATGGCAGCGTCGCCGAAATCTACTTCAAGGCGGGCGAACAGGTGAACGAAGGCGCAGAATTGCTGCGCATGGAAAACAAATGAGCCTGCCTGCAAGCGTCCGCATCGTCGAGGTTGGTCCGCGCGACGGCCTGCAGAACGAGAAGGGCGAAGTTCCCACCGCGCTGAAGCTGGAGCTGATCGAGCGCCTCGCCGACGCGGGGCTGCCCGCGGTCGAAGCCACGGCGTTCGTGTCGCCAAAATGGATTCCACAGATGGCGGACCACACCGAGGTGCTGGAGCGCATCCGCAGGAAGCCGGGCGTCTCCTACCCGGTGCTGACGCCGAACCTGAAGGGCTTCGAAGCGGCGCGCGCGGCCGGCGCGACCGAGGTCGCGGTCTTCGGCGCGGCGTCGGAGGCCTTTTCGAAGAAGAACATCAACTGCTCGATCGCGGAATCCCTCGAACGGTTCCGGCCTGTGGTTGATGCCGCGAAGAAATCCGGCATCATGGTCCGCGGCTACATTTCCTGCGTCGTCGGCTGCCCCTACGAAGGCGACATCAAGCCGCAGAAGGTGGCCGAAGTGGCTGCGGCGCTCTTCGAGATGGGCTGCTATGAAGTGTCGCTGGGCGATACCATCGGCGTCGGCACGCCCGGCAAGACCCGGGCGATGATCGAGGCCTGCGCCAAGCGTATCCCGGTGGAAAAACTCGCGGGCCATTACCATGACACCTACGGCCAGGCGCTCGCCAATATCTACGCCTCGATGGAACTCGGCGTCGCCAGCTTCGATGCCTCGGTATCAGGGCTGGGCGGCTGCCCCTACGCCGCGGGGGCCTCGGGCAACGTCGCCACTGAAGACGTGGTGTACATGCTGCATGGCCTGGGCATCCGCACCGGCATCGACCTCGACAGGTTGGTCGACGCAGGCATCTGGATTTCTTCGGTATTGAAGCGCGACCCCGGCTCGAAAGCAGGCCGCGCGATCGCGGCGAAAAGGGCCAAGGCAGCTTGATCGCGTCGCCCTGCGTCAAGGTTTGCGTCATGGATGCCGAGCGACGCTACTGCGCGGGTTGCCTGCGTACCCTCGAGGAAATCGCAGCCTGGAGCGAAATGTCCGACGCCAGGCGTGCCCTGGTGATGGCGGAACTCGCGACGAGGCGTGCTGCGCGGCCTAGCGCCGCGCCCACGGCGGCGGCTTCTTAAGCATAAAAGCCAGCATGCCCGCGCGCGCCTGCGGCCGGCGCAGGAGACGCACCAACTCGATGCTCGCGCGGTCCATCACCGCTTCGTCGCCGTGGGTGGCGCACAGGAGGGTCAGGCGCTTCGCGGTGGCGAGCGCATCGGGCTCCATCCCGCCGATGTCGCGCAGCACGGTCTTGAGCGCTGCGTCGATGGCGGCGGCGCTGGCGCAAAGATACTGACCCAGACCCAGCCGCTGCGCAGTTGCCGCATCCGCGATCGCGCCGGTAACCGCGAGGTAGCGCACCGCGCCTTCGCCGAGGCGCCGCACCAGGAAAGGCAGGACCTGGGAAGGTATGAATCCCGAGCGCGGCTCCGGAATGCCGAATTTCGCCGAGCGGTGCAGAATGATCACGTCCGAACAGCACACCATGCCGAAGCCGCCGCCCACCGCCGGCCCCTCCACTACCGAGATCACGGCCTGGGGAAGCCGATTCAGTTTTGCGAGCACCTTGCCGAAGAGGCGGTAGTTCGCCACCAGCGGATCGGGCCGCTTGCGCGGCCCGGGCGGCAGCTTGGACATCGCGCCCAGATCGCCGCCCGCGCAGTAGGCGCCACCGCTGCCGCGCAATACCAGAGCACGCAGTTTCCGGTCGGCGCCGATGCGATCGAGCGCCTCGCCGATCTCCGCCATCATCGCGTGGTTGAGGGCATTGCGCCGCTCGGGCCGGTTGAACAGGAGATGCGCTGCGATGCCTTCGCGGCGCAGGACGATGTATCGGAAAGGCATACTCGTTATAGTAAGCGCGGGGGAGAAATTTCATGCAACTCAAGGACAAGGTCGCCATCGTCACCGGCGCCGCGCGAGGACTCGGGCGCGCCTATGCCGAAGCCATGGCGCGCGAAGGCGCGGCGGTCGTCGCGGGTGACGTGCGCGATTGCACCGATACCGTAGCAGCAATCCGCGGAGCTGGCGGACGCGCGCTCGATGCTTCACTCGATGTCGCAAGTTTCGCCTCATGCCAGGCGCTGGCGCAGGCCGCCGTCAAGGAATTCGGGCGCGTCGATACGCTGGTGAACAATGCCGCCCTCTATGCCAACCTCAAGGGCGGGCGCTTCGACCAGTTGGACGAAGCGCAATGGGACCGCGTCATGCAGGTCAACATCAAGGGCGTGTGGAACTGCTGCCGCGCAGTGGTCCCGCAGATGCGCACGCAGAAGTCGGGTTCGGTCATCAACATCTCCTCGCTCGCGCCCGTCTACGGCCTGCCCTACGCGCTCGACTACGCCGTCTCCAAGGGCGCGGTGATTGCCATGACGCGGTCGCTCGCGCGCGAACTGGGCCGCGACTGGATCCGCGTCAACGCCGTCGCCCCCTCCGCCGTCATGACCGAGGGCACCAAGGAATTCTTCGGCGAAAAGCTGGAGAAAGCCAAGCAGGTCATCGCGCAGGGCCAGTCGCTGCAACGCAACCTCGAGACCGGCGACCTCGTCGGCACCATCGTCTACCTGGCATCGGATGCCAGCCGCTTCGTCACCGGCCAGACCATCATGGTCGATGGCGGGACCGTGTTCCTCTAGCGCCCCCTCTGGCGCGCCGCTCGGGGATCGAAGAGGAACTGGCTCATGGCCCCGAAAGCTCCTCGCACAGCGCAGCGAGCGGAACCGCTTCCACGCCTGCCGCCAGCGGAATGCGCTCGGCGCCGCCATAGACGACGAGGCGGCGTTCCGGTTGCACCGTATCGCAGGCCAGGTGAAAGCCGCGCTCTATTTGTGGCGCGAGTCCGCGTTTGATCTCAATCGCCCACGGCTTGCGCCAGCCGGGCAACTTGAGCAGCAAATCGATCTCGGCGCCCGCCGTCGTGCGGAAGAAGTGCGCCTCCGTGCCACCAGGGGCCGCGGCGATCAGCGACTCGATCGCCGTGCCTTCCCAGCTTCCGCCCGCGACCGGGTGCGCAAGCAAGTCCTCGCGTTCGCCGATCCCGAGCAGCGCGTGAACCAGCCCGCTGTCGCGGACATAGACTTTGGGCGACTTGACCAGGCGCTTGCGGACGTTGGCGTGCCACGGCGTCAGGCGCCGCACGAGCAGCAGGTCGACGAGCAGATCGAGATAGGCCGCGACTGTCTTGCCGTCCACGGCCAGGGCCCGCGCCAGCGCCGCGGCATTGAGCAGACCGCCCTGCTGATGCGCCAGCATGGTCCAGAGCCGGCGCAAAGTTTCCGCCGGAATGCGCGGGCCGAGTTGCGGGATGTCGCGCTCGAGATAGGTGCGGATGAAGTCCATGCGCCAGCGCAGGCTCGCTGCGTCCGAGCTGGCCAGCAGGCTTTCCGGAAACCCGCCGCGAAGCCAGAGCGCGTCGAGACGCTTGCGCCCGATCTCGCCGGCAGCGAGCGGCGCAAGCTCGAGGTAGCGGATGCGCCCGGCGAGCGACTCGCTCGCCTGCTTGAGCAGATCGATGGACGCTGAGCCCAGGGCGAGGAAGCGGCCCTTGGCCCGCCCCCGTCGCCGTCCGGAATCGATGAGCCCGCGCAGGTTGCGGAAGAGCTGCGGTGCGCGTTGAATCTCATCGAGGATGACCAGCTTGTCCTCGTGCTGGGCGAGGTACAGCTCGGGCGCGGAAAGCTTCGCGCGATCCGACTCGGATTCGAGGTCCAGATAGACCGCCGGCCGCGTTTTCGCCGCCTCCAGCGCAAGCGTCGTCTTGCCAACCTGTCGTGGCCCCAACAAAGCCGCGGCCGGCGCCTCGGCCAAGGCCTCTGTAAGCGCAGGCAGCAGGCGGCGGGGAATCATCCTTGCAATTATGGAGTTTTATTCCAGAATTGCAAGGTCAGGCAGGTCATCACGCAGCGCCGGTCGCTGCAGCGCAACTTGGAGACCGGCGACCTGGTCGGCACCATCGTCTACCTGGCGTCGGATGCCAGCCGTTTCGTCACCGGCCAGACCCTCATGGTCGACGGCGGAACGGTCTTCCTCTAAGGGTTCGTCAAGCGCGCCAGGAACTCCGGGAGCTTGCGTCCCTGCGATAGCAGGTAGGCGGCCATCGGCGCGACCACGTGCCGCACTGCCGGTCGCGCCGTCATGCGTCGGCGCCAGGCGAGCAGCCGCGGCGTGGACACGCTGATCGGTGCGCCCATGCGCTCGCCGAATAGCTGCGCCATGTAGAAGGCGATATCCGCGTAGGAGTAGGTCCCGGCAAGAAATTCGCCATCGCCCAGCAGCAGCTCCATTTCTCGATAGTAGGTCGCTGCCGCTTCGCGTGACGTCGCTGCCGCCGGGTCGTCCGGCGTTTGCTGCAACCCCATCAGCCGGATAATCGGCGGGAAGTAGACCTCGTCCGACTTGTGCTCGAGCAGGCGGGCCCGCGCGCGCGGTGCAGCGCCTTTGGGCCACAGCGCCGGCTCCGGCTTCAGGTCCTCGAGATACTCAAAAATCTGGGTGGAATCGAAAATTTCCAGCGGGCCGTGCACCAGTACCGGCACCTGGCGCTTGGGATTGATGCGCAGTACTTCGGGGTGCTTGGGCTCGTACAGCCGCTGCATCTCGAACGGCACCATGACCAACTCGAACTCGAGCCCCTTCTCGCCGGCGGCGATCTGCGCCTTCGCGCCGAACATGCTCAGCGGGCCGGAATAAAGGCGCAGCCCGGTGTTCGTTGCCTGCATCCTAGAGCTCGCCAAAATCGCCGTGCCGCCCCTTGCCCGAGGCAAAGCGCGCAGCGCCTGCCCTGCCCTCGGCCGCGACCAGCGGGACGCCGTTCTCCCATTCGTAGCGCATCGCCTCGCGCAGGCCGCGACCCTCCTGGTGGTAGACAGAGCGCCGGTCCGCGCGCATACAGCCCTGCGGAAAGCGCGCGATTTCGTGCGCCAGCGCTTCGGCTCGCTGGCGCGACTGGCCGTCGGGTACCACGCGCTCGCAAAGATTGATGCGCAGCGACTCCTCCGCTGTCACTTTTCGCCCGGTGAGTATCAGATCGAGCGCGCGGCCGCGGCCGACGATACGCGGCAGTCGCACGGTGCCGCCGTCGATGAGCGGCACGCCCCAGCGCCTGCTGTAGACGCCAAAATAGGCCGACTTTTCCATCACGCGCAGATCGCACCAGAGCGCGATCTCGAAGCCGCCCGCCACGGCAGGGCCGGCGATCGCCGCGATCACCGGCTTGTCGAGCACCAGTCGCGTTGGCCCCATCGGTGCGCGCGGCAGCGGCGCGCGCTCGTCGGCCGGATAGGATTTCGGATCGATCCCGCTACCCTGTGCGGCGTGCTTGAGGTCGAAACCGGCGCAGAATGCGCCGCCCTCGCCCCAGAGCACCGCGACCATCGCTTCGTCGTCGCGCTCGAATTCGAGGAACGCAGCCTCAAGCTCCGCCGCGCTCGCCGGATCCATCGCGTTCTTCGCCTCGGGCCGGGAGTGGATCACCGTCCAGACCTTGCCGTCCTTCTCGATGCGCACGCTCATGGGGCCGCCTTGCCGCGAGGAATTGCCTTTCCACTATCCCGCCACTTCACCGCGGCATGAAGGCCGTGCTTTTCCGCGTACTCCTTGAACCACTGCTTGGGCGTCTTGTACGCCATGGCAATCCTCCCGGGGCTAGGATAGCAATCCATGAAGCCGGTCACCTGGTATTTCGATTTCATCTCGCCCTTCGCCTACATCTGCCTGCACCGGCTGAAGGAACTGCCGGCCGATCTGGCCATCGAGTTCCGCCCGGTGCTGTTCGCGGCGATTCTCGATCATTGGGGCCAGAAAGGGCCGGCCGAGCTGCCGACCAAACGCCGCTACACCTACCGCTGGAGCCACTGGATGGCGACGAACCTCGGCCTGCCCTTCAAATACCCTGCCGCGCATCCGTTCAATCCGCTGCACCATTTGCGCCTCGCGATCGCCTGCGGCTCGAAGCCCGAAGCCGTGCGGAAGATATTCGATTCAATCTGGACGACCGGCGAAGACGCCTCTGATCACCAAAGGTTTTCAGTTTTGTGCGGCGAACTGCGAGTAACGGCTGACGCGCTTGCCGCCCTCGAGGTCAAGGAAGCCCTGAAGAAAAACACCGAAGCGGCGATCCAGAGGGGCGTATTCGGCGTGCCGACTTTCGAGGTCGATGGAGAATTGTTCTGGGGCGCCGATTCCATGGATTTCCTGCGCGCGTTCCTTGCCGATCCAGCCGCAGTGCACAATCCCGAAATGCGCCGCCTGGACACGCTGCCGGTAGGCGTCGCGCGCAAGACGTGAACATGCGATCGCCTTTCGCGGTAGATTCGGTAAGCGAACTCATAACCCCACAAGCGAAAGGAAATTCCATGCGTGATGCGATGCGATACGCGGCACTGGTGGCCGCCCTGGCGGCCCTGGGCGGCTGCGCGACCGGACAGACGGGCGGCGCTGGCGGCATGACGTTCTTCATCACCAGCACCAATCCGGGCAAGGGCGGCGACCTGGGCGGACTCGAGGGCGCTGATCGCCACTGCCAGGCGCTTGCGGGCGCGGCGGGCGCCGGCGCGCGGACCTGGCGCGCCTACCTGAGCACGCAAGGATCGGCGCTGAACGATCCGAAGGTCGTGCATGCCCGCGACCGCATCGGCGCCGGACCGTGGCATAACATCAAGGGCGCGCTCATCGCGCGCAATGTCGAGGACCTGCATGCGGCGGGCAACAACATCACCAAGGAGACCGCACTGGACGAAAAGGGCGGGATCGTAAACGGCCGCACCGAAAAACCGAACATGCACGACATCCTGACCGGCTCGCGGCCCGATGGAACGGCTTTCGCCGGCGGGTTCTTCGCCGACATGACCTGCGGCAACTGGACGAAAGGCGGCGCCGAAGGCGCCGCCATGACAGGTCATCACGATCGCCTGGGGCCTATCGATCACCCCTGGGCGACATCGTGGAATTCCTCTCACCCGACGCGAGGCTGCACGGCGAAAGCCATCGAGAGCACAGGCGGCGACGGCCGCTTCTACTGCTTTGCGGTGAAATAGTCGTTCTGCACGCCGTGCCCGCGGGCGGGAAATCCGGCCGCGGAATTAGACGTACTTGCGCAGGTCCTCGATCACCTTACCGTCGTTCGGCAGGCTGCCCGGCGCGACCAGTTCCGCTTCGCCGCGCAGCTTGGTGACATCGCGAATCGAAGCCACGAGCGCCTCTGCCAGGCCGGGCGGGTTTCCCGCGACCTCGCACTTGAGCAGCATGCGTTCCGCGCCGGTTTCGCCGTCGATGACGAGCCGCGCGCGTTTCACCTCGGCATGGCGGCGCGCGATTTCGTTCACCTGCTTGGGCGTCACGAACATGGCGCGCACCTTGGTGGTCTGGTCGGCGCGCCCGAGCCAGCCCTTGATACGGACGTTGGTGCGGCCGCAGGAACTCGGCGCATCGAGCACGGCGGAAAGATCGCCGGTGGCGAAACGCACGAGCGGATAGTCGCGATTGAAGGTGGTGATCACGACTTCGCCCACCTCGCCGGGCGCGACCGGATCGCCGGTACCGGGCCGCACGATCTCCAGGATCAGCGTTTCCTCCAGAATCATGCCGTCGTTCACCGAACCGTCGGGGGCGTGCGTCTCGTAGGCGATCAAGCCGAGGTCCGCGGTGCCGTACATCTGCAACACCTGGATGCCGCGCGCGCGCATCGCGCTGCGCAGCGCGGGCGGCAGGTACTCGGCGCCGACCAGCGCCTTCTTCAGGCAGGAAATGTCGGCCTTCATCTCGTCGGCCTTCTCGACGATGAGCTTGAGGAACGAAGGCGTGCCGACGAAGCTCGAGATACCCAGGTCGCGGATCGTCGAGACCTGCATTTCGGTCTGCCCCGTACCCGCCGGTACCACCGTGCAGCCGATGGCTTTCGCCCCGCTCTCGAACATCGAACCCGCCGGCACGAAGTGATAAGCGAGCGTATTGATGATCAGTTCCCCCGCGCGCAGCCCCGCCGCGTTCAGCGCGCGCGCCGAGCGCCACCAATCCGGTCGGGATCCTTCGGGCTCGTAGATCGGACCCGGAGAGACGAAAAGCTTCGCCATTTTCTCGATCGGGGTCGCGTTCAGCCCGCCCAGCGGCGGCAGCGCCTTCTGCAATTCGCCCAGGTCGGACTTGCGGGTCACGGGCAGCCTGGCGAGCGCCTGGCGCGAATTCACCTTTGCAGCGTCGACGCCGTCGAGAATGCGGGCAAATCCCGGCGCCCTCTTCTTCGCGTGCGCGATCTGCGCCGGCAGCGCGGCCATCAGCGCCTTCTCGCGGGCCCTGGGCGAGCGTCTTTCGAGTTTGTCGAAGCGGTTCGCGGCTGAATTCTTTGGTTGCATGGCGGGCATTGTATCGGCATCATGGACAGCGAGTTTCTGGAGGGAGACTACATTTGGCTGCTGGCCAGGGTCAGCTTCGCGTCGAAGGGGTCGCCAAGCAGTTTGGCGGGGTGACGGCTGTCGATGAAGTGAGCCTGGAGGTGCGCGAAGGCGAAATCCTTTCGGTGATTGGCCCGAACGGCGCCGGCAAGACCTCGCTGCTCAACATGGTGAGCGGCTTCTATCAGCCCGACCGCGGCCGCATCATCTTCGAGGGTGCGCAGATCACCAGCCTGCCGCCGAGCCGCATCGCCGAACTGGGAATCGCGCGCACCTTCCAGAACATCGCGCTCTTCAAGGGCATGA
>Ga0187893_10003819_pt1 | contig 29703 bp, 21 predicted proteins | sample MA1701074metaG_FD_139574 | JGI IMG/M metagenome (GOLD analysis project Ga0187893, IMG submission 139574) | White microbial mat communities from a basaltic lava cave in the Kipuka Kanohina Cave System on the Island of Hawaii, USA - MA170107-4 metaG ...
CGGAGGCGGTGCTGGACGAAGCGATTACCCAGCCGGCATTCCAGCAATACCGTGCGCGGTTGTTTGAACTCGGCGCGGCGCTGTATCAAAGTATCGGCATGCAGCTCAGCGGGGAACTGTACAGGGGCACGGGCCGGGGACGGGCGACGTCGCTCGACAGCGTCGATGCGCCTTTGAACGACCGTGCGTGGCTTAAGAAAAAGTTCGCGGAAATCCGCGTTCTTCCCGAAGAGACTACGCGTCTCAAACAAATCAGCGCCCTTGTGAACTGGAAGAATCCAGGCCCCGGAGGCTTCTATGACGACCTCGGCGATCCTGCGCGCCAGCCGCGCCTGGTCCGGGAACCCGAGTCGGAGATTCCGTGGATCAACAACCAAGACGAGGGGCCGTTGTCGTGGTCGAGCTACGCCAATTCGAGCCGGCGCGCGCCCATCAAGATGCGCTACACGGGGCTCGATCCGGAAGCACAATACAAAGTGCGCGTGGTCTATGGCGGAGACCGGCTGAGCCAGGAACAAGGGATCCGCTGCGTCGCGGACGGTTCGATCGGCGTGCATCCATACCTGAAGAAGCCGCTGCCGGTAAGGCCCGTGGAGTTCGACGTTCCGGTGGCGGCCACCCGCGATGGTGATCTCACGCTCGCGTGGGATCGCGAGCCTGCGCCTCCGGGGCGCAGCAGGGGCGCGCAAATAACGGAAGTGTGGCTGATCAAGAAATGAGCGCGCGACGATTCACCGCCGTGCTGCTTGCAGCCAGCCTGCCCGCCGCCGAGCGCATCCGGAACAGCATCGGTATGGAACTGGCGCCGATCGAGTCCGGCAGCTTCGACATAGGTGAAACGGCCGCGCCGGTTCCTGATGAGCTGACCGCGCCGCTCACCTATGTGACGCGCGCTCAGCTTCAGAAGCGCTATCCGTGGGGGGACGCCTCGAAGTTTAAAGTCTATATCGACCACGCGCGCCTGGGCGATTTTGACGAGAGGCCCGTCCATCGCGTCACGATCACAAGACCCTTCTGGATGAGCGTACACGAGGTGACTAACGCGCAATACGAGCAGTTCGACCCGTCGCATCGCGCGATGAGGGGAAAGAACGGGTTCTCGAAGCAGGACGACGAGGCAGTGGTGTTTGTAAGCTGGCATCAAGCAGCGGCGTTCTGTGACTGGCTCTCGAGAAAGGAGGGCCGCCGCTACCGCCTTCCGACCGAAGCCGAATGGGAATACGCCTGCCGCGCCGGGACCCGATCGCTGTATGCATTCGGCGAGGCGCTACCGCCCGCTTACCGCAAGAACGTGAAGAACAGTGCTTTCGACGAGCCCTCCGACATTGTGCCGCTTACCGTGGGACAGACGCCGCCGAACGGCTGGGGTCTGTTTGACATGCATGGCAACGTGGAAGAGTGGGCCTCAGACTGGTATGGACCTTACACGTCTGAGGCGCAGCGCGACCCGGTTGGCTACTCTTCCGGAGACTTCAAAGTGACGCGCGGCGGGAGCCACGGAACACTGCTCTACTATCTCCGATCCGCTAATCGTGCGGGACTGCCGCCGGAAGCTGCGAACTGGATCACTGGGTTCCGGGTGGTGATAGGCGAACCATCTGGCGGCAAACCGCTCCGCGCCGTGGGGCCGGCTGCCACTGCCGTCCAGACACGCTGGCGTCCGGCTGATATCGATCCTTCGAAGCCTCACTTTCGGGGGCCGCGCCCCTTTGTACGTATCCCGGAAGATTCGCACGGACCGCTCTACTCGCATCACAACCACGACACTGCCCTTGCGGAATGCCCCAACGGCGACTTGCTCGCCATTTGGTATTCGTGCGTGCAGGAGCGCGGCCGTGAGCTGATGGTGGCTTCGAGCCGGCTTCGGCGCGGCGCCGAAGAATGGGAGCCGGCCTCTGTGTTCTGGGACGCGCCGGACCGCAACGATCACGCGCCGGCTCTCTGGTTCGACGGTAAGGACACGCTCTACCACTTCAACGCACTCGGCATCGCCGGCCGCTGGGCGCCCGGAGCGATCCTGCTGCGAAGATCCACGGACAATGGCGCCAGATGGTCCAAAGCACAACTGCTTTCACCTGACTTCGACTTCCGGTCGATGCTGGCTGAATCGGTGTTTCGCGCCGCCGATGGATCGATCGTTGTGGCCGCGGATCTGACGCGGCATATGGGCAGCGATCGGCAAGGGAGCACAATCTGGGTGAGTGGAGACGAGGGCCGCACTTGGCGAAACCCCAGCGGGACGATTCCCGGCGTTCATGCAGCCGTGGTGCAGTTGAAGGACGGCCGACTGATGGCACTCGGCCGCGGCGGCGACGTCGAGGGCCGCATGCCAATGAGCCTCTCTTCCGACATGGGCAAGTCGTGGTCCACGTTAGCGAGCGCCTTCCCACCCATCGCAGGCGGCCAGCGGGCAGTGGTGCTGCGTCTAAAAGAAGGCCCGATTCTGTTCGCGTCGTTCGCTCGCGATGTGGGGACACTCGACTCGGAAGGCAACCGGCATCTGACCAATCTCTTCGCGGCCATCTCGGAGGATGAGGGCCGGACCTGGCCGGTGCGCCGGATCGTGGCCGGTCCCGGCAGCCGTGCGGCTCTCATCCTGGATCGCGGCCGGATACGCCAGAGCCCGGGCAGCTCCGAGCCGCTGGGCTACTTGTCGGTAACTCAAGACCGGGCCGGCGGGATTCATCTTCTGACCAGCATCAACCACTACGAGTTCAATCTGGCGTGGCTCCGGCAACGCCAGCCGGATGTGGCGGCCGGTCCGGAGACTGCGCCCTTGCCCACGCGCGCGAAGCTGGCCGACGCACCCAAGGGTCACAAACTCCCCGGCGCGGCTGCGCGGTGGGCCAATGATCGAACCGCGGACATGACTGCGGTCGATTCCGACAAAGGGTTTACGGTCGAGGCACGCGCTCGGGTGGCAAGCGCATCGGCCAATCCATCAGGCTTCGATCTGGAAGCTTTTGCTACGGGCGGAAGCCCGCGGTTTGCCAGCCGGTACTCGATCCGGGTGACGCCGTCGGCGGTGCTCTATCTTCACAACAACGGCTATCGAGAGATCGCCCGGGGGTTGGAAAATTCCGGCGCACATCATACCTACCGGATGGCCGTGCGTCCTGACACTGCGGTTCAAATCTACCGCGACAGAGTGCTGCTTGCGACCATGCCCGCTGAGCTGACCAGCAGTCTGCAGCTGGCCGCGCGAGGTTCGTTTGTCGAATGGGGCAACAGCGGTCCGGGTGATGCCGCGGTCATTGAGAGGATCGGTTTGGACCTCGCTGGTCCCTTTGCCCCTTGAGGGCGCGGGCTACAGCGATTCACTATTTATTGGGCGTACAACCAATCGTGGTCTGAGCAATCGCCAACACCACAGCCTGCATAGAGATTGCTATCCGTCAAGGCTACAAGCACTTACTCCGCTTTTTTTGTAGAGAGTACTTGAAATAGCCTCAGCAAGAGCATAGACTTGGGAAAGAAATGGGAGAACTCGGGAATCATACCCAAGAAGTGGGCGTCCTGGGCTCTCGACCGGTGGTCGGCGAGCCACCGCGTGGCTCGTTTCAAGTAAAGGTCGATGATCGAGGCCGCCTTAAGCTCCCCGCTCCATTTCATAAGTACTTGATAAGACAGGGTGATGAGAAGGTATTCGTTACAACTCTGGATCGGAAGATGGTGCGGATCTACCCTTTGTCGGTATGGAAATGGAATGAAGGGCTGCTCACGAGCTACTCCGGCAATCCGCGGGCAGCCCAGGACGTGTCGTTGATTGCCAATCACTATGGAGCAGATTCCGGTGTGGATGAGCTTGGACGGATCCTACTGCCAGACCTGCTGCGCCGGGAACTGAACCTGGAGAAGCAGAGCGTGTGGCTGGAGCATTCGCGCGGGCGATTCAACCTGTACACAGACCAAAACTACCAGGAACGGCTCGGCCAGGCAATGGAAGGGTTGGGCGAAAAGATCGATCAACTCGAGCGGAGCGGGCTGCTGTGATGTATGGAGTCGCACCAACCGGTTTTGTTGGCAGAGGTGATCGAAGCACTCGCCATCCAGCGGGACGGAGTCTACTTGGACTGCACCACGGGCCTCGGTGGCCACAGCAGGGAAATAGTTATGCGGCTCGGTCCGGCCGGCAAGTTGATCTGCCGGGACAGGGATGGGGAATCGCTTGCAAAAGCACGAGCAAACCTCGCCCGGTTCGCGGACCGCATCCTGTGGGACCAAGGTCCGTTCTCGACGCTTACGGAATCGCTGGCGCGAAAAAGGATCGCGCGAGTGAACGGGTTGCTCGCCGATCTCGGCGTGAGCCTGTATCAGTTGACCTCGCCGGAGCGCGGATTTTCCTTTCAGCATGCCTCGGATCTCGACATGCGGATGGATCGAAGCGGATCCGAGGGGGGGCCGACGGCGGCCGACATCGTGAATTTTTGGTCAGAGCAAGAACTCGCCCGCATTCTGTTCGAGCTGGGCGGAGAAAGGAGGGCACGGAGAATCTCCAGAGCCATCGTGAGGGCCAGGCCTGTTCGCAGCACTCAAAGTCTGGCAAGCGTAATAGAACAGGCCGCGCCCCGGATGGGTCGTCTGCATCCCGCGACCCTTACGTTCCAAGGGTTGCGAATAGCGGTGAATCGCGAAATGGAGGAGTTGACATCGCTCCTCGATCAAGTTCCGACGGTGCTCGCGCCCGGCGGCCGCGCCGTTGTTATTACGTTTCACTCGCTCGAGAGCCGATTGGTGAAAAAGAAGTTCCAAGAGTTGGCGCGGCAAGGTCGTGCGCGACTGTTGACCAAACACGTCGTCACGCCTTCCCAGGAAGAAACGAGGAGCAATCCGGCGTCGCGATCGGCGATGTTGCGTACCCTCGAACTTTTATGATTTCGGTGCTGTTCCCGATCGGCGTGACGCACGCGGAAGCGTACGCCACGACGAGGTGAAGCAAAACCGGAATTCGATAAGAGATCGCCTCTGAAAAGGCGGCAAAAGGACAAAAGTACATGGCAACGATGGCATCGGTACTGTTGACAGAAGAAGAAACCCGCGCGTCCCAACTGGATGATTACGGGCGCCGCGACGTTCGCGTGGACCCGCAAGTCCGCGCCTTTCCCAACGAAGACATTCTATTCTGGCGGAAGCCCTCGATCGACAATGGGCGCGTGGTCCGCCAGGCGGACCCAAAGGTATGGGAGGCGTGCTGGCGGTTTTTCAGCGCGGCCTCGGTGGTGGTTGTCGTGGTCGTGGGCTTGTTGCTGCCAAACGCGTATGGATTGCTGAGCGGGATCCGCTTGCAGCAATTGCAGGACACGAACGACAAGCTGCGCGAGGAAAAGAAGCGGCTGGAGCTAGTGGAAAGCCGTCTCACCAGTCCCGAACGTTTGGAAGAGCTCTCCCTCGATCTGGAGTTGGAGCCAGTGACGCCGGAACGCGTCCACTACTTGCGGGGCGTGGGCGGAATCGAAGAAGCCAGATTGGATCAGGGGCCGCTTGCGAAACCAGCCAATGACGCTACCGAGCCGCGACCGTGAGGGAGCGGATGTCCTAAGGAAGGAACTGCGATGGATCCCTATGCGAGCGTTCCGGAAGTGCGCCGGCTGCGCTGGCTGGTGCGTATTGGCCTGGGGTGGGCTGCGCTCGTAGCGGCCAGACTGATCCATCTGCAGGTTTTCGAACACGAAAACTTCCTGAAGCTGGCCGAGAGCCAGCAGGAGCGCGGCATCGAACTGGCGGCTCCGCGCGGAACTATTTTCGATCGAACTGGAGAGCGCCTGGCGGTGTCGGTTCCGGTCGATTCTCTTGCCATCAATCCGAAAAAGCTCAAAGATCCCGCCATTGCCGCCGCCGTGCTTTCCGACATCCTGAGGCTGGATGAGCGGGAATTGAACCGCAAGATCCGCGAAGCGCGCCGGCAGGGCCGCGGGTTCCTCTGGGTGAAGCGGCGTCTGGAACCTTCCGAGCTGACCAGCCTCATGGCGTTGAAGACTGAGTGGATGGATTTCCGGCGGGAAAGCCGCCGCGAGTATCCGCACAAAGAGCTTGGCGCCGCCGTCATAGGTTCGGTGAATCATTTGGAAGCCGGAAATTCGGGTGTCGAGCTCACCCAGCACAGGGACCTGACCGGGACGCCCGGCTACGCCCGCATGCTCACCGACGTCCGCCATCGGGGCGTCGAAGTGCTCGAAGAGGTGCCGGCACGGCCTGGCAAGGACATCGCCCTCACCATCGACGCGCAACTGCAGTTTCACTGCGACCGCGTCCTAAAGCAAGTGGTCGAAGAGAACTCGTGCCACAACGGCACGATCGTGGTCATGAATCCGCGAAACGGCGAAGTTCTGGCCATGTCAAGCTACCCTACCTTCGATCCCAATCTTCCACCCCGGTCGGAAAGTGAGATGAAGAACCGGTTGCATCTGGCTGTTTCGCAGGCGCTCGATCCGGGCTCGGTGTTCAAGATGTTCACCATCGCCACGGCATTACGCTGCACCCGGCTCCGGCCGGATTCAATCATCCCCTGCGGAAATGGCTTGTTCCGTTTCGCGAACATGGTGATCCACGACACCCATTCCTACGGCGCCTTGCCCATGGAGCAGGTCTTGTGGCATTCGAGCAATATCGGCGCGATCAACATCGGAAAGACCATTGGGATCGACAAGCTCTACGAATCGCTGCACGACTTTGGCTTTGGCACGAAGACAGGAATACCGCTTCCGGGCGAAAATACCGGCATCCTTAAGACGCCGGGGCAGTGCTGGCCGGGGTCGGTGTATTGGATGTCGATCGGGCACGAAGTAACCACTACCACGCTCCAACTGGCGCAGGCCTGCTCGGTGTTCGCCAACGGAGGATTTCGCGTGAAGCCGAAGCTCATTCTCTGGAAACAACGCGAGGCGGGCGGGCGTGATACTGCGGCGCCGAGCGAGCGAACGCGGGTGATCAGCCCGGAAATCGCCATCGAGATGCGCAAGATGTCGGAAGGTGTGGTGCTGTATGGAACTGGAAAGAGGGCGCGCGTCAAGGGCTACACCATCGGAGGAAAGACCGGAACCGCGCAGACATTGGACGAACACGGCGATTACGTCAAGCGATACAGCAGCACCTTCATGGGCTACGGCCCAGTCCATGATCCGGCGATTGTTGCCGTCGTGACTTTGAACGGGTCGAAGAAGTTCGGCGGCATCGTCGCCGCCCCGGTGTTTCAGAACGTAATGGCCGAGGGCTTCCGCATTCTCGGGGAGGAGCCGAACCTGCCCGCGGGCAATCCTCCCAAAGATGCTCCAGCGCCCACCGCGCCGTCTCCGGCGGCTGAGCAACCGATGCTGCTCGCCCAGGCGCCCCCTCCGGCCGAGATCACCAATGCCGTATTGCTGGGGCCAAAGGTCCCGGACTTCCGCGGGATGAACAAGCGCGATGTCGTGAAGACCAGTGTGGAACTCGGCATGCCAGTGGAAATGCTAGGGAACGGGCTGGCCCGCACGCAGCAGCCCCCTGCTGGAAGCGTTCTCGCGTCGGGAGAAAGGATCCGGGTGCATTTTGCCCGTTGACGAGGCAGTCGTTTTGGAAGCCCCGCGAATGGCTCTTTGCTTGCTCTCAGAGTTGCTCCAAGCAGCCGGGTTGCCCGCTGCCGGAGCAGACATCGAGATCACTGGCCTCGACTATGACTCCCGTCGCATCGAACCGGGCTTTCTGTTCTTCGCCTTCGCTGGAAGCAAGGCCGACGGCTCTGCCTTTGCCCTCGAAGCGTTGCGCCGCGGCGCGGCGGCCATTGTGAGCGAAGCGCCCGCCCCCGAATCATTTCCGAGTCTTTGGATTCAGGTTCCTCACGGGCGTAAAGCGTTGGCCTTGATGGCTCGCCGGTTCTACCGAAAGGCAGAAGCGATTCTCGTAACCGGCGTCACAGGAACGAATGGAAAGACAACTACGTGTTGCCTGATCGACACGATCCTGCGGACTGCCGGACACACGACGGCGCTGGTGGGGACCATCGAGTATCATATCGCCGGGGAAGTACGCAAGGCGGTGAATACAACGCCCGAGTCACTGGACCTTTACCGGATGTTCGCCGGGCTAGCCGAAGTGGGAGGCGATGCGGCGACGATGGAAGTCTCCTCGCACGCGCTGGCCCTGGGTCGTGTCCACGGCATCCCGTTTCATACCGCCGTATTCACCAACCTCACTCGCGATCACCTCGATTTTCACACCGGAATGGAGGAATACTTCGCCTCTAAGTGCCTTCTGTTTACGGGCGAAAACGGCAATCACCCTGTTTGCGCGGTGATCAATGCCGACGATGAGTACGGGAGGCGCATCACGCCGGCGCCAGGCACAAGGGTGATTCGCTACGGTCTCCAAAGCGATGCCGAGCTGCATGCGGAGATTGTGGCGAGCAGCTTCGACGGACTACGGCTGGAAGTGTCATTTGGCGAACGAAGCTGGGAGGTTCGCTCGGCGCTAGTGGGACGCATCAATGCCTACAACATCCTCGCGGCCTTCGGCGCGGCGCTCGCGATGGAGATCCCGCCCGAGACTATCGTGGAGGGCATCGCGCGCAGGCAAGCCGTTCCGGGGCGGTTTGAACGCGTCGATGAGGGCCAGCCATTTCTGACCATTGTGGACTACGCGCACACCGATGACGCCTTGCGCAATGCGATTCAAACTGCCCGATCCCTCACCCGCGGACGCGTCATTACGGTTTTCGGATGTGGCGGCGACCGCGACCGCGCCAAGCGGCCGCTCATGGGCCAGGCGGCCGGGGAATTGAGCGATTTCGTGGTGCTCACGTCCGACAATCCGCGTAGTGAGGATCCTGCCGCGATCATGAATGACGCGCTCGTGGGTCTGCGCCGGACCGATGTCGAGCACAAGCTGGAAGTAGACCGGGAAAAGGCCATTCGAGCCGCCCTGCAAGAAGCGCGCGCGGGCGAAGTGGTCCTGATTGCCGGCAAAGGACATGAAACTTATCAGGTCTTACGCGACGCCACGATCCCGTTCGACGATCGCGAAGTGGCGCGCGGGATTCTTCGTGAGTTTGGTTTTTCGGGGAGAAAGTCATGAGGCTCAGGCCAACGCAGGCGTACCCGCGTGCGGCTCGGCGTTGTCCGGGCGGCTGGAGCCTGGTGCGTGCCCCGTTTGCGCTCAGCCTAGCGGCTGAGTTTCCGTTAGTGTGCTCTCTTGGAAGCGCGGCGTCCGCCGACAGGCAAAGGACGCAGGAAAACGGGATGAGACACGGGATGCAGTCCTGTGGGCCGGCGCCGCGTGCTTTTTTTGCACACATCGAGTGGAGCTGAGGAGTTTCATGCTCTACTGGCTGTTCTACGAAACGCTCTTCCCGTCGTTCGGGCCGTTCCGTCTATTCGGGTACGTGACCTTCCGCACGGCGCTGGCCTCGCTCACCGCGATGCTCATCATGATCGTGTTTGGACCCTGGTTTATCGCGCGTCTGCGCAGTTTCCAGATCGGCCAGTATATTCGCGAGGACGGCCCGCAGTGGCATCACAAGAAAGCCGGCACTCCAACCATGGGCGGGGTGCTGCTCGTGTTGTCGATCGTGATTCCGACGTTGCTGTTCACCAACTTGAAAAATCCGTATGTCTGGATCGCGCTGTTCGGCCTGTTGAGTTTTGGAGCGATCGGATTCTGGGACGACTACGCCAAAGTCACGCGCCGCCAAAATCTCGGCCTCACGGCGCGCATGAAGTTCTCGCTCCAGGTACTGGCGGGCTTGGCCATCGGGGGATTCCTGGTAATGCTGCACGCCCAGCGGCGCTACTCCACCGAGATGAACGTGCCCTTCTTCAAACAATTCCGGCCTGACCTGCTCATCGATTCGCTGCTCGGCTCGCCCTACACATATGTGTTCGCGTTCGTGTTTTTCTTCCTCTTTCTATTGATCGTGCTGGTGGGTTCCGCCAACGCGGTAAACCTCACCGACGGACTGGACGGGCTGGCGATTGGTTTGATGATCATCGCCGCAGGCGCAATGACTGTGCTCACTTATGTGGGCTCCCACCGCGACCTGGCAAATTACTTGGGATTGACCTTCGAACCGGGCGCCGCAGAGCTCACGATCTATGGCGGCGCCGTGACCGGAGCCTCTCTGGGATTCCTTTGGTACAACGCCCATCCAGCCGAGGTGTTCATGGGCGATGTTGGGTCGCTGGCATTGGGTGGCAGCATGGGTACGCTCGCAATCCTGATCAAACAGGAAATTCTGTTGCTGTTCATCGGGGGCGTCTATGTGATCGAGTGCCTCTCGGTGATCCTGCAAGTCGCGAGCGTGCGCTACCGCGGCAAACGCCTGTTCCTGATGTCCCCGCTGCATCACCATTTCGAGGCGCTGGGGTGGGAGGAGTCGAAGGTGATCACGCGGTTCTGGATTTTGGGACTCGTCATGGCGCTGTCTGCATTGACGACGTTGAAACTCAGGTGACGTGGTGAAAGTAGCCGGACTGGAGCTCGAGAATGCCAGGGTGGCCGTGATGGGACTGGCCCGGTCCGGCCTGGCGGCTGTGTGCCTTCTGCGAAGCCACGGTGCGCAGGTCACCGCCACCGACAGCAAGTCTCTGGCGGAGCTAGCCGGGGCCGCCGCCCTGCTCTCGGAGACCGGAGCGAAATTTGTGCCGCAATCACCGGATGTCCTGCTGCACCACGACCTCGCCGTGATTTCCCCGGGTGTTCCGCTCGATTCTGATCCCGTGGTGGAGGCGCTACGTTCGGGGATTCCGGTGATCGGAGAGCTCGAGCTGGCAAGCTACTTCCTTCTTGGCCCTGTGATCGCGATCACCGGATCGAACGGCAAGACTACAACCACGTCGCTCGTGGGGCACACGCTCGACCATTGCGGAATCCCTACCCAGGTAGGAGGGAACATCGGAACTCCCCTTGCCTCCATGACCTGGACATCCCGGTCCGACCAATGGAACGTGATCGAAGTCTCGAGCTTCCAATTGGAAACGATTTCGCATTTTCGCGCCCAGATCGCTGTTTGCCTGAACGTAACGCCGGATCATCTCGATCGCCACAAGACCATGGAAGAGTATGCAGCCGCTAAGGGCCGGCTGTTCACCACGCAACAGGAAGACGGATTCGCTGTACTCAACGCCGACGATGCGGCCTGCGTAGGCTATGCGGCTATGGCGCGTAGCCGCCCGATGTGGTTTAGCGCGAACCGCCCCGTCACACCGGGCCTATGGGTTCATCTGGATGAAATCGTCTTTGACGGCGAGCCCGTGATGAAGCTGGCGGATATTCTGCTACGGGGAATGCACAATGTCGAAAACATCATGGCCGCGACGGCCGCCTCGCGCCTGGCGGGAGCGCCTCTCAGCCGGATCGCCGAGGCCGTCAAGTCGTTTCCAGGGGTCGAGCATCGTCTCGAGTTCGTTCGCAAGATCAACGGGGTCGATTACTTCAATGACTCCAAAGCCACCAACGTAGACGCCGCTCTCAAGGCGCTCGAAGCCTTCCCAGGCCGCTTGTGGGTCATTCTCGGCGGCAAGGACAAGGGGAGCGACTACACTCCCTTGTCGGAACCACTCCGCGAAAAAGCGCTGTCGGCACTACTCATCGGGGCGGCCGGTCCCAAGATCGCCGGTCAAGTCGAGGGCGCTGCTCCGCTCGTCGCCTGCGGCACGATCGACCGGGCCGTCGAGTATGCACACCAGCACGCGGCGCCGGGTGATGTCGTGCTGCTGGCGCCTGCCTGCGCCAGCTTCGACCAGTTTGAGAATTTCGAGCACCGCGGCAGAGTCTTCAAAACTCTGGTGAACGGGCTCCCGGAGGGATGAGATGGCGCAACGGGTGAACATGGATTGGATCTTGTTTTGGACCATCCTCGGCATGGTCTGCCTGGGGCTCGTCATGGTCTACAGCGCTAGCTCCGTGGTGCAGGAATTGAAGGCGAATGCGCCCGTCGACGCCGTCTTGGATCCAGATGGTCCCGATCCCATACCCCGCCAGACGGGCTTCTTGTCGCCGCGCAGGATCGGTGCTGCCGCGATCGGCATCGCCGTGCTGGCTGCGATCTGCATGGGATTGTATCGGAGCCTTATTCCTGTGTCTTGGGGGATTCCCGGTGCGCTCGCTGCGGTGCTCCTTCAGGTGCTCGCTTATTGGATGGAAGTGGATCGCACCCCGCATTACGCGTTTCTGGTGCGCCAGGCCGGTGCAGCGCTGGTGGGCTTCTTCGCCATGATGGTTCTCAGCCAGCGCGACTACCGCCATCTCTGTTCGCCGCAGTGGGCCTTCGCCGGGCTCGCGTCCGTGCTGTTCCTGCTCATAGTGGTCTACTTCGCCGACGAGGACAAACATCGTTGGTTGAATGTCGGGATTTCGATTCAACCTGCGGAATTCGCCAAGCCCGCTCTCATCGTGTTTCTGGCATGGTTCGTCACGCAGCGCGCCGGCACAATCAACCGCCCGCGCACGGTCTGGTCGGCTGGCCTTGCCTTGACAGCGCTTGCCGGCGCGGTTGTGGTTCCTGACTTCGGCACCGCGATCGTTCTAGTCGCTACGGCTGCGGCCCTCTTTTACCTGGCTGGATTGAACTGGCGCTATACCGCGGCCGCGGCGATCATCGGCATGGTTCTGTTGGGGGGAGCGATCCTGTTCAAGCCGTATCGCCTCAAGCGTTGCATCGACTACTTCGATCCCAAGTACAAGATCCTGGTCTATGTTGACCCGGGAAAGAGACTGCTGAACTATGCTGAATCCGGAACGTCGATCAAAGACACCCGATATCACGCGCTCCAAGCCAAGATCGCCGTGGGCGCCGGCGGAGCCACCGGCCGCGGCCTGATGCAAAGCCGCCAGAAGCTCCTGTTCCTCCCCGAAGCTCATAACGACTATATCTTCGCCATCATTGCGGAGGAATTGGGATTGCCGGGTTCCTTGTTTGTTCTTCTTGTGTTCGCGATCATTCTGTGGCGTGGTTATCGCCTCTACTGGACCGCCCCCGACGAATTCGGAAAGTATCTCGCGGCGGGAGTGACAACGGCCATCGTCTTCCAGGCGTTGCTGAACATGAGCGTGGTGCTCGATCTGGGTCCGACCAAGGGCATTCCACTGCCGCTGGTGTCTTTCGGCGGCAGTTCCCTGCTGAGCACCATGATTTGCCTGGGACTCTTGCTGAGTGTCAGCCAGCGCTCCTCGGCCGCATGAAACGCTTCGCGATGGCGGGAGGCGGTACAGGCGGACATGTAATGCCGTTGCTCGCTGTCGCGGAAGAGTTGCGGCGGCGCGGCCACCAAGTTGTTTTCATTGGCACGCGCCAGGGTCTGGAAGCACGGTTGGTTCCTCAGGCGGGGTTCGACATCGAATGGATTGAAATCGGAGGTCTCCAGCGAGTGGGCTTGCGGAAGGCATTGCGGACATTGTGGCAATTGCCGTCGGCAATTCTTCGCTCACGCGCAATTTTGCGACACCGGGGCGTGACCGCGGTTCTTTCGCTCGGCGGCTTTGTGGCTGGTCCCGTGGTTGCGGCGTCGGTATTATGCGGTGTTCCCTTGGTCGCCATGGAGCCCAACGCCCTGCCCGGATTCACGCACAGGCTGGCAGCTCGTTGGGTCCGGGCGGCGCTGCTGGCGTTTCCAGAAACGGCGCGGTGGTTTCCGGAGGGCCGCGCGCGAGTAGCCGGCGTTCCTGTACGGGCTGAGTTTTTCCAGGAACCGGCGCGAGAGGAAACTGGTCCGTTGACGGTGCTTGTGACCGGCGGAAGTCAGGGCTCACGCACGCTCAATCAGGCGACGGCGGCAAGTTGGCCGCTGTTTGAAAAGCGCGGCCCAGAAGTGCACTTCCGGTTGCAATGCGGCCCAGCCTGGGAGCGCGAAATGACTGAAAAGTTGACGGCTTCAGGTATCCAGGGAAGCGTAGAAGGATTTCTCGAAGACATGCCCGCAGCGTTTCGCGAAGCAGACATTGTGATTTCGCGATCCGGCGGCAGCACGGTGGCAGAACTGGCTGCATCCGCGAAACCTTCGATTTTGGTTCCGTTTCCCTTTGCCGCCGACGATCACCAGAGGCGGAACGCGGAAGCCATGGAGCGGGCCGGAGCGGCACGCGTCGTCCCAAACGCCGAAATGGACGGAGAGCGCTTGTGGCGGGAGGTATCTGCATTGGCTGGGGAACCGGACCGGAGAGCGTCGATGAGCAGGGCGGCGCGCCTCCTCGCCCGTCCCGATGCCGCGCGACAGGCGGCCGAGACACTGGAGGGACTACCAAATGCAATGTGAAACTTTGTGGGGCAGCTTGTTAAGCTGCGAGCCGATTGTTAATCGGCCCTTCGGTGTCGTGGACACTCAAGCAGCGGCGGTTACCAACCGCCGCGCAGGATGCCATCCTGCCCCACAGCGGCCAAGTTGACAGGTTGACACAAGCCATGAAACCCGAAACAATAACAGGTAAAAATGTTCTTTAGGCCGCAGCACCTGCATTTCACTGGTATCGGCGGCATCGGAATGAGCGGCATCGCCGAAGTCTTGCTGAACCTCGGCTACACGATCAGCGGTTCCGACCTCAAGCTCAGCCCGATCACCACAAGGCTTGCGGAAATGGGGGCTAGCATCCGGGAAGGACACGACGCCGCGCATATCGGGGACGCGCGGGCACTAGTGATCAGCTCCGCCATCAAAGAGGACAATCCCGAGCTGGTGGAAGCCCGCCGCCGCCAGATTCCCGTGATCCCAAGGGGCGAGTTGTTGGCGGAGTTGATGCGGCTGAAATACGGGATCGCCGTGGCGGGAAGTCATGGAAAGACCACCACGACGTCCATGATCGCCGGCCTCCTTGACGCGGCCGGTCTGGATCCCACGGTTGTTGTGGGCGGGCGTGTGCGTGCGATGGGCGGGAGCAACGCCCGATTCGGCAAGAGCGATTTCCTTGTGGTCGAGTCGGATGAAAGCGACGGGTCATTCCTGAAGCTCGCTCCGATTCTGGCGGTGGTTACCAACATCGACCGGGAACACCTGGATCATTACGGGGGTTCTCTGGAGGCGGTCACCGATGCCTTCGCCGAATTCGTGAACAAGGTGCCGTTCTATGGCGCGGCCATCCTCTGTCTGGACGACGAAAACGTCCAGCGGCTTCTGCCGCGCGTCCAGCGCCGGACGATCACCTATGGGGTGAGCGCTCAGGTCAATCTGCGCATCCTTGACGTTCAGCATTCGGGCAGCGGTAGCGATTTCCGGCTTCGACTCGATGGCCAGGATTTGGGTGCATTCCGCCTCAACGTTCCCGGCGCCCACAACGTATTGAACGCCACCGCGGCCGCCGCTGTTGCCACCGAGCTGGCGGTAACGCCGGATCAGATCCGCCGAGGATTCGAACTGTACTCGGGCGTCGACCGGCGTATGCAGGTGAAGGGCCGGGTCAGGGACATCACCGTCATGGACGACTACGGGCATCACCCCACCGAGATTCGCGCCACACTTTCCGCCGTCCGTCTGGCCGGCTACCAACGCATCCTCGTTGTCTTCCAGCCGCACCGCTACACCCGGACTCATCTCCTGATGGACGATTTCGCCCGAGCCTTCCACGCCGCCGACCGCGTGTGGGTACTGGACATCTATGCGGCTTCCGAAGCGCCCATCGAAGGCGTCACGGGCCAGGTGCTTGCCTCCCGTGTCCACGGCTATGGCCACCGCGGCGTCACCTTCGCAGAATCGCTCGAAGGCGCCGTGGCAGCAGTGGCGGACGAGGCGCAACCAGGGGATCTCGTGCTCACCTTGGGCGCCGGCAATGTTTCGCAGGCCTCGGACAGAATTCTGCGGATGTTGGCCGTGCCGGCTGGCGGATCGAGCGGTGGCCCCGTTGCGATGGCGGCTGTCCAGGCCGCCGGCGGCCACGACAAGACTCCGTTCTTACGCCGATTCAAAGAGAGGACAGGATGGCCGGAAAGCACCAAGTAAGAGAAGATCCTTTGCGGTTCGAGGTCTGGCGTTCCTGGTTGCTGCCGGCTCTGGCGGCAACCTTCGCAGCCTTGCTGTGTCTGCTGCTATTCAATCGCACCGACCGGTTCCTCACCGAAGACAGCCGGTTCATGTTGCGGCGCGCTGAGTTGGGTGCTCTGCATTCGCCCGACCTGAGGATCAGCGGCATCGATCAGGCTCCCGCCGACCAGGTGCAAGCCCTGTTTGCTCAGGATGAAGGCCGCAGCGTGTTCGTGGTGCCCCTGATGGAACGCCGGAGCAAACTGCTCGGCATCCGCTGGATCCGTGAAGCCCGCGTCAGCCGGATCTGGCCGAACCAGGTGCACGTTCAAGTCGAGGAACGGGTGCCCGCCGCGTTTGTGCACCTGGCTGGGCGAAGAGGTCAGGCCACCCGCGCGGTCCTCATCGATGAGGACGGCGTGCTGCTGCCTCTCCAGGAGCGGCGGAAATACGATGTCCCGTTGCTCACCGGTATCAGTGAGGCCCAGGGCCAGGAGGCGCGTGCCCAGCGGGTCCGTTTGATGAAGCGGCTGCTGGCGGATCTGGCTGAGTTGGGTAAGCCGCTATCGGAGATCGATCTCACCGATCCAACGAATCTAAAGGTCGTTTATCCCGCCCAACCGCGAGCTATCACGTTGATCCTCGGGAACAGACATTGGCGCGCGCGAATGGAGAAGTTCCTTCGCCACTATCCCGAGATCCAGCGAAAAATGCCCAACGCAATTCAAGTGGACTTGCGCCTAGAGGACCGGATCACCGCAACCGAACTGGAGCCGACAGCGCCGGAGGCCGATGGCCATTAAGAACAAGCCGCGATTCGTCACTGGCATCGACATCGGAAGCTCGCGCACGCGTTGCGCCATCTGCGCAGTGGAGGATCAGAAGCTGCGCTTCCTCGGCGCCGGTTCGGTCATTTCGCAGGGATGGCACCGCGGACGAGTGGCCGATCCCAAGGCGATCTCGAGCTCGATCCTCGCCGCAGTCAAGGAAGCTGAGACTCGCGCTCAGGTTTTGATTGACTCCGCGGTCATTGGATTGGGCGGAGTTTTTGTCGACGCTGGACCGCGGAGAGGCGTCTACGAATTCGGCCGCCCACGCGAGATAACACCGGAAGATCTTGCTTATGCGGTAGAGTTAGCCTCCCGAGTGCGGCTGGAAGACGACCGGATGCTGGTCCATGTCCTACCACAGGACTTTACCGTGGACGGGCGCGCCGGCTACCGAAATCCTTCCGGAGTCAACTGCTCGCGGCTCGAAGCCAACGCCCTGATCGTGACCACTTCCGAACAGGAGCACGAGTGCTTGATCAACGCCACCCACCAGGCCCATCTTTCCGTCGAGGATACGGTGTTTGAGCCAGTGGCCGCCGCGTATGCTTCCATCCTACCGGAGGAGCGCCACCGCGGCGCCGCGGTGGTCGACCTGGGCAAGCATTCCACTGGCGTGGTGATTTACGACGGCGAAGCAGCGGTCGGCGCGGCCAGCCTTCCCATTTCATCCGACCATCTGACGCGCGATCTCATGGTAGGGCTGCATCACTACCATGGCGTTACGGTCACCTACGATGATGCGGAAATTCTCAAGCGGGAGTATGGATGCGCCATGCTCGGCCTGACCGCCGATAATGCGCTGATCGAGGTCCCGAGCGGTGACGGCCGCCATTCCCGCGAGATCTCACGCCGGCAGTTGAATGCAATTCTCGAGGCCCGCGCCGAGGAGTTGTTCGATTACGTACGCCAGGAGGTCGAGACGGCGTGCATGGATCAGTCTTTGCTCGAAGGAGTTTTTCTTACCGGAGGGGGCGCGCGCCTCCCCGGAATGCTCGACATGGCCGAAAAGGTGCTCAATTGCCACGCCAAGTATGGATTGGCAGTGGGCATCCAGGATTGGCCGCAGAACTTCCAGGATCCGGCGTGGACCACCGCGGCGGGACTGGCGATGTACGCAGCTCGATTGAGGCTCGAACGGACACAGCGCCGCAAGGCGCCCGGGCTGTTAGGACTATTTGGCTGGTGAGGAGACTATGTTGCAACTCGACGATACCAACGGAATGAAATTCGAAATGGCCGAGGATGTCACGCTCGGCACGCGCATCAAGGTCTTGGGCGTTGGCGGCGGCGGCGGAAACGCCGTTGCTCGGATGATGGAGTCCGGTCTTGGGGGCGTGGAATACTATGTTCTCAACACGGATCGCCAGGCGCTGCAGGCCTCGACGGTCCCCAACAAGCTTGCGATCGGAACCAAGCTCACCAATGGACTGGGCGCCGGGTCCGATCCCGCCATCGGCCGACAGGCTGCCCTCGAGGACACCGAGCGCATCATCGAGATTCTCGAAGGCTCCGATATGGTGTTTGTCACCGCGGGCATGGGTGGCGGCACCGGCACCGGCGCCGCGCCTGTGATCGCGTCGCTCGCTAAGGAGCTGAACGCCCTGACCGTCGCCGTCGTGACCCGGCCCTTCCGCTTTGAGGGGCCACGCCGCGCCCAGCTAGCTGAGAAGGGCCTCAACGACTTGGCCGGCGCCGTGGATACCGTCATCACGATCCCCAACTCGCGCCTCCTCGAGATCGTTCCCAAGGGAACAAGCTTTTTGGATGCGTTTCGTATTGCCGATGACGTATTGCGCCAGGCGGTGCAGGGGATCAGCGACATCATTACTACTCCCGGCCTGATCAATCGGGACTTCGCCGATATCCGGGCCATCATGCTGGGCATGGGCCACGCCATGATGAGCACGGCGACGGCCAAAGGCGAACGGGCCGCCGTCGATGCCGCCCGGCAAGCCATTGCAAGCCCGCTTCTGGAAGACGCAGGTGTCCGTGGCGCCCGCGGCGTACTGATCAATATCACGTGCTCCAGCCATCTGGCGATGCATGATGTAGACGAAGCGTGCACGCTTATCTGGGAAGCTACTGGCAATCCCGATGTCCACATCAACTACGGGATGGTGCTAAACGAAGATATGAGTGATGAAGTGAAAATCACCGTCATCGCCACTGGCTTTCAGCGCGAGGGTTTGGAGATCGCGCCACGGGTCGAGGCTCCCAAGGCAAGGGCCGCAGCCGCTGGGGCATCCGCGTCCCGTCCCGCTATCTCCGTCTACGAAACCCCGTCTGCCGCCGTGATCGATCCGATACCGGAGAGGGAGCCAGTGATGGCAATGGAACCGCGAGCCGAAGCGTCATCCAACGTGGCTGTCGATCCCGAGCCGATCGACGTCGAGGCGGCTAAGCCAGTGATTCCCAGTTTGCCAGGAGGATTCCGACCTGAACCGCCCGGACAGGATCTTGAAACGCCCACGTTCCTGCGAAGGGACCGGCGGATGTTTCAGTAGAAAGAGTTCTCCTTCTGCCGGCGTGAGCAATCACGTCCGTTGCAGCTTTAGGTGTACCGTGGGGCGCCATGTAGTCGCCCTGCGGTACACTCTCTTTTTTTCTTCTCATGCAGACAAGCCGCTTCCGCTACCTTGACATATTGATTCATGCCTTCGTCGTAGTGCTCATGATTTCCAACCTGGTTGGTCCAAAGATAACCGCGATCGGACCCTTTCGTTTGAGTGGCGCGCAGCTTCTGTTTCCCATCACCTACATTTTTGGCGACATCTTCACGGAGGTCTACGGCTACGCCGCGTCGCGCCGGGCGATCTGGACCGGATTCTTCGCCTCGGCGCTGCTCTCGGTGATGGGCCTGATCACCGTGGCTCTTCCCCCCGCGCCCGATTGGAAAGGGCAGGAGGCCTTCGCCACTGTATTTGGCTTTGTGCCGCGCATGGTGGCCGCCAGCCTCATCGCCTATTGGTGCGGGGAGTTCGCGAACGCTTTCGTGATGGCGAAGTTGAAAATCCTGACGCGGGGCAGGCATCTCTGGAGCCGGACCATCAGCTCCACCGCCGTGGGTCAACTGGTGGACAGTGTGATCGTGATGTTCCTGGCGTTCGGAGGCACGATCAGCACGAGTGAGATTCTGCGGCTGATTGGGTCGGGCTATCTGGGGAAAGTCTTGTACGAGGCCGCAGCAACTCCGGTGACCTATTTGGTGGTGAACGGCCTCAAGAGGGCCGAAGGGATCGATGTTTACGATAAGAGGACCGACTTCAGCCCCTTCGCCCGCGAGAAAAAGGCTTGATCTGGTACGCGAGCCCAAGTTTGTCACGCGTTTGTCACTATCCGCTTGCGTACGCTCGCGGCTCGGAATATGATTCGTCATGCCAGGAATCCGGAGGCGGAAGGCCTGGAACGATTCCGAGAATAAGGAGACATTGTGCAGCAAGACAACGAGAGAGTGCACGCCGACGCTCTTCCCGCGTTCTCCCGGCGCGGATTCCTGAAGGGCGCAACAACATTGGCTGCTGTGGCCGGAGCAACACCAGCCGGAGCACAGAGTGGCCAGATCATCGCCTATGTTGGAGCCTACACCGATAGAGGGAGGGGGATTCACATGTTCTATGTGAATCCCAATGACGGGACTCTCGCACCGTGGAAGATCCTTACGGGACTTCTCAGTCCTTCGTCGCTCGCGTTCCATCCGAGCAATAGGTACTTGTACGCAGTGAATGAGGTTTCGAATTTTAGCGGAACTACGAGCGGATCTGTGACTGCGATTGCGGTGGAAGAGGGGACGGGCGACCTCAGGATCATGAATGTGGTCAGCTCGCGGGGGGGTGGTCCCGCTCACCTGAGCGTCGATCCTTCGGGCAGGTGGGTTTTCGCCGCCAACTACGGAGGTGGCAGCGTTTCGGTGCTGCCCATCAGGGCGGACGGCTCACTTGGCGACGCCACCGATGTAGTGGCGCTGAGCGGACCGTTAGGGCGGCAGCCTGCGGTGGATGCGCCCCCGGGAAGCTTCGCAATCAGCGGCCATGATCGGCCGCACGCGCATCAAGCCCAGACCGATTTGGCGGGCAACTTCCTGTTCGTGGCGGATCTCGGAACCGACCGGATCTTTATTTATAGGTTCGACAAGACGGCCGGCAAGCTGACTCCGAACGATCAGCCGTTCTTGCAAGCATCGGCGGGTGCGGGACCAAGGCATTTCGACTTTCATCCCAACGGCCAATGGTGCTACGCCATCACCGAAGAGGCCTCGACAATGCTGTACCTGACCTACGACGCAAGCAGGGGCACGCTCGAGATCAAGCAGAGCGCTTCAAGCCTGCCCGAAGGCTACGCGGGTACCAACTACCCGTCAGAGATTCACGTTTCCGAAGACGGCAGGTTCCTCTACGGCGCCAATAGGCTGCATGACAGCATCGCGATCTTCGCCATTAACCCGGAAGGCTGGATGATCAAGGCTGCGGATGTCTGGACCCAGGGGAGTTATCCGCGGCACTTCGCCATCGAGCCTACTGGGAACTTCATGTATGTGCTGCATTCGCGCAGTGACAACATCACGACGTTTCGGGTCGACAAGACTACGGGACTGTTGAGTTTCACAGGGCAGTTTGTGCCGGTGGGTAACCCCTCGAAGATCGTTTTCCTCAGACTATAGGCAGGCGCTTTCAAGAATCTGGTAGAGTGCCCTCATAGGAGGGCCTCTAATGCCCGGATGCTTCCGCATGCTCGCTTGTCTCGCTCTGGTTGCGCCCCTGATGGCTCAGCGCCAAACCGCTTCCGTCGCTGGTTCCGTAACCGATCCGAGCGGTGCACCCGTTCCCGGCGCCCGCGTCGCGCTTAAGAATCTGGACACGGGGATTGCGCGCGAAACTACATCCAACGATGCGGGCTTCTATACGGTTACCGCGCTGGGGGCCGGCCGGTACTCGATTACGGTCAACAAGGAAGGCTTCTCCACGTTCGGCATTCCGGAGCTTGTCCTGCAGGTGGACCAAAACGCCACCGCCAATGTGCCGCTTCAGGTGGGAGCCGTGAGCGAGACGATCAACGTGGTGGGCGAGGTCGCCACAGTGGATACCCGCAATTCCACGCTCAATACAGTCATCACGAAAGAAATGATGACGGATCTCCCGCTCAACGGCCGTAACGTCCTGCAGCTTCTGCGTGTGACGCCGGGTACCCTCTCGACATCCGGCACGTTCAACCAGGCCGCCACCCGTCCAGAGGTTGGTGGCGAGTTGATCTCTGCGAGTGGAGGCCGCGGCAACTCTACGACGTTCGTCCTGGATGGCGGCATCCACGAAGACCCGTACACCGAGGTCGCCAACGTCTTGCCGAACCCTGACGCCGTGCAGGAATTCAGCTATCAGACCAACAACTACGGCGCGAAGTTTGCAGGCCGAGGTGGCGGCGTGGTGAATATCGTCACACGCTCGGGCAGCAATGGCTATCACGGGGCCGTCTTCTACTATGTCCGCAACGCCAAGCTGAACGCGCGCAATTTCTTCGCACCGCGCAATGACGGGCTCAAACGCAACCAGTATGGGTTCGCCTTCGGCGGGCCGGTGAAAAAGGACCGGACGTTTTTCTTCGGCTCATGGCAGGGTACGCAGGTGCGCTCGCTGCCGGCGAACCTGACCACGGTGGTGGCGACGGCGGCGCAGCGACGCGGGGACTTTTCAAGCTTCCGCCAGCAACTCGTCGACCCCGCGACGAGCCAGCCCATCCCAGGCAACGTCATTCCCACCGCGCGCCTCGATCCCATCGCTCTCAAGGTGCTCCAGGTGATCCCCACGTCGCCGGCCGCCGACGGTCTCCTGCTCTACCAGCGCGGGGACAAGCAGATCGACAACCAGTACATGGCCCGCATGGATCACTTGTTCTCCACCCGGCATCAAATCTCCTGGCGCTACTTCTTCGATGAGCTGAAGATCCCGGCCATTATCGACAGTTCGAATCTGCTGACGGCGCTACCGGACCGCCGTTGGCAAAGCCAAAGCGCCGTATTGAATTACACCTTCACCGCGAGGGCCACGCTGCTCTCCAACACTTCGCTCTCCTACAACCGCGCTTCTAACATCGCATTCGGACCCACGCAGTTCCCGGGACACCGTGAGTTGGGCATCAACGTCCCCACGCTCAGCGCCGGAACGACGTTCCGCATGGGGATCAGCCAGTACTTCTCACAGTCCTACAACGCCCTGTATCGCGTGCCTCGCAACCAGTACAATCTCACGCACTCCTGGACGTGGATCCGTGGCCGGCATGAACTCGACTTCGGCGTCGACATCGTGCGCGAGCACGCGGTGCTCGACCAGGACTTTCTGTCCGACGGTAACTTCACTTTCGGCTCACGCTTCTCCGGCGACAATCTTGCAGATTTCATGCTCGGCAAGCCCAGCGCCTTCAGCCAGATCAACACACTCTATTACAACCTGCTACGCAACCTATACGGCACATATGTGCAGGACAACTTCAAAGTGAACCGCAGGCTGACGCTCAATCTCGGGCTGCGGTGGAACCCCTTCGTTCCGTTCACGGATGTGCCCGCGAACCAGTTCTCCCAGTTCAACGACGCCGCCTACAAGGCCGGCACCAAGTCGGGGCGCTTCCCGAACCTGCCGCCGGGCCAGCTTGCCGCGGGCGATCCGGGCGTTCCCACGTCGGGCGTCCCATCGGCATGGGGAGTCTTCGATCCGAGACTGGGCTTCGCTTGGGACATTTTCGGAACAGGGAAGACGAGCATCCGCGGCGGTTACGGGCGCTTCCATGACCAAATGAGCGCGCTTAGCTACAACCGTCAGGTGACGTCACCGCCGAACTCGGTTCGCGTCGACATCAACGCGCCGTTCTCCACGCAGGATCCGTATCGCGGCTTCGTCAATCCGTTTCCTGTGACGCGCCCGATCGCCTCGTCGCAGCGGTTCGTGTTCCCGTTCCTTGTGGTTGGCTTTGCGCCCGAATTCACGTATCCCAACCTCCACCAGTGGAACCTCACGGTGGAACACGGCCTGCCCAAGGCACTGGTACTCAGGGCCACCTACCAGGGAGCCGCGGGGAGGAGGCTTTTCCACGCCTCGGAGCTGAACCCGGCCATTTTCGGCCCAGGCGCGACACTTGCGAACACCGATCAGCGGCGGCCCCGGCCCGAGTACACGCAGGTGACTTATGCCGGCACGTACGGGCGATCCAACTATCATGCGCTGGTGACGAGCGTGGAGCGCCGCTTCTCGAGCGGCTTCACGTTCCTCGGCGGATATAGCTGGCAGAAGAGTCTCGACATTCTTTCCAACACGGCGTTTGAAGGAAACGGCAACGCCTATCCGTACGGACAGATCGATAAAGACTACGGGCCGTCAAACTTTGACCGCCGCCACCGCGTCACAGCGTCCTTCAATTACGTGCTTCCATACAAAGGCAAGGGCGCGCTCGGATTGGTGGCCGGAGGGTGGCAGACCAACGGCATCGTCACGCTGCAGTCCGGCGGACCGCTAAACATCGGCAACGGAGTCGACATCTCGCGCACGGGAATCGGTCAGGATCGGGTCAACATAATCGGCAATCCGAAGCTCCCTTCCGACCGCCCCAAGGCCGAACGGCTTCTGCGCTGGTTCAACACTCAGGCATTCCAGGAACCCGCCGCCGGAACCTTCGGCACGCTCGGACGCAACACCGAGCGAGGCCCCGGATTGGCGGCTTTGGATTTTTCCGCGTTTAAGAACTTTGTGTTGCCCTGGAGTGAAGGACATAAGATAGAGTTTCGCGGCGAGTTCTTCAACTTGTTCAACCGCGCCAACTTCGGCAACCCGAATACGACGCGCATCAATGCCCTGTTCGGACGAATCACGTCGGCCGGAGATCCACGCATCGTGCAACTCGGGCTCCGCTACAGCTTCTAATTGCGGTATCCGGACGCCGGACCCGCCGCGATCTCCTCCAGCTCCTGCACCAGAGACGGGTCGACGGTTTCTGCCTCGGGCCGATATGCAGCCGCATTCCGTCGGTTCGGATTGGCTTCGAGTGCCATGTTCGCGAAACGGCGAGCGTGATCGATCTGCCCTTTCCTTTGTGCCAGAAGAGTTCGCGCACGCCAATAGCGGAACTTATACATCTTGTTGTTCGATTTGGGGCTCATCCGCGCCAATAAGTCGCCTGCCTCTTCCACGTGTCCGTCTTCCCGGGATTCAACGAGCAACTCCGCCAGCGTAAGATCCACATATCCTGATCTCATGGCCCCCGATCCGTGCCGCAGCGACTCCCGCAAGCAGATCTCCGCCTTGGAGACGTCGCCATTGGCGATGTGCGCCCAAGCCAGCCACTCGAGGATGTAAGGAGCGTCCACCGTGGCAGGGAAATCAGTCAGGACGCGGTGAAAGAGTTGGATCGCCGCCGGCCGTACTTCGTCCCGCTGAGTCATCAGCAACTGGATTGCCTGGAGGCGCAGATACTGCGGCCGTTTCTCCGCTCTGCACCGGCGCAGCCGCTTTTCAAATTCGCGCGCGGTCTCATCGTTCCAAGTCAGATTGCGGTACCAGATGGGCCGTCCTGCCATGTTGCTCTCATTGTAATCACCAAACGCAGGCGCGCGGTGGGGCGAAAACTAAAGTTTTTCCCTTAGATGCCGAACTCCGATCAGAGGAGTCTTCTCTCGCTTGACAGACGCGTTGAGCACGGTCGGCCGTTGGATAGCCAACCCGCGGTATTTCCTGCTGGAAGAAGCTGTGCTGTTGTGCCTGCTGGCGGCGGCGGCCGCAGCGCCCTGGCTGAGTAATGGACTTGCGGGGATCGAATCTGCGGCGGGAAGGTTCGCCCGCCGGCAGAGGCTTGCATGCGTCGTGGGAGGACTGGCGCCGGTCCTGCTGCGCATTCTTCTCCTGCCGCTATTCCCCGTTCCGCAGGCGCAAATTCACGATGAGTTCAGCCTGCTCCTCGGAGCCGACACGTTCGCGCACGGCCGCGTGACCAACCCGTCACCCACGAACCGGGAGCATTTCGAAACCTTTCACACCCTGGTGGAGCCTACCTACATGAGCATCTATCCGCCCGCGCAAGCACTGGTGTTGGGCGCGGGCCAAGTCCTTGGTCATCCTTGGATCGGAGTCTTGATCACGGTGGCGTCGATGGGCGCCGCGATCACCTGGATGCTTCAGGGCTGGCTGCCTCCGGGCTGGGCTCTGCTCGGTGGCGTATTGGCCGGTGCCCGTTACGGACTGTTCTCCTATTGGGTCAACAGCTATTGGGGCGGGGCGCTGGCCGCGGCCGGCGGAGCGATTGTCCTCGGCGTGGCCGGTCGCGTTTGGAGGCGATCCGCTTTCAGGCCATCGCTCGGCGTCATGGCCGGCTTGGGCGCAGCGATCCTGGTGAACCGCAGGCCTTATGAAGGCGCGGTTCTATGCGCGAGCGCAGCGGCCCTCATCTTGGTCCGGTGGAGCCGCAGCGGCAAGCACCGGATTCTGCCCTTTTCCGCGGGCGCATCCGCTGTGCTGACGGTTGCGCTGGCTGCGGTGTTGTATTTCAACTGGCGTGTCACCGGCAGTCCGGTGCGGATGCCGTATGTCGAGGGCATCGAGCGGTACGGAGTCGCCCGCCACTTGATTGTTCTTCCATCCGCCCCGGAGCCTTCCTACCGCCACGCGACGATGCGCAATTTCTACCGCTGGGAGATGGAAACTTATCGCGCCCGACGCACCAGACCTATAACTACCTTTCTCGATTATGCCGTAGGATTGTGGACCTTCTACGCAGGACCGTCGCTTTCCGTTGCTTTCCTTGGAATCGCCGCTCTCTGGCGGTCTCGCCGCATCCGGCCGCTCCTTGCCATGGGTTTGGCTGCACTCGTTGCCGCGAGCCTCGAAGTATGGCTACCGCCTCACTACGCCGCGCCCTGGACTGCGCTGGGAGTCGCCCTTCTGGTCGCCATGCTGCGGCACCTCCACTACACGTTCCGGAGCGGCGCGGCGATTGTCCGTGCCTGCGTTGTTTGTGCCTTTGGCATGCTGCTGCTGCCTGTGGCGAGTCAATCCATGGGCTGGCAATGGCCGGCGACCTTCACAGGCTGGTGGCACATCAAACATGACTGGGACCGCCGCGAGGTCGAGCGCCGCGTACTGGCGGATCCTGGAAAGCATCTGGTGGTTGTGCGCTATCTGCCCGGGCATAACCTGCATGACGAATATGTATTCAATGGCGCGGACCTCGACGGGCCGCGCGTGGTATGGGCGCGGTCGCTGGGCCCGGACAAAGATCGTCGGCTCATCGAGTACTACGGAGAGCGTAAGAGTTGGCTCCTCGAAGCGGGCGAGGGTCCGGTTCAGTTATTCCCCTATAAAGTTCCCGTCAAAAACACCGACTGAAAAGGTGGGGCAACTTGTCTCATGACACCCGCTATATCTCCGTCCGTTGACTACACGATTCAGGACCAGGAGCGAATGAGCCGCGCCCGGAAGTATTTCGCGTGGCAGAGCCGGTTAGCGTGCAACGAACTCGGACGCCGCGTCGTCGAGGTCGGGTGCGGGGTCGGAAACTTTACGAGCCAACTCCTCAACCGGGAGCTGGTGATCGGGCTCGACGTCGAGTCACCGTGCGTCGAGCAACTCCTGGTGCGTTATTCGGACCAGAAGAATCTACTGGCGTTCACCATGGATGTCACTGAACCGCGCTTCCGCGACTTAATCGAATTCCGTCCGGATTCCGTCGTCTGTCTCAACGTTCTCGAACACATTGAAGACGACATAGTTGCACTGTTCAACATGGGCGCGGTTCTTCCCGCCGGCGGATGCATCGTTCTGATCGTGCCGGCATTTCAATCTCTCTATGGCCCGATCGATCATAACCTGGGTCACTGGCGCCGATATGAACGGTCCAGCCTGCGCCGCGTCGCCGAAAAAGCCGGCCTTGCCGTACGCACGCTTCATTACATGAACTTCGTGGGGTTCTTCGGCTGGTGGATGAACGCTCGTATCCTCCATAGGACCAAACAGTCGGAGGCGCAGATCGCGCTGTTTGATTCAGTGATCGTACCCGTGATATCGCGGCTGGAGGGTTGGGTCCCTCCTCCGTTCGGCCAGAATTTGTTCGCGATTCTGGAGAAGAGGGCATGAAGATCTCGATCATCATCCCGGTGTACAACGAGTTTAGGACTCTGCCACAAGTGCTCGAACGGGTTAGCAACGCGCCGCTGCCACCGGGGTGCGAAAAGGAGATCATCGTGGTGGACGACGGGTCCACCGACGGCACAACGGGTCTGCTACGGGAAGTTCAGACGCATGGCGCCGTACGCGCGCATCACTCGGTACTGAACTTTGGCAAGGGAACAGCGATTCGCGTCGGCCTGCGCATCGCCACAGGAGACGTTATTCTGATCCAGGACGGGGATCTCGAATACGACCCGAACGACTATGCCGCCGTGCTCAAGCCGATCGTCAATGGACGCGCCGGCGTCGTTTACGGTTCGCGCTTCACGGGCAACATGCAGAACATGGCATGGAAGAACTGGCTCGCCAATCGAATCCTGACCATCACCGCGAACTTCCTGTTCGGAGCCCAGATCACCGACGAGGCTACAGCCTACAAGGCCTTCCGCACGGATATCCTGCGAAACATGAAACTCGCCTGCCGGCGCTTCGAGTTCTGTCCCGAAGTCACCGCCAAGGTCCGGCGAATGGGGTACACGATTCGCGAAGTGCCCATTTCCTACAATGCGCGAGGCATTCTCGATGGCAAAAAGATCCGCGCCCGCGACGGGTTCGAGGCGTTGTGGACGCTGATCAGGTACCGCTTCACTCCGAAGTCGCGCATCGTCGAGCAGCCGGTCGTGATCCCGCAGCCGAGCCAAGCGGCATTGTAGAGAGTTTAGTCTGCGCGTCCTGACTCCTCGGGACAGTCATCCAAACTAGATTCCGGTTTGAGCCTGACTGAGATCGCGATGGCAATGGTATCCCAGGTCCATCAGAACCGAACCTCGCTATATACTCGTTCGGGCGGATTACGACGCTTGCCAACGGCAATCAGGCGCGAATCATCCAGTTCGGGTTGCATTTCAAGTTTCAGGCTCCGTTCGCGGTATAATCGATTTGAAAGGGGGCGAAACGGCTTCGACGGGATTGGATTGACTTGAGAAGGCGTGCCGGGTTCCGAGCTCCCGTTAAACGATCGGAAAACCAAAACTGCCAACACGCAGTTTGCTTACGCTGCCTAATTAGGTAGCCGCTCCGGGTTACAGGTCCGCATGTAGTCTAGGGGCGTCATTTAGCGGGATTGGCCAAAGGCTTCGGTCCGTAGCTGGCGGCTGAAACCCAATCGGACTAGGTCGCCACCTATCTTGCCGGTACTGCGGTGGGGGCCGAAAATCTGGAATCGGCTACGCACGTAGGCTTTTCAGGAAGAACTTTCTCGGACGCGGGTTCAACTCCCGCCGCCTCCACCACCTTTATCATATTTGTAATCAGCAAGTTACCGAGCGCCGTGTGCGCCGCGGAAGCCATCTTGGGGTCCGCGCCCTGGGAGAAAGCGATGCTAGACTATCTGGACAAGCGGAACCGCAAGCCCAAACCATTTGTGTGGACGGCCAACGCCGATCTGATCCTTGGCAAGGTCGAGCGACTTTGTAAACGAATTTCTAACTCAGGACACTAGTGACAAGGGTGTGCGGAACCTAACGATGCATCGACGGGCGTTTTTGAAATCCTTGATACGCATCCGAGTAGGCCAAAGCGACATCTCCTAAGAGTTTCTCCCGACTGGTGTCTTCCGCCGAACCTGGATTGCAAGGCTGCAAAGCGCCAGTCTATGATGGGATTACCAGAATGCATGCCACGTCGACACCGTTGAGGGCTGAAACCACCAGCCCACCTGAACGGAGGTCCATTCCCTGGGAGATCGTCGCATGGTACTTGCTGCTGCTGGTGGCTGTGTTCTTCCCGGTGCTCAAGCCGATGGTGCTGGAATGGTATGACCAG
>Ga0187893_10003820_pt1 | contig 29693 bp, 30 predicted proteins | sample MA1701074metaG_FD_139574 | JGI IMG/M metagenome (GOLD analysis project Ga0187893, IMG submission 139574) | White microbial mat communities from a basaltic lava cave in the Kipuka Kanohina Cave System on the Island of Hawaii, USA - MA170107-4 metaG ...
AAGGCGGTGGTGGCGGGCCGCTCGACGGCAAGGCGCTTCACGCTCGGCCACGTCCAGATCTCCGCCCCGAGCCAGACCGCCGCCGCCAGCATCACGAGCGCGGCCAGCCGGCCCGGCCAGCCGAGTCGGGGGCCGCGTCGGGCGCGGATGGCCCAACCGCGTCGCGTCCGCATAGCCCAACCGCGTCGCGTCGGCATAGCCCAACCGCGTCGCGTCCGCATAGCCCATGGTATCGTGGGGCCCCGATGGATCCCCTCAAGCTGCGGATCGCAGACTCGGTGGAGCGGCTGGGCGACGAGCTGACCGCCCTTTCCCGGCGCATCCACGCGCACCCCGAGCTGGCTTTCGAGGAGACCCGCGCCTGCGGCTGGCTCGCCCAGTTCCTCGATCGGCAAGGATTCCGGGTGGAGACGGGCGTGGGAGGCGTGGCCACCGCGTTCCGCGCGAGCCTCGACACCGGCGCGGGGCCCACGATCGCGATCCTCTGCGAGTACGACGCCCTGCCGGGGGTCGGCCACGCCTGCGGCCACAACGTCATCGCCGCGGCGGGGGCCGGCGCGGGCGCCGCGCTCATCGCCGCGCGCGATGCGCTGCCGCCCGGACGCGTCGTGGTGATCGGCACCCCCGCCGAGGAGAAGGGCGGGGGCAAGGGGCGGCTCGTCGAGGCGGGACTCTTCAAGGATGTGGACGCTGCGATGATGATCCACGGCTTCGATCGCACCTTGCTCCATCAGGAGCTCCTCGGCGTGGTCCGCGTCACCTTCGAATGGGCGGGCCGAGCCGCGCACGCCTCGGTGGACCCGTGGGAGGGCCGGAACGCGCTCGACGCTTGCGTGGCCACCTTCAACGCGGTCTCGATGCTGCGCCAGCAGATGCGGCCGGACTGCCGCATCCACGGCATCGTCGCCGACGGAGGCGCCGCGCCCAACATCATCCCCGAGCGCGCCGTTGCCGATTTCAACGTGCGCGGGCCGAGCCTCGAGGCCATGTGGGCGCTCTACCGCCGCGTGGTGGCGGCGGCCGAGGGCGCGGCCGCCGCGACCTTCACGCGGCTCACCGCCACCCAGCACGAGGACGTCTACGAACCGCTCAAACGCAACCAGGCGCTGCACGATGTCTTCGCGGGCAATCTGGCCGCCGTCGGTCTCGTGGAGGGCCCCGCCGCGCCGGACCGCATCGCCTCCTCGGACATCGGCAACGTGAGCCAGGTGACGCCTACCATCCACGCTTGGGTGGCGATCGCGCCCCTGGGTACCGCCATCCACACGCGCGAGTTCGCGGCGGCGGCGGCGGCGCCGGGGGCCCGCGCGGGCCTGCTGGCCGGGGCCAAGCTCATGGCGATGAGCGCGGCGGACCTGCTCGCCGATCCAGCCCGGGTGGCCCGCATGAAGGAGGAGTTCGCACGCCGGTGAGAGGCCGGCTGGGCGGCGGCGGTCCTGCTCACGATCGCCGTCGTCGGCCTGAGCCTGCTCTACATGGATCCGTTTCCACCCCGTCGCATCTGGCTCGCCACCGGCCAACCCGACGGGATGTACGACGTCTTCGGCCACGAGTACCAGCGCCGCCTCGCCCGGGAAGGCCTTCGCGTCGAGTTCCAGCGGAGCGCCGGCTCCCTCGAGAATCTCGAGCGCCTGCTTCGCGGGCAGGTGGACGTGGCCTTCGTCCAGGGCGGCACCTATCAGCTCGTCCCGGATCCGAAGGGCCGGCTGCGCGGCATGGCGGCCGTGTACCGCGAGCCCCTCTGGATCTTCTATCGCGGCAAGCCGGTGACGGACGGCCTCGCCTCGCTGGCGGGCCGCCGTCTCGCTCTCGGTGCGCCGGGCAGCGGCACCGAAGCGATCTCCCAGGCCCTGCTCGGCGCGCTCGGGCTCCCCACGACCGGGCCCAATCTTCTGAGCCTTCCGGCGGCGGAGGCGCGGCAGCGGCTCGAGGAGGGGCGGATCGACGCCGCTTTCTTCGTGTCGTCGTACCGCGATCGCAACGTCACCGCGCTGCTCCGCCGGCCGGACGTGCGGCTGCTCGGGTTCACGCGCGAGGTGGCGTTCGCCCGCAACTGCCGCTACCTCTCCCCGGTCCGCATCGCGGAGGGGCTGCTCGACCTCAAGGCGGATCTCCCGCGTGAGGAGATCACGCTGATGGCGCCCGCCGCGCTCCTGGTCTGCCGCGAGACGCTGCATCCCCGGGTGGTGGAGCAATTGCTCACCTTCGGCCGGGACGTACACGGGGCGGGAAGCCTCCTTGATCCGCCGCGCACCTTCCCCTCGCGCGAGGGGGTGGACGTGCCGCTGCACGAGCACCCTGGACGTTTTCCAGTGTCCGCGCTGCGGCGTCCGGCGGCGGCTCGGCACAAGGGGGGCCAGAGCCTGCGTGTCTTCCGGGCGGGTCGAGGCGGGCGGACGTCGCGCTCGTCCATCGAGGGGCTCGTAACGTTTTCCGCCCGACGCATGAAGGAGGTTGGTCATGAAACAGATCGTCCTCACGGGTCACGGCGGACCCGAAAAGCTGGCAATCCAAGAGTCGCCCGATCCGACACCGGGCGACGGCGCCCTGCGCATCCGCGTGAAGGCCAGCGGCATTAACTTCGCCGACATCCTGGCGCGCCATGGGCTTTATCCCGATTCTCCGAAGATTCCCTGCGTCGTGGGGTACGAAGTCTCCGGTACGGTGGATGGGCTCGGTCAGAGCGTCAGCCAGTCCTGGCTCGGCAAGGACGTGTTTGCGCTGACGCGCTTTGGCGGCTATTCCGATGTCGTGGTTGTTCCGGTCGCGCGGGTATTCGAGCGCCCGGCTTCGCTCAGTCATGAGCAATGCGCCGCGATCCCGGTGAACTATCTCACCGCCTGGCAGCTCTTGGTCGTGATGGGCTCGCTCAGCAAGGACGAAACTGTGCTTGTCCACAACGTCGGTGGCGGCGTAGGACTCGCGGCGATTGACATCGCCCGCCACATCGGCGCCCGCATCATCGGAACGGCCAGCCGCAGCAAACACGCCTTCCTCAAGGAACGAGGGCTTCACGAGGCCATTGACTACCGCACACAGGACTGGTCGGTGGAACTCGATAGGCTGACCGACGGGCGCGGCGTAGAGCTCATCACCGATCCGCTCGGCGGCAAGCACTGGAAGAAGAGCTGGAAGGCGCTGCGCAGCACCGGACGGCTGGGCATGTTCGGCATCTCCGTCGCGACCGAGTCCGGCCTGACCGGGCCCCTGCGGCTGCTGCCGGTAGCGTTCGGCATGCCGTTTTTCCATCCGATCTCGCTCATGAACAACAACAAGTCGGCCTTCGGCGTGAACATGGGCCACCTGTGGCACGAGACTGCAAAAATTCGCGGGTGGATGGATGCGCTGCTACAGGGAGTCAGGGACGGTTGGGTCCGCCCCTGCGTGGACAAGGTCTTTTCCTTCGCGCAGGCCGGCGAGGCGCAGGCCTACATCGAGGCGAGGAAGAACGTGGGGAAGGTGGTGCTGAAACCGTAGTGCCCTTTCCCCTCTGGAGTCAGAACGTGCCGATGACGAGGACGTCTTCGAGGAACGCGCGCACCAGCGCCTTGTTCGCCTGGGTCTTCTCCGAAGCCGATCTTCGGGCCGAAGAAATTGTAGTCGGTGTGCGCGAAGACCAAGTCAGCGTCCTGGAACACGCGAACCGGGTTCGCGTGCCCCGAGCCCGTCGGAAGGTGCGACATCACCTCCCCGAAGCCGGCAAGTCCGTCGGCCACGGCGAGGTTGACCGATCGTTAAAGACCCTCGTCGCCTCGTTCACTGACAAATTCACCGTTGGGGCGGATTCCCGCGGGCTCGTCGCCGCGAGCGACGGGCGTGATGCGATATCTCGATCTGAGGAAAGCGAGTTGGCCTACGAGCCAATCCGACCGGCGCATTGGCTTGGGGGAAGCTACGTCTCGTAGCGGACGAGGATGACCGCCTCGCGCAGTCCTTGCGCTACGGCGCGCTCGGCGCCGCGCTCCCGCAGTGGCCTTTGGGGCGGCCTGCCTAGCGGTGGCGCCCTCGCGCAGAGAGGACGCCGGCCCGCGACGAGCGGGAGCGCCGGAACCCGCTCTGCCTCACGATGCGCCGGCGCGCCCGGTCGCCGACCACGACCAGCACCAGGCCGATACAGAAGCCGCCGAGACCGATCCAGACCGTGGACAGGCCTCCGGCCATCCGCAGGCCCAGAAACTCCACGGTGCGCTCGCCGCCCGTGCCCGCCGAGCCGGCGAGCCGCGTGCCCGCCACGACGAAGGCGACGAGCGTGGCCAGCGGCAGCAGGACGCCCTGCACGCCGACGGCCAGACAGGTGCGCGTCACGACGCGGCGGATCAGGGGCGCCCGCCCGATGAACAGCATCGCCACGACCGAAAAGACGATCCACGCCGCCAGCGTGGCGGTCGGGCTCATCGTCCCGGGCTTGCCCGCGTTCACGATGGTCACGATCACGAGCAGTGACGCGGCACCGGAGGCGGCGCCGCCCGCCAGCGTGGCCAGGGCCTTTGCGAGGCGAATCGGCCAGCGGCGGGCTCGTCGGCGGGGGGGAGCCATCGGCGGCCGCTCCTTGAGCAGGAAATGCCAGAGCAGGAAGCTGGCGCCCAGATAAAAGAGGAGACCGAGCAGCACCAGCAGGTTGGTGCCGGGCATGCGTTTCTAGGGAGCCTTCCAGATCACCCGCTCGGCGCCGTCTCCCAGCGCCAGGGTGGGGACGCCACCCTGCCGGAGCAGTACCGCCACGCGCTGCTTGCCGTCGCGGTCATGGAGGCTCAGGAACGGAAGCTGGAAGTCGGAGCTCACTCGCGCCCAGAGCCGGCCCTTGCCGCCCACATCGGAGAGGCTCAAGGTAGGCTGGCCGTCGCCGGTGACCCCGAGCATCGCGCGGCCGTTGCCCTCGACGTCGTAGAGCCAGACCGCGGGAGCTCCCGCCGGCTCGAGGCCGACCGCGCTTCGCCGGCGTCCGTTGCGATCGTAGAGCGTCAGCCCGGTCGCGCCTTCGGGGGTGAGCGCCAGCAAGGAGCGGGGCCGGCCGGCCTGGTCGAGCAGCGTGACGCTCGGGCGACCGTCGCCATGCGCGCGCAGGTCGACGCGGGGCCGGTCGGCCTGGTCGAGGAGCGAGAGCGCGGCCGCGCCGTCGGCGCGCACTCCGAGACTGACCCGGGAGTGGCCGCTTCGCTCGGACAGCTCGACAGCGGCCAGGCCCTGCGCGCTGACGCTCACGAGCGCCCGCTCCTGCTGGGTGTCGTCGGCGAGGGCCAGGGCCGCGGTGCCGTCGGGGCGAAGCCCGAGGGTGGCCCGCACGTTGCCGGAGGCGTCACGCAGCACGAAGCGCTCCGCTTCCACCGCGTTCGCCACCGGGGCGGGAGCGGTCTGGCCCATCACGGTCAGGGCGGCGAGGCCGACAAGGGCCAGCCCTCCCAGAAGCTTCAGGCGCCGGTTCTCGCGCTCGAGACGATCGAGCCGCCGGCTCAGGCGATCTTCGCGGTTGTCGCTCACGATCTCCTCCTACTTCTTGTCTTTCTTGTCGGGCGACGGGCTCCCGGCGGCCTGCAGGGTGACCTTGTCGGCCACGATGAGAAAGACCACGGTGCCGTTCGAGGCCTTGTAGGTCCACTGCTCCACCGGGCCGATTTTGCTGATGTCGCTAGGCTTGCCCAGTGCCTGCTCGAGCTCCGCCCGGGTGGATATGTTGCGCGACTTCTCGACGAGGTCTTCCTTGCTGCGGCTGCAGCCGATCGCGAGGCCGGCCGCGAGCACCCACACCACTATCGCCGCCACGACCTTGGGCATCGCGCGCTCCTCCTCAAGATGGGGTCGGTCCGGATTGGCGGGCCGAGTCTACCAGAGTGCCTACCTTCCCCGCATCGGCCAGAAGCCGGCCGGCCCCCGCTCGCCCGGCGGGCCGCGTGCTCAGAGGACTAGGCGCACGGGAAGAATCGTGACATGCTCTACGCCATTATGCTCGTTCGGCTCACCACGAAGATCCTGGTGCTCGCTCTCGTGCTGAGCCTGCCCGCCGTCTCGCACTCGCAGGACACGGGCTCGACCTCCGCGCCGTACATCCGCGTAGAGTGGGAGCTGCAGTCTCCCCGCGGGAGCTACCGGAACATGTGCGGCCGGGTCTACAACACCCGGCACGTGACCGCTCGGCGCGTCGGGCTCCTGGCCGAAGGGCTCGATACTTCGGGCCAGGTGGTCAGCAGCCGGTTCAAGGAGGTCCTGGGCGACGTGCCGGTGGCGGGTTACTCCTACTTCTGTGTCCCGCTGCAGACCGGCGCCGCGACGTATCGCGTGAACGTCCGCAGCGTCGACTGGGGGTTCGAGGGGCAGTAGGGTGCTGGGCTGGCTTGGCCCCCCGGCCGAGTGCGGAGGGCCGTGGCGCGCTACGGAGTCTTGCCGGCGGGCGTGGCCGCCGGGATGGCGGCCGGGACCGTGACGGCTGGGACGGTGACGGCTGGAACCGTGGCGGGACGGGCCGTCCGTCCCGTGACCTCCGCGTACTTGGTTCTCAGATCGCGCATGAGGGTCTGATACGACGAGGTCCGGATGACCTTGTCGAACTGCCCGCGGTAGTTCGCGACGAAGCTCACGCCCGATACCGCCACGTCGTAGACCGCCCACCGCGACCCCACCAGATGGAGCCGGTAGTCCACCGGGATCTCCGCGCCCCGGCCGGTGATGATCTTGGAGCGGACGGTGGCGAAGTCGCCGTCCACGGTCTCGCCCAGGTACACGATCTGCTCTCCCCCGTAGCTCTCGAGCTTGCCCAGGTACGCCCGACCGAGCAGCTGCTTGAACACCACCACGAATTCGGTCTGCTCCTGCGGCGTGCGCTCGCGCCAGTGCAGCGCCAGCGCCCGGCGCGACATCTCCTGGAAATCGAAGAGGCGATCGGCGATCCTCTGCACCTCCAGACGCCGGCGCTCGGGGCTGACCGGAGCCGCCAGCTGGGAGTCCTGAACCATCTGCAAGACCTGGTCGGTGGCCGTCTGCACAACCTGGGTCGGGCTGACTTCGGGCTGCGGGCCGCCGCCGGCGGCGAGCAGGAGCCACACCGCGAGTGCTTTCTGCATGATTTCCCCCGGGGAACCGCGCCGATCTACCGGTTGCGCGGCCACTACTGCCCCCCAGGCTGCGGGTAGAGCATGGCCCATGCCACCGCGGCGGCGAGCTAACTACCCGGATTAATGAGGCCTGGGAGCCGCTCCCGACTTGCCCGGCTGCCGAGAATCGTCAGCCGTGGGACAACGTCAGGAGTCCGACGGGCTCAGCGCACTGCGGCGAGGATGTCCCGGGCGACCCGCTGCAGCTCGGTCATGTCGAACGGCTTGGTCAGGATGGGGACCTTCACGTCGTCGATGAAGCCCTGGTAGTCGGCGTGTTCGGAGGTGCCAGTGATGAAGACGAAGCGCCGGAGGAGATCGGGACGGCGCTGCTCGATCTCCCGATAGAGGCCGAGCCCGTCAAGCTCGGGCATCCGCAGATCGCTCAGGATCAGATCGTACGTTCGCTTCGCGAGACTCTCGAGCGCGGCGAGACCGTGCGGGGCGGTGTCGACATCGTAGCCTTCGGCGCCGAGCACGTCCGCGATGAGCTGCGCGATGATCTCCTCGTCGTCGACGACGAGAATCTGGGGACGCTCCGTGGAAGGAGGCATGGCGTCGAACGGAGCAAGAGGCGCGCCAGCCAGAAGCGGCTGGGAAATCAGGTGGTTCGCCGACCGCACGGCGATCCGGCCGCAGAAATCGTCAGTGGGTCTAGCCGGAAATGAGCACCGGTTCAGCGCCTAGGCGGGTTGCAGCCGCCGGCCCGCGATGCTCCGGATGTGAAGCCACAGCCTGCCCAGGTAGACCAGAGCGACCATGAGGGCCGCGTTGGCGACGGCGTACCACCACCAATCGTTCAGCTTGATGCCGAGCCACTCCTTCGCGAGGGTCAGCACGAGCAGGTGATGGAGGAAGTAGAGCATGAGCGCGGTGCGCCCGAGGACGACGAGCCATCCCACGGGCAGCCGCTTGAGCTCGACCAGGTAGTAGGCGAGGCCGAGCAGCGAGAACACCGCGCCCAGGCCCAGCAGATTCGTGACCCCGCGCGCGGTCCAGTGGTTGTTCAGGATGAAGTCGCGCTTGAAGGCCAGCGACAGGTGCACCGGCGTGCCATGGCTCCAGTCCCACGCCGCGAAGGCGGCGAGGCAGACCAGGCCCGCCGCGGTCATGATCTTGAGATAGCGGGCGCGCCGCTCGGGGGTGTCCTGGAGCGCCCACACCCAGCCGAGGGCGAGCCCGATCCACACCAGCGAGATCCAGGGCCACGGAGGGAACTCGAAGAAGAAGATCCGCGCGAGCACCGGGTGGTCGGGCAGCCAGGCCGCGATCCGAGCATTGAAGATCGAGAACAGGGCGTAGAGTGCCACGGCCACCGTAATGAGCAGGTAGCGGGCGCCCCGATGGTGCAGGAGCAGCATCGGGGGCAGGGCCAGGATGATGCCGAGCCCGATCGTCTGCAGCACGCCGCCCTCCCAGAACGGCTCGTCCCGGAACACCACGAAGTTGAGGAGCCACGAGGCCAGGATGAGCCGGGCCCCGCGCTGGAGGAACTTCGCGGCCACGCTCGGCAGGCTGCCGGTCGGACGGCGTCGCGCGAAGGAGAGCGGCAGGCAGAAGCCGACCAGGAAGAGGAAGAGCGGGGCCCCTACCGCCATGCTCGCGTAGATCAAGTTGTAGCGGGGCCAGCCCATGGCGCCGTCCTGCCACCAGCGGCCGGTGTGGTTGACGATCATCAGGAGCAGCGCGAAGCCGCGCACCGCGTCCAGGAACTGCAGCCTCTCGGTCGGGCCGCGCTCGCCCGGGGCTGGCGCCGCCATCTGCCGCTCCTCCGCCCCTAGCGCTGGTACTTGGTCGGGGTCCGCCGGGGCGCGAAGAACATCGGCCGCGACATCCGGCCCACCGGCACCTCGACGAGCGCCGGGCGATCTCGGTCGATGGCTTCGCGCACGAGCTCGCCGACCTCGGCCGGCTCCTTCGCCCGCAAGCCGAGCACGCCGAAGGCGTCGGCCAGCTTCATGAAGTCCGGATTCTGCAGCTCGGCTCCGTACTGGCCGCCCCAGGCCTCGTCCAGATCACGCGCCACGTTGCCGTACGAGCTGTCGTTGAAGACCACGGCGACCACGTTGATGCCGTGGCGGGCCGCGGTCGACAGCTCCTGCGCGTTGTACAGGAAGCCGCCGTCGCCAGAGACCGAGACCACCGGCCGGTCGGGCCGGGCCACCTTGGCGCCGAGTGCGACCGGATAGGCGTAACCGAGGTTGCCGGAGTACGACGAGGTGAGGTAGGTGCGTGGCTCGTAGACGGGCCAGAAGGGCCGTGAGTAGTAGCCGATCTGGGTCATGCCGGCCACCAGGATGGTGTTCTCGGGCACGCCCGCGCGGAGCGATCTCAGGATCGCGGCGTTGGGCTCCATCGTGTTCTCGGCGGCGATCTTCGCGCGCAGGGCCTCGTGCTCGGCCTTGCGCGAGGGCCGGGGCGGGGCGGCGGCGCGCAGGCGCTCGAGCAACGTCTCGAGAGTGGCGCGCGCGTCGCCGACCAGGCCGAGGGTGTCCTTGTGGTTGCGGCCGATCTCTCTCTCGTCCGCATCGATCTGGACGATGCGGGTGCCAGGCTTGAACGTCACCAGCGCCAGGCGGGTGCCCACCGCGAGCACGACGTCGGCTTCGTGGATGTGGGCGCGCAGCGGCGACTCGCGCCACAAGGCGGCGCCGAGTGACAGCGTGTTGTGATCGCTCACCGCGCCCTTGCCCTCGGCGGACTGCGCCACCCCCGCCTGCAGATGCTCGGCCACCGCGGCGAGCGCGTCGTGGGCCCCGGAGAGGTGGACGCCGCCCCCCGCGTAGATCACGGGCGCGCGGGATGCCTGCAGGAGTTCGGCGGCGCGGTCGACGTCGCGCGCGGAGGCGGCGGTCCGGGCGACCGACGCGGGCGCGAGAAGCTCCGCCAGGCCCTCGTCCTCCATGGTCTCGGGCGGCATCTCGATCTCGACCGGGCGCGGCCGGCCGGACTTGAGCTGCGTCACCGCCTCGCGGACCGCGGCCGGCACCTCGGCCACCTGCAGCACGCGCTTCCGCCACTTGGTGACGGGCGCGATGCAGTCGAGCTGGTCGTTGACCTCGTGCAGGAGGCCGATGTCCTTGCCGATGCTGTCGCGCGGGACCTGGCCCGAGATCACCAGCACCGGTGACGAAGCCGAGTAGGCGGTGGAGAGCCCGGACATGGCGTTGAGCAGGCCGGGGCCGGGCACCACCAGGGCGACGCCGAAGTGTCCGCCCGCGCGCGCATAGCCGTCGGCCATGAAGCTCGTGGCCTGCTCGTGGCGCGTGGTGATGAAGCGGATCCGCGGCTCGTCGCGCAGCGCGGCCATCACGCCGTAGAGCTGCACGCCGGGCAGTCCGAAGACCACCCGCACGCCTTCGCGGTACAGGGACCGTACCAGTGCCTCGCCGCCCGTCATGCGCTCCGCCTGTCCCACCATGTCGTCTCTCTCCTGGAAGCCCACTCTCAGGGCGCTTCGATGGCGCCGGCCTGTGCGAGGTCGTCGATGTCCCGGTCCTTGTACCCGAGCAGTTCCGTCAGCACCGCGCGGGTGTGCTCGCCCACGCGGTACGGCGCCGGGCCCGACGGGGTCACGGGCTGCCCGTCGAGGTGAAAGGGGGTGGCGGTCACCCGGACCGCCCCGCGGCCCGGGTGGGGGACGCTCGGGAAGGCGCCGCGCGCGGCCAGATGCGGGTGCGCCACGACCTCCTCCGGCGTGAGCACGGCGGCCGCCGGGATGCGCGCGCCCCGCAGCGCCTCGAGCGCCCGGTCCACGGTGGCGAAGCCGGCGATCCACTCCCCGATGATGTCGCGCAGGGCGGCCCAGTTGCGGCGGCGCAGGTCCGGCGTCTCGAACCGCGGATCGGTCGTCAGATCGGGCCGGCCGAGCAGAGCCACGAGCCGCGGCCACAGGGCGGCCGCGCCGCCGGTCTGGAGCGCGAGATGTCGGCTGCCCACCGCGAACACGCCCATCGCCGGGCGGGGGGAGCCCTGCGACTGGCCGCCGTTCAGCACCGCGGCGTAGGAGACGTCGTCGGCCGCGATCAGCGCCTCCAGCATCGAGACGTCGAGGTAGGCGCCGCGGCCTTCGCGGTCGCGCCGCCGCAGGGCGGCCAGGATGGCCCCGAAGGCGTGAGTGCCCGCGAGCACGTCGGCGGCCTGGAGATTCGACGACTGCGGCGCGGGCAGATCGCCCTGGTCGAGATGCATCATCCCGGAGGCCGCGTTGATGATGTGCGCGAAGGCCTGCCGCTCCCGCCACGGCCCGGTCTGGCCGAAGCCGGAGATCGAGCAGTACACCAGATCCGGCTTGATCGCGGCCAGCGCGGGGTAGCCCAGACCGAGCTTCTCCACGACGCCGGGGGCGAAGTTCTCGACGAGCACGTCGGCGGCGCGACAGAGGTCCTCCACCACCCCGCGTCCCTGCGGGTGGGCGAGATCCACCGCCACGCTCTCCTTGCCCACGTTGATGCGGATGAAGTAGGTGGACTGGTCGGCCCGGCCCGCTTCGAGCTGCAGGTGGTTCTTCCGCATGTCGTCGCCATCCCGGGGTCGCTCGATCTTGATGACCCGCGCGCCGAGGTCGGCGAGGAGCCGTGTGCAGTAGGGGCCGGCGAGGACACGAGTGAGATCGAGGACTATTAGATCGGACAGCGGGAGGTCGGACCGGGGGCCGGAGACGTCGCGCACCGGCAGAGTATAGCGCGGTGATTGACGGGGCGCACCTGCCCCCCTAGACTCGGCGCATGCGACGCAATCGACTCCGAGAATTGCTGCGGGCGGGACAGCCGTCGGTGGGCACCCACATCCACTCCGCGTGGCCGGCGGTGGTGGAGCTGGCCGGGCACTCCGGCCTCTTCGACTACGTGGAGTTCGTGGGCGAGTACGCGCCCTACGATCTCTTCGCGCTCGAGAACCTCGCGCGGGCCGTGAACACCTTCGACCAGATGACGGCCATGTTCAAGGTCGAGCAGCAGCCCCGCACCTACCTGGCGGTGCGCGCGATCGGCGCGGGGATCCAGAACCTGCTCTTCGCCGACCCGCGCACTCCCGAGGATGTGCGCGAGTGCGTGCGCTCCGTGCGCGCGGAGACGCCCGAGGCGGGCGGTCTCCACGGGGTGGGGATGCGCCGCGACGTCGGGTACGTGGTGGACGTGGGCTCGCCCGCGTTCGTGCGGGCGCTGGACGACGCGGTGGTGGCGGTGATGATCGAGAAGGCCTCCGCGGTGGAGAACCTGGAGGCGCTGCTCTCGGTGAAGGGCGTCGACATGGTCCAATTCGGCCCCGCCGACTACTCGATGAGTATCGGCCTCGCCGGCCAGTGGAGCCATCCCAGAGTCGTCGAGGCCGAGCGCCACGTGATCAAGACCGCGCTGGGCATGGGGATCGCCCCCCGGGCCGAGATCTCGCACCCGAGCGAGGCCAAGGCCTATCTCGACCTGGGCGTGCGCCACTTCTGCATGGGCTGGGACGTGAGCATCCTCTTCGACTGGTTCAAGAGCGAGGGCCGGGCCCTGCGCGACGCGCTCGGCGGGGGATAGCGCGGCGGAACGCCGCCTCCATGACTCGCCGCCCGGCGCGCGCCGTCCTGCTCGGCCTGCCGGTGCTTCTGCTGACGCTGATCGTGGGGGGCTGCGGCGAGCGCGCGACGAGCGGCGCGCCGGTCACGCTCGTCTTCAAGCACGCCAAGATCCTGGGGCCGGCCGATCCGGTGCCCGGCCTCCTCCGTCGCTTCGAGGCTCTCCATCCGGGCGTGCGCGTGCAGAGCGAGGCGCTCACCTGGAGCTCCGACGAGCAGCACCAGTTCTACGTCATCAACCTGGAGGGCGGCAGTCCGCCCTTCGACGTGATGATGCTCGACGTGATCTGGGTGCCCGAGTTCGCGCGCGCGGGCTGGATCCTCGACCTCACGAACTTCGTCCCGCCCGCCGAGCGTGACGCCCACTTCCCGACCGCGATCGAGCCCGCGCTGCGGGAGGGACGGCTCTGGGCGCTGCCGTGGTTCATGAACGTGGGGCTCCTCTACTACCGGACCGATCTGCTGGCCAAGTACGGCTTCCGGCCGCCCGAGACCCACGACGAGCTGATCCGACAGGTGCGGCGGATCCGCGAAGGCGAGCGCGATCCGCGCCTCGACGGCTTCCTCTGGCAGGGCAAGCAATACGAAGGCGGCATGGTCAACGTGCTGGAGGCCCTGTGGGCCAACGGGGCGCGGCTGCTCGACGACGCAGGCCGGCCCTTCCCGGAGCCGGATCGCGCGCGGGAATCGCTCGCGTTCCTGCGCGGGCTGATCGAGAGCGGGGTGAGCCCAGGCTGGGTCACCGCCGGCGACGAGGAGCTGACCCGGCGGCCCTTCGGCGACGGGCGGGCGATCTTCCTGCGGAGCTGGCCCTACGCGCTCGATCTCTTCGAGCTGCCGGCCTCGCCCGTACGCGGAAAGGTGGGGGTCGCGCCGCTGCCCCGGCTGCCTCATGGCGAGGCGGGCGCCGGCTCCACCGGTGGCGCGCATCTGGCGGTGAGCGCGCGGACCCGGCATCGGGCCCTCGCGGTGGAGCTGGTGCGCTTCCTGACGAGCGATGCCGCGCAGCGGGCCATGACCGAGAGCGCCGCGCTCCGGCCCTCGCGCCCGAGCCTCTATCGCGACGCGACCCTCGTCGCTCGGGACCCGAGCCTGCCCGCCCTGCTCGAGCTGATGCGGAGAGGGCGCCCGCGCCCGATCACGCCCTACTACCTGATGCTCTCCACCACGCTCCAGCCTGAGTTCTCCGCGGTGCTGGTCGGCCGCAAGTCGCCGGAGCGGGCGATGCGTGATGCCTCCGCCCAGGTGGAGCACATGCGGCGGGCCATCGCCCCATGAGCGACCGCCGCCTCAGCTGGCTGTTCTTGGCGCCGGCCCTGCTCGTGCTGGGCGGGCTCACCGTGTATCCCGCGGTCTGGGTGCTCTGGCTCTCGCTGCAGTACCGGATACCGGTGTTCTCGATCTCGCGCTGGGCCGGGCTGGAGCACTACGCCTTCCTCGCGGTGGACACCCGTTTCTGGAACGCGGCGTGGGTCACCGCCGCGTTCACGCTGGTCTCGGTGGCGCTCGAGTGCATCCTGGGGCTGGCGATCGCGCTGGCCCTCCGCGGCCAGCGGCGGTGGCGCCAGGCCGCGGTGGCCCTCCTGCTGCTGGCGTGGGCGCTGCCGTCGGTGGTGACCGCCAAGATGTTCGAGTGGCTCTACCATCCCTCGGGGGGCCTCGTGAACTTCCTGCTGGGCGGCCGCACCATCAACTGGCTCGGCGATCCGGCCCTGGCGCTGCCGGCGCTGATCGCGGCCGACGTGTGGCGCACGACCCCGTTCGTCGCGCTCCTGTGCTACGCGCGCCTCCTCACGATTCCGCCCGATCTCTACGAGGCCGGCCAGGTCGACGGGGCCGCGGGCTGGCAGGCCTTCGCGCGCATCACCTGGCCGCTCGTGCGGCCGATTCTCTTCGTGGCCCTCCTCTTCCGCACCCTCGACGCCCTGCGCGCCTTCGACCTCATGTTCGTGCTGACCGGGGGCGGGCCGGCGGGCAGCACCGAGACGCTCACGGTGTACGCCTACCGGGCGCTGTTTCAGACCTTGCAGGTGGGATTCGGCTCGGCCATCGGCGTGGTGGTGTTCGCCCTCGTCATGCTCGTGGCCGTCGCCTACCTGCGATTGATGAACCAGCAGGAGCGGGCGGGGTGAGGGCGGGCGCCCGCCGCGACGCTCTGGTGCTGCTCGGGCTCGCCCTCTACGCCGCGCCCTTCTTCTGGCAGGCCTTGACCTCGCTGCGCCCCGACGCGGAGCTCCTGCCGCTCGCGCGTCTCTGGCCGAGCGGCCTCACCCTCGCCCACTATGACGTGGTCTTCCGCCAGAGCCTGATGCCGCGCGCCCTCGTCAACAGCCTCGGCATCGCGCTCCTGAGCACGCTGCTCGCGGTAGTGCTCGGCGCGCTCGCCGCCTACGCGCTGGCGCGCCTGCCGGTGCGCGGTCGCGGCCTCATCCTCCTCGGCATGATCGCGGCCACCGCGTTTCCCCAGATCGCCACCGTGAGCCCCCTCTATCTCATGATGCGGGCCTTCGGCCTGCGCGACACCTGGCTCGCCCTGATCCTGGCCGACGCGTCGTTCACGCTGCCGCTGGTGATCTGGCTGCTGGCCGGCTTCATCCGCGAGATCCCGCCCGCGCTCGAGGAGGCGGCGGGGGTGGACGGCGCGGGCCGGCTGGCCACGCTGCGCTGGGTGGTGCTGCCCCTGGTGGCCCCCGGCATGGCCTCGGCCGGGCTCCTGGCCTTCCTCTTCTCCTGGAACGAGTTCCTCTTCGCTTACAGCTTCACCGCGACCGAGGCGAGCCGCACGGTGCCGGTGGCGCTCGCGCTCTTCCCGGGCGTCTTCGAGGTGCCCTGGGGCGACATTGCGGCCGCCTCGCTGCTGGCCAGCCTGCCCCCCATCCTCATCGTGGTCGCCTTTCAGCGTTTCCTGGTGCGCGGGCTCCTCGCCGGCGCCCTCCGCGAGTAGCTCTCCCTCTCCCCTCACGATTCGGAGACCAGCCGCGGGATCACCGCCGCGTTGGGCAGGACGCGGAAAACGTCGGGCGAGATCTTCACCTTGAGCGACCGGCTGCCCCCACCCAGGATGATCCAGGGCAGGCCCATCAGCCCCTCGTCCACGTAGACCGGCAGATCCGCGGGCAGCGCGAAGACGGTCACGCCGCCGAGCATCATCCCGGTGAGCGCGCGCGTCTCCTCGGGATCGGCGAAGGAGAGGCGCGGGACGCCCAGCAGCTTCCGCACCGTGTGGTTGACGTCCACCCGCTTCGTGGCCCGGACCACGCAGGCGCAGTAGCGCTTGGGCTCCTTCTTCGAGCCGACGATGATCGTATTGGCCGATTGCTCCATCGGGTAGCCGTACTGGGCGCAGAAGGCGGCGGTGTCGGCGTACTGCGGGTCGATCTCGACCATCTCGTGCGGGAGGCCGAGCTCGTCGAGAACCCGGTGCACCCGCTGCTCGATCTCGTCGGTGGGGATGGTGCCGACCTCCTGGTGGCCACTCGTATTGGTTCGGCCAGCAGAGCATACTAGAATCGAGGGGATTGGAGGGCGCCCATGAGCACAGCCGATGCCCGGATGCCGACCGAAGAAGAATCCCGGCGGGTGGCCGAGCAGGCCCGCCAGGAGATCTGGGAAGGCCGCGGGTTCCTGCGCGATCTCTTCCTCGGCCATCTGGCCCTCGACCTGATCCACCCGTTTCCGCACGCCGGGAAGGAGCGGCCGGAGTTCGCAAGGTTCCTCGACGACCTCCGCAAGTTCCTTCGTGAGGACGTGGACCCGGTCGCCATCGACCAGAGCGGGGAGTATCCCGCCCCGGTCCTGGCCGGCCTGCGGCGCCTGGGCGCCTTCGGCATGAAGATCCCGAAGGAGTACGGCGGCCTCGGCTTCACCGTCTCCGAGTACTGCCGGGCGATGGAGTTGGTGGGCAGCTACGACGGCAACATCGCGGCGGTGCTCTCCGCGCACCAGTCCATCGGCGTGCCGCAGCCGCTCAAGCTCTTCGGGACCACCGAGCAGAAAGCCAAGTATCTGCCCCGCTGCGCGGCCGGGGCCATCTCCGCCTTCGCCCTCACCGAGCCGGGTGTGGGCTCGGATCCCGCGAGCCTCTCCACGGTGGCCGAGCGCCGGGACGACCACTACGTGCTCAACGGCGAGAAGCTCTGGTGCACCAACGGCACGCTCGCGGAGCTGCTGGTGGTGATGGCGCGGGATCCGCAGAGCCATCGCATCAGTGCGTTCATCGTGGAAACCGGGTGGGAGGGCGTCACGGTTGAGTACCGCTGCCGGTTCATGGGGCTCAAGGCGCTCGCCAACGGCATCATCACCTTCCGCAACGTGCGGGTCCCGCGCGAGAACCTGATCGGCCGTGAGGGGCAGGGGCTCAAGATCGCGCTGGTCACGCTCAACACCGGACGGCTCACCCTACCCGCGGTGTGCGCCGGCGCGGCCAAGCGCTGCCTCGAGATCTGCCGTGGCTGGGCCAACGCGCGCGTGCAGTGGGGCGCGCCGATCTGGAAGCACGAGGTGATCGGCCACCGCATCGCGGACATGGCGGCGACCGGCTTCGCCATGGACTCGGTGGCCAAGCTCGCTGCCGAGATGGCCGACCGCGGGGGCTACGACATCCGGCTCGAGGCGGCCGCGGCCAAGGAGTGGAACACGGTGCGAGCCTGGGAGCTGGCCGACCAGACGCTCCAGATCCGCGGCGGGCGCGGCTACGAGACCGAGTCCTCGCTGGCCGGGCGCGGCGAGGCGCCGATCGGCGTCGAGCGGATGATGCGTGACCTGCGCATCAACCTCATCTTCGAGGGCTCGAGCGAGATCATGCACCTCTTCATGGCGCGCGAGGCGGTGGACAAGCATCTGGAGGTGGCGGGTGCGCTCATCGACCCGCGCCGGGGCGCCGCCGAGAAGCGCGCGGCCCTGCCCGGGGTGGCCGCGTTCTACGGCAAGTGGTACCCGCTGCTCTGGCTGAAGGGTCTCGCCACCCCCGGGCGCTTCGCCGAGTTCGGGCCCCTGGCCCCGCACCTGCGCTTCGTGGAGCGGAGCGCCCGCCGCCTGGCCCGCGCCAGCTTCCACGGCATGCTGGTCTACCGCGCGCGGATGGAGCGGAAGCAGGCCTTTCTGTTCCGCAGCGTGGACATCGTCATGGAGCTGTTCGCGATGGCGGCCGCGGTCAGCCACGCTGCTCGGCTCGCCGACGGCCGCTACCCCGAGGCCGGCCGCGCCCGCGAACTTGCCGATCTCTTCTGCCGGAGCGCCAGGCGGAAGGTCCGCCGGCTGTTCGCCGATCTATGGCGCAACGAGGACGCGCTCAAGAACCGCGTGGCCGCCGCGGTGATGACGGACCAGCACGTCTGGCTCGAGCGGGGGATCCTCGAGCTGGGCCTGTCGCCCGCCGCGTTCCGGCCGCGCGCCTTCCTGGCCGCCGAGGGCGTGAACACCCGCGAGGCCGAGCGCGCGCCGGCGGCGCGAGCCTAGTCCCCGCTCCGCTTGGGGTGGCCCTTGACGCCGGCCACCGCGATGCTCCGGGACACGGTGGGCCGCTCCGCGGCCCAGGCGGCGGATGCCGCGAGGAGACTGGCGAGCGCCAGGGCGAGCACGCGCCCCCGCATCGCCAATCGGCAGCCTATCGGGGCCGGCCCCGCGGTACAATCGCCGCTGCTCCGGAAGGAGGGGCTCCGATGACCACCGACCTGATCGAGAACGTGAAGGATGGAGTCGCCGTGCTCACCCTCAACCGGCCCGACCGGCTCAACGCCATGTCGCGCCCGATGCTCGACGCGCTCCTGGAGGCTCTGCCGCGTCTGGCAGAAGATCCGGCGGTGGGGGTGATCGTCCTCACCGGCGCCGGGCGCGGGTTCTGCGCGGGCGGCGACGTCAAGGCGATGGCCGAGGGCGACGAGCTGGGCGGCCAGACCATGGAGGAGAAGGCCCAGGCGCTGCGCGCCCGCATGGAGACGTCGCGGTGGCTCCACGAGATGCCCAAGCCCACCATCGCGATGGTGCGGGGACCGGCGGCGGGGGCGGGCCTCTCGCTGGCGATGGCCTGCGACTTGCGGATCGCGAGCGATACCGCGCGGCTCGGCACCGCCTTCGCGCGTGTCGGCTACTCGGGCGACTTCGGCGGCAGCTACTATCTGACCCAGCTCGTGGGAACCGCGAAGGCGCGCGAGCTGTACTTCACCGCGGACCTGCTCGACGCCCAGCAGGCGCTGGCTCTCGGGCTCGTGAACCGCGTCGTCGCCGACGCACGACTCGAAGACGAGACGATGGCCCTCGCCTCGCGGCTGGCGCGCGGGCCGCGCGTCGCCTATCGCTACATGAAGCGGAACATGAACGCGGCTGAGAACGCCTCCCTCCAGGAGATGCTCGATCTCGAGGCGTGGCATCACACGCGCACCGGCATGACCGAAGACCACCGCGAGGCGGCCCGCGCCTTCGTGGAGAAGCGCGAGCCCCAGTTCAAGGGCCACTAGTTCATCGAAGGGGCCCCTTCTGAAGTCCCAAGAGGGGCCCCTCCGAGCCTCCCCCAGAACGGATTGCGCCGGCGAAGCCGGCGCTCGAACGGAGGCTAGTCAGACAGGTTTCTACGCTTCGCTGAGCTCTCACCACGGCCCTCTGGCCGGTGGGCGGATGCGCTGCCCACGCGCCACCCGAGATATACGACGCCCAGCGTCATCCCCCCGATCACCACCGGGGTGGCCACGGTGGAGAGCTGCGACAGCCACGCGAGCGTGCCGCTCGACAGGCCCACGAAGGCCAGGCCGACCACCGGGATCACGGGCGCGCCGCAGCCCATGACGGTGCAGCCGCCGGTGGCCACGCCGAAGACACTCCCCACCGCGCCCAGCATCCCGCCCTGCTGCCCCGCGGTCGGGCGCCACTCGGGGGCGCCGCCCCGGTCACGGCGGTGAACCCACAGCGCGAAATACGCGCCGATCAGCGCCGCGGTCAACGCGAAGCGCGCGAGGTCGGCCGCGCTCACCGCGAAGCCCCACTCGATGCCGAAGGTGCCGTTGGCCGAGAACCAGAAGAGCGCCAGCTCCCAGGCCCGTCCGAGTCGCTCGGTGAGCGGGCCCTTGCCCGAGGCCAGGTAGCCGGGGAGATTGGACAGCCAGGGATTGACCATGAAGTAGTCGACCGGCTTCCGGGCGATCGAGAGCACTAGGACCGGCACCAGGATGTCCAGGACGAGCACCGCCGTGCTCACCGCGGCGAAGACACTCCACCGCGCGCGCAGCGCCTGGCCGATTCCTCCCCCGATGGCTGCGAAGACGCGCGTGACCCCGTGCATGGCCCCTCGTCGCCGATTATAGTCGCCGGGAACTTCTTGCGGTTGCCGCGGTTGCTAGGGCAGTATTACGAGGCATGATCCCCGTCGTCCGCAGCGCGGTCCCCCATCGTCCCCAATGAGGAGGGCAGAACCATGACGCAAGACGTTAGCCGCCGAGATTTCCTGGCCCGTCTGGGTGTGACCGTCGGCACCGTCGCCGCCGGCGCCGCCGCGGCGGCCGGGGTGCCCCTGGCCGCGGTCCCGCTGCTCTCTCAGGCGCACGCGCAGCCCAAGGGCAATGTCCCGGACACGCCATACAAGATCGGGCACATGACCTTCTTCACCGGGGCCGCCGCGGTGCTCGGCGAGCCGTCCTTCAAGGGTCACACCCTCGCCGCCGAGGAGATCAACGCCCAGGGCGGCCTGCTCGGCAAGCGCAAGATCGAGACCCTCAAGGCCGACGAGGCCGCCGGCACCGACGCCAACGTCAAGGAAATGCGCCGGATGAAGCTGTCGGAGAAGATCGACCTCTTCACGGGCGTCATCTCGAGCGGCAACACCCCCGCGCTCGGCCCGGTGGCCGAGGAGCTGAAGCTGCTCACCATCTTCGTGGACGGCTGCACCGACTTCCTGTTCGACAAGGCGGTGCCGAATCCCCACTACATCTTCCGCATCACCAACATCCAGTCGGCGGACGGCGTCACCTGCGCGGTGGCGGCGGCCATGACCTGGGGCAAGCAGATCAAGCGCATCGCCCACATCCACCCCGACTACTCCTACGGGCGCAACGCCTTCGACCACTTCGGCATCGTGATGAAGAAGATGGTGCCCGGGGCCCAGGTCGTGTCGGAGGGCTGGCCCAAGCTCGGCACCACCGACTTCACCTCCCACATCACCAAGGCCATTGCGGCCAAGCCGGATCTCCTGGTGTCCTCGGTGTGGGGCGGCGACTACGTGGCCATGTACAAGCAGGCGCTGCGCTACGACATGTTCAAGAAAATGAAGTTTGCGTCCACCATCGCCTTCGGGGTCGCCCCGCACGCGATCGGCAAGGACCATCCCGAGGGAGCGATCGCGGGCGTGCACTCCAACTACTACTTCAACTACCCGCCGGGCGACCGCTGGCCGCTCAACAGCCAGTTCGTGAAGAAGTACTACGAGCGCTGGAAGGAGTACCCGAATTTCCAGTCCGAGGGCTCCTACTCGACGCTCTACATGCTGAAGACCGCGATCGAGAAAGCCAACAAGCTGATGGCCGGCTGGCCCGACGAAGACGCGATCATCAGCCAGCTCGAGGGCATGATGCACGCCGGCCCCGCGGGCTACGTCTACATCCGCCCCGACACGCACCAGGGCTACAAGGACGCGATGACGGGGTTCAGCGTGAACTCGCCCGACTATCCGTTCCAGATCCTGGACCCGAACCGCATCATCACGATCCCGATCCGCAACATCACGGCACCTCCCGGCTGGCCCAAGGGCGAGCCGACCTCGACCTATACCTGGATCGACAAGACCTGGCCGACGGTCAAGGCCTGAGCGCGAGGCGGCGAGGGCAGGGTGAGGGCATGCGGTTCCTCACCCTCGCCCTCGCGCTGTCTCTTGCTCTCGTCACGCCCGCGCGGGCGGGCCACGAGCTGCCCTTCTATCCCGGATACTACCCGCAGGAGATCCGTCTCGAGACGCTCACGCCCGCCGCGGCCGCGGCGCGGCTGAAGAACAGCACGCTCCACGCCTACCTGGGAGCCGATCCCTTCGGGGGCGGCCGGCTCCCCGCCAACGTGAGTCCGGTGGAGTCGCTCCAGGGATACCTGGTGGCCACGCTCGACCCCGCGGCGCCCGGCGCCTCCACGCCGCCGGCCCGCTGCGCGACCGCGCTGCGCATCGGTAAGAGTCTCGGAGCCTCGCGGGCCGCCTTCGTCGCGCATCCGTACCCGATCACCCCGTATCACCCCGACTACCTGCAGCACTGGGACCTCGCGCAGTCCGCGCGCAAGGCGGTGGAAACTGCGCCGGCGGGCGCGCCACCTCGCGTCGTTCCCCGCGGCCTCGTCGCCGAGCGGCTGCTGAAGCCGCCGACGGAGCGGAACGAGTCGAAGGCGGCGGGCGCGAGCCTCGAGGAGGTGGATCTCCCGAGCCTGCTGGCCGCGCACACCGTGCCCGCCGGCGGATCCTTCGCTCCGCCGTGGCTCAAGGAGGGGTGGTTCCACGCCTACCTCCTCCACGCCCCTTCGATGACGGACGCGGCGGCCCGACAGGCGGCCGACTCCCTCTACCGCCGCCTGATCACCGGCGCCTACGAAGGTCAGGCGGAGCGGGCCGAGCTGGAGCGGCGCCTCGTCTCGCGGCTCACCGCCGGTTGCGAGCGGGTGGTCGTGGGCTTCACGGTGCGGCGCGAGCCGTTCAACTCGGAGTTCTCGCAAGGCATCGAGAATATTGCGTGGGACTCGCAGGCTGGTTTCGACTCCGACATCTTCGTTCGCACCGCGAAGCTGAAAGACTTCCCGTGGAATGGCTGGATGAAGGTAGGCACCGCGGCGCGGCCCGCCGCCGCCTGGAATCCGGTGGCCGGCTTCACCGACGCGCCGGGACGCCTGCTCTGGGCCGCGCTGGGCGACCCGGGGCTGCTGCCCGCTCCATACGGCGCGGGCTTCGTCCCACATCGCGCGGTGCCCGGCGCGGTCGTGGTGGGCGGAGCATCCGGCGTCGAGATCCCCGAGGACGCGGTGGCGCCGGAGCCCGGGACCGGCCTGCTGCTCCCGGTGGGCAAAGGCAAGACCGCGAAGGCCAAGGTCACGTATCGCCTTTGGGGATCGGCGGCCCACGACAACACGCGCGTCACCCCCGCCGACGCGCTCTACCCCTACGTGTTCGCCGCGCGCTGGAGCGCGCGCCGGGGGCCGGGCAGCGTGGAGTACGATCCGGCGGTGGAGGCGGCCACCGCCACCGCCCGGCAGGCCCTCGCCGGCGTGCGGCTGGTGAAGGTGGACAGCGAGGTGCGGCGCTTCAGCGACATCACGTTTACCTACGTGGTGCCGGTCGTCGAGGTGTATCTCCACTCGGCTTCGCCCGATCCCCAGGAGCTGGCTGCCCTGGCGCCGCCCTGGAGCGCCGTGCCGTGGCACGTCACGGTGCTCATGGAAGAGGCGGTCAAGCGAGGTGTGGGGGCCTTCTCCGCCGCGGAGGCCCGGCGGCGCGGCGTGCGCTGGCTGGACCTGGCGCGCGATCCCAGGACCCGCGAGGAGCTGGGCGCCACCCTCGACGGGCTCGCCCGGCGGAACCACGTGCCGGAGCCGCTCCAGCGGCTGGTCGCGGCCGACGAGGCGCAGGCGCGCTGGGCCGCGCTCCGCCAGTTCGCCCAGCGGCGCGGCCACTACCTTGTCACCAACGGACCCTACCAGCTCGAGAAGTGGAGCGATGGCGCGGTGGCGCTCCAGGTGTTCCGGGACATGAACAACCCGCTCGGGGTGGGGACCTACGATCGCTTCGCCATTCCGCGGCGCGCCTACGTCTCGCGCATCACCGCCCGGGGCGACCGGCTCGAGGTGAGCGCGGAGATCGAGCGGCTGGAGAAGTTCCTGCGTGAGTATCGGCTCGTCCGGGAGCCGCTCGGCTCCCGGGGCGAGGAGGACAAGGCCGATCTGCCCGCCTGCCGCTACGTGATCCTGGGCGGAGACGGCGCGGTCGCCGCCGCGGGCGTGGCGCGCGAGATCCAGGCCTCTCGCCTCGTCGTCGATCTCAAGGGCCGCCTCAAGCCGGGTGCCTACACCGCGCTGGTGGCCCTGGCGCTGGGCGACAACCTCGTGAATCCCGAGGTCGCGACGGCCCAGTTCCGGGTTGAAGCGGCCCCCTGAGTTGAGGCATCTTATCGGCCCATGGACAGCCTGATCGTCCACCTCCTCAACGCGCTGCTGTACGCGTCCGTGATGTTCCTGATCGCGGGCGGGTTGAGCCTGATCTACGGGGTCATGCGCATCGTGAACCTCGCGCACGGCAACCTCTACGCCTTCGGCGCCTACGTGACCGCGTGGGCGGTGGGGCGCGTGCTAGGCGGCGCGACCGAGGCGAGCCCCTGGCTCTACGCGCTGCTGCCGGTGGGGGCGCTCGCCGCCGCCGCGCTGGGCGCCGTGCTCGAGCCAACGCTGCTGCGGCCGCTCTATCGCCGCGCCGAGGAGTATCAGCTCCTGATCACCTTCGGCCTACTCCTGATCCTGGAGGATCTCATGCGCCTGCTGTGGGGACCGTACCCGCTGCAGGTGAGCGCGCTCTACGAGGGGATGGGCAGCCTCACGATCGACGAGTCCATCTACCCGACCTACAACCTCGCCGTGATCGTCATCGGGGGCGTCGCGGCCGCGGCGCTCTGGGCCTTCGTCTACCGGACGCAGTTCGGGGTGGTGCTGCGCGCGACCTCGCAGAACATGCGGATGGCCTCGGCCCTGGGCGTCAACGTCAACCGCGTGTACGTGCAGGCCTTCACGCTCGGCTGCTTCATGGCCGGGCTGGGCGGCGCGGTGATCGTCCCGCAGCAGGGCGCGGTGCTCGGGATGGGGGTGGACGCCCTCATCCTCGCCTTCGTGGTCGTGGTAATCGGCGGGCTCGGCAGCCTCGAGGGCGCGCTGATCGGCGCGCTCATGGTGGGAGTGGTGCGCGAGGCCGGCATCACCTTCTTTCCCGAGATCGAGCTGGCCGTGCTCTACCTGATGGCCGCGGTTGTGCTCCTCATCCGGCCCGCGGGGATCCTGGGGCGCGCGTGAGCCCGCTGACCGCGCGGCCGCGCCGCGTGCTCGCCTGGTCGGCGCCCGTGCTCCTGGGCCTCGTCGCCCTGCCTTACGTGGTGCCGCCGTACCAGACGGTGCTGCTCACCTACGGCCTCGTCTTCGCCATCGCGGCGCTGGGCTTCAACTTGCTGCTGGGCTACACCGGTCTGCTCTCGTTCGGCCACTCCGCCTACTTCGGTATGGGGGCCTACGCGGTGGCCTTCGCGGTCAAGTATCTGAAGGCCGAGTCGATGGAGGTCTTCCTGCTCGGGGGCATCGTGGCCTCGGGCGCGGTGGCGGCGCTCTTCGGCCTCCTGTGCGTGCGCTACACCAAGATCTTCTTCGGCATCCTCACGATGGCGCTCTCCCAGGTGCTCTGGAGCCTCGCCTTCAAGTTCTTCTGGGTGACCGGCGGCAGCGACGGGCTCCGCGTGCCGACGCCCACGCTGCTCGGCGGGTCCGTGCGGGCGGGGGGCGACAAGTTCGACTTCCTCTCTCACCGCTACTACTTCTACGTGCTCGCCGTCTTCGTGGTGGGCGCGGCCGTCATGTGGGTGATCGTGCACTCGCCATTCGGCAAGGCGCTCCAGGCCATCCGCGACAACGAGACGCGCGCCGAGTTCGTGGGCGTGCAGGTCTGGCACTACCGCTGGGTGGCCTTCCTCATCTCGGGTGTTTTCACGGGAGTGGCGGGGGCCCTGTGGGTGCCGCTGAACGGCCTGACCACCCCCGACATCTTGCACTGGACCTTCTCGGGCAAAATGGTCTTCTTCACGGTGCTGGGCGGCTTCCAGACCTTCTTCGGGCCCGTCATCGGCGCGATCATCTACAACTACCTCGAGACCTACGCGGTGGGCCACACCGTGTACTGGCAGATGGTGCTGGGCATCGTGCTGGTGGTGATGGTGCTGGCCCTGCCCGCGGGCATCGTGGGGACCTTGAAGCGGTTGGCTCCACGCGTGGCGAAGGCGACCTGAGCGTGGACATCCTCAAGACGACGCAGCTCGCCAAGTCCTTCGGGGAAACCCACGCGGTGGACCACGTGGACTTCACGGTGACCGCGGGCGAGGTGCTGGCCCTGATCGGCTCCAACGGGGCGGGCAAGACGACCCTGATCAACCTGATCAGCGGCCTCATCCCGCCCGACTCCGGTCGCATCGAGTTCCAGGGCGCCGACATCACGGGGGCCTCCATCCACCGGAAGATCGAGCTCGGCATCGCCCGCAGCTTCCAGCTCGTCAACCTCTTCGACCAGCTCAGCGTGCACGACAACGTGACCCTGGCCATCTTCTCGCGTGAGGGCCGCACCCGGCGGCTCCTCTCGCTGGCCGACGCCGATGTCGCGGTGCGGGACGAGGCGGTGCTGGTGCTCAAGCAGTTCGGTCTCGACGGCCGCGCGGGCGCGCCGGCGGGTGGCCTATCCCAGGGCGAGCGCAAGCTGCTCGACGTGGCGGTGGCCTACGCGCTCAAGCCCAAGCTGCTCCTCCTCGACGAGCCCACCAGCGGGGTCAGCACGCGCGAGAAGGCCCCGATCATGGACATCATCAGTCAGGTGGTGCGTTCCGGCGGCATCACCGCGGTGATCGTCGAGCACGACATGGATGTCGTCTTCACCTACTGTCCTCGGATCGTCGCCATGCACCAGGGGACGATCCTGGCCGACGGCACCGCGGACGAGATCCGGAACAACGCCCAGGTCACCGCCAACCTGCTCGGCACCCAGACCGCCTGACGCCATGCTCGCGCTCGAGCGTCTGAACGTGTTCCGCGGGCCCGCCCAGGTCCTGCGCAACCTTTCACTGTCGGTGGGTGACGGCGAGTCGGTGTGTCTCGTCGGCCGCAACGGAGCCGGCAAGACCACCACCATCGACGGCATCATGGGTCTCTTGCCGGTCAAGAGCGGCCGCGTCGCCCTGGCCGGCCGCGACATCACCCGGCTGCCCACACATCGGCGGGCCCTCGCCGGAATCGGCTACTCGCCGGAAGACGCGGGGATCTTCCCCGACCTGACGGTCGCCGAGAACTTCCTCATCAGCCAGTCGCTGGCCCGCGCGGCCGGGAAGGGGGTCCCGACGGTGGGCGCCGGCAACGGCATCGACGAGCGCGTGCTCCGCCTCTTTCCCGAGATCGCTGACTTCGCGGCCCGGCGCGGGCTCTACCTGTCCGGCGGGCAGAAGAAGATGGTGGCGATCGCCCGGGCCATGACGCTGTCGCCGTCCATTCTGCTATTGGACGAGCCTTTCGAGGGGCTGGCGCCGGTGGTGGTGGGCCGCTTCATCGACGCGGTGAAGCGGATCAAGGAGATGGGCGTCTCGCTGCTCATCGCGGAGTCGAACCTCATGACCGCCTCCCGCGTGGCGGATCGGCTGTATGCTATCGACCGCGGGGAGATCATCTTCGAGGGAGAGCCCAGGCACGCGTTCGAGAACCCCGGCGTCATGAAGACCATACGCGGCTGATGCTGGCCTTTCTCACCCCGACCCCGACTCCCGCGCGCGCGGCCGCCATACTACGGCAGGTGTTCGGGACGCTTCCCGCGTCCTTCGCCTTCCGGCTCTGGGACGGCCAGGAGGTGCGCTTCGGCTCCGACACGCCCGCCTGCACCGCGGTGATCAAGAGCCCGGAGACGTTTCTTCACCTCATCCGGGATCCGTCGCCGTACAATTTCGCCGAGGCCTACGTGCAGAACCGCCTCGATCTCGAGGGCGATCTGTTCTCGGCCATGGACGTCGCCAATATCGTCGAGACCCTGAAGGTGACGCGGCTCCAGAAGCTCTCGATCCTCCTGTCGCTATGGAGGCGGTGATGGACCACGACGTGATCGTAGTGGGGGGAGGCCCCGGCGGCAGCACCGCCGCCTGGCGCCTGGCCGTGGCCGGCCTGCGCCCGCTCGTGCTCGACGCGGCCGTCTTCCCGCGCGTGAAGATCTGCGCCGGCTGGGTCACCCCGGCCGCGCTCGCGGACCTGGAGGTCGATCCCGACAAGTACCCGCTGACCATCCAACCCTTCGACGCGTGCGTGCTCGAGTTCGCGGGCGCGCGCCACGAGACGGACTGGCGGCGGCCCAGCAGCTACGGGATCATCCGGCGCGAGTTCGATCACTACCTGCTCGAGCGCGCGGCCGCCGCGGGGGCCGACGTGCGCTGGGGGCTCCGGGTGGGGGGAGTGACCGAGCGGGCGGACCGGGTCTCGGTCGAGACCGACCGCGGGGTCTTCGAGGCGCCGGTGGCGATCGGCGCAGGCGGACACCGCTGCCCGGTGGCGCGCGCGCTCGGGGAGGTGTCCGAGCGCGAGGAGGTGGTGGTGGCGCAGGAGAGCGAGACACGGCTCCGGCCGGAGTGGGTCGAGCGGCTCGAGCCCTTCCTGCGCGCGCCCGAGCTCTACGTCGAGCCGGACCTGCGCGGCTATGGGTGGTACTTCCCCAAGCGCGACTTCATCAACATCGGCGTGGGCTGCACCCAGGGCGGCGACGGCAGCCTGCCCCGCCGGCGGGATGCGCTCGTGGCGACGCTGCGCGCCTCGGGTCGCCTGCCGGGGGGGCTGTCGATCGAGCCCTTCAAGGGGCACGCGTATGTGGTTCGCCGTCAGGCGCCGCGACGCCTTCACGGCGCCCGGTTCTGCCTGGTCGGCGACGCGGCCGGGCTCGCCCGTGACCTGTCGGGCGAGGGCATCGGCCCCGCCATCCGCAGCGGGCGGCTCGCCGCGGAGGCGGTGGTAGCTCTGCTCCGCCACGGGATGCCGCTCGACGGGTACGCGCGGCAGGTCGTCGCACGCTACGGATCGGGCGAGCTCAGCTGGCTCCAGCGGAAGCTCTCCGGCCTGCCCGAGGCGGTGGCGCGCCTGGGTGTGCGCGTGGTGCTGGGGTCGGCGGCGGCCCGACGCCGGCTCGTGTTCGATTCCATCTTCGGTATGCGGGAGGTGGCGCCATGAGTCAGGCCCGTGCCAAGGAGCACGACGCGCTGTCGATCGCGCATCACTACGACGTCTCGAACGAGTTCTACTCGCTCTTCCTCGACCCGGTGATGGTCTACACCTGCGCGTACTACCGCGATCCCGACGGCAAGCTCGAGCAGGCGCAGGAAGACAAGCTCGATCTAGTCTGCCGCAAGCTTCGCCTGCAGCCCGGCGAGCGGGTGCTCGACATCGGCTGCGGCTGGGGCGGGTTCAGCATCTGGGCCGCCCAGCACTACGGAGTCCGGGCGCACGGGGTCACCCTGTCGCGGCAGCAGGCGGAGTGGGCGGCGGCGCGGATCGAGCGCGAAGGGCTCGAGGACCGCTGCCTCGTCGAGTACCGCGACTTCCGCGACCTGCCCGCGGACGCGCGCTACGACAAGATCGCGGCCATCGGGGTCATCGAGCACGTGGGCATTCCGAACTACCCGTCCTTCTTCGGCCGGGTGAAGGAGATGCTCGTGGACGGCGGCCTCTACCTGAACCACGGGATCCACCACGAGTTCCACTGGAAGCGGACGAGCCAGACCGACTTCCTGTATCGCTACGTCTTCCCCAACGGCGATCTCTCGGGAGTGACCGAGACCCTGACCGAGATGGAGCGGGCGGGCTGGGAGCTGCTGGACATCGAGAACCTGCGGCTCCACTACGCGCGCACCTGCAAGCACTGGGCGGAGCGCCTGAGGGCGCGCGCCGAGGAGGCCCGCGCCATCGTGGGCGAGCAGATCTACCGGACGTGGCTCCTCTACCTCACGTGCTCGTCGGTGGCCTTCGCGAGGGGCTCCATCGGGCTCTACCAGGTGTTGATGCAGAAGCAGTGGGACCGCGCGCGAGGATCCGCCCCGACGACGCGCGAGGGCATCTACGCCGGCTGGTAGCCTCGCTCATTCCTGAGCGACGCGCGAGGCGGCCGGGTCCTGTCGTCGGGGTCGCCCTGCCGGCTCGGCCTCCGTCACCCGCTCGCCGGATTCGCCGCTCTTCGAGCGGCGCACCGGACTCGGGGGTCCCACTACGGCCGCCCGGCAGGGCGACCCCAACGCCACCCAGCCGGTCTCACCAGCGCTCATGAAACAAGCCGGGCTAGC
>Ga0187893_10003821_pt1 | contig 29685 bp, 25 predicted proteins | sample MA1701074metaG_FD_139574 | JGI IMG/M metagenome (GOLD analysis project Ga0187893, IMG submission 139574) | White microbial mat communities from a basaltic lava cave in the Kipuka Kanohina Cave System on the Island of Hawaii, USA - MA170107-4 metaG ...
CGGCGGCGGAAGCGCTGCGCGCGTACCCGTGGCCGGGCAACGTGCGCGAGCTGCGCAACGCCGTCGAGCGCGCCCTCATCCTCTGGCCGGCGCGGATCATCGAGCCGGCGGCGTTCCCGGAGCGCATCGCCGGGCAGCCGTCGAGCGCGCCCCAGCTCGGCGCCGACTGCACGCTGGACGCGATCGAGCGCGAGCACATCCTGCGCGTCATCGCCCGCACGCCGACGCTCGAGGATGCCGCGCGCGTGCTCGGGATCGATGCGTCGACGCTGTGGCGGAAACGGAAGCGCTACGAAGAGGCGTGACCGGTGATGTAGGGGCCGCCCTTGGGCGGCCCGTCGGCGCGCCTGCTGGGAGCGCCACGCACGCTGCGCGGCGTTCGGGTTCAACGCGCCGCTACAACTGCTGAGCCGGCACGGTGAACCAGAACGTGCTGCCGCGCCCCGGCTCGCTGTCGACGCCGATCTGCCCGCCGTGCGCGGTGACGATCTCGCGCGCGATCGACAGCCCGAGGCCGGCGGCGCCGGGCGAGGCCGCACCTTGAACGAATCGCTCGAAGATCGCCTCGCGTTGCTCGCGGGGGATTCCGGGTCCTTCGTCGCGTACCTCGAAGCGGACGGTACCGTTGGCGTGGGAGCCGCGCAGGCGGATCGTGGCTCCCTGCGGCGAGTGTCGAATGGCGTTGGTGAGGAGGTTGGCGAACACCAGCTGCAGACGCTCGCGGTCGACGTCGAGCTCGGGGAGGCCGGGCGACACCTCAGTGGTCAGCGCGACATGGCGCTCCGCGGCGCGCGCCGACTGCGCGTCGATGGCGTCGTCGATCAGTGCGCGCGCCTTCACCCGGCGCCGCTGCAGCTCCATACGGCCGCCCTGGATCCTGGCTAGGTCGAGGAGCTCGTCGACGATGCGCTGCAGGCGCTCGCAGTCGTCGCGCGCGGCGTAGAGCAGATCGGACTGCTTGTCGGTGAGGCCGCCGGTGCGGGGCTCCAGCAAGAGATGGACCGCCATGCGCAGCGAGGTGAGCGGCGTGCGAAACTCGTGCGCCACGGTGGCGACCAGGTCGTTCTTGAGCTGATCGAACCGATGCAGGCGGGTGACGTCCTGCAAGATGACGGTCGCCCCGGTGATGCCTCCCCGTTCGCCGTACACCGGAGTGGCGCGTGCCAGGTAGTAACAGTCGCCCTCGCCATCGGCTGGCATGTGCACGGCGTCTTCGAAGCCGCGCGGGACGTACGCCCCCTTGCCGCCGAGCACGTGACCGCGCGCCTGCTCGATCGTGGCGCGGAGCGCCGGCGCAACCCGCTCGAGTGCCGCCGTCGTCGCGCTGCCCAGACCGATGCCGAGCAAGGACTCGGCAACGCGGTTGACGATCAAGACCTCGCCGTTGGCGTCGAACACGACGACCGGGTCGGGCAGACTGTCGATGGCCGATTGCGCGGCCTGCTGGGCCAACAGCAGCTCGCCGAGCGAGCTGCGCCGGTAGCGATCGAGCCGATCGGCCATGGTGTTGAACGTCGTGGCGAGCTGCGCGAACTCGTGGCGTCCGACGACCGGCACGCGCGCGCTGAAATCTCCGGCGCCGATGCGGTCGGCCGCCTGGCGCAACCGCGCGACCGGCTGCAGGAGGCGTCCGGTGAGCAGGGACGAGAGGATGACGCCCAGCAACAGCGCGGCCAACGAGGCGGTCACCATGACCGTCCCGGTGCGCTGCGCCTGCGCCTGGGCACGGTCGCTTTTGTGCACCATGGCGTCCTGGTTGAGCGCGAGGATGTGGTCGTTCGCTTTGCACACGGCGAGGAAGACCGGGGCGAGCGTGTGGAAATAGCGGTCGCGCGCCGCGGCCCGATCGAGGGCGGAGAGCTCGGCGTAGCCGGCGCGATAGGCTTCCCAGTGCCGCCGCAGCTCGGCAGCCGCGTCCCGCTCGCCCGCTTCGGTGATGTTGCCTTCCTCGACGGCGAGCTCGGCGGCGAAGCGTTCGAGGTGCGGTGCGACCGCCGCTGCCTCGAGCCCGCCGGCACCCGCCACGTGGACCAGCGCCATCCGGTCGAGCGCCTCGATGTCCTGATCCATGCGCTGCGAGGCGAGCACGCTTCGGTAGTTCTGCTTGAGGATCTCCTCGGCGGCTCTGCCCAATGAGGAGGTGGTGCGCACCGCCAGCACGGCCAGCAGGATGAGCGCGACGCCGAGCGGGGCCTGGGCGAGCAGGGCCTTGGTGCGGAACGTCATGCGCCTTCCTCGCTCTCCAGCGAGACGATGTGCAGATCGAATTCGCCGGCCTCCATCAGCATGCGATGGACGAGCGTCAGCCCGAGCCGTCGCTTCCACCAGGGCTGGTGCGATTGCCCGATGATGATGTGGCTGACCCCGTGCGTGCGGGCGAAATCGAGCAGCGCCGGCACGGGATCGGGCGCCTGGAGCCGGCGCACCTGTGCGCCGAGCTCGCGCGCCCGCTCGATGTTGTCGATCAGGTAGCGCTGCGCATCGGAGGCGATGCGGGTGGCCGATTCGCCGGGCGTTTCGACGTACACGACGAACCAGTCGGTATTCAGCCGGCCGGCCAGCCGCGAGCCGCGCCGCAGCAACCCGGCGACGCGCGGCGAGGCGGAGGCCATGCACACCATCACCCGTCCCGTCGCCGGCGGCGGCCGCGCCTCGCGGCCGTCGCGTCCCGGCGCGGTTGCCTGCGAGTCGAGGCGTTCCGCCACCTCGCGCAGTGCCAGCTCGCGCAGGCTGGAGAGCTTGTCCTCTTTGAAGAAGTGGGCGAGCGCCCATTCGACCTTCGCCGGCTCGTAGATCTTTCCGGCGCGCAGCCGCTCCAGCAGATCCTCCGCGTCGAGGTCGAGGTTGACCACCTGGTCGGCCTGCTTGAGAAAACTGTCCGGCACGGTCTCGCGGATGACCACGCCGGTGGCGCGCTCGACGACGTCCTTGAGGCTCTCGAGGTGCTGGACGTTGAACGCACAGATCACGTTGATCCCGGCGTCGAGCAGCTCGAGCACGTCCTGATAGCGCTTCTTGTTGCGCGATCCAGGCACGTTGGTGTGCGCGATCTCGTCGACGATGGCGACTTGCGGGTGGCGGGCGAGCACGGCGTCGAGGTCCATTTCCTCGGTGCTCAGCCCACGATAGTCGGTGCGCCGCCGCCCGGTCTGTTCGAGACCGTCGAGCAGCGCCGCGGTATCGGCGCGGCCGTGCGTCTCGGCGAACGCGAGCACGACATCGACCCCGCGCCGCTGCAGGGCGTGCGCCTCCTCGAGCATGCGATAGGTCTTCCCCACCCCCGCCGCCGGACCGATATAGACTTTCAGCCGCCCGCGCTTGGCGCGTTCGACGATCTCGAGGAAATCCTCCGGTCGCGCACGGGTCTCGGTCATGCTGTTCGCGATGCTAGCGCACACCCGTCGCGCCGTTCGAGCCGAACTGTCGGTCGAGCGCCAGGTTGAGCCGCAGGAGGTTGACCCGCGGCTCGCCGAGCACGCCGAAGGTGCGCCCCTCGACGTACGCATCGATCGTCGCCCGAATGCGCTCCGGCGACACCCCGCGCGCGCGGGCCACGCGATTCGCCTGCCAGTGGGCCGCCGCGGGCGAGAGATGCGGATCCAGCCCGCTCGCGGAGGCCGTGACCAGCTCGGCTGGCACCGGCCCAGCGCCGTTGGAATGCGCTTCGCTGAGGCGCGCCACATCGGCGGCAATGCGATCGCGCAGCTTCTGCGACGTCGGGCCCAGGTTCGAGCCCGACGATGCGGTGGCGTCGTACCCGTTCGCTCCCGCCGCCGAGGGCCGGCCCCAGAAGTAGCCGGGCGAGGAAAAGCCCTGCCCGATGAGCTCGGAGCCGATCACCCGGCCGCTCGCGTCGGTGATCAGGCTGCCGTTGGCCTGGTGGGGAAAGAGCAGCTGTCCGAGGCCTGTCATGGCGAGTGGATGCAGCAGTCCGGTGAGGACCAACGTCACGATGGCGGCGCGAAGGGCGATGAGTGCTGCGTTGATCATGCCGATCTCCTTGGAGGGCGCCGCGCCCTCCATTAGACCAATCCAACTGCGGTCAGGGCCATGTCGATCAGCTTGATGCCGATGAACGGCGCGATGACGCCGCCGACGCCGTAGATCAGCAGCGAGCGGCGCAGGAGCGCCGCGGCGCCGAGCGGGCGGTACCGCACGCCGCGCAGGGCGAGCGGGATCAGCACGATGATGATGATCGCGTTGAAGATCACCGCCGACAGGATGGCGCTGTGCGGGGAGGTGAGCTGCATGACGTCGAGCGGCTTCAACTGCGGAAACGCGATCAGGAACATCGCCGGCAGAATGGCGAAGTACTTGGCGACGTCGTTGGCGATCGAGAAGGTCGTCAAGCAGCCGCGGGTCATGAGGAGCTGCTTGCCCACCTCGACGACCTCGAGCAGCTTGGTCGGGTTGGAATCGAGGTCGACCATGTTGCCCGCTTCCTTCGCCGCCTGCGTGCCGGTGTTCATCGCCACGCCGACGTCGGCCTGGGCCAGCGCCGGCGCGTCGTTGGTGCCGTCGCCGGTCATTGCCACCAGCTTGCCCTTGCCCTGCTCGGTCTTGATCAGCTCCATCTTCGCCTCGGGCGTCGCCTCGGCGAGGAAGTCGTCTACCCCAGCCTCGCGAGCGATCGCCGCCGCCGTGCGCGGGTTGTCGCCGGTGATCATCACGGTGCGAATCCCCATGGCGCGAAACCGCGCAAACCGTTCCGCGATGCCGCCCTTCACCACGTCCTTGAGATGAATGATGCCGAGCAGGCGGTTGCCGTCAGAGACGGCGAGCGGTGTGCCGCCGGTGTCGGAGATGCAGTGCACGATGGCGTCGAGGCCGGGCGGCGGCGTGCCCCCGAGCTGCTGCACGTGGGCGAGCACGGCGTCGACGGCGCCCTTGCGGATCTGGCGTTCGTCGAGATCGCAGCCGCTCATGCGCGTCTGGGCGCTGAAGCGGATGAAGCGCGCGCCGATCTCGCCCACCTCGCGCCCGCGCATGTGGTAGCGCTCCTTCACCAGGACCACAACGGAGCGTCCCTCGGGTGTCTCGTCGGCCAGGCTGCCGAGCTGCGCGGCCTCGGCCAGCTCAGACTCGGTGGCGCCGGTGACCGGAATCAGCTCGGTCGCCATGCGGTTGCCGAGCGTGATCGTGCCGGTCTTGTCGAGCAACAGGGTGTCGACATCGCCCGCCGCCTCCACCGCTCGGCCGCTCAAAGCCAGCACGTTCCTGCGCAGCAGCCGATCCATGCCGGCGATGCCAATGGCCGAGAGCAGCCCGCCGATCGTGGTGGGGATCAGGCAGACGAGCAGGGCGGTGATCACCGTCACCGTCAGCGTGACGTTCGAGTACAGGCCGAGCGGGACGAGGGTGACACAGGCGATGAGGAAGATGATGGTGAGCCCCACCAGCAGGATGTGCAACGCGATCTCGTTCGGCGTCTTCTGGCGCTGTGCGCCCTCGACCAGGGCGATCATCCGATCGAGGAACGACTGGCCGGGATCGGCGGTGATGCGCACCACGATGCGGTCGGAGAGCACCTTGGTCCCGCCGGTGACGGCCGAGCGGTCGCCGCCGCTCTCGCGGATGACCGGGGCCGACTCGCCGGTGATGGCCGATTCGTCCACCGAGGCGATGCCGTCGATGACGTCGCCGTCGCCGGGGATGAGCTCGCCGGCCTCGACCACCACCGTGTCGCCCTTGCGCAGCTGCGACGCCGGCACCTGTTCCTCGCGGCGGCCGACCAGCCGGCGCGCGATGGTCTCCTTGCGCATCCGGCGCAACGTCGCCGCCTGCGCCTGGCCGCGGCCCTCGGCGACGGCCTCGGCGAAGTTGGCGAAGATGACGGTGAACCACAGCCAGGCGCTGACGCCGAAGCTGAACCACACCGGCGCCGCGCCGGGCGGCGGCGCGATCAGGTCGCGCAGCCAGATGAGGGTGGTGACCACACTGCCGACCTCGACGACGAACATGACCGGATTGCTGGCGACATGCCGCGGCGCCAGCTTGTGCAGGCTGGCAACCGCCGCGGATCCGAGGACCTGCGGATCGAATAGGGAGAGCTCCTTCGCTTTACCTGCCATGTCGTTCCTCTGCAGGGCGGCGGGCCGTCGCCGCCGCGGTGGGGCGGGGTGCTCGGTGCGAGCACGGCGCCGACGGCGCGGCGCCCTCCACAGTCGCCGCCATCAGTACCGCTTCCCCGTCGGTGCCACGAAGTGCTCGACGATCGGTCCCAGCGCCAGCGCCGGAAAGAACGTCAGGGCGCCGACGATGATGATCACGCCGATCAGCAGCACCACGAACAACGCGCCGTTGGTCGGGAACGTGCCGGCCGACGGCGGCACGATCTTCTTGTTGACCAGCGATCCGGCGATCGCCAGCGCCGGGACGATCATCAGAAAGCGCCCGGCCAGCATCGCCACGCCGAGAGCGGTGTTGTACCAGAGCGTGTTCGCGTTGAGCCCGGCGAACGCCGATCCGTTGTTGCCGGCGGCGCTGGTGAAGGCGTACAGCATCTCGCTCAGACCGTGCGGTCCGCTGTTGTTGAGCGAGGAGCGGCCGTAGACCGCCACCGACGACCAGGCGGTGAAGCCGAGAATGATGAACGGGAAGACCAGGATGTACAGCGTCGCCAGCTTCACCTCGCGCTGCTCGATCTTCTTCCCGAGGTACTCCGGAGTACGCCCGACCATCAGGCCGGCGATGAAGACCGACACCAGCACGAAGACCAGCATGCCGTAGAGACCGGCGCCGACGCCGCCGAAGATCACCTCGCCGAGCTGGATGTTCACCAGCGGGACGAGCCCGCCGAGCGGCGTGAAGCTGTCGTGCATCGAGTTCACGGCGCCGCACGACGCGTCGGTGGTCGCGGTGGCGAACAGCGCCGAGTTGGCCACGCCGAAGCGGACCTCCTTGCCCTCCATGTTGCCGGCGTCCTGCTCGACCGCGAGGCCCTGCATGACCGGGTTTCCGGCGGCCTCGTAATGGTAGGCGGCGGTCACCCCGGTCAGGAACAGCACGCCCATGGCGGCACAGAGCGTCCAGCCCTGCCGTTGATCGCGCGCCATGCGGCCGAACGTATAGGTGAGCCCCGCCGGCAGGGCGAAGATCAGGAACATCTCGATGAAGTTGGTCAGCGGGGTGGGGTTCTCGAAAGGGTGGGCGCTGTTGGCGTTGAAGAATCCGCCGCCGTTGGTGCCGAGCTCCTTGATCACCTCTTGCGACGCGACCGGCCCCATGGCGATGGTCTGCTGCACGCCCTCCAGCGTCGTCGCCTCGACGTACGGGCTGAAGTTCTGGATGACGCCCAGCGGAATCAGCATCACCCCGACGACGATGCTGATCGGCAGCAGCAGGTAGACGATGCCGCGCAGGAGGTCGACCCAGAAGTTGCCGATGCCGCTTGGGTCAGCCGTCGATGGACGCCGCGTGATGCCGCGCGCCAATGCGATCGCGATCGCGATGCCGGCTGCGGCCGAGGTGAAATTGTGCCAGGCGAGCCCGGCCATCTGGGTCAGGTAGCTCATCGTGGCTTCGCCCGCGTAGCCCTGCCAGTTGGTGTTGGTGGTGAAGCTCACCGCCGTATTGAACGAGGAATCGGCGCTCACCGTGCCGAACCCCTGCGGATTGAGCGGCAGGATCCCCTGCAGTCGTTGCAGCGCATAGGTGACCAGGACGCCGAACGCGCTGAAGAGCAGCAGGGCGAGCGTATACCCCTTCCAGTCCTGCTCACGGCTCGGGTCGACCCCGCAGGCTGCGTAGAGGACCCGTTCGATCGGTGCGAAGAACCGCTGTAGCGGCCGCCGTTCGCCTTCGAAGACGCGATACATGTAGATGCCCAGCGGCTTGGTCACCGCCAGGATCGCCGCCGAATAGAGGAGGATCTGCAACCAGCCGTTGGCCGTCATGGATGCTCCTCAGAAGCGCTCGGGAAAGAGCAGCGCATAGATCAGGTAGCCGCCCAGGCCGACGGCAAGGATCGCACCGACGAGATACTCCAGCTCCATCGTGTCGAGCTCCTACAGGCGATCGCAGCCGAGCGCGTACAGCCAGGCAATGCCGAAGAACGCGATCGTGACTGCGATGAACACCAGGTCGGCCATGTGCAGCCCTCCAGGGATAGGTTCAGCAAGGGGCAGACCAGTGTGCGGCGCCGCATAACCCGGTTGCGCAGCCGTAGTGTGCGTCGTGGAATCTGCACGACGCAGTGGAGGCCGCCGTTGCGATTCACACACCTGGAGGGCGGCGCGCCGTCGCCGCCGCGGCGGGGTGGAGGCGGCAAAATACGTTGCGCGGCGCCGGTGTGACCAACCCAACCGCCCCCCGCGGCGGCGACAGCGCGCCGCCCGCCAGGGCACCTGGGCGACGTTAGGCGATCGCGCCCGCCTCGCGCAGCGCCGCGATCCGTTCCCAGTCGTAGCCGAGCTCGAGCAGAATCTCCTCGGTGTGCTGGCCGAACTCTGGCGCCATGGTCGGCGGCGGGCCGGGCGTGCCGGCGAAGTCGGCCGGGCTTGCGACCATCTCGGCGGTGCCCTCGGCGATCTGCGTCGGCACGAAGGCGCCGCTCGCGCGCGCCTGCGGATCGTCGATCATTTCCGAGACCGTCTGTACCGGCGCCCACCACATCCCAGCGCGGTCGAGCGCGTCCACCCAGTGCGCCATCGGGTGCGCCGCGAAGACCTCGTCGAGCAACGCGACGCACGCGGCGGCGTTCTCGCGGCGAACCCGGATGTTGCTGAAGCGCGGATCGTCTTGGATCTCTGGTCGCGCGATGGCGCGAATGAGATCGGGCCAATGGCGATCGCCCTGCAGGCCCAGCAGCCAGAACCAGCGGGCATCGCTGCTGCGGTAGCAGTTGACCAGAGGATTCGGGATACGGCGCCGATCGTAGGCGGACTCGAGCCGGCCGAGGCGCAGCTTGGTGTTCACGTCCCAGCCCAACATGTAGACGCCGGTACGCAGCAGCGAGGCGGCGATGAACTGCCCCTCGCCGGTGCGCTGGCGGGCCACGAGCGCCGCGCACGTGGCGCTCACCGCCGCCACGGCGGTCATGTGATCACCCATGCCGCCGCGCTGCTGCGGCGGGTCGGCGCCCGCCGGGGCGAGCGAGGCGGCGACGCCGGCGCGCGACCAGAACGCGCCGATGTCGTAGGCGGGTCGGTCGCAGTCGGGACCGTGCGGGCCGTACCCGCTGATGCTGCAGTACACCAGCCGCGGGTTGCGCGCGCGCACCGCATCGTACCCGAGCCCGGCGCGCTGCAGCGCGCTCAGACGCAGGTTGGAGACCAGCACGTCGGCGCGCTCGAGCAAGGCCAGCGCGACGGCGCGGCCCTCATCGTGCAGCACGTTCAGCGCGATGCTGCGCTTGCCGCGGTTGTCGAGCTCGAAGGGCGGATTGATCGGCACATCGATCCCGGCGGCGGTGCTGAAGAGACCGCGCATCGGGTCGCCGGTCGGCGGCTCGATCTTGATCACCTCCGCGCCCCAGTCGGCCATGATCCCGCCGGCGGCGGGACCGGCGACCCAGAACCCCATCTCGACGACGCGGATACCGTGGAGAGGACCCGACATGCGCGGGGCTTATAGCACGAACCTGGAGCGCGGCGCGCCGTCGCCGCCGGGGGGTGGGGTCGCGAAGACGGCGGCGACGGCGCGCCGCGCTCCAGTCAGATGTGTTCCCAACTATTCGGCGGGATCAACCCGGCACAATGGCCGGGCTGGATCAGGCCGGCGAGCAGCTCGGCGCTGTCGACCAGGCGCGGGCCGGGCCGGTTGAGATAGGCGTTGGCGTCGACGCTGTAGGCGCGCCCGTTGCGCACCGCGGGCAGCGTCTGCCATTCGGGACGCGCGGCGAGCTGCGCGAGCTCGCGGCGCGTTTGCGCCAGTGCGAAGCCGCAGGGCATCAGGATCACCACGTCGGGCGCGTAGTCCGTCAGCGCCTCCCAGCCCACCGTCGGGCTGTGCTGCCCGGCCGCGACCAGGCCGTACGTGCCGCCGGCGAGCTCGACCATCTCCGGGATCCAGTTCCCCGCCAGCATGAGCGGGTCGATCCACTCGATGCAGGCGACGCGCGGCCGGCTGCGCGCGTGCTGCAGCCGATCGCGGATGCGGGCGAGTCGCGCGCGGCTCGCGGCGACGAGCTCGGCCCCGGCGTTCGCGACGCCAGTGGCCTGCGCGACCCGGGTGAAATCGTCGAGCACGTCGTCGAGCCGTTCCGGTTTCAGCGAGACGATCTCCGCGGGTGTCTCGAGCAGCGCGCCCGCCGCCTGTTGGACTTCGGTGAAGGAGACGGCGCACACCTCGCACTGTTCCTGCGTGACGATCAGGTCGGGTCGCGCCGCGCGCAGCTCGTCCTCCTTGATGCGGTACACGCTCAGGCCGTCGCGGACCAGGCGGCGCACCGCGGCGTCGATCTCCGCCGAGCGGCCGCGCGGGTCGAGCTTGGGCTCGGTGAGGACTGGGCGGCCGACGATCTCCGGCGGGTGGTCGCACTCGTGCGAGACGCCGACGATGCGGTCGGCGAGGCCGAGCGCGCAGAGGATCTCGGTGGCGCTGGGGAGGAGCGAAGCGATACGCATGCGTCAAACCACAGATGAACACAGATAAACACAGATGACGCCAAAGGTACGTAAGGCATCAGGCCACCTCGGCTCTCATCCGTGTTCATCTGTGTTCATCTGTGGTTTCGCCTTTCGGTATCAGCGCCTCCGCGGCGGCGGCAGCGGTACGGTGTCGAAGCGCCGCTGGTGCGGCGGGGCAGCCGGCGGTGGCCGCTCGATCTTGTCGCCGGAGATCGTGCCGCAGCGCGTGCACAGGTAGTCGAACTTCTCACCCTCGGCCAACACCAGCAGCAGCCGCTTGCGCACCGGCGTCGCCTGCCGGCACTTCGGGCAGTAGAGGAGCGACGCCTCCATTTGGTCGAACGAATCCATCACAGCCGTTCAGCGTTCAGCGTTGAGCGTTCAGCGTTTGGATTAGCACCTTGCGAGGCAGCCGCTGCCCTGTCAATGGGCCCAGGACGCAACGCTGAGCTGAAACGCTGAACGGCCGCGCTGAAGTGCTGCGTTGCCTCGGGCCGGACGGCCCCCTATAACTCGAACCCGGCCCTCATGCCCTCCGTCTACATCGAAACGTACGGCTGCCAGATGAACCTGGCCGACACCGAGCTGATGCGCGGTCACCTGGCGCGCTCGGGGTATACGACCGCGGTCGATCCAGACGAGGCCGACGTCATCCTGTTGAACACCTGCGCCATTCGCGAGCACGCCGAGGAGCGCATCGTCGGCCGCCTGGGCGCGCTGGCGCGCCACAAGGTCGGCCGCCCGGACGTGCAGATCGGGGTGGCGGGATGCATGGCGCAGCATGTCCGCGATCGCCTGCTCGACTCGACGCCACATCTCGACTTCGTGGTCGGCCCCGACGCCTATCGCCGGCTCCCGGCACTGCTCGGCGGCGATCCGTTCGTCGACGTGCGCCTCGATCGCGACGAGACCTACGCCGACCTCGCGCCGGCGCGGGCCGAGGCCGTGCGCGCCTGGATCACGATCATGCGCGGCTGCGACAAGTTCTGTACGTTCTGCATCGTTCCCTACGTCCGCGGGCGCGAGCGCAGCGTCCCGATTGGTGCGGTGCTCGAGCAGGTCCGCCATGCGGCGGCGCAGGGCTATCGTGAAGTCGTGTTCCTCGGGCAGACGGTGAATGCCTATCGCGATGGCGATGCGGATTTCGGCGCATTGCTGCGCGCGGCCGATGGGGTCGAGGGCATCGCACGCCTGCGCTTCACCTCGCCGCATCCGAGCGACATGGATGACTCGGCCATCGACGCCATGGCGCGCTGCTCGACCGTCTGCCCGCAACTCCATCTGCCGGTGCAGTCTGGGTCGACGCAGGTGCTGGCGAAGATGGAGCGCGGCTACACCGCCGACGAGTACCTGCGTCTGGTCGAACGCTTGCGCGCCGCCGTACCTGGGCTCGCGCTCAGCACCGACATCATCGTCGGCTTCCCCGGCGAGCGCGACGAGGACGTCGACGCGACGCTCGAGCTGATGCGCGCGGTGCGCTTCGACAGCGCCTTCACGTTCCAGTACTCGCGGCGCGAATACACCAAGGCGGCCAAGTGGGAGGAGACGGTGTCAGAGGCGGAGAAGTCACAGCGCCTGCAGACCGTGATCGCGCTGCAGGAGCGCATCGCCGCCGAGATCAATGCCGGCTACGTCGGGCGGGACGTCGAGGTGCTCGTCGAAGGACCGGCGCGCCGCCGCGACGGACGGCTCGCCGGCAAGACGCGGCATTTCAAGACCACCGTGTTCCCTGGCGACGGGACGGTCGGCGCCGGCGACTTGGTGCGCGTCCGCGTTGCCGACAGTACCTCCCATACGCTGATCGGTCAGTGCGTGGGATGAGGAGCGCGATGAACTACTTCACGCCCGAGCAGCAGGCCTTTCAGCAGACCATCCGCGAGTTCTTCGAACGCGAGGTGAATCCCCACATCGACGAGTGGGAGCGCGCGCGGACGTTCCCAGCGCACCAGGTGTTCAGGCGCTGCGGCGAGATCGGCATGCTGGGCATCACCTACGATCCGGCCTACGGCGGATCCGGTCTCGACTACTGGTGGACCGCCGCGTACTCGGAGGCGATGTCGGAGGCCTGCCCGTGCAACGGCATCCCCATGGCCATCATGGTGCAGACCGACATGTGCACGCCGGCCCTGCACGACTTTGCCAGCGAGGAGCTCAAGGAGCGCTTCCTGCGTCCCTCGATCGCCGGCGAGATGGTCGGCGCCATCGGGGTCACCGAGCCGGCCGCCGGCTCCGACGTCTTCTCGATCCGCACCACCGCGCGGCGCGACGGCGACTTCTACATCGTCAACGGCCGCAAGATTTTCATCACCAACGGCACGCAGGCCGACTACATCACACTGCTCACCAAGACCGACCTGGACAGCGGGCATCATGGGTTCACCTTGCTCGTCGTTCCGACCGACACGCCCGGCTTCGGCGTGGCCAAGAAGCTCGAAAAGGTCGGCAACCATTCCTCCGATACCGCCGAGCTGGTGTTCGAGGACGTGCGCGTCCCGGTGGCCAACCGCATCGGCGAGGAGGGGATGGGCTTCATCTATCAGATGAAGCAGTTCCAGAAGGAGCGCATGATCGCCGCGATCGGCGCCGCGGCGGGCGCGCAGAAGACGCTCGAGCGCACGGTGCAGTACGTGAAGGACCGCACCGTGTTCGGCAAGCCGCTGGCGCTCAAGCAGCACGTGCAGTTCACGCTCGCCGAGCTGCAGACGGAGATCGAGCTGGTGCGCCAGTTCAACTATCACTGCGTGCGCATGTACGTCGCCGGAGAGGACGCCACGCGCGAGACCTCGATGGCCAAGCTCGCCGCCGGCCGGCTCGTCCGCCGCGTCGCCGACTGGTGCCTGCAGTTCCACGGCGGCTACGGCTACATGGACGAGTACCTGGTCTCGCGCTACTGGCGCGATTCGCGCCTGCTCAGCATCGGCGGCGGCGCCGACGAGGTCATGCTGCAGATCCTGGCGAAGATCGACGGATACGGGAATGTGTGAGGCCGCGCCTCGCGCGGCCGTTCAGCGTTGAGCGTTCAGCGCCGGACGTCGCCATGAAACGCTCAACGCCGAACGCTGAACGCTGAACGAATGCTCGGCCCGCCTCCACCGCCCATCAAGGTCTTCAACCCCGAGCTCCTCGCCGGCCACATCGCCCTGGTCACCGGCGCGGGCACCGGGCTCGGGCGCGTGATCGCGCAGCAGCTCGCCGAGGCGGGGGCGGACCTGCTGCTGGCCGCGCGCAACGTCGAGCGCCTCGAGGCGGCGGCGGTGGAGATCCGCGCCGCGACCGGCCGGCGGGTCGAGGTCGGCGCGGTGAACATTCGAGACCGCGCCACGGTCGAGGGGCTGGCGGCGCGGGCGCGGGAGCAGTTCGGCGTCATCGACGTGCTGGTCAACAACGCCGGCGGGCAGTTCCCACAGCGGGCACGCGATTTCACGCCGAAGGGCTGGAACGCCGTGATCGAGACCAATCTGACCGGCACCTGGAACATGACCCAGGTGTTCGGCAACCAGATGCTGGAAGGGCGCGGGGGCAGCATCACCAACATCATCGCCGTGGTCGGGCGCGGCTTCCCCGGCATCGCGCACACCGCGGCGGCGCGCGCCGGTGTGCTCGAGCTCACCAAGACGCTGGCGATCGAATGGGGGCCGACGGTGCGGGTGAACTGCGTCGCGCCCGGGCCGATCCAGACCGAGGCGTTCAAGCAGACGTACGACCCGGCGATCGAGACGCTCTGCGAGGGCATCCCGATCCCGCGCTTCGGCAGCCGCGAGGAGGTCGCCTATGCGACCGTCTTCCTCGCCTCGCCTGCCGCGTCGTTCATCACCGGCGACGTCCTCTTCGTTGCCGGCGGCCAACAGATCTACGGCCGCAACCAGGCTCTGTTCGACGAGATGCTGAAGTGAAACCCCTCTCGCTCCGGCGCTCGCGAGCTCAACCGGCGGGTGATCACCCGTCCTTGTCGGGGGCGCGCCTTGGCGCGCCCGTGGGCCGTCCAAGGGCGGCCCCTACACGGAACGACGAATTGTTCGGGCAACGCCCCTCACGCTGACCGAACCAGAGCCGCGAGAAATTCGAGCACGAGCGCGTTGAATCCGGCGGGGTCCTCCACGAAGATCCCGTGCCCGCGTTCCGGGACGATCTCGAGGCGCGCGCCGGCGATGCTGCGCTGGATGATGACCGAGCCGCCGACTCCCAGCGCGTCGCGTTCGCCGACGATGACCAGGGTCGGACAGCGAATCTCGCCGAGACGCGGCGTGAGCGGCTCGGTGTGCAGGCGCGCCATGGCGCGCGCGACGCTCGCAAACGTCGCGGCGTGGATCGGCGCCTCGCGCGCCTGCTCGGCGGACACGCCGAGGCGCTTGCGCACCGGCTCGATGCCGCGCTCTTCGGCGATCGACGCCAGATCCTGGTAGAACTGCCGCGCCCGCGCGTTGCACTCGCTGGCCGTTCCGACCAGGACCAGCCCGGCGACGCGCTCGGGAGAGTCCAGGGCGAGCTGCATTGCCACGACTCCGCCGGCCGAGTGTCCGAGGATCACGGCGCGCTCGCGCCCGGCGCGGTCGAGCACGCCGCGCAGATCGGCGGCGAGGTCAGCCGGGGTGCAGGGCGCCGGCGCCGTTCCGGAGCGGCCATGCCCGCGCAGATCCCAGGTGAGGACGCGATGGCGCGTGACCAGCGCCGGCACCTGCGCCGCCCAGGTCGCCTCCGAGGCGGCCAGCCCGTGCGTGAGCGCAATCGCCAACGGGCCGCTACCGGCGAGCGTGTAGTGCAGACGCATGCGTATGGGTTCCTCTCCCTGCGGAGAGGGGACCTCGCGATGCGGCGCACTCGATCATCAGCTGACCTCCAGCGCGACCGCGAGGAAGTCGCGCGCGGCGGGATCCCAGCGAAACGCCTTCACGTCGCGCACCCGGCCGTCGATGACGGACAGGACCACGTGTGCCGCGTCGGGATAGCTCGGGTCGCCCAACGGCGTCGCGGCGCGCTTGTCTTCGTCGCTGAAATACGCGGCGTGTTGTGGATGCGAATGGTAGATGGCGTGGATGGTCAGCACGCCGCGATCGTGACCGAGGCGGATCGGCAGCTCCTCCGGTCCCATCGTGTACGCCATCGCCGCCGTGCGCGGGAATTCTTCCGGATGCTGGGCATGCATCTGGTTCTGAATGTTCGTGATGCGCACGACCGACAGGACCCCGTCGCGCTCGACGACGAAACCGCAGCATTCCTCGGGATAGGTCGCGACGGCGTGCTCGCGCATGTCGTCGACGACGGTTCTGGACAGGGGGCACGTCATGCGGCGGGGCGCTCTTCGACGGAATGGATGAGTCGAGTCAGGGTCTCGTTCACCGGCGCCTTGATAGCCCGCGCCGCGCCGCGGCGCCAGACAGCGCCGTTGATGGCGTCGATCTCGGTGCGGCGGCCGCGCTCGAGATCTTGCAGCATCGAGGAGCGGTGATCGTAGGTTGCCGGCACCAGCCGGCCGTAGAACTCGCGGCGGTATTCGTCCGCGCTCGCCCAGGCCAGCGCCACGTCCTCGGCGCGCGCGACGGCGAACGCCTCGTCGATCACCTCGTCCATCAGCGCGCGGCTGTCGGGACGCTCCGGCAAGGCCCCGTAGTGCACGCCGAGCAGCGCGCCGAGCGGGTTGAGCGCGGCGTTGTAGAACACCTTCGCCCACAGCAGCGCGGCGAGGCGATCGGTGGCGACCGCGGGCACGCCGGCCCGATCGATGGCCTCGGCCCAACGCCGCGCCGCGGCATCGCGGTGCGGATGGCGGCCGGGCTCGAGCGGCCCGATCGCAGTCGGATCGGCGAAGACCGTGACGCGCGCCCGTCCCGGCGCCGGTAGGGTGGCGCCGAAGATGACCCGTGCGCCGAGCGTGCGCTCCGGTCCCAGCGCGGTCTCCAGCGTCTCGACGTTGCCGAGCCCGTTCTGCAGGGAGAGCGCGACGCCGTCGGCGGCGAGGTGAGACGCGATGGCCGCCGCCATGGCGCGGGTGTCGTACGACTTCACGGGGATCAGGACGATGTCGAACAGCCCGGGCAGCGCGGCGGGATCCGTGGCGACGGCGAATCCGTCGACGTGGTGCGTGCCCCAGATGCCGTCGATGGTCAGCCCGCGCGCCGCGATCGCATCGAGATGCGCCGCCCGCCCGAGCAGGGTGACGTCCAACCCGGCGCGCCGAAGAAATCCGCCGAACACCGAGCCGAGCGCCCCGGCGCCGGCCACCAGCACGCGCGACGCTGAACGCTCAACGCTCAAGGCTGAACGCGCTCTTCAGGCGCGCTCCCGCAGCACGCGGCGCAGGATCTTGCCGGAGGGATTCTTGGGGATCTCGTCGGTGAACTCGACCGCGCGGATCTGCTTGTACCCGGCCACCCGGCCGGAGACGAACTGCATGATCTCGGTGGACGACACGCTGGCGCCGGCGCGCAGCACCACGAAGGCGCACGGAATCTCACCCGCGTCGGCGTCCTTGCGCGGCACCACCGCGCAGTCGGCGATCGCCGGGTGCTCGTGCAGCAACGCCTCGAGCTCCGCCGGGGCGATGCCGAATCCCTTGTACTTGATCATCTCCTTCTTGCGGTCGACGATGTAGACGTAGCCCTGTTCGTCCTTGCGCGCGATGTCGCCGGTGTGCAGCCACCCGTCGCGCAGGGCGCGCGCGGTTTCCTCCGGGGCCTTCCAATACCCCTGCATGACGTGTGGGCCGCGCACGAGCAGCTCGCCGGTCTCGCCTACGGCCAGCTCCTTGCTCGGGTCGTCGGGGTCGACGATGCGTTCGTCCTGATCCGACACGTGCCAGCCGACCGAGTCGAGCCGGATGAGCTCGGGGTTGTCGACCGGGTTCATGTGCGTGATCGGCGACGCTTCGGTGAGCCCGTAGCCCTGCAGCACGTGCACGCCGGTGAGCGCTTCCATGCGGCGGCCGAGCTCGGGCGGCATGGGCGCGGCGCCGCTCATGATGTAGCGCACCGACGAGAGATCGTGCTGCTTCAGATCGGGTCGCATGGTGAGCGCCAGGAGCACCGGCGGCACCGCGTAGAAGAGCGTGACCCGGTGGCGCGCGGTGAGCGCCAACGCGGTGTCGGCATCGAAGCGCTCCATGATGCACATGGTCGCTCCGCTGGCGACCGACGCGCCCATCAGCATGGTGCCGTAGATGTGGTAGAAGGGCAGGAACAGCAGCAGCACGTCGCGCTCGGTCATACGGCTGGCCGAGGTGCACTGGATGTTGTTGGAGACGAGGTTGCGGTGGCTGAGCATCACGCCCTTGGGGAGGCCGGTGGTGCCGCTCGAGTAGGGCAGGGCGACCAGGTCGCGCTCGACGTCGAAGTCGAGCTCGGGCGGGCGGCTGGCCGAATGGCTGTTGGCGACCTCGTACCAGGACAGCGTGCCCGGCGGAGGCGCGCTGCCGACGATGAGAACGTGCTTCAGCGTCGGAATACGCGAATGAATGGCGTCGACGATCGGCCAGCGATCTTCCTGCACGAGCAGCACGCGCGCGGCCGAATCGGTGAGCTGATACTCGGCTTCCTGCTCGTGGTAGACGGGGTTGATCGGCGTCACCACCCCGCCGGCCTTCGACGTCGCCTCGAAGCTGATCAGATATTCCGGCCGGTTGGTCATGAAGAGCGCGACGCGATCACCCTTGGCGACGCCGAGCTCGCGCAGGCCGTTGGCCAATCCGTTGCTGAGACCCTCGAGCTCGCGGAAGGTGAGCGTCTGATCGTGGAAGACGGTCGCCCACTTGTCGGGTGTGCGTTCGACGGCGCGGCGCAAGAGCCCGTGATAGGGAATGCGCGGGTAGTCGAGCTTCGGCCGCGCCAGCTCCGGTCGAAAGGCACGCATGCGGGAACCTCCTCCACGGGGACGCGCGGAGCTTTTCTGCGCCGCTGATCCTTGTCAACCCTCCCTGAGCTCTGTGGTACATTGCCTGCCGATGGTCGCGGTGGTCCTGGCGGCGGGACGGGGGACGCGCATGGGCGCGCTCACCGCCACCACGCCGAAGCCGCTGTTGCCGGTGGCCGGTCGGCCCATCATCGAGCACATCCTGGGCGGGTTCGCCGCGGCTGGGGTGCGACGAGCGGTGGTGGTCATCGGCCATCTCGCTGACGCCTTCGAGGCCGCGCTTGGCGATGGCACGCGCCTCGGCCTGGAGATCATCTACTGCCGCCAGGAGCATGCCGAGGGCACCGCGCGCGCGTTGCTGCTGGCCGAGCCGCTGCTCGGCGCCGGGCCGTTCGCCGTCAGCTGGGGCGACATCCTCGTACGTCCTCAGTTCTACGCCGACTTTGTGCGCGCGTTCGCCGATCGACCGTGTGACGCCCAGGTCGCGGTCAATCCTGTCGACGATCCGTGGCGCGGCGCCGCGGTCTATGTAGACGACGACTGGCGCGTGCACCGCGTCGAGGAGAAGCCGCCGCGCGGCACTGCCACCACACGGTGGAACAACGCCGGTATCCTGATGCTCACGCCGCAGGTGTTCTCGTTTGCTCGGCGCCTATCGGCCTCGCCACGCGGGGAATACGAGCTGCCGCAGGCCGTTGCGCAGATGGTGCGCGACGGCTGCTCGGTGCGCGCCGTCCCGGTGCGCGGGCCGTGGTCGGACGTCGGAACGCCCGACGACCTGGCTGCCGCACAGGCGCTGTTCGCGACCCCCGCTCGGGCGGCGCGCCGTGGTGGGGCGGCGGGGGGCACTCCGTGACCGGGCCGGTTGCGGCGGGCGACCGCGTCGACGCGCTGGTCGAGCAGTTCGCCGCGCGCTTTGGCCGCCGGCCCGAGGTCGTCGTCCGCGCGCCGGCTCGGATCAACCTCATCGGCGAGCATACCGACTACAACGGCCTGCCGGTGTTGCCGCTGGCCATCGACCGCCATGTGCTGGTCGCCGCCGCGGCCCGCGACGACCGCCGGGTACAGCTCGAGAACGGTGATGCGCGTTTCGCCCCGCGCGCCTACCAGCTCCAGCCCGATATCTGCCGTTTCGCGGCCGGCGATTGGGGAAACTACCACAAGGCGGCGGCCCAGGGTCTCGTCTCGGCGCTCGGTCCCGACGCCGTGCGCGGGGGCGACTTTCTCATCAGCGGCGATGTGCCGCCCAGCGCGGGGTTGTCGTCGTCGTCCGCACTCGTGGTCGGCAGCGCGCTGGCGCTCCTCGCCGTCGCCGATCGCAGCCTGCCGCCCCTGCAGCTCGCCGAGCTCGCCGCCGCGTCGGAACGCTACGTCGGCACCCAGAGCGGCGGCATGGATCAGGCGGTCTGCCTGTTGGCGCAACCGGGCCACGCACTGCGCATCGATTTCGATCCGTTGCGCGTCCGCGCCATCGCGGTCCCACCGGGATACGCGATCGTCGTGTGCCACAGCCTGGTCGAGGCCGAGAAGTCCGGCGCGGCGCGCGCCGCGTACAACAGTCGCGTGGCCGAGTGTCGCCTCGCCTGCCGCGTGCTCGAGCGCGTGCTCGGCACCGGCCTGCCCCGACCGCTCGCATCGTTCGGGGATCTGCGCCGTCTGTTTCCCGACCGGTCGCTGGCCGACTTCGCGGCCGTGCTCGAGAACGCCCTGCCGGTGCGTCCGCTGCGCCTCGAGGAGATCGCCGCGCGGGTTGCCGTGCCGCAGGAGCATCTCGCGGCCCTGCTGGGAAGCCAGCCCCGCCCCGGCGCGACCTACGCGCTCGTGCAGCGTGCGCGGCACGTGCTCACCGAGGCAGAGCGCGTCGACCAGGCTGAAACGGCGCTCGCTGCCGGAGACTGGCTGGCGTTGAGCGCGCTCATCGATGCCTCGCACGCCAGCTGCCGCGACGACTTCGGGGTCAGCGGCCCGGAGCTCGAGGAGCTCGTTGCGGCGGCCCGCGCGGCGGGCGCGATCGGCGCCCGCCTGACCGGCGCGGGCTTCGGCGGCTGCACGATCAATCTGGTGCCGCGCGCCGACACGGCGCTGTTTCACACCATGATCCAACGATCCTACTACAAGGACAGACCGGCGGCGCGCCGCGGGGAGCACTGCTTTGCGGTGACCCCGAGCGGCGGCGCGTCGGTGATGCGGATCTGAGCATGGGTTCACCACAAAGACACAAAGACACAAAGGCGACGGTCCTCGGTTCCCAATGCCTGTGCTCGAGCAGGTCCCCTTTGTGTCTTTGTGCCTTTGTGGTGAAAAGGCTCCCGTGACCCCCGACGAGCTCCGCGAGCGCCTCGCGCGCTTCATTGCCACCGCGGCGAACGTCACCGACGTCCGCATCGAGGGCCTGCGCAAGCTCCCCGGCGGCGCCTCGCGCGAGATCTGGTCGCTCGACGCGATCTACCGCCAGGGCCGAGACGACGTGCGGCTGCCGCTCGTCCTGCGCCGCGATCCCGGCGGCGCGACTCTGCAGTCGCAGCGCCGCGAGGAATTCCGCGTCCAACAGGCGGCCTACGCCGAGGGCGTTGCGGTCCCGCGTCCGTATTGGCTGGCCGAGGACGCCGCGGCGCTCGGCGCGCCGTCGTATCTCATGCAGCGCGTCGACGGCGAGACCCTGGCGCGCCGGCTGCTGCGCGACGCCGAGTATGCCCCCGCGCGCGAGCGGCTGACCGAGCAGCTCGGCGCGATGCTGGCGCGCATCCATGCCGTCGACGTCGCGCGCCACGATCTGCGCTTCCTCACCGCGCCGGAGGCCGGGCAGTCGCCGGCGCTCGCCGAGCTCGAGCGCTACGAACAGATCTATCGCGGCATTGCGCCGCAGCCCCACCCCGCCTTCGAGCTCACCCTGCGCTGGTTGCGCCAGCATCTGCCGGGAGACGCGGTCCACACCCTCGTCCATGGGGACTACCGCATCGGCAACGTGATCTTCGGTCCGGAGGGACTGCGCGCCGTACTCGATTGGGAGCTGGCGCACGTCGGCGACCCGGCCGAGGACCTCGGCTGGCTGTGCGTACGCGCCTGGCGTTTCGGCAGCGATCACAAGCCGGTCGGCGGCATCGGCGAGCGGGAGGATCTCCTCGCCGCGTATGCGCGTGCCGGCGGCGCCGCGGTCGACGCGGCGCGCCTCCGGTTCTGGGAGGTCTTCGGCAACCTGCGCTGGGCGATCATCTGCATCATGCAAGCCAAGACCCATCTCGATGGCCTGGTCCGCAGCGTCGAGCTGGCGGCGATCGGGCGGCGCATCGCCGAGACGGAGATCGAGTTGCTGAACTTGATCGACGAGCCGTGAGCGGGCAGGGGCGACGCATGCGTCGCCCCTACGCAAGACGACTCGCCCCATTCTTGGAACGCAACACGGCTCCCCCATGCACGTAGGGGCGACGCATGCGTCGCCCGGAACGCAACGTCCCTCGGACTGCCGAATCGCCGGCGCTGTGGTAGGTTGAGCCACGGCCGCCATGAACCTCCGCGAGTACCACGAGCGCACCAACCACTCCGTCGCCAGCCTGCGCGAGAATCGCCACGTCCTCGACTGGGACACTCAGCCGCATCCGTTCAAGATCTACACCGGCCTCGCCCCGATCGCGCTGCCGCGTGATTTCGGCACCTCCACCGTCAGCGCGCTCGCGGCCCTGGCGGCGACCGCACCGAGCGAACCGCGCCGCGCGCTGCCCGACCTCAACGCCCTGGCGCGTCTGCTGCACTACAGTGCCGGGATCACCCGGACGAGGACCTATCCGGGCGGGCGGGTCATGCACTTCCGCGCCGCGGCCTGCACCGGGGCGCTCTACCACATCGACCTCTACCTGGTGTGCGGCGACCTCCCGGACCTCCCCGCCGGCGTCTATCACTTCGGCCCGCAGGACTTCGCCCTGCGCCGGTTGCGCGCGGGCGACCATCGCGGCGTGTTGATCGACGCGACGGCGTCGGAGCCGTCGATCACCGCCGCGCCGGCGGTACTGGTGTGCACCTCGACATTCTGGCGCAATGCCTGGAAGTACCAGTCGCGCGCCTACCGACACTGCTTCTGGGACAGCGGCACGATCCTCGCCAACCTGCTGGCAGTGGCCGCCGCCGACGGGGTGCCGGCGCGGATCGTCCTCGGCTTCGTCGACACCGCGCTCAACCAGCTGCTCGGCCTCGATCCACAGCGCGAGGTCTCGCTGGCGCTGGTTGCGCTCGGCGGGCGCGCCACGCCGCCGCCACCCGCCCCGCCGCACCCGCCTCTGGCGCTGGCGACGATGCCGCTGTCGGCGCGCGAGGTGGACTACCCGCTGATCCGGGCGGCGCATACCGCGTCGTCTCTCGCGACGGCTGCCGATGTGCGTGCCTGGCGCGCCGGCGCGATCACCCCCCGCCCGCCGGCGGCGCCGGCGGCGGTCGCCTTGCAACCGCTTGCCCAACCCCCGTCGCGCTCGCTCACCGACGTGATCATCCAGCGCGGCTCATCGCGACGGTTTGCCCGCGCCGCCATCGGCTTCGGCCAGCTCTCGACCGCCCTGCAGGCGGCGACCCGCGGCGTTTCCGCCGACTTTCTCGCGGCGCCCGGCGCTTCGTTGGCCGATTGCTACCTGATCGTCAACGCGGTCGATGGCCTGCCCGCGGGGACCTACGTCTTCGACCGCGAGCGCGGTGCGCTCGAACGGCTGAAGGCGGGCGAGTTCCGCCGCGAGGCCGGTTTCCTCGATCTCGGGCAGGAGCTGGCTGCCGACGCCGCGGTCGATTTCTATGTTCTCGCCGACCTCGAGCGCATTTTCGCCCGCTTGGGCGACCGCGGCTATCGTGCCGCGCAACTCGAGTGCGCCATCATCGGCGGCAAGCTCTACCTGGCGGCGTACGCGCTCGGCCTCGGTGCGACCGGACTCACCTTCTTCGATGACGACGTGACGGAGTTCTTCTCACCCCACGCCGCCGGGAAAGGGGTCATGTTCTTGGTTGCCGCCGGCGTCCCGGCCCGCTCGCGGCGGCGCTAGTCGTTTCCGTCGCCCCGGCGTCCCTACCGGTGGCGTGGCGCAGCCCCGCCGGGCGGCGCTTCGCGCCGCCACTCGGCAGGAGGCCGGGGCTACGGAAACAGGGATCCGGCTCGCGTCTACTGCCCTCCCGGATCGGGCTGCACGGCTTCGTCGACGGTGATCCACGGGCGCGCCACGAACGGTTGCACGCGGATCGGACACGGATCGACCTCGCAGCTGGCGCAGGCGCTACGGTGGCAGGGCGTGACCCGGAGGGACACTTCTCCCTCGCTGCCGAGGCTGCGCAGCACGCGATGTTCGAAGGCGATGCCGAAGGCGTATGCCTCTTCGACCGTCCAGAATTCCGGCACGACGAGTTGGGCATCGACGTGGCAGTGGCGGCCGGCGCGGATGGCGCGCAGCGAATTGACTCGAACGACCCCGGGCACCAGGTTGCTGTTGATCGCATCGATCACCCGTTGGAGGAGATCGGGGTCTTCTTCGTCCAGCAACCCGCCGGCGGCGCGCCGGACGAGGCGGAGGCCGGTCCACACCAGATTGAGCCCGACCATGGCCGCGATCAGCGGGTCGACCCACTGGAGCCCGGTGACTTTGACCAGCGTGAGCGCGACCGCGGTGGCGAAGCTGGTCCAGAAGTCCGACAGGACGTGGGTGCCGTCGGCGACGAGGGTGATCGAACGGTACCGCCGACCGGTCTGGAGCAGGTACCAGCCGAGGGCGGCGTTCGCCAGCCCGGCGCCCACCGTGATGAGCAGCCCGAAGGTGACCTGGCGGACGTGGTGGCCGAAGAGGAGCGCCTCGCCCGCTTCCTTGATGATCAGCGCGGCGGCCAGGGCGATCATGCCGCCTTCGAAGGCGGCGCTGAAGAACTCGACCTTCCCGTGGCCGTATGGATGGTTGCGATCGGCTGGCCATCCGGCCACCACCAGGCCGCCGAGGGCGAACAGCGCCGCGATGACGTTGACGATGCTCTCGAGCGCGTCGGACAGAATCGCCGTCGAGCCGGTGACCTGGTAGGCGAGATACTTGAATCCGAGCAGCGTGACCGCCACGACGACCGAGACCAGCGCCGCGCGCAGGCGGGCGCGATTGGCCGCATCGCCCGCGGACCGAGTCGCGCGTGCGCGGACCGCCGTCGGGACCTCTTCGCTCACACCTCCGTCGGCGGGCATGGCGCTATTGTGCCCCGTTTTCCCGCCGGCGTCGAAGCACGCCCGGCGCGAGGGCCTCGCCTCAACGGGCGGACTGCCGAGCGCAGCGGCGGCAATACATGCGATCGGCGAGCGCGAAGATCAATCGATCGGCTGGCTTTCCGCAGCGCGCGCACATCGCGATGTCGTCGGTGATGGGCACGCTGATCAACATGGCCGAGCGGTTGAACTCGAGCCGCGCTTGGCCATGCCGGCGAGCGCAGCACTCGGCCTCATCGAAGACCAACTCTCGATCGTAGCCATTGCGCGCCGGCATGAGACGTTCGCCGCCGCTGAAGCTGATCCGCGCAATCCCGTTCATGTGGTCTACTCGAGGTCGGTGGCTGCGGTGGAGACACGCATCTTGTGTGCGATCCGGAGCCGAATCAAGTGGAGATTCGGAAATCGAGCAAACTTCTTCAAGTTGTCACAAGAGTCGCAGTGAATCGGCGTTCGGTGCGAGGGGTGCGGCCCGCCGTGGCGGGGCAGTGTCCGCCGATGCGCTGCGTTAGCCGAGCCGTTCCGCGCCCGCAGCCGACGGGTCGAACCACCAGCGAACCGGACGGAAAATGAAGTTTGACAGGTCTCATGGCGACCGCTACGAAAGGCGGAGTCACGCACATTTCTTGAGACATTACGCGTTCATGACGGCGGAAAGCCCTGCGCTCCGACCGGCTGTCGTCCATCTGCGAGCTCCCACGATCACTTCCGGCGTCGCTGCCGCCCTTCGGCGGTCCGCTGCGTCCGGCTGGAGTCGGGAGCGCTGGACCGCGGCGCGCAGAGGCGAGTTCGCTGCAAGGAGGATGGTTCCGTGGAGAGTTTGAGCATCCTGCAGATGATCCAGCAGGGAGCGTTGGCCACCTATCCGCTCATCGTCTTCTCGGTCGTCACGGTGAGCATCGTGTTCGAGCGGCTGTGGGCGCTGCGCAACCTGGTGACCGAGACGTTGCGTCTGGCCGGCGGCCTCTGTCCGATCCTGGAGAAGGGGCAGGTGAGCGAGGCGCTGCAAACGGCTCGCAACCAGGTGACCACGCCGGCCGGGCGGATCTTCACCGATGTCCTTGCCCGTCACTCGAGCGATTCGCTGGAGTATCTGGCCGACCTGACCGAAGAGAAGCGCTTCGAGGAGGTCGAGGCGCTCAAGGGCCCGCTCTGGGTGCTCGGCACGGTGGGGGCGAGCGCGCCCTTCATCGGGCTGTTCGGCACCGTGGTCGGCATCATCAAGGCCTTCCACAACATGGCCATGATGGGCAGCGGCGGGTTCTCCGTCGTCGCCGCCGGCATTTCGGAGGCGCTGGTCGCCACTGGGCTCGGCCTGGCGGTCGCGATCATCGCGGTCATTTTCTACAACTACTTTCAGACCCGCATCGAGCGCATCGAGGCGGCGTTGACCATCGCCTCGAACCGCGTGCTCGACGCGATCCACCTCGGGCGGCAGGCGCATGTCGCTCGGTAGCCTGAAGCGCCGCGGCCGATCTCCGATCATGTCGGAGATCAACATCACGCCGCTGACCGACATCTTTCTCGTGCTGCTGATCATCTTCATGGTGAGCAGCGCGGCGATGGTCGAGTCCGGCGCCAAGATCAGCCTGCCGGAGGTCGACTCGACGGCGGCGCAACCGCGCGAGATCACCGTCACGGTCACCTCGGCGGATGAGATCTACGTCAACAACGAGCTGACGCCGATGGACCAGGTGGAGGGCGTGCTGCGCGGCCTGGTCGCCGGTCACCCCGACGTGCCGGTCGTGCTCGAGGGCGACCGCGACGTGCTGTTCGGCGAGGCGGTGAAGATTCTGTCCATCGCCCAGAAGGCCGGGGCGGCGCAGGTGGCGATCGCGGCGCAGCGCGCGCGGGCGACGAACTGACCGCCGACGAAGCCCGAGCAGACGGCGCGCATGGCCGACGAGCAACCGGCAGACGCGGCGGATCAGGATCCGTCTCGCTTCGACCCGTGGTCGGGGCACCACTTCGGAGGCGCCCGCTTCTTCGCCGCCTCGACGCTGGTGCACGTCGGCGCGCTGGTCGTGCTCGCCACGTTGTCGTTCACGGTCATCAAGACGGTCGAGAAGATCAACGTCAAGATCGTCGAGGATCAGGTCGGCCTCGAGGAGACTGACGGCGCCAACTCGCTGGAGGACTACGCCGGCTTGCTCGAGGTGGCGAAGGCGCCGACCCGCCAGGCGCAGCGGCCGGCGGGGCCGGTGGTGCGCGACGTGCGCGCGCCGCGCATGCCGTCGATCGGCGGCATTGGGCCGAAGCTCGGCATTGGGCCGACCGTCGACCTGATCACCGCCAGCCTCCCGCTCGGCGGCGGCGGCATCGGCGGTCTCGGCGGCACCTTCGGCGACTACGTCGGCGGCTTGCGCCGGGTGGGGCTCGATCTGGTGCTGGTGATCGACACCACCGAGAGCATGCAGTTCGTCATCGACGAGGTGAAGACACACTCCACCTCGTTGGTGGAGAACCTTCAGCGCATGGTCCCGACGGCGCGCGTCGGTGTCGTCGTCTACCGCGATCAGGGCGACGAGTACGTGGTGAAATGGTCGGACCTGAGCTTCAAGACCGACAAGCTGCGCTCGTTCATCTCGAACATCGACGCCTCCGGCGGCGGCGATTGGGAAGAGGCGGTGCTCGACGGCATCGACGCCGCCACCCAGGAGCTCACCTGGCGGAAGAAGTCGAAGAAGATCATCATCCTCATCGGCGGCTCGCCGCCGCACCCCGAGGACATCGAGCCGCTCGAGCGGGTCGTCAGGAAGTTCCGCCAGGACGGTGGGTCGCTCAGCACCATCGACGTTACCGACCATCTCCACCTCTCGTTCAACCGCGAGCTCTGGCATTCGCTGCACGGCAACAAGCCGTTCGTGCCGCCGCCGAAGCCCGAGTTCTACAAGCAGGTCACCTCGGTCTATTCGTCGCTCGCCAAGGACGGCGGCGGCGAGCTGGTGCAGCTGGCGGATGACAAGCGGCTCATCCGCGACGTGCTCGTGTTGACGTTCGGATCGCGCTGGAAGACCGAGATGGCGAAGCACCTCAAGGAGCTGTCGTAAGCCGTGCGCGCCCCGGTGCTGTGGGCGGTCGGCTGCCTGCTCGCCGTCCTCGGCACGGACGCCGCACAGGCGCTGTCCGCCGGCGAGATCCGCAACCAGGCCCGGCAGATCAGCGGCGCGGCGGCCGACGCGGCGGCGGAGCAGCGCCGCATCGAACAGCTCGGCCCGCTGGTGCTCGGCTTCATCGATCTCAGCGACGACGCGGCGCGGGCTGGGCGGGAGGGCGCGCAGCGCGACGAGCTGCGCGGGGCCTTCGAGGCGCTGTACAGCCCGCTCAACGGCCTGTACGCGGCGCGCAACGCCCGTCTCGAGAGCATGGCGCGGGCGATCATGGACGAGGACGGCGACCTCGAGGCGCTGTACGAAACCAAAGAGTTTCGCGAGTCGCAGGCGGTCGCCGCCGCGGCGCTCTACTACCTCAACTGGCTCGACTACTACGGGGCACGCCTGTACGACGGCGCGCGCCGCACCGAGCTGCTGCAGGCGGCGGAGAAGGGGTTCTCGCAGTTCGCGGTTGGGGAGCAGGCGGGCGCGCTGATCACCGAGAGCCAGCTCGGCCGCGGGCTGTGCGCGCTCGAGCTGAGCGACTACGATTCCGCCGCGCGCGACTTCAAGTTGGTGATCGACGACCCGAAGGTGTCGCCCGAACGGCAGGCGAAAGCCCGCTTGGCGCTGCTCGACACCTATGCACGGGCTGGGCGGTTGTCGGACGCGCTGCGCTATTCGGACGAGCTGCTGCGCGGCGGCGCGCTGCCGGCGTCGGACGTGCAACTGGTGAAGTTCTACCGGCTGGAGACACTCTTCGATGCGCTGGAGAAGAAGGGCGGCGACGCGGGCCGCTATCGCAGTGAAGCGTCGGCGCTGATGGAACAGCTCCGCCGTGCCGGCAAGGGCTGGGCGGACAAGGTCGACGCGCTGATGGTGGCGCGCGTCGACGACCCCGCCGCGTGGGCCGGCAAGACGGACTCGCCGCGCGTCAAGTGGGAGCTGGCGCGGTTGATGCTGTCCAAGAACGACTACACCGGGGCCGCACCGCTGCTGGTCGAGCTGCTCGCCAGCACCGACGCCCAGGCCAAGCCGTTTCATCCCGAGGCGCACTACTGGCTCGGGGTGGCGCGCTTCAAGGCCAACGAGTTCCCCGCCGCCGCCGACGAGCTCGATGCCGCGCTGGCCACGCCGGGCGAGTGGGCGAAGGAAGCCCGCTACCTGCGCTTCAAGGCGCTGGAAGCGATGATGGCGCAGCAGCCGACGCCGCAGCTTTCCGAACGCTACGCGGCTGCGCTCGGCGAGTTCGTCGCGCAGAACTCCGACCACCCGATGGTCGGCGAGGCGCGCTACCGGCTGGCCGAGTACCGCCAGGCGAGCGGCCAGTTCGAGGCGGCGATCGAGGAATATTCCGCCGTGCGCGGTGACCCCGCGCTGGCGATGCGCGCCCGCTTCGGCACGCTGCAGTGCCGCTTCGAGCTGTTGAAGACCGACGCGGACCCGCAGGCCCGCAAGGCCCGCCTCGACGCCATCGGCCAGGACTTGCAGGAATTCTGGGCCCGGTCGAAGGAAGTCGCAGCCGCGCAGAAGGGCGGCAGCGATGCGGGCGTGCAAGAGCTCGATGCCAAGGCGACGCTGTTGCAGGCGGTCTACCTCTCGCTGCGCGGTGACGGCGGTGACGAGCAGGTCGCGCAGTCGCTCGCCGACTTCGGCCAGCGCTTCCCGCAACAGCCGGCGCTGCTGCCGCAAGCGGTTCGCCTTCGGCTCGGCGCCCTGCTGCAGCTCGGCAAGTTCAACGACGCCGAGCAGGCGGTGCAGCAGAACGCCGCGGCCCTGGCCGCCGAGAATCGCCCGGACGCGCTCGAGAGCCTGGCGGCGAGCTATGCCAAGGCCGGTGCGCGTCGCAAGACCGACGGCGACTCCGCGTCCGCTGCCGCCGCCGCGCGCGTGGCGCTGGCGCTCTATGGCGTGCTCGACGGGGCGGGTGTCAGCGCCGACGTGAAACAGCAGCTCGCCGTCGCCCGCCTGCACG
>Ga0187893_10003822_pt1 | contig 29679 bp, 26 predicted proteins | sample MA1701074metaG_FD_139574 | JGI IMG/M metagenome (GOLD analysis project Ga0187893, IMG submission 139574) | White microbial mat communities from a basaltic lava cave in the Kipuka Kanohina Cave System on the Island of Hawaii, USA - MA170107-4 metaG ...
ACGAACGGCTTGGCTCTGGGCCGCGCCAGCAACGGCAACGCGTACGTGTTTACTGCGAATGGTGGCACGAACGATGTGTCGGTGATCGATCTCACCCGCGCTTTGGATGGGGATGGGCGAGCGGAGATCGGACGCATTTCGACCCAGGTCGGCCCATGGGGTATTACCGCCACCCCCGACGGTCGCTACATTATTATTGCCAGCGGGGGGAGCCAGAAGGACGGCTCCGCAGGCAACACGATTTCGATTGTCGAGTTGACCGAGCGAGTGCGGGTGCGCCTGACGGGGAAGACGCGGAGGTCGCCCGGATCCAGGTAGGCACGGACGATCCCGGAAAGCCGACGCATCCTCTCATGCCGTCGGTGACGCCTGACGGCCGGGAAGTGATCGTCCCGAATGTTCGCGCCGACAATGTGTCGATCGTGAACCTCGGTCTGGCGCTTGCCGGCGACCCCGGCGCAGAGGTTGCGCGTATCCCGCTCTCCCGGCTGGATGGACGTCCCGCACGTCCGAAGGGCTCGGCAATCACCCCGGATGGCAAGTACGCCGCGATCAGCGCGGGACCGGGTGAGCAGCCATTCTCTCAGGAGATCGGCCACGTCTACATGATTGATCTTCGATCGCGGAACGTTGTGGCCACCGTGACCGGAGTGGGAAACGATCCCTACGCCCTGGCGACGGTAGTTCGGTAGAAGCTGGCATCCTGGCGGCTCCTCCGATAAAGTCCCTCGAGTCCGCTCAATAGGAGGTATCGATGCTCGTGCTCCTCGCCAGCCTGCTCGCGACGGCCAGCGCCGCGCCCACCCTCGCCGCATCCTCTCCCGCGGACGCTGCCGAGGTGAAGGCGCAGATCGGCCTCTTCGCGGCCTGGCTCGACGGTCAGATCGCCATCCGGCAACTCCCGGGTGTCGTTGTCGGCGTCGTTTACGATCAGGATCTGATCTGGGCCAAGGGGTTCGGCCACGCGAACATCGAAGCCGGTCGCCCCATGGATCTCGACACGCGGTTTCGGATGGCATCCCACAGCAAGCTCTTCACCGCGACCGCGATCATGCAGCTCCGCGAACAAGGGAAGCTCCGGCTCGACGATCCCGTCACCGAATATCTGCGGTGGTTCGCCTTTCGGACAGCGGCGCCGGACGATCCGCCTATTACCATCGAGCACTTGCTGACCCACAGCTCGGGCTTGCCTCGCGAAGCGGGACCCCATTGGAGCGACCTCGACTTCCCAACGGAGGGCGAGTTGAAAGACTTGATGTCCCAGCGCCAGGCCGCGTTCTCGCCGGAAGTCCGTTGGAAGTACTCGAACCTCGCGTACTCCCTCGCGGGGATGGTGATCGAGCAGGTCTCGGGAATGAGCTGGGCCGACTATCTCCAGAAGAATATCTTCGACCCCCTCGGGATGAGCGCATCGAGCGTCGATCGGGAGGACCCGAAGATGGCGACGGGCTACGGGCGGCGCATGCCCGACGGATCGCGTGAAGTGCTCCCCTTCGTCGACGCTCGCGGCATGGCCGCGGCCACCGGTCTGACCTCCACCGTCTCGGACATGGGGAGATTCGTGTCGGCGCAGTTTCGCACAGGAAAGCGCGGCGGCGATTGCATTCTGAGCACCTCTTCCCTGCGCGAGATGCATCGCGTGCGCATGCTCGAGAGCACGTGGACCCGGGGCCAGGGAATCGGGTTCAGCGTTCAGCGAATCGATGACAAGCTCTACGTCGGGCATGGGGGCGGGTATCCCGGGTACACGACGAACACGCTGATCCAACTCGATTCGAAAGTGGGCGTGATCGCGCTGACCAACACGAGCGATTCCAACCCGGCTCAAATCGCGCAAGAATTGATGAAGACCGTCGGCAAAGCCGTCGCCGAGGTGACGAAGCCGAAAGATGAGAGAGTCACCTGGAATCCGGCGTGGGAGCGCTTCGCCGGCGTCTACCGCAGCCGAGGAGGCGAGAGCCGTGTTCTCGTCATGAACGAACGGCTGGTCGTTATGGACGCCTGGGCGCCGAGTATCGAGGATCCGATCGAGCTCGAGCCGCTCGAGGACGGGACGTTCCGCATGCTCGCTCCCACGGGCGGCGGCCCCGTGGGCGAGATCGTCCGCTTCGTCGAAGCGAACGGCGAAGTCGTTCGGATGATCACAGGCGACTCCTACGCGGATCGACTTCGCGACTGAGAACGTTTCAGAGACATCTAACCAACGAGGCGATCAAGATGATAACTGACTCTTCGTGATTGGACTGAGCTTCATGGGCGCCGCGGCAGCCGCTCCAAAGGACCTCCCCTTCGAGGTCAACGTCATTACCTCCTTCGATGAGCCGTGGGCCCTGGCCTTCCTGCCGGACGGGCGCATGCTGGTGACGGAAAAGAAGGGGAACCTCCTCATCGTCACCCAGGACGGTCAGAAGTCGGGGAGCCTTCGGGGCATGCCGGATGTCGCTTATGGCGGCCAGGGAGGCCTGGGGGACGTCGCCCTTCATCCGAACTTTGCGCAGAATCATCAGGTCTATCTGAGCTACGCCGAGTCCGGTCCGGGCAACGTCCGGGGCGCAGCGGTCGCCCGCGCGGTGCTCAAGGAGAACCCCCGCGGCGGAGGAGAGCTGTCCGAATTCGAAGTGATCTGGCGCCAGTATCCCAAGGTCGTCGGCTACGGACATTACGGACACCGGCTTCTGTTCGACAAGGACGGTTACCTCTGGATCTCGTCCGGAGACCGGCAGAAATTCACTCCCGCGCAGGACATGCAGGCGAACCTGGGCAAGGTCCTGCGCTTGCGCGATGACGGCTCGATTCCCGACGACAATCCCTTCGTCCACTACTTCGACGAGAACCCGCTGGTCGACGATGAGGGGATCTACGGGCAGATCTGGTCGCTCGGCCACCGCAACGTGCTGGGGCTCGCCTTCGGCCTCGACGGTGAGCTCTGGGAAATCGAAATGGGACCGAAGGGCGGCGACGAGCTGAACCGGATCCGGGCGGGGGAAGAATTACGGCTATCCGATCGTGTCCAACGGCGACCATTACGACGATCGTGTGATCCCCGACCACGACACGCACCCGGAATTCGAGAAGCCCGCCGTTTGGTGGACCCCGGTCATCTCACCCGGGAACTTGATCACCTATCGCGGCAATCTGTTCTCCGACTGGCGCGGCGATGCACTGGTGTCCGGTCTCTCCTCCAAGGCAATCGTGCGCGTCGATCTCGACGGCGACGACGGCGCGCGTGAGGTCGAGCGCTACGACATGGGTGCGCGCATTCGATGCGTGGTCGAGGGACCGGACGCCGCCCTCTGGATTCTCGAGGACGACGAAGAGGACAGCACCGGACGGTTGCTCAAATTGACGCCGAAGAAATGAATCCGCGAACGTACGACTACTTGCTCACGGCGTACCTGGTGAACGCTCCACCGGCTTGCGCCAGCGAGTTGGGTCCCTCGGCAGCGAAGACGTTTCCGTCCGCGTCGACGGCGACCCCCTCGCCCGCGGTGCCCTGATACACCCGGTCCTCCCGCTCGAAGGGGGGGATGAAGGCAGTGATCCGATCCCGGTCCACGGGCCCGATGCGGACGCCGTTCCGCCAGTTGGCGTGGTTGGTCGGGCCCGACTCGGAGTCGATGGCGTACACCATGCCGTCCTTGATGAAGAGGCCGCTGATGCGCCCGTACAGGTAGCGCGACTCGAGGTAGTTCCCCTCCTGGTCGAAGATCTCGATGCGGTGGTTGCCGCGATCCGCGACCCAGAGGCGGCCCTGCGCATCGAACGCGAGGGCGTGCGGCGTTCGAAACTCGCCGTGCCGGACGCCGATCTGGCCCCACTCCTTGATGAACTTGCCCACGAGGATAAGATCGAAGGCGGTGGGGTTGACGGCCAGGAAATTTCCTGCGGGAGCCGCCTGAACCATGGAGGCGATTTGCTGCGTCCACTCGGTCGATCCGGTATCGGCCCTGACGGCATGGACGCGACCGTCCTGAGAGCCGAGCAAGGCGGCGCCGTTCGGCGAGGCGCCCTCGGAGACGCTGAGAGGAATCATGACGACGGGCGCCGAGCCGACGAGGAAGAGCTGGTCGTCGTAGGAGGAAAGGTTGGGGACGGAATCCGGGCCAATCTGGATGATCTTGTCGTCGACGGCCGCGGTCGTGTCGTTGTTATCGACTTCGAGCTCGAGATTATCGGGCGCAGCGGGGTGTAAGGCATGGCAAACTCGCAAGCACCGTCGACGTTCGCCGCCGGAAGCCTGCCGACGGCCACGTCCGGCAGATCGTCCTCCCCGTGGACCGCGGCATAGCCTGGATCCGAGGCCGTCCACAGGTACGACGTCTTCACCATCCATGGCGGCACCTGGTTCTTCACTCCCAACAACCGCAGAAGGGAGGTGTCGCTGACTTCAAGCGCTTCGGAATCGCGAAGGCAGTCCGCAAGGCAGCCAAGCATCGCCGCAAAGGCCGTTGAAACGAAAGCGCCCCAGGGAGCACCACCTCCCTGGGGCAAGGACCTGTTACTTGAAAGGAACAAGCAAATGTCTTCAGATCCCAAATCCAACGTATCACAAAATCCCCTCTCCGAGGTCCTCGACAAGGAAATCGACCGCCTCGTCTCCCTGGGCCTCGAGAACTTCAGCGTTCGTGAACTCCTGGGAATGCTGGTCTCTGCCGCCGGGCAGGAGCGCCGCCTCTACCTGGCCGACGCCTCGGGCGACAAAGGCAACGGCGGCTACGAGCGCTCCCTGAACGTCGGCTCCATCCCGGTCGACGTCCAGGTTCCGAGAACCCGTAGCGGGAACTTCCGCCCCCGCACTCTGCCTCCGCCCTACCAGCGTGGCTACTCCGAAGAGGTACAGGCTCTGCTCCTGGGCCTTCTCGGCTCCTCCCGTTCTCTAAACGCCGCCAAAACCGCCCTCAAAAAGATGGGCCTCGGCTCTTGCTCCGAGGAGCTCGACTCCGTCGCCCGGGATGGCGGAGGAGCTCGAGCTTATTAACACCCGACCCGTCGACCCGGACCTGCTCGCCATCTTCCTCGATGGCAAGCACGTCGAGGTCAAGGACGTCGACCGGCTCCGCGCCGCCTGCGTCTACCTCGTCGTCGGGCTTCATCGCGACGGGAAAAAGAGAGTGCTCGGATGCTTCACTCGATACGGCCGTGAAGACCTCCAGGAATGGAAAGCCGTCCTTCGCTCTCTCGTCGAGAGAGGTCTGCGTCGGGTCCTCATCGTCATCCACGACGATTTCTCGGGCTTGCTCGGTCTCACCGCCGGCATGTTCCCCAAATCCGATATCCAATTGTGTACCGTCCACATGCTCCGAAACGCCAGGACCCACCTCAGCAAAACCGACGCCCCCGAGTTCACCAAACGCTTCCGCTCCATCCGCATGGCCTGGACTTCCGAGGTCGCCTCCCAGCAGTTCGAGGAGCTCTGTCAGCGGTTCGAAAAGAACTGCGCTCCCTTCGTCAAGGAGCTACGGAAGAAACGACCGAACTACCTCGCCTTTCTCAACTACCCCGATGGCGTCCGTCGCACGCTTTCAACCACCAACGTCGTCGAGGCCATCAACGGCCAGCTCGAGATTCTTCGGCGCAACAGCGGCGGCTACTTCCAATCTGAGGAGAGCTCCAAGGTCAAACTCGGTATCGCCATCACCTCCCTCGAAAACGGAAAGTGGCGAAGCGTTGCCGCAAACATGAAGGCCGCCCTCGACCAGTTCAACGCCTTGTTCGAGGCCCGATTCGAGGCAGAATGACTCGTGGTCGGCCCGGGCGAGACACAAGATTCTTGACAAGTTCCGGCTTCCGGGCGCGAGCTTCGATTGAGCCACGAGGCGGAAGAGCTTCTCCTCGCCCATGATTGGCCCGGCAACGTGCGCGAGCTTGCGAACGCCATCGAGCGGGCCTCGGTCCTCGGTCGAAGCGAGGAAATCCAGGGCGAGGATCTTCTTCCCGAGCCCCTACGGACCGACGCCCCCGCGCCTGCCTCGGAGGGCACTCTTCAGGAGGCCGTCGACAGGGCCGTCGCCGAAAGAATCCGCGCGGCTCTCGCCGAATCCAAAGGCCGCAAGGCGGAGGCTGCCGCCCGGCTGGGAATCGAGCGAACGACTCTCTTCCGCTGGATGAAGCGCCTCGGGCTGCCCTGATCCGCTCCGTTTACCGCGGACGCTCGATTCCGAGCTTCTTCATTCGGAAGTAGAGGGTCGAAGGGTGAAGGCCCAGGCGCTCGGCGGCGGCCCCCGGGCCGCGAATCACCCAGCGGCACGCCTCCAGCATTCGAAGGATGTGGGCGCGCTCGATTTCTTCCAGGGTGTGAAGACCTCCGGCCTGCGGGACGCTCTCCTCGATAGGCCGAGCGTCAGTCGCGGAAGGAACCCCATCGAGACGGAGCGCCTGTCCCGGCGTAAGAATGATCGCCCGTTCGATCACGTTCTCCAACTCGCGCACGTTCCCCGGCCATTCGTACCGAGTCAGCCTTTCCACGACTTCTCGCGGGATCTGGGTCACTCTCTTCCCCAGAGCCCTGGCCTTCTTCTCCACCAGGTACGCGATGAGGAGCGGGATGTCCTCCTTCCGCTCTCGAAGCGAAGGCATCCGGATGGGAAAGACGTGGAGCCGATAATAGAGGTCCTGCCGGAATGTCCCTCGTTTGACTTCCTCTGCGAGATCGCGGTTCGTGGCCGCGATGACTCGCACGTCGACCCGCCGGCTTTCGGTCGAGCCCAACCTCTCGAGCTCTCCCGACTGGAGCACCCGGAGAAGCTTCGCCTGGAGATCGAGCGGAAGCTCCCCCACTTCGTCGAGGAAGATCGTGCCCCGGTGAGCGCGCTCGAAGCGGCCGATGCGCGTAGCCGTCGCCCCGGTAAAAGCGCCCCTCTCGTGGCCGAAGAGCTCGCTCTCCACGAGTGTCGAAGGAAGGGCGGCGCAGTTCACCACGACCAGCGGGAGATCCCTCCGGTTGCTCCTCTGGTGAATGGCCCGGGCAATGAGCTCTTTTCCCGTGCCGGTCTCGCCGGTGATGAGGACGGCGGAATTCGTGCGCGCGACTTGCTCTGCTTGCTGGAGCATGGACTTGAGAGCCACGCTTTTGCCCACGATGTCTCCGAACTCGTGCTCGCGCTCGATTTCTTCCCGCAGGACCAGGTTTTCGGCCTCGAGTTGGGATTTGATTTCCTTCAGCTCCGAGAGAGCTTGCCTGAGCTCCAGCTCAGCCTTCTTTCGCTCGGTGATGTTCCGCGAGGTTCCCACCCACCTCACGGGTCTTCCGTCCTCGAGCTCGACGCAGGTCCCATGGACCTCCCACCAGGTATCGCCGCCGTCCTTGCGGCTCAGACGGTGCTCGGCCCAGAAATCGGAGCCGCTCTCGAGCGAATGCCGGACGGCTTTCACGAAGGGCTCGCGGTCTTCGAGGGGCATCCGTTCCAGGAAGAACTCCAGACTGGCCGTTCTGGGAAACTCGCCCGGTTCGTATCCCAGGTCGACACCGAGGTCGCTGAGAAAGTCTATCGATACCTCGACTGGGTCCAACCGAGTCTGCGCCGTCCAGAGATTGTCGAAGCTGGTCGTTGCCAGGGCTCGAAGATCGGTTTCACGGAGACCCGGTAGAGCGTCTCGCAGCTGCGTCATCGTGCCTTTCGTGGCGGCGACCACTGACTTTATCACCGAGACGGCGGGCGTCAAAATGCTGATGGAACCAAATACCAACTCTCCTGGGTCCGTATCCTGACTTCGGCCGTCGGTGAGGCCGTCAGGTATTGCGTCCAACCCATTGACAACCAAAGACATCTCGGAATCCATCCTTCGAGCCCCTACCTGGAACGCTTCTTTCTATAGAAGCGGGTGTGCCGCGCCTGCTTCGGATCACCATGACCTCGAACGAGTTGACGAAGTTGAAGCTGGACGGCCAACTTTCAGGGGAGGAAACGCGGGAGCTCTTGCATGCCTGTGAAGACCTCGCTTTGCCCTTCGTCATCGATCTCTCGGACCTTCAATTCGCCGACGACGAAGGGGTGAAGGCTCTCCTCGACCTGAAGGCGCAGGGCGCCCGGCTCGTCGGGGCCCGACCCTACGTTTCGATGCTTCTCGAGGAGGAGGCCGGCGGATGAGGACGTGGATGGCTTTGGGGATCGCTTTTCTTGGGTTCTCCCTCGCGGCGCGGGCGCAGGAGGATCCCAAACAGAAGTTCACAGAGGCGCAGAAGCAGAACCGCGCGGCGTTGATGCAGTACACCTGGAAGACCCGAACCGAGCTCGCGATGAAGGGCGAGACGAAAAGCGTGAAACAGGAGCAAGTGCGGTACGACATCGACGGGAAGCCCCACAAGACCCCGATCGGAGGCGCTCCCGAGCCCGCGACCGAGGAGCAGCCAGCGAGAAGGGGAAGGCGCGGCGGCCGCGTCAAAGAGAAAATCATCGAAAACAAGAAAGAGGAATTCGCCGAGCTGATGAAGAGCCTCGGAGAGCTCGTCGGCTCCTACGGGCACCTTCCCCCAGACAAGCTCCAGGCCTTCGTCCAGAACGCGACTTTGACTCCCGGCCAGGGCTCTCTCGAGATTCGCGGCGCCAGCGTGCTCCAGGAGGGAGACTCGCTGACCGTTCAAATCGATACTGCCACGTACATGACGCGCCGGGTCGAGATTCGAACCGCTCTCGAAGGAAAGCCGGTGACGGCCACATCGGATTACCGGGCTCTTTCGAACGGCCCCACGTACCAGGCACGCTCGGTCCTGGAGTACCCGGACAAAGAGATCGTCCTCACCATCGAGAATTTCGACTACCAGAAGCTAGGACAGTAATTTCACCCACAATGGAGAAAGGAACTGCCACCTGATGAAGCTACGACTGTTCCCCGTGATGGCTCTCACTTCGATGATGGGCTTGGGTATGGCGGAAGCCCAACCCGCGCCACCTGCTTCCGATGACTGGGAGTTCCGCGTGACCCCCTATCTCTGGGGGGCGGGCATGGACGGCACCGTCGGCATCGCCGGACGCGAGGCGGACTTCGACGTCAAAACTAAAGACCTGCTAAAGTCGCTCGACTTCGGGATCATGGGGAGCTTCGAGGCCCGTCGAAACCGATGGTCCGTAGGCGCCGACGCGGTGTATACGGATCTGGGAAAGGACGTGACCCTCGAGACCCCGATCGAGTTGCCGGGAGAAGAGACCCCGCGGCTCGACATGAGCATGACCATCCTCGAGGGGACGGTCGGCTACCAGGTCGCGAAATCCCTCGACGTGCTGGCGGGCCTTCGCGGTGTCGCGGCTTCGTCTTCACTTCAGGTGGACGAGGCGAGGACGTTCGCGGAAGCCGACGGCGGCTTCGCCGATCCCATCGTCGGCGCGCGATTCCGCCGCGATCTGTCCGAGAAGCTCTCGGTCCACCTTCGAGGCGACGTCGGCGGATTCGGCGTTGGCTCGGATTTCAGCTGGTTCGTGAATGCAGCGGGCGCCTACCGGGCGTCGCGGCTCATCTCTCTCGACTTCGGTTACCGAATCTGGGACTTCGACTACGAAAGCGACAACGATTTGAAGAGGCTTGACGCCGCCCTGGGCGGTTTCGCTTTCGGACTGACGTTTCATTTCTGAAAAAGGCGAGAATGAAAATGAAACACGAATACGTTCTCTTACTGGCCCTCCTCACCGCGTGCGCCCCACCGGAGGCGGCGAAGCCGGGCTCATCGACGACGGAGCTGGATCGAACCGTGCTGCCGATCCCCGAGCCGCAGCGTGCGCCGGCAACGGAGCTCGACGCCCGCAACGCGAAAGCCCCGCCGCGCTTTTCGGTCGATGCGCCGAAGGCTGCGCCGAACGTCGTCCTCGTGCTCCTAGACGATTTCGGTTTCGGACAGGCGAGCACTTTTGGGGGCGCGATCCAGATGCCGACGCTGGATCGATTGGCTCAGAACGGCCTCCGGTATAGCAACTTTCACGTCGCGGCGCTCTGCTCCCCCACCCGCGCCGCCCTTCTCACCGGCCGAAACCACCACTCCGTGAACACCGGCGCCGTCATGGACGTCGCCACGGGCTTTCCCGGCAACACCGGTGTCAGGCCCAATTCCACGACCCCGCTCGCGGAGATCCTGCGCCAGAACGGGTACAGCACCGCGATGTTCGGGAAGAATCACGAGACGCCGCAATGGGAGCTCAGTCCCTCGGGCCCTACCGACCGCTGGCCGACGCGCTCCGGCTTCGACAAGTTCTACGGGTTCAACGCCGGCGAGACCAACCAGTGGGCGCCGACTCTCTACGACGGCATGACCCGCATCGAGCCCCCCGACGACTCGAGCTATCACTTCACGACCGACATGACCAACCAGGCCATCGCTTGGGTGCGACAGCAGCAGAGCCTCACGCCGGACAAGCCGTTTTTCATCTACTACGCCCCCGGCGCCACCCATGCCCCCCATCACGTCCCGAGAGAATGGGCCGACAAGTACAAGGGGAAGTTCGACTCCGGCTGGGACGAGTACCGCGAGCAAACTCTGGCCCGCCAGATCGAGCTGGGGGTCGTTCCCAAGGGTACGAAGCTCGCGCCCAAGCCCGAGGCCGTCCCCGACTGGGAAACGCTTTTCACGGAGCAAAAGGAACTCTTCGCCCGGCAGATGGAGGTCTATGCCGGCTTCGCCGAGCACACCGACCACGAGATCGGCCGCCTGGTGGATGTGATCCAAGATCTGGGCGAGATGGACGATACGCTCTTCATCTATATCGTCGGTGACAACGGCGCGAGCGCCGAGGGCGGCATCACGGGAATCTTCAACGAGATGACGTTCTTCAACGGCGTCCCCGAGCCCCTCGAGCAGCAGCTGAAGCACCTCGATGAGTGGGGAGGGCCGGACACCTATCCTCACTACGCGATCGGCTGGGCGATTGCCGGCAACACCCCTTTCAGCTACGCCAAGCAGGTGGCCTCGAACTACGGCGGTAACTGCAATCCGATGGTGGTGCACTGGCCGAATCGCATCCAGGCGCGCGGTGAGCTCCGCACGCTGTTCCACCATCTGATCGACGTAGCGCCGACGGTGCTCGAAGCCGCGGGCCTCCCCGAGCCCAAGGTCGTCAACGGCATACCCCAGAGGCCCATGGAGGGTGTGAGCCTGCTGTACACCTTCGACGATCCGGGCGCTCGGTCCCGCCGCACGACGCAGTACTTCGAAATCGCGGGAAATCGCGGCGTCTATCACGACGGCTGGTTCGCGGGCACCGTGCACCGGGCTCCCTGGGAGCGGGAGCCCCGCGCCCCGCTGGCCGAGGACCGGTGGGAGCTCTATCACGTGGCGGAGGACTTCAGCCAGGCGGAGGACCTGGCGGCGAAGAATCCCGAAAAGCTCAAAGAGCTCCAGGATCTGTTTCTGAAGGAAGCCGCGAAGTACAACGTGCTTCCCATCGACGACCGCAGTATCGAGCGGATGGATCCCGTCGTGGCAGGCCGTCCCGACCTCATGGGAGCGCGCACCTCGCTCACTCTGTACCCCGGCGGGGTCGGTATGACGGAGAACGCCTTCATAAACGTCAAGAACCGCTCCCACAGCATCACCGCCGAGGTGGAGATCCCGAAGGGCGGCGCCGGCGGCGTCGTCCTCGCCCAGGGTGGCCGGTTCGGTGGATGGACCCTGTACTTCGAGGACGGGAAGCCGGCATTCGCCTACAACTGGCTCGGGCTCGAGAGATACACCGTCTCAGCCGCGGAAAGACTCCCCGAGGGGAAATTCACGCTCCGGTACGAGTTCGCATACGACGGAGACAAACGGGGCGCGGGGGGCCAGGGAACGATCTTCGCCAACGACCGGAAGATCGCCGAGGGGCGCATCGAAAAGACGATCCCGAACGTCATCACTCTGGACGAGACCGCGAACGTCGGCGTGGACGAGGAGACTCCGGTGACCGCGGCCTATCCGGAACGCCACAACCAGTTCACCGGCAGGATTCAAAAGGTCACGGTCGAGTTGAAGTAGAGATGATGAGGGTGCGATTCGCTCTGGCCGCGGCGTCGCTGCTGTCGGCCGCGCCCATGTGGTCCCAAACGCCGCCCGCCGATTCCGGATCTTCGCAGACGAGCTCCTCGACGAACCAAGATGCTTCCGGTCTCGCGAAGCAGCTGGCGAATCCGGTGGCAAGCCTCATCAGCGTGCCTTTCCAGTCCAACTGGGAATCCGGCGTCGGTCCCGACGAGGACACACGATTCGTCCTCAACATACAGCCGGTCATGCCGTTCTCGTTGAATGAAGACTGGAACGCCATCGGCCGGGTGATCGCGCCGACGGTGAGCCTGACGGTTCGTTTCGGGACCCTGGCCGAGGGTGCTACCATCTACCCTGCGCACATCGCCCTTGAAGCGAAGGCGAAGCAAGTCATCGTAGTCAACGAGAACAGCGGCTACCGGAAGCTGGGGATGTGAAGATGTCCGCCATGGAATGTGTCATCGGGTTCGTCCTCTCGGCCTCTGCGGGAGCGGTCGCACAAGACCAGGAGGAACCCTCCCGCATCGAAGAACGCGCCGCGGAAGTCCTGAAAAAGGCATCGGCGCTTCTCGCGGGAAGCAATCGCTTCGCCTTCGAGGCGGAGGAAACCTACGACGAGATCCTGGACGCCGCAATCCGCGTTCAACTCTCGAACGTTCGGGGGATCGCGGTTTCGCGGCCGAACCATGCCGCGACCAACGTGGACGGAGATACGATGAGCCGCAGCGCCTGGTACGACGGGAAGACGCTGACCCTCCTCGACAAACAGCAGAACGCCTACAGCACCGTCGATGCGCCCGCGTCGCTCGATGAGACCCTCGACTTCGTCATGGAGAAATACGGCGTCGTCCTCCCGCTCGCCGACGTCCTTTACAGCGACCCCTACGATGCGCTCGCTTCCGATGCATCGTTCGGCGCTTACCTCGGACTTCACCAGGTGGGCGGGGTCGCTTGCCACCACCTCGCGTTCGCCAACGAGTCTCTGGACTGGCAGATCTGGATCGACGCCGGAGAGAAGCCTCTCCTTCGGAAGCTGGTGATCACCTACAAGGACGAGCCGGGAGAGCCGCAGTACATCGCCCGGTTCTTCAAATGGAACCTCCAGGCGGAGCTTCCGGAATCGCTCTTTCAGTTCGAGCCGCCCGAAGGCGCGGAGAAAATGGAGGCCTCGGCCCTGTTGACTGCGGAGGAGAAGAAATGACCACTGCAGGAAAGCTTCTTGTCGTCTCGATCTGTGCGGTAACCGTTGCAGCACCGGCTTTCGCGCAGCAGCGGCAGCGCCAGAGGGGCTCGGTTCGCGCGGGGGCGCGGACTCTGCCGGACGGGACCTATAGCCGCACCGGACAACGGGGCGGAAGCGCCACCGCCACCCGGACGACTTCGGGCGACACGCGGACTACCACAGGCACGGTGCAGGGAGCGGGAGGCCGGAGTGCTACCGGTAGCCGCGAGGTCTCGCGCGAGGGAGACACCGTCACCGTCGAAAAGCAGGTGCAGGGAAGCCAGGGCGCGAGCCGCGAGGCTTCGAAAGAGATCGAGCTCGAGGAAGGACGGGTCGCAAGCGTCGAGGGCGAGTCGAAGACGACGACCCGCACCGGAGAGACCATCGAGCGAGAAGGCGAGGCCGAGCGCGTGGGTTACCGGGGTGTCGAGTTCGAAGGACAGGTCGAGACCTCTACCGGCCGCGAGGCCGAAGTGGAGGGGGTCGCCGCCCGAGGCTACTACGGGCGCACGGGTGTAGTGGCCGACGTGGACACGAAGTACTGGGGTGATCGCACGGTCGTCGCCGGCCGAGGTCCCTATGGAGGGGCGGTGGTCAGCCTGCCGCAGGGTTATCGACCGTACACGTATTACGGACGACCTTATTACTACTACGGCGCCGTCTATTACCGTCCTTATTACTATGCCGGGGTCCCCTACTATTGGGTCATGCCGCCGCCTTACGGTGTGGTGGTGACGACGGTGCCGGTAGGCGCCGTCGTCATGACGGTGGGATCGACGACCTACTACTACCACGACCACGTCTGTTACCAGAAGACGAGCTCTCAAGGTCAGGTCGGCTACCAGGTGGTGCCGACGCCCTCCGGCGCCTCGGTGACGTCGCTTCCTCCCGAGCGGGCGACGGTGACGGTGAACGGGACGACTTACTTCTATTACAAGAACACGTTCTACCGGCAGGTTGCTCAGGGCTCGACGACGAGCTTCGTCGTGGTCACGAAGCCCATGGGGCTCACGACCGTGGCCGCGCTTCCGGCGGAGTTCGAGATCGTGACCGCTTCGACCGGCGCCTCCTACTTCGTCTATGCCGGCACTCATTACCTTCCCTACGTCGAGGCGAATGGCGCTGAGGTCTACATCGTCGTCGATGCGCCGCCGCCCTCGGCCCCCGCCGTCGTCGCGGCTTCCGCCCCGTCGACGGCGAAAGTCGAGCGCAGCCTCACCGTGCCCACGGGAACGGCTCTCGCCGTTCGGACGGCATCCGAGCTGAATTCGGGAAAGAACAAGGTCGGCGAGCGCTTCACCGGGTTCCTGGATTCGGAGCTGCGAGTGGGGGAGATGCTGGCCGCACCCAAGGGAAGCAAGGTGTACGGATTCGTCGCCGAGGCCGAAGCCGCTGGCGACATGAAGGGGAAAGCCAAGCTCTCGCTCCAGCTCACGGACATCGAGGTCAACGGAAAGACGTTTCCCGTCTTCTCGACGAGGCATACGCTCGAGGGCGAGTCTTCTTCGAAGGACACAGGGAAGAAGGTTGCCGGAGGCGCAGCGCTCGGGGCGTTGATCGGCGCCATTGCCGATGGCGGTGAAGGAGCCGCCATCGGCGGGGCGATCGGGGCCGGAGCCGGTACCGCGGCTGCAGCCGCCACTCCGGGAAAGCAGATCGTCCTTCCACCACAGAGCCAGGTCCAGTTCACGCTCACTCAACCGCTCGCGGTGCCCATCGCGGTGGCGGTAACGACGAACGCGGGAGGCGAGTAAAGCGATCGATCTCGTCATCGCGCGTCCGGAGACCAACGATGAAAGAGATCCTCGCGCTCTCGATCTTTCTTCACGCCCTTCCTTCCGCTCACGCCCAGGAGACCCGCCCCGAGCCCACGCTCGAAGAGCTCGATTGCGGGAACTCAGGAGCTCGTCGCCCCGCTCGCGGTCGCGGGCAAAGCGGTCGGCGCGCACGCGGTGATGGTCGAGATCCATCCCGAGCCCGAAAAAGCGCTGAGCGACGGCCCTCAGGCGTTGCGTTTTCACGAGTTCGCCGCGCTCATGGGAAGGCTGGTGAACGGGCGGAAGAAACGGGAGGCGCCGACATCTTAGAGCGCTCGCTCCTCGCCTCGCTCGCTCCGCTCGCACAGGCTGCGCATTCGTTTCTCGGCATCCTGTCCAGGCGTCTCTTTCATCGCGCGATCACTCTTGGTTCCGGCGGAACACTTCGCAGTACGTTTTTCCGAACCAGCTCTCGTGATCCGCTACCAGGGTGAATCCCGCGGCTTCGAACTCCGCGATCACCTCGCGCCGCGGAAGCGTCGTCCGGGGGGGGCCGGTGGGGGCATCCGGGTGAAAGTCGATGACGGCCACGAGCCCGCCGGGCTTCGTCACCCGCCGCACGTTCGAAAGGAAGCTGGGACGCTCACGCCTCAGGTCGCTGTAGACGAGCCGAAGGAGGACGGCGTCACAACAACCGAGCGGAAGCCGCGGGCTGTCACCGGGGGTTCGCGTGATCACCGTGATGTTATCGAGGCCCGAGTCGGCGACCGTCGCCATCAGCACATGGGCGGGGTCGGGCCCGACGGTCGCGAACGCCTGTCCCTCCGATCCGACCCGCCGGGCCATGTCGACGGTCCAGCGTCCCGTGCCCGCGCGAATGTCTCCGACGGAGTCGCCCGGTGCGAGCTCGAGCACCGCGGCGATCCCCTCGGCCTCGCGTGCAAAGCCGATGCTCGAATCGTAGCGCTGCAGCATGAGACCCGCGCCCAGGCCGGAGGCGAACGTCACGCCGAGAGTCCCGGCGATCAGGACGGACCGGAAACTGAGGGCGGGCGCGGGGTCGGGTGTCGTCATGGCACCCCTCGCCGCTCACCGGCTCCATTCACCGGCTTGATCTTCCAGTTACAGAAGAATGCCGCTGCCAGAAGAGCGGCCATGAGGAACAGAGTCAGGTTATAGGACTGACTCGCGGCGACCCCCCGCGCGATCTGCGATTGGCGCAGGTAGTTGACGCTCACCGGTCCGAATACGGCTGCCACCGAGAGGGCGGTGAGCACCCGGCCGTTGATGGCTCCCACGTGCGCGGATCCGAAGATGTCCGCGATATAGGGAGGCATCATTGAAAATCCGGCGCCGTACATGGACAGGATCACGGCGAAGCATGCCACGAACAAGACGAGGTTGCCGGCCGCGCCGGCAAAGGGGACGGCGGCATACAACAGCGGCCCGACGGTGAAGAACACGGCGAACGTGTGCCGCCGCCCGATGACGTCCGACAGCCAGGCCCACAGCAGGCGCCCGGTCATGTTGAAGAAGCTGAGTGTCGCGACGAACGCGGCCGCCGCCGAGCTGCTGAATCCGGTGAAGACCTCCTGGATCATCGGCGCCGCCTGCGCGATGACGCCGAGGCCCGCGGTCACGTTGAGCAGCAGCACCAACCAGAGCAAGTAGAACTCCCGGGTTCGAATCGCCTCTCGCACCGTGAGCCCGACTTCCTCCCGTGCTCGAGGGCCCGCCGTGGCCGGGGGCGCTCCCGGCGGATGCCAGCCGAGCGGCGGCAGACGGAACAGGAACGCGCCGGCGAGCATCATCAGCAAGTAGAGCGATCCCAGCGCCAGGAACGACTCGGCAACTCCCGTCGACGTCTCGCTCGCGAAGCGGGCCATGAGCGCCTGCGACAAGGGTGCCGCGAGGATGGCGCCGCCGCCGAACCCCATCACGGCGAACCCGGTCGCGAGCCCGCGCCGATCGGGGAACCATCGCAACAGAACGGGAATGGGCGTGTTGAAGCCAATGCCGAGTCCGCATCCACCGAGGACGCCGTAACCGAGGTAGAGCAGCCGAATCTCGTGCGTCCACACTCCGACGGACGAGAGGAAGAACCCGCCGCCGAAACAGAAGGCGGCGAGGACACCGCTCGCTCGAGGGCCCACGCGGTCCTGCCAGCCGCCCGCGAACCCAGCCGACAGGCCGAGGAAGACATAGGCCAGGGTGAAGATCCAGCCGAGCGAGGTCAGCTTCCAGTCTTGAGGCGTCGCGGAGGAGACGCCCAGTACTCGGGTGAGAGGCAGGTTGAAGACGCTGAACGCGTACGCCTGGCCGATGCTGAGATTGATCAGGAGCGCCGCGAGGATGCTCCACCAGCGGTTGAATCCACCCTTCGCGATGATGCCATCCCTCTGAAACATACGATATCGCGCGGAGATTGTATCGAAATCGTCGATCTCTCGTGCGATGAACCGGCGCCGGGCGATGAGGCGGTTTTTCACGGGGATGCCATTTCGCCACAGCGGCCGACGCCCGGGAGCGCGCTTTCGGATCTCGCGTATCGTTGTTTCGCGGAGGCTTGATCCCGGTAGCCCGGATCTCCTTGCTTGGCACCGAGCTTGCAACGACTACCGCCAAGGAAGCGGCGAAGGGCCGCGCCGAGGCCGTCCTCGCCGAGCCGCGACTCATTCACAAGATTGTCGAGCACCTCAGAAACAAAGCGAACCGCGAGCGCGCTCCTCCTCAGCCCTCCCCATAATTCGGCGCACGTCTCATCTCCACGATACCCGTGTGTCTCCACTGCTTCGAGCTCACGTTCATTCAACGCCAACCGATATCTCCAGCTTCAGCGAACGCATTTCCCGCCATTCGACTTCGCGTTCTTCCCACTCCTGAGCGAGTTTCTCCAACTGCCTCATCCCGCTCGCGGTTCAAAGTTCCTTCATCCTATTCATATTCATTGGCGTGAGCCGCTGCCAGCGCCTCGGTCGTGGTCCTCGATCGCGATTACTTCACCGTGGCCGAAGAGCAGATCGGCGAGATTCGCCCGCTCGCGACGGTCGTCGGCGGACGAGTGGTGTACGAGTCGGCGGACGCGCCGGAAGGACAATGAAGGGTCAGGTGAAGCGGCTCTCGAGCTCGAGGAGCTCCTCGTCCGGGATGCCGAAGCACTGCTCCGGGCCGGGAAACCGGCGCCCGCGAACGTCCCCCACGTACTCTCTCAGCCCCTCGAGGAGAACGGCGCCCACATCGCGGTAGCGCTTCGCCATCTTCGGCGTGAAGACGGGATAGAGGCCGAAGAGGTCGTGAAAGATCAGGAGCTGGCCGTGGGCGTCCGGTCCGGAGCCGAGGCTGATGATGGGAATACCGGCCCTCTCGGTCACCATCCGGCAGACGCGGTCGGGCACGAGCTCCACGAGGATGGCGAAAACGCCCGCCTGCTCCAGGAGCTCCGCGTCCTCGACGATCCGCGCCGCGGCAGAGGCGGTCTTCCCCTGGAGCCGGAACCCGCCGAGCGCCGAGGCGCTCTGGGGCGTGAGGCCGAGGTGACCCATCACCGGGATTCCCGCGGCGACGATCGCCTCGACCCGCGGGATGACTTCGCGCCCCCCCTCGAGCTTGACCGCGTCTGAGCCGCCTTCGGCCATGAGACGGCCGGAATTCCGAACCGCGAGCTCGTCCGAGGGCTGGTAGCTCATGTAGGGAAGGTCACCGATGAGGAACCGGCCGGGCGCTCCCCGCCGCACCGCGCTCGTGTGGCGCACCATGTCCTCCATGGTCACCGGGAGCGTGCTGTCGAACCCGAGCATGGTCATTCCCAGACTGTCGCCCACGAGGACGATGTCGAGGTCCGCTTCCTCCACGAGGTGGGCCATGGAGTAGTCGTAGCAGGTGATCATGGTGAGCGGAGTCCCTTCGCGGGCTTTCCGCCGCAGGTCGGGGAGCTGGATCTTCTTCACCTTCGACATTTCAGACCTCCTTCTCGACAATCCCGAGCTCTTGGGCGCGGTCGCGCTGCCACGCCACGACCTCCGCTTCCGAAATCCGCGTGTGCTCCGCGAGGGCCCAGTCGAGGCAGGCGACGATGTCGCGCGGGGCTTCGAGGCCCATGGCGAAACGGACGAGCCGGCCGACTCCGAGGCGCCCCACGTCCGCTTCGGAGGTGAAGTACTCGGAGACCGAGCGATGGTGATTCACCTTGCTCGAGAGACCGTCGAAGCTGAGGGCGTAGCGAACGATGCCGGTCATCGCCACCACGTCGCAGAAGTGCCGGGTCGCCTCGTCGCTGGCGTTCGAGAGCCGGAAGCTCAAGAGCGAGCCGGGAAGCGAATAGTATTGGTCGACGGTCTCCCGGTCCGGATGATGCGGACGGGACGGGTGAAAGACCTCGGAGACCGCGGGGTGGCCGTCCAGGAAGTCGGCGACTTCCCGAGCGTTCTGACAGCGCGTTTCGAAACGCGGCCGGGCGTGTTCCAGGCCGGAGAGGACGGAGTGCGAGCGCGCCTCGTCCAGGGCGCCGCCGCGCATGGCGAGAACGTCCATGCAGGCGTTCATCTCGCGAACGTGGTTCGAGGCCACGTAGCCCCACAAGTTCCGGTCGCGGCCGTCGAGCGCCTTGGTGCCGCTCGCGATGACGAAGTCGACGCCTTGGCGGAGAAGGGGTGTGCGAACACCCCATGGGCTCACGAGGGTGTCGTCGACCACGAGCTGCAGACGCGGGCATCGCCTTCGGCCCTCGCGCGCCAACGAGACCAGACGCTCCGGATCGAAGGCCCGCATGAGCGGGTTCGTGAATATCTCGACCAGGACGATGCGGGTGCGCTCGGTGATGCGATTGAGGAGCGCTTCGATCTCATCGTCGTTCCAGAGCGTCACTCCGATACCCATCCGTTGTTCGAGCCACCCGAGATAGGCCTTGGTCTTGTTGTAGACGCCCCGGGCCACGACCACGTGGTCGCCCGGCTCGAGAAGAGCGTCGAAGGCGACCGCCGCGGCGCCCATGCCCGACTCGGTGACGACCGCGGCCTCGGCATCCTCGAGCGCCTTCACTCGTGAGACGAGCTCCCGAGTGCTCTCGCCTCCGTACCGCCCGTAGATGTGGGGAAGCTCGGACCAGCAGGAGGACCCGAGCAGGGTGGCGGCGGACTTCCGCTCCTGCCACCTCACCACTCGAGCCGAGCCCAGCAAGTCCGCGCTCACGCCCACGCCCTCGGAGCTCAGGTATCCCCATCCGAATCGGCGGATGTTCGCGTCGATCGATTCGTGCAGCTCGATCGTTCGCGCGTCCATTCCGCTCCGAGCCGGAGGCGCGGAAGCCAAGTGACTCTCGGTTTTCTCGATCACGATGTCCTCTCCGTCGTTTCGCGCAAAAACGAAAGCCCCGTCACCCTTCCGGGTGCGGGGCCTTTTCGAATGCGCTCTTGCTTTGGACGCTATCCGGGGGGGCCCCACCTCGAGGCAGTCATGCCCATACACATGGGGGCAGGAACGCGATTCGTGGTGAGGGTCGTCCGGAACATGGGAGACCGCATTATAGCGAGCCCGTCGTCCCCGTCAAGAAAAACGAAGGCATCGCAACTTTTTTTTGACATCGTCATCACCATGGACGATAGTGAGTCACATGAGTTTTCGCGCTGACCAGCGGTTTCGCTCCTGCATCTGTAGCGGGCCCGGGTGGACCGGGCGCGATACCACTTGTGCCATTCGGATGATGCGCAGGACCGCGGGAGCGGCTGAGACCGAGGTCTTGGCGATGCGGTAGTTCGAACCGGCCAGCTGGCTCTACGCCCAGGTCCGTCGAAGGGCCTGGGCTTTTTGCTTTTTGAATCCCTTCTCCAATTTTCCGAGGACCGAGGTGTACATGGTACCGGAGCGACTGCTCCAGATGCGGGAGATGCAGCGACAACTGAACCTCCGAACAGCGACGGAGCTCCTCAGGCTCGCGTGCGAGCGCTTTTCCCCTCGGCTGACGATGGCCACCGGGTTCGGCCCGGAAGGGGCGCTCCTCATCGACCTCGCCGCGAGGAGCGGCCTCCGCTTCGACATCTTCACCCTCGACACCGGGCTCTTCTTTCCCGAGACCTACGAGCTGTGGCGGACGCTCGAGCGGCGCTATGACGTCGTCATCCGCGCCGTTCGGCCCCAGTTGACCGTCGACGAGCAAGCCGAGAGGCACGGAAGCGCCTTGTGGGCAAGAGACCCCGACCTCTGCTGCCGCCTTCGCAAGGTCCTTCCTCTTGAGCGAGCGCTCGAAGGGTTCGATGCCTGGATAACGGGAGTCCGGCGCGAGCAGACGGCGCTGCGGTCGAAAGCCTCGTCGATGGAGCTCGACGAGCGGTTCGGTCTGGTGAAGGTGAACCCGCTCGTGGAGTGGACCGGGGAAGACGTATGGCGCTATGTCCGCGATCACCACGTACCCTTCAACCCGCTTCACGAGCGAGGCTACCCCAGCATCGGCTGCTTTCCCTGCACCACGCCCGTCCGCCCCGGAGAGGACCCACGCGGCGGCCGCTGGCGCGGCCGGGAGAAGACGGAGTGCGGCATTCACCGTGAGAACGCGCCGCTGACGTTGCCCGTGATTCAAGGGGGAGAGCGCTGACATGTCCAACGCCCTTCTTCCCATTGCGCTCCGGCTCGAAGGACTCCGCGTTCTCGTGGTGGGCGGCGGGCCGCTGGCGGAGTCCAAAGCGATGAGTCTCCGCGAGGCGGGAGCTCGGGTCCGGGTCGTGGAGTCCAGCCGATTTCGCCCGCGGGATCTCGACGACTGCTGGCTCGCCGTATCCGCAGCCACATCCGACGTCAACCGCCGGGTCGCGGATGCGGCGCGGTCCCGTCGCATCTTCGTCGTTGCGGTCGACGACCCGTCGTCGTCCACCGCGCACGGTGTCGCCGTCGTGCGGCGCGCCGGAGTCACCCTCGGGATCTCGACCGACGGCCGCGCCCCCGCTCTTTCCGGGCTCTTGCGAGAAGCGCTGGAGCGGATCCTTCCCGAGGAGCTTTCGGAGTGGACCCGGGTGGCCCGCTCCCTCCGCGAGAACTGGCGTCGTGAAGGAGTCCCCATGGCAGAGCGTCGCCCTCTTCTCTTGCGCGCGCTGAACGAGATCTATGCCGAGCGGCGGGCGGGCGGGAAGCCGTGAGGGGCATGGTCTCGCTCGTCGGCGCCGGCCCCGGCGATCCCGATCTGCTCACCTTGAAGGCGGCGCGGCGTTTGAGGGAAGCCGACCTCGTGCTCCACGATGCCCTCGTCTCCCCCGAGATCGTGGCCATGGCTTCGCAGGCTCGATGCCTCGACGTGGGCAAGCGCGCGGGCGAGCCCTCGGCCTCTCAGAACGTCATCCACCGCATCCTGGTCCAGGCAGCGCGGGCCGGCGAGCGCGTCGTCCGGCTGAAGGGTGGGGATCCCTTCGTCCTGGGACGGGGCGGAGAGGAGATGCTCGCGCTCGCTGTGGCCGGGGTTCCCTTCGAGATCGTTCCCGGCGTGAGCTCGGCGGTGGCGGCTCCCGCGCTTTCAGGAATACCCGTGACCCATCGCGGTCTCTCGTCGGCCGTCCTCGTCGTCTCGGGACATGCGCCCGAGGCGTACCGGCCGCCCCTTCTGTCTCTCGCCCCTCACTCGGCGACGATCGTCGTGCTCATGGGACTCGCGAGCCGCGCCGGCGTCGCAGCGTGCCTCATCGAAAGGGGATGGGAAGGGACCACACCCGCGGCGACCGTCTGCCGCGCCTCCACTCCCGCCTCATCGACGTCGATCGAAACCCTCGAGCGGTGGCGGGATTCGGGAGCCTCGGTCCCGGAGGGACCCGGCGTCCTCGTGGTGGGCGACGTCGTCTCTCTGAGCGAACGAGCTGAAGTGCCCGCTCTCTTCGAGATTTTGGAACAAGGAGTCGTAGCATGAACGAGACCTGGAAAGAAGCTCTTCGCGAGAGAATGCCGGAGGAGCTGAGCCGCGAGATCGACGTCTTTGAAACCGAGCTCGAGCTGAGGCGCCAGGGAAAGCTTGACGAGCGCCTCTTCAACGAGACCCGCCTTCGCCGAGGAGTCTACGGACAACGCTACGACAACGGCCAGCGTCACGACGGAACGAGAACCCAGACCCTCGCCTACCCCTCGGGCTCACTCCTGAAAGGCACGAGCACCCTCTGGGATGCTCCCGGGATGCAGCGGATCAAGATTCCCTTCGGGTGGGTGACCGCGGACCAACTGGACGTGCTCGCCGAGCTTTCGGAGGACTACTCGAACGGAGTTCTCCACGTCACCACCCGGCAGGACTTCCAGCTTCACTTCGTCCATATTGAAGACACGCCGGACCTCATGCGGCGGCTCGCGGCCGTCGGCATCACCACCCGTGAGGCGTGCGGGAACGCCGTCCGAAACGTGACCGCGTGCCCCCTCGCGGGCGTTTGCCGCAACGAGAGCTTCGACGTCGCGCCCTACGCCAGGGCTCTCGCCTACTTCTTGCTCGGTCATCCCGACGCCCAGGATTTCGGACGCAAATTCAAGATCGCGTTCTCCGGCTGCAAGGACGAGCCCTGCGGCCTCACCTCGTTTCACGACCTCGGGTTCATCGCCCGCACCCGGGTCGAGAACGGACGCACGGAGAGAGGCTTCGAGGTCTACGCCGGGGGCGGCCTGGGCGCGGTTCCGTATCAAGGGAAGCTTTTCGACGCGTTCCTTCCGGAGCGAGAGCTCCTTCCCCTGGCGCAAGCAGTCTGCCGCGTCTTCGCGAGACTGGGAGAGAAGAAGAACCGCGCTCGGGCCCGGCTCAAGTTCCTCGTGGCCTCCCTCGGCATCGAGTCGTTCCGGAAGCTGGTGCTCGAGGAGCGGGAGAAGCTGCCGGAGGATCCACGCTGGCTCGTTGGCGGAGAGGCCCTTTCGGTCGAGAGGCCGCCCCGCGAGCCTTCGGCGCCCGGCGGCGGACTCCGCGGAGTGGACTTCGAAAGGTGGGCTTCGACCAACGTCTACCGGCAGCGCCAGCCCGGCTACGCCGCCGTGACGGTGAGCTTGCCCCTGGGCGACATCTCGTCCACCCAGACCCGCAGGTTCGCAGAGCTCTCGCGGCGCTTCGGCGACGGCTCGGCTCGGACCACCGTCGATCAGAACCTTCTGCTGCGCTTCGTCCCCGAGGGCGATCTGCAGGCGCTCTACGCCGAGCTCGAGGAGATCGGTCTCGCCGAGCCGGGAGCGGGAACGATCGTGGACGTCACCGCCTGCCCGGGCACCGATACCTGCAAGCTCGGCATCGCCTCATCGCGCGGACTTTCGGCCGTGCTGCGGGAGAGGCTCGCCGCGAAGAACCTGGCCTTCGACCGCGCCGTGGGAGGCCTTCACATCAAAGTGAGCGGCTGCTTCAACTCCTGCGGGCAGCACCACGTCGCCGACCTCGGTTTTTACGGCGTGAGCCGGAAGATCGGGGGCCGCACCGTGCCGCATTTCCAGGTGGTCCTCGGAGGCCAGTGGACGGAGAACGCGGGATCGTTCGGGCTCGCCGTCGCCGCCGTGCCCTCGAAGCGCATTCCCGAAGTCGTCGATCGGATTACCAATCTCTACCGGAGCGACGGCGCTCCCACCGAACGATTTCAAGAGTTCGTCAAGCGTCTGGGCAAGGCCAGAATCCGTGAGCTCCTCGAAGACCTCACGGAGGTTCCGGCCTACGAGCGCGACCGAAGCTTCTACTCCGACTGGGGGGACCCGCGCGAGTACACCATCTCTGACCTCGGGGTGGGGGAGTGCGCCGGCGAGGTGGTGTCGCGGTTCGACTTCGCTCTCGCCGCGAGCGAGCGCCAGGTCTTCGAAGCCCAGGTGCTTCTCGAGGAAAAGAGCGACGCTCCGGGCGCGGGGGAGAGGGCCTACCGTGCCATGCTGGGAGCGGCGGCCGCTCTCGTCGGCCTCGTGGTCCCAGACGTCCCCCCGGACCCAGATCGAATCGTGGAGGAGTTCCGCGCCCGTTTCTACGAGACGAAGCTGTTCTTCGATCCGTTCGCGGGGGGGAAGTTCGCCCAGTACCTCTTCCGGGCTCAAGAGGAGAACGCCAGGCCGCGCGACCGAGACAGGAGCCTCGAGCTCCTTCACGAGGCCCAGCTGTTCCTCGATGCGACCCACGCCTGCCATGGCCGGTGGCTCGAGACGAAGGGGGTGTGAGGAAGCGATGCGTCCTCTCGACGGTCAGCTCGAGCTGAAGGTCATGGCTGCCCCAGGACCGATCCCGGCGGCAGCCGACGTCGTCCCGATCTTCCACCAGTGGATTGAAAAACGCCGTCTCGAAAGCGAGATCCTCATCGACGTCGCCGATTACAGCCATGTGCACCAGGGTCCCGGAGTCGTTCTCGTGGGACATGAAAGGAGTTACAGCCTCGGCCACGGCCAGGGCGGTTTCGGGCTCACGTGCCGTCAGAAGCACTCGGCGGCGAAAGGCACCGCCTCTTTAAGAAGGCTGTTCCAGGCTGCGCTCACGGCCTGTCGCCTTCTCGAAGAAGAGCCCGGAGCTCGCGGGTTGAAGTTCTCGACGGCCGACATCCGCCTTCGCGTGCTCGACAGGCTGCGCGCGCCGGGAGGCCGGGAGACGGCTAGCGGGGTGATGCCGGAGCTCGACCCTTTTCTCCGGGAGCTCTACGCCGGCGCTTCCCGAATCCGCGTCCGGGTTCTTCCGAAGTCCAAGGAGCCCTTCGAGGTTCGTGTGGAAATCGAGGGCGCGCCCGCGATCGAGGCGCTGGCTTCGAGGCTCGCCTCGGAGTGAGTACCAACACGCTACGAGTCGCCAACACGGCGATATCGAATGGCTTCCTCGAGAACGCCGAAAGATGCGCGGCCCAGGCACGACGCGGAGTGCCGACCGCTGCCGGACCCTCGGGAAGCAAGGCAAAGGACGTGGGGATGTGAAACGCCTCCAAGTTCGGTCTCGAAGCCTTGAGCGAAGCGATGATGCTCGACCTGCGCTACCAGAACATCAAGGTGGCCTACGGGATGGGCGGAAATGTCGCGACCGAGTTCTCCCCCAGGGCCTCCTTCGAGGGGGAACCCTGGCGCGCCTCACCGCCGGCGACGTCGCCGAGGTCGTCCTCGACATCCTCGCCCAGGACCGCCGCGCGCTCGCGAGCCGTGTGGAGCTCCGGCCGTTCCAGCCCCCCGGAAGAACGGGTAGAACAACGGGTTGTCACCGACCGGTCGAGACCGGACCCAGGTAGCGGTCCAGCCAGTCGAGGGTGGGCTGGACCATCGGGAGCCGCGGGGGGACGTGGCCGCCGTCGAAGAGGACGTGGCGCTTGTCGGCCGGCGCCGTACCCAGGAGCTCGAACAGGGGCTTCTGCGACAGCTCCAGAGGGAAGCGGAAGTCATCGCGTCCGTTCAGCATCAGGGTCGGCGTGGTCACACGGGGAGCGAAGTGGAACTCGTCGATCTCCGGCATCCCCGCGTAGTCGCTTCCTTCGAACCCCCCGGCCAGGAGAACGCTCGCCTTGAACCTACTGTCCAGGACGGTGACGATGGGTCCGATCCATCCGCCCCAACTGAAGCCGTAGTACGCGAGCTTCTCCTTGTCGATGTCCGGGCGCGTCTCCAGGTAGTCGACCGAGCGGCTGACATCCTGGACCTGCTGGATCGCGAGATCGCGGTAGGCCCGGGAAGGCCAGGGCGGCGGCTTCGGAAGCCGTCTCTCATAGGTGTTCTTGTAGATGGGATGGAGGACGGCCCTTCCGCTGCGTATCACGTAGTCGAAAAAGGCCAGTTCCGGCTCCAAGAGCCTTGGGAGCATCTCCGCGCCCGCGCCCGGGAAGTAGACCACTGTCTGGTACGGGGGTGCCGCGTTCGTGGGAAGCAAAAGGTAGGCGATGAGCTTCTCGCCTCCGTACGCGGCGTTCATGGTGATCTTTTCCATCCTCCAGTGCGGGGAGGCGCTCGAAAGACTTTCCACGACCGGTTCGAGGGGCGTCCGATCGTAGGCATAGAGGTTCTCGAAGATGCGGAACGTCTGGTCGTCGACGGGCTTCTCGCGCGCGTAGTCCCGCCATAACCTCTCGACGGGAGCAAGGAGCTCTGCCGCCAGGGGCTTTTCGTACTTCGCGCACCGGAATCCGTAGTTCTCCCGGCGCTCGAAGGGGGACTGCGCGTGGGCTGACCGATATAAGCAAACGGGCTCGTCCCAGCCGCCGCCCAGCGTGTAGCGCATTTCACCCGAGGCATTCCAGCACCACTCCTTGACGTTTCCCGCCATGTCGTAGTTCCCGAAAGGCCCGAGCCCCTGATGCCTCCCGATCGGGGCCGGCCCTTTCCCCTCGAAGTTGCTGAGGGTGAGGAGCGCGGCCGTCTCGAACCTGTCCGTCGCCGAAAGCCAGTGGTGAATGGTGGGGAGACTCTTCCCGGCGAACTCAGCGACGGCCGCCGCCTCGTACCAGCTCACGCCACGCACGGGATAATCCGCTTCGTCCGCGGGATAGCTTCCCACCTCCCAGGTCGCGGGGCCGGGCCGACCCGTCCGATCGACGAGCCTCAGCATGGCCTCTTCCCAGGAGACGTCGCGACCATCGAGGACGAAGGGCTCCTTCCAATACTCTCGATTTCGATATCCCCCGGCATCGACGAACGTCTGGAACTCCCGGTTCGTGACCTCGAACTCGTCGAGCCAGAATCCGTCCCACGCGACGGTCTTCCCTTCGATCGGCTGTTCTCCGCCCGGGACCCACACCATGTCCTTCGGCCGGGAGCCCACCGGATGGAGAGCGAGCGGAGCGCTCCATGCAAACCAGCTTGCGATCTCCATGGGCTCGAAGTCAGCCCTCTCGATCCGCCAACGGAGAAGCGTCAGCGGGAGGCGCACTTTCTCGATGGGCGTTGTGCCCAGGGGCTCCCACGCGCTCTCGGGCTCGGCGTAGTCCTTCCAGGAAATCGAAGCGCTCTCGGGAACGGTGTGCAGGGTGTATTCCCACGTGATCGCCTCCCACAGGCGCTCGGCCTCGGTGTCACCGGCGAGATAGCGAAGAGCCTCGCGCGCCAGCCGGTAGGCGGCGACGGCTTTGCCCTCGGCGTCGAGGCGTGCGATCTCGGGCAAGGCGCGCCGGGCTCTTTCAATCCGCGCGCTCCGCGTCCAAAGCCAGGCCCCGGTGGAAACGATGCCGACGAAGGCCAGCAGCGCGGGGACGGCGACGCGAGGCCGGCGCCACAAGGGAGGGCGTGCCTCCAATCGCCTCTGGGCTTCCTCGAGGTCGCGCAGAAGCTCGGCTCCGGAGCGATAGCGCGCCTCGCGCTCCTTCTCGAGACAGCGGAAGACGACGCTCTCCAGACCCGGGACGATCTCGGGACGCGCCGCCCGGATCCCGGAAGGGGTCGTCGTGAGCACGGCCTTCCGGATGGAGACGTGGGAGTCGCCGGAGAAGGGCCGCCGGCCGGCGAGCATCTCGTAGAGCATCGAGCCGAAGGAGAAGACGTCGGTCCGGCAGTCGACGGGACGGCCCTCGGCCTGCTCGGGGGACATGTAGGAGGGCGTTCCCAGGACCGCTCCGTCCTCGGTACGGAGCCCGGCAGAGACGGTCGGCGAAGTGTCGTCATCGCCGGACTGCGGCTCGGCGAGCTTGGCCAGACCGAAGTCCCCGAGCTTGGCCTCGCCTTTCTTCGTGAGCAGGACGTTCGCGGGCTTGACGTCGCGGTGGACGATCCCCGCGCCGTGGGCGGCGGCGAGGGCCCGTGCGATCTGGACCGCGTAGTTCAGGGCTTCTGCGACCGGCAGCGGTCTCTTGGCGAGGAGCTCGTCGAGAGCCGCGCCGTCGGCGTACTCCATCACGATGAAGTCGCGCTCGGCCCCCTCGGACGCATCCCGGTCGATGTCGTGGATGGTGACGATGTTGGGATGGTTGAGAGCGGAGGCTGCCTTCGCTTCCCGGATGAAGCGCTCCCTCCGCTCGCGGCGGGCGGCGGCCCCGGGGTGCATGACCTTAATCGCGACGGTTCGATCGAGGCGCGTGTCCCGCGCGCGGTAAACGACCCCCATCCCTCCCTCGCCCAGGAGCTCGAGGATCTCGTAATGGGAAATCGTCCTGCCGATCATGGTCTCATTTCGACCCGCCAACGGCTGGAGTCGCGAATCACTCTATCACAGTCATGGTTTTGGAGACGCGCTCTTGCGCGCATCGTCGAAGGCGATAGCCGGCCCGACCGCTCGATCGCGCTTGGTGGAAGTCGATCCGGTTCTACGCGAGTCCAACTCCTACGAGTTTGAAGCTTACGCTCACCATCGGCGCTCGAAGAAGCGGCGAAGGACGCCGGCAGCCGGCTTCGACGTTCGAGAGGGCGTGATGTTTCTCGAAGTCACCTAGCGGGCTTGCCGCGCCACGAGCCGCTCCCTATACTTTCCTCGTGGACTTTCGCGGTCGCCTCCTGGGGACGCTCGAGGCGATCCAGCCGGTGCTGGAAGAGCCCGGAGTTCTCGTCGTTGGCTCCGAAGTCCCGAACCTCCTCGAACCGAACGCGGCATCGACTCTCGTCATCTCGCAAGACGTCGATATCATGGTTCCGCTTTCCAGCCACGATGCGGTGAAATCGCGGCTCACCCGGCTGCACGGTCTGAGTCCTTCGCCCGATGAGCCGTCGGTCTGGATCCCCGACGCGGCCGATCGGATCGAAGTGAACTTCATCGGCATGGATTCCGCTCTTCAGGACCCGACCGAAGCCTACGTCGTCGACGATGCGCAGCTGCCGCTGCTGGTCTTCGGAGCGCTCTCACTGCTCCGACCGGGCGAGCCGGTTCGGGTGGAAGGTCTCGTCATTCCGGTACCTCGTCTCGCGGG
>Ga0187893_10003823_pt1 | contig 29678 bp, 17 predicted proteins | sample MA1701074metaG_FD_139574 | JGI IMG/M metagenome (GOLD analysis project Ga0187893, IMG submission 139574) | White microbial mat communities from a basaltic lava cave in the Kipuka Kanohina Cave System on the Island of Hawaii, USA - MA170107-4 metaG ...
AACTAATTCACCACCTCAATTTTACCTTACAAACTTTTCAACTTATCATTTATATTTGCAACCCCAAGCCCAGGTGTTGAAACTGGTAGACAAGCCACTTTGAGGTGGTGGTGTCCGAAAGGACGTGCTGGTTCGAATCCAGTCCTGGGCACAAAGACCGGAAGCGATTCCGGTCTTTGTTATTTAATAGCGTCAAGAGTTGAGCACAGCATAACTGTGTTATACATACGTCACATACTCTCTTTGCTTTTCCAGCACATTATCAAACAACTCTTCATTCAGCAGATCCTGTACAGAGTTGATGATAAAGTCTGGTGTGTAGCCAAATTTATCAAGATCAGTTTCATTGGTAACACCTGACAAAGTAAGCACGGTTGTAAAGCCCATAGAGCCGGCGCCGAGAATATCTGTGCTCATTGTATCGCCGATCATCACTGTTTCATCGGTAGAGAGCTGCAAAATTTTTCTTGCCATCCGCATCATTACGGGGCTTGGCTTGCCTACGCTGAATGCTTTTATGCCTGTAGCAAACTCAAGCATAGCAACAAAAGCACCGCAACCAGCTCTGTACTTACCATTGCCAACGGGACAGTTGGGATCAAGATTGGTGGCGATAAGTTTTGATCCATTCATGATCATGTTGATGGCTTTGTCAACTGATTCAAGCATGATGGTTCTGCCTTCACCGATAATGACATAATCAGGATGATCATCAACAATGGAATAACCTATGTTATGCAATTCGGTCAGTAAACCACCTTCACCAATAACATAAGCGGTACCATGTTTTTTTCGTGAAGCAAGATATTTGGCTGTGGCCATTGCACAGTTGAAAATATCTTCATCATTTACATTAAAACCCATTTTACGCAGCTTATAACAAACATCCCTGCTTGTTCTTTGACTGTTGTTGGTAAGAAATAAAAACGGGTAACCTCTTTCACGCAGTGTGTTGATAAATTCTACAGCACCGGGAATTGGCTCACTGCCTTTGTAAATAACCCCATCCATATCAATGAGGAAGCCTTTTTGTTTCATTTGCATAGTTTAATACTTTTATGTTTTGTTGATATGGCTGCCGTTAGTATCAAATGGCAATATGTGTGGCAAACAGAAAAAAACAGAAGCAAGAAACCGAAGAAGAAGCCGGAGCTTAGGCAGTAACGAACTTAACAAGAACGGTGCCGCACTTCAAATATTGCCCGGCCAAAAAAAATGTGCAGCACTAAAAATGACGGCGCAAATATATACTATTAAATGACAAAATTTAAGCGCATGATAAAATTGTAACAGCCATTGAAAGTTGAATACTAAAAAAACAATTATTTAATAGAAAATCATTTACTCAAATGTATAAGCATATTCAATTTTCCCCGTCAGCTCTTTTTGTTTATTAAAAAGAGCTTCTTTTGTTTTCAATCCTTTTTCATTGTATAAATAGCGCCAGATGAGATAGTCAGGATTGTTACTGGAAAGAATGGTCATTTTTTGAATGATCCTGCCGGCATCATCGTATTCAAACATCTCGGTTGGGAGCAATCGGTTTGCTTTTTTGTTGTAACGAACAATATCCGTCAGCCGGTTTTTGTTGTTGTAATAATAATAGATGGGATTTAAGCCAACGCCTCTTCTGTACAATTGTTCATCGGCAATATTGCCATTTTCTTCAGTGGTAAAACGGTATTCGCTGCTGTCTTTTGCATTGATGATACGCCACAGTTTTTCCAACTTGCCTGTTGCATTATAGATATATTGGTGTTCTACCGTTTCAGAAAAATCCTGTAGTGAGTCATTGGTCGCTGTTTTTACCGAAACAATGTTGCCTTTGTTATCATAATTGTAAACTGTTGTGCTTTTAATATCCTTTGAAGAATCAGTGATGCTGATAAGCCTGTACTGATCATCAAACGAAAAATATTGCCTTGCTACCTGCTGGCTGTTGCGGGTAGTAATTTTTAATGTTCGTTTATTGGCATCAATTTCCTGCCATTCATTAAAATCAGTTGTCTTTGCACCACGGGCATCGTATCCTGTAGCGGTGATGGTTTTTACTTTCTGTTTTACATAGTTATTCATTCTTTCACCAATAGCACCGGCATCTACTATGTCGTTGTAATAATACTGGCAAAAAACAGATGAGGAAATAAACAGGGCAACAGGCAACAGGATGTTTTTCATTCTTGGGTTGATATTGATTGGGCTCAAAAATAGTTGAATTATACAGTAACGAAAAACAAGTGCCTGCTTGTCTTTTTGTACTTATTTTTAGAAAAATTTTTACATGTCGCATAGACTGGAAAGGAAATTGCCAGTATCTTTTTCTCTTTTCACCTTTAATAATTGATACTAATGCAAGAACAATTAAGTGAATCTTTTTTGAAATTAGTGAGCATCATGGACGACCTGCGGGAAAAATGTCCCTGGGATAAAAAGCAAACAATCCAAAGCCTGCGACAGTTAACTATTGAAGAAACCTATGAATTGGCTGATGCCATTACAGATGAAAACTGGAAAGGCATCAAAGAAGAATTGGGAGATCTGCTGTTGCATATTCTTTTTTACGCAAAAATTGGCAGTGAGCAAAAGCAGTTTACTCTGCAGGAAGTGATCAGCAGCATTAGTGAAAAGTTGATCTTTCGTCATCCGCATATTTATGGTGATCCATCAAAAGGCGGAGAAAAAACAGCAATAAATGATGAAGAAGATGTAAAAAAGAATTGGGAAAAATTGAAGCTGAAGGAAGGTAAAAAATCTGTTTTGGGTGGTGTGCCCAAATCTTTGCCGGCTACTGTAAAGGCTATGCGATTGCAGGAAAAAGCGAAACAAGTAGGGTTTGAATGGGAAAATAAAGACCAGGTATGGGAAAAGGTAGAAGAAGAGATTAAAGAATTAAAAGAAGTCGTTAATTCCGGTGAAAAAGAACGAATGGAAGAGGAATTGGGCGATGTAATATTCTCCCTTATTAATTATGCACGATTTTTGCAGGTGGATGCCGAAAATGCCCTTGAGCTAACCAATAAAAAATTCATCCACCGCTTCACCCAAATGGAACAACTGGCTTTCCAAAATGGAAAGGAACTGGCCCATATGAGCCTGGAAGAGATGGATGAAATATGGAACAGCATCAAACAACATAAGGATAAGTGAAGCGATTCGTAAAAAATACCCTGGTTTGGAAATTCAGTTTGCTTTTAACGGCAGCTTTCCTTTTTGTATTGTCTTTTATTTTTAATAAGCTTTACACTAATCGTTCTTCGGTAACGGAAGAGGTGAAGCATGCTGAAAGATACATTCACCAACAGGAGAGAGACTTTAATGTATTTCTCGGCGATACAGCTCTTGTTCATCGTCTTACTGAAAACACGGAATCTATCCGGGAATTGGAAGATGTGACCGCAAAGAAGTATGGCATTTTTATTTACAGGGTAAATAATTCGGGCACTATTTCATTAATGGCGTGGAGCAATCAACTGGCATTACCGCCATCTGAAACTTTTTCGGCGCCCAATGTGCAGGAGTTTCTGCGTTTGCCCAACGGTTACTATTATATTATAAAAAAGACGATTGATCTTTATCACTATCCTGTTGCAGTATATGCAATGATACCGGTGAGGTCAGACTTTTTTCTTCAGACAGAATACCTGCCACAAAAATTTGTTTACAGTAACACGGCTGATAACCGTGTAGTAATGAGTAAAACAGCCACTGAATTCCCGGTAAAATCATTATTTGGTAAAGTATTATTTTATTTTGATAAGAAAACATCCGGAGCAGTTCCATACAATAACCAGCTTACCATCATTCTTCGTTTCAGCGGATTGCTGTTGTTGTTATTGTTTATCCATTTGGTGGCCGACTCGCTGGCAAGAAAAAAAGTATGGAAAGGCGTAGTGTTTCTCGGTGTGAGTTTGCTTGTCATCCGGATGCTTACCTATTTTATTCCGGAACTTTTAAATCTTCGGCAGTTTGAATTATTTGATCCATCTGTTTATGGATCTGCGATTCACCGATCATTGGGTGACCTGCTGATGAATTCTGCTTTCTTCTGCTGGTTGATATTATTTACGTGGTATAAACTGCATCATGAAAAAGATTTTCTCACAGGGTTGCCATCGTGGTTAAGATGGATTGCAGGTATTTTAGCTCTCTGTTTGCTTATTTACTCTACGTTTATTTTATCATCCGTTATCCGCAGCATTGTTGCCGATTCAAAGATATCTTTTGACGTAACCAACTTTTTCAGTCTTGATCGCTATACTGTTGTTGGATTTATTGTACTGGCTACTTTGTCCTTGTCTTATTATTATTTCACACAGTTATTATTCAAAGCTATTTTTCCGCTTTTCAGTAATAATATCTGGCTGGTTTATTTTGCTATTGCTTTTTCAGGGCTAATTTATCTAAGCGTTAAATCAGGCGATCCTGCTGTTCTTTTTTATATTCCTGTATTGAGTTGGCTGCTTGTTTACACCTGGCTCGTGAACAGGGATGGTGTTATTCTCAATCGTATTCGCATCAATATTGCCGGTATTCTTTTCTGGATATTTGTTTTTTCTATTTCCATTGCAGCTATTATGCTTTCTGAAAACAGGAAAGTAGAATGGGAGAAAAGAAAATTTTATGCAGAAAAAAGAGCTGTGCAAACAGATCCTTCCAGCGAAAGATTGATGAACATAGCGCTGAAGTATCTGGATAATGATTTCTTACGGGATAATTTTTATCGTTTCCGCGACAGTGTAAGCAGCAAATATCTTCGTGATAGTATCATTGCAGGTAACTACAGCGCTTATTTGAATAAATACGATACAAGATTATATGTATACGATACAACCGGTACATCTCTTCATAATACTGACCCAACAACATTTGATGCGCTGAATAACATTGTAAACCTGCAATCGCATCCAACTGGTACGCCTGACCTTTATTATTATGAAACATCGTTTGATAAATACACTTATATTACGGAACGGATCGTAAAAGATACTGCTGATAATAAGCTTGGTTATTTTTTCCTTATTTCTAATCCTAAAAAATACAGCAGCGACGCCCTGTTGCCTGAATTTTTTAAACAATACAAAGGGAATGATCCCGAGAACTCGCCTATTTATTCATATGCAGTGTATAGTCAAAAAAAATTGATCGCACTGTCTGATAAATATCCTTTTGCAACAAAGCTCAATGATAAAGATATACCCGGCAACCGTGAGTTTGAAAGAAAAACAAGAGGTGATTATGATGAGCTTTGGTACCGTGCTGGTAATGAGAAAGTGGTGGTGATGGCCAGAAAGGAAGATACGCTGATTGAATCCATCACTTTGTTCTCTTACATTTTCTGTTCATTTCTTTTCCTGGTGTTTATTGTACAGATACTTTCGTTGTTGCTGAAAGCTGCAACGGACTGGCAGGGCTTTAAAGACTTTTTTCATTTCAATATCCGCAACCAGGTACACAGTACTATTATTTTTGTCAGTATTTTTTCATTTATCATTATCGGTTTTGCTACTATTACTTTTTTTAAAAACAGGTTTAATCGTAACAATAGTGAAAGACTGAGCCGAACTATGCGGATCATGGTAAACGAAATGCAAAAACGGATTGATAGCAGGCATCCGTTTGAATCTGTGATTCACTCAGGTGACTCTGCAGCTGCTTACAATGTTGATAGCCTTGTAAAAGAAGTTTCAGGTGTTCATGGTGTGGATGTGAACATCTATGACCTCAATGGTAATCTGCAGGTATCTTCAGAAGCAAATGTGTATGAAAAAGGTGTGTTAAGCACTAAGATGGAACCGGTTGCTTTTTATCGTGTAGGAAGATTGAACCAGGTAGAGCATGTACAGGAAGAACATATTGCCAATCTTTCTTACCTGAGTATATATGCGCCGGTGAGAGATAAAGACGGAAGAGTATATGCCTATTTGAGTATTCCTTATTTTACTTCACAAACAGAGCTGGAACAGGAGATATCAAATTTCATTGTGACGGTTATTAATCTGAATGCTTTCATTTTATTAATAGCAGGTCTTATTGCGTTGTTCATTACAAATCGCATCACTCGTTCTTTCTCTATCATCAGTGATAAAATGAAAGAAGTAAACCTGGGAAGAATGAACGAAGTGATAACATGGGACAGGAATGATGAGATAGGCGACCTGGTAAAAGAATACAATAAAATGGTGGCAAAGCTTGAAGAAAGCGCCGAAGCTCTTGCTAAGACAGAAAGGGAAGGCGCATGGCGTGAAATGGCAAGACAGGTAGCTCATGAGATCAAAAACCCTTTGACGCCAATGAAACTTAGTATTCAGTATTTACAAAAATCCATCAATAGCAATCATCCCAATGTAAAAGAACTTTCTGCTAATGTCGCCAGCACATTGGTAGAACAGATTGATCATCTGTCTAAAATTGCAGCAGACTTTTCTCAATTTGCCAATATCAGTTACACAAATATGGAAGAGTTTGATCTGCATGAAGTGATACGTTCGTTGCAGGAGCTTTATCGTTCAAATGAGAATGTGCGGTTTATGTGGCGGCCATTGCCCAACCCGATCATCATCAACGCTGATAAAACACAAATGAACCGCTTGTTCACCAATCTTTTTGCCAATGCTGTAGAAGCTTGTGAAGGGCGGCTTTGCAGAATAGAAGTAAGTGAGCAATTGACGGAAGGAAAATTACGAATAAGTATAAAGGATAATGGCGAAGGCATACCGGAAGGAATGCAATCAAAAATCTTTATGCCAAACTTTACTACCAAATCATCAGGTACAGGACTTGGATTAGCTATGTGTAAAGGAATAGTAGAGCAGGTAAAAGGAAGAATATGGTTTGAAACAGTTAGAGGCGCTGGCACTACCTTTCATGTTGAGCTTCCATTGGCTGATTAAACTCCCTTTTGTTTTTTAGTTTTTGAAAGCCATGATTCGAATTCATTTAAAGAAAAGCTGCTTAGATTTTGTTGTTTCGTTAATCCGCCTTTTTGTGAGGCCAGTACGCCATATTTAATATCATCAAAGCCATCAAGGCTATGTGCATCGGGATTGACAGAAAGTAAAACATTTTTTTCTGCAGCATAATCTATCCATCGCCAGTCCATATCCAATCTTCTCGGGTGTGCATTTATTTCAATAACAACTTTATTGGCGGCGCATGTTTCAATTATTTTTTTATGATCAAGCGGATAACCTCTGCGGCTTAAGAGCAGCCGGCCAGTCATGTGGCCAAGAATAGTAACATAGGGATTACTTATAGCTTTTAATACTCGTGCCATCGCCTTATCTTCAGACATTTTCAAATTGCTGTGAACGGATGCAATCACAAGATCAAATAAAGCCAGTACATCATTTGTGTAGTCGAGATTACCATCATTAAGAATATCGCATTCTATGCTTTTAAATATTTTGAAAGGTGCAAGCTTGCCATTCAATTCATCAATATAGCGATGTTGCTCTCTTATTCTTTCTTCAGAAAGACCGTTGGCATAGGCAGCAGATTTTGAGTGATCGGAGATAACGAAGTATTCCAGATTCCGTTTAATACATTCCTTCGCCATATCTTCAATAGTATAAGCGCCATCACTCCAGTTACTATGGCTGTGGATGATTGATTTTACATCAGAGGGCTGTATAAGATCCGGAAGAGTTTTTTTCTTTGCTTTTTCTATTATTGATTCGGTTTCCCGCAGGTAAGGGGGGATGTACTGTATCTTCAGATCAGCAAATACAGATTCATCTTCTTCTTTATTGTTATTGCTGAAAGAAATATTTCCAAATTCTTTTTTAAATGCTTCTAAGAATGCCGGTGAACCTGTAGTTGTAAACAATCGTTCTGTTTTATTGAATATGCCGGTATAAAGGCGAAGTTTCAGTCCGTTCTTCAATTTGTATAAAAGACTGTTTTCTTTTTCTTCAAGCAATTCAGGTGGCTGTGCAGTTTGAAATTTCGGTTTTACGTTTTCTGTTTTTTCAAGTACGATATATTCCAATTCATCAATTGTAAGTTCTTGTCTGCGGTATGCACCAGTTACATTTACTTTTTCAGGAGAAAATAGTTTTTTCAAATACCCATCAACCTGCGGAAATATTTCTTCCAGTTGTGCATATAAAAAACTGCCCTGGTTTTGAAGATAAAATTCAATAGCTTCCTGAACGTTTTGCTGTGTTTTTTCTCCAAAGCCTTTGAATAGTGTAAGACGATTTTCATTGCAAGCATACAACAACTCACCAACAGATTCTATCTCCATCTCTTTCCATATCGTATGAATTTTTTTTGGGCCGATGCCTTTTATATTCAGCATTTCAATAAGACCCGGTGGTGTTGCAGAAATAAAATTATCCAATACTTGCAAGCGGCCGGTATCCAGCATTTCAATCACTTTTTCTCCCACACTTTTACCAATGCCCTGTATGCTGAATAAATTTTCACGGGCTGTATCTTTTAATTGCAAGGGGAGCTTGTCAATATTAAAAGCTGCAATGGAGTAGGTTTTGGTTTTGAAAGAATTTTCACCATGTATATCCATCAGCTTGGAGAGCAGAGAGAAATTTTCTGATATAGCAGCGTTGTCCATAGCTGCAATTTAAGATAAACCTATAAGGTTTTTATTTAAGCATGAGTCTTCGATCATAAGATAAATCTTATAGGTTTGGTTTCTCCCAATGAAAAAGCCCCCGGATATCCGGGGGCTTTTATAACTTTAAGAAATTAGCTTATTTCTTTTTAGCCGCTTTCTTCTTAGCTGCTTTTTTCTTTGGAGCGGCTTTCTTTTTTGGAGCTGCTTTTTTCTTAGCTGCTTTTTTCTTTGTTGCCATTTTTGTAGAATTTAATGTTTAGTAAATGGGTTATCGTTAGTAAAAATAATAATTATTTTATACTACCCAAATTTTTTTTCCACAAAAGCGACAACAACATGCATTTATACATTAGCAGTTGTTACAGAAACATAAGTTCTGTTGCTGCGTCCTTTGCGAAATTCAACTACACCATCATTCAATGCAAACAAAGTAAAATCTTTTCCAACACCAACATTCTTTCCGGGATGATATACTGTGCCACGCTGACGAATGATGATGTTTCCTGCAATTGCAGGTTGACCGCCAAAAATTTTTACGCCAAGACGTTTGCTTTGTGAGTCGCGGCCATTCTTTACACTTCCTTCACCTTTCTTATGTGCCATGATTTATGAGTTTATAAGTTTTAAGTTTTGAGTTGATAAGTTTATTTGCTTCAAACTTTTCAACTTGTCAACCTTTGAACCTTGTTAAGCGATATTAGTTACTTTGATTTTTGTATAAGCAGTACGATGTCCTTTCTTTTTATGAAAACCTTTTCTTCTTTTTTGTTTGTATGCGATCACTGTATCGCCTTTTACCTGGTCAACGATTTCTGCTGATACTTTTGTTTTGATGGAAGAACCAACAGATAATTTACCATCGGCATCTGCCAATAAAACTTCCAGGCTCAGCGCATCACCGGCTTTACCTTCTACATGGGGTACATATAAAGTTTGATCTTTTTGAACTTTAAATTGCTGTCCTGCTACTTTTATTACTGCTATCATAATCTCAAAATTAGGGTGGCAAAGGTAAGGGGAAAATTGTAACCAGCAATCAGAACGTCAAACTTTTAAAAGCCGGTGCAAAGGTCTGTTTGAAAAGGCTTCCTTTATCTTTGCCAACCAAAATGAAAGACAAATTATACGATTGATTTGGGGTTGAATTTTGAAATGGCGTATTTTGATGCGAAAAGCCGTACTTTTCATTGGTGATTACCGAAATAAAACGTTAGCAGTTGAAAATCAAGTCTTTTTTAGCCAAGCCCTTTGCTTCATATATATATAAAGGTATCCGGCGGGAAATGATAACCGCCCTGGCAGACCAGGAAACGATTCTTAAAAACCTGATCAAGGTGGGCCGGAACACCGTTTTTGGAAAACAGGCCGGCCTGGAACAAGTAAATAAATACGATGAGTTTAGCCAGGCTATTCCCATCAGGGATTACGAACAGATGCGGCCTTTCATTGACCAGGTAAAGGAAGGCAAGCACAATGTACTCTGGAAAGGCAAGCCTATTTATTTAGCCAAAACTTCTGGCACCACCAGTGGCACCAAGTACATTCCCATTACAAAAGACTCTATACTCAATCATATCAACACAGCACGTAATGCATTGCTTTGTTATATGGCAGAAACTGGCAATAGCAGGTTTGCCAATGGCAAAATGATCTTTCTTTCAGGATCGCCTGTGCTCGAAAGAGTAGGGGGAATTCCAACAGGAAGATTAAGCGGTATTGTTAATCATCATGTACCGGGATATTTGCGCACCAATCAATTACCTTCTTACGAAACCAATTGTATTGAAGATTGGGAAACCAAATTGAATAAGGTCGTTGATGAAACCATCAACCAGGATATGACACTCATCAGCGGCATTCCGCCATGGATGCAGATGTATTTTGATGAACTTATAAAAAGAAGCGGCAAAAAGATCGGCGAACTTTTTCCAAACTTTAGTGTGATGGTACAGGGCGGTGTCAACTTTGAACCGTATAAATCAAAGTTGTTTGAAAGCATTGGTAAAAAAATTGATTGCATAGAATTGTTTCCTGCAAGTGAAGGTTTTTTCGCTTTCCAGGATTCACAAAATGCGGAAGGTCTTTTGCTCAATACCAACAGCGGAATTTTCTTTGAATTTGTTCCTGCAAATGAAATAGGAAAAGATAATCCGCAACGGTTGTCATTACGTGATGTAAAGGTTGGTGAGAATTATGCAATGATCATCAACAGCAATGCAGGATTATGGGGTTATAATCTCGGGGATATGGTAAAGTTTGTTTCTGTAAATCCTTATCGCCTGCTCGTGACAGGAAGAACAAAACATTTCATTTCTGCATTTGGCGAGCATGTTATTGGTGAAGAAGTAGAGTATAGTTTGCTGAAAGCTGCTGAAGAAGAGCATGTGCATATCACCGAATTCACCGTGGCGCCTTATGTGAATGAAGGTGAAGGCAAATCCTATCATGAATGGTTTATTGAATTTGAAAATAAACCCGCCAATATGCAGGAGTTTGCCCGTAAAATAGATCAGAACCTAAGAGAAAAGAATGTATATTACGATGATCTCATCGGCGGCAATATTTTGAAACCATTAAAGCTGACGCCTGTCAAAAAAAATGGGTTTATTGATTATATGAAATCGGTAGGCAAGCTGGGTGGACAAAACAAAGTGCCCCGCCTAAGCAACGACCGCAAGATTGCCGATGAGTTGACAAAATGGAAAGAGAACGGAAATTGAGTGTATGAGTTATTATTTTTTGAAGCCAGCGGAATATTTTCATGGCATCGCCTGTTGCGACGCTCCGTTCATCGTTCTGTTCAATATTGAAGAAAAAATATACTAGTGAAAGAACAACAAATAAATAAAACAGCACCGCTTAGTTCAACGATTGGAGAAGGAGCCATCCGGCGTATTGCCGTATTTGGTTCTACCGGTTCTATTGGCACACAGGCATTGGATGTAATTGCTGCTAATCCTTCTCTGTTTTCTGCCGAAGTGCTGACTGCTTTCAACAATGAAGAATTATTGATTGAACAGTCGCTGAAGTTCAATCCGAATATTGTGGTAATTGGTGATGAAAGAAAATATCAAAAAGTAAAAGACGCTTTATCATCAACGGATATAAAAGTTTTTGCCGGTGAAAAAGCATTGGAAGAAGTAGCAGCAATGGATTGCTATGATTTGATGCTGGCTGCTATTGTTGGATATGCCGGTTTGCGACCAACATTGCAGGCTATCTGTATCGGCAAACCTGTTGCATTAGCCAATAAAGAAACTTTGGTTGTTGCCGGCGACATTATCATGCAAAAAGCTGTGGAAAATCGTGTACCGGTGATACCTGTTGACTCGGAACATTCCGCAATTTTCCAATGTCTTGTTGGTGAAACAAGAAATCGTATTGAGAAAATTATTTTGACAGCATCGGGTGGCCCGTTTTTGGGAAGAAAACCCAACTATCTTGTCAATGTTAAAAGAGAACATGCCCTGCAGCATCCTAACTGGAACATGGGCGCCAAAGTCACTATTGATTCGGCAACATTGATGAACAAAGGCCTTGAGATGATAGAAGCAAGATGGCTGTTCAATTTAAAACCTGACCAAATACAGGTGGTTATTCATCCGCAAAGCATTATTCACAGTATGGTGCAATTTGAAGATGGCAGCATCAAAGCACAGATGGGATTGCCCGATATGAAGCTTCCTATTCAATATGCCATTGCTTTTCCTCGTCGTATACCAAATAGTTTTCCACGACTTGACTTTAAAAAATTCAACACACTCACTTTCGAAGAACCTGATCTGCGAACATTCAAAAATCTTACGCTTGCTATCACGGCATTGAACAAAGGTGGAAATTTACCCGCCGTCATGAATGCCGCTAATGAAATTGCAGTGTATGCATTTCTTCGTAACCGGGTAAACTTTCTTGATATGACAGACGTAATAGAAAAGACCATGCAAAAAGTGGACTTTATTGAGCATCCTACACTCGAAGAATATTTTGAAAGCGATGGCATGGCCCGCAGTTATGCGGCTGATCTTATTAAATTATAATTTCTTCAGTGCCAGTCTTAATAGAAAATTATTATTCCTTAATAAAACTCAAATAATTCAGCAACGGTTTTAAAAGGCCGGATATTTAACTGATATTTGCGGTTCTAAAATTTTATCCTTGTTTAATATGTATTTTTTAGCAATCAATTGGGGATCGGTAAGTGTGCAGGTAGGACAGTTGTTGCTGGCCTTATCCATTCTTATTATACTCCACGAATTTGGTCACTATATCACAGCCAAATGGTTTGGATGCCGGGTTGAAAAATTCTTTTTGTTTTTTGATCCATGGTTTGCCCTTGTTAAGAAAAAAGTTGGCGACACAGTTTATGGTATTGGTTGGTTGCCATTAGGCGGGTATGTGAAGATATCCGGAATGATAGATGAAAGCATGGATAAAGAAGCAATGAAACAGCCACCAAAAGATTGGGAATTCAGAAGCAAGCCGGCATGGCAGCGGTTGATCATTATGCTGGGTGGCGTTATTATGAATGTGTTGGTAGCGTTTATTATCTACGCTTTTGTATTAATGATATGGGGCGAGAAGAATATCCCTATAAATAGTACCAAGAATGGTATTTGGGTCACTGATTCATTAATGAGCAGACTTGGGTTTCAAAACGGTGATAAAGTTATTGCAGTTAACGGCGATACAATAAAGTTTTTTGAAGACATTCAGCCGAAAGTGCTAATTGGTGGCCGCACAGTATTGATAGAACGCAATGGACAATCAAAAGAATTGGAATTGCCCAAAGCTTTAATCGGTTCATTGGTTTCAAGAAAAGATAAGAGAAGGCAATTGATAAGTATGCGTGTGCCTTCAATTGTCGGTGCATATGAAGATAAAGACACTGCTTACGGTAAAAGAGCGGGGTTACTTCCATTTGACAGAATACTGAGTGTAAATAATATACCGGTACAGTTTATGGATCAGGTTAATGCCGTTGGTACGCAAAATAAAAATGGAGTTGTTTCAGTTAAAGTTTCAAGAGGGAAGGATACTCTACTACTTTCGAATAAAGTGAATGAATATGGAAGGCTTGAGTTAAATTTATTAACTCCTAAACAATACGATAGCCTTGGCATTTATGACATTATTACAACAAAATATAGTTTTTTCCCCGCCTTTCCTGCGGGTGTAAGAAAATCAGGAGAAAGATTGACTGCATATATTGACCAGTTTAAATTGATTTTGGATCCTGAAACAGAAGCCTATAAAGCTGTGGGTGGTTTTAAAGCAATCGGTTCTGTTTTTCCAACTGAATGGGATTGGGAATCTTTCTGGAATATCACTGCTTTCTTATCTATCATTCTTGCATTCATGAACCTGCTTCCCATTCCTGCATTGGATGGCGGACATGTAATGTTTACGTTGTATGAAATGGTAAGCGGCAGAAAACCTAATGAAAAATTTATGGAATATGCACAGGTAGCTGGCATGATTTTGTTGCTGCTCCTGATGTTATATGCAAATGGCAATGACTGGTTTGGTTGGGGCAGATAAGTTTATAGTTTTTAGTTTATGGTTTTTGGTTGGGTTTCCGAAAGTTTTCAGAGTGTTTTATCTTTGGGTAACTCAATTATTACAAACCGTTCAAATAACGATTTTCGCTTGCAGGCAACGTTCAAAACTGAAAGTATTTTCAACTTTCAGTTAACAATAAACTATAAACGATAAACCAGAAACAATCCGGGGCTGTTCCGGTTTCGACAGCATAGATCTTTGAGAGTGTAAGCATGCCGTGCGTTGGATAATTAGCACGTTAATCTGAATATTCAAACTATAAATGGCAATACACAGTATGCCATGGCTGCTTAATCAGTGATTAAGTAGTCATTAGGGCCGCCGGGCAGGTTAGCTTGTTTCCACGCCCCGCCGCCGACTCAAAACAAAACAAGATGCGGCAACCGAAGGCTGTGACGGTTGCTTAAGACTATCCAGCTAAGCAGTGAATCGGTTGGTTCAGTTCCTGTTCATTGCCGACAAATAATAATGAAATAAGCATGTAGAAAGCTTTCGGCGAATATGTTTGGACAGGGGTTCGAATCCCCTCAGCTCCACAATCAGGCCCGCATCAAATGCGGGCTTTTTTTATCTGGTCTTCTATGTTTACAGTATTCAGAAGACCAGGCAGATATTGCATGGTAGTTGTGAAGATTTAAAATTAGCATTCGTTTCGGCACATTAATCTATGATGCTCAATTATGGCTCTTCGCCTGGAATTCCGAAGCAGTCATGTTGAATTGTTTAAAAAAACATCTTCCAAAATGATGCTGTGAAGTGAAGCCTGCCATATCGGATATCTCATACATTTTATGTTTTCCTTCGGTTAGTAATTGAGCAGCTTTTTTTAACCGGTTAATTTTTATCAGTTCGTTTGGCGATAAATTACAGATTTCACTGATCTTTCTATACAACGTGGCGCGGCTCATATACATTTCTTTGGCAAGATATTCAACATCCAGATCAGGGTTTTTGAGATTACTCAATATGACCTCCGTTATTTTTTCGAGGAATTCTTCATCAGCTTTGGAGTAGGCAATGCTCTTAATATGTGTGAGTGGAGAATTCGCAAAAAAATCTTTGAGCTTGTTCCTGTTTGCTAAAAGGTTGTCTATTTGGGCAAGCAAATGTTTAGGAGAAAATGGTTTTTCAATATAGGCATCAGCACCCTTTTCCAAGCCCTCAATCCGTGAGTCCAGCGTATTCCTGGCCGTTAGAAGTATAACGGGTATATGACAATAATTGATGCTTGACTTTACATGATTACAAACTTCAAAGCCGTCCATAACCGGCATCATAATGTCGCTTACAATCAAATGCACCGTTTCTTTTTCGAGTATCTGCATTGCTCTCTGACCATTGTAGGCTGATAATACATTGTATTTTGGTCTTAGATTATCAGCAAGAAAATCTATGATCTCTGCATTATCGTCAATGATTAAAATTACGGATTCCATAAATTAAAATTTTCGGCGTTAAGCTCAAAGGCAGGTGTTGTGTGATCGGGTTCATTCTTTATGTTCGCCGGCAGTGTAAGAACAAAAACATTAAAACAACTTTCCGGTTTTTTTAATTCAAGCGTTCCTTTATGCAGTTCTGCCAGAGCACGGGAAATAGAAAGCCCTATACCGGTTCCTTTGTGATGGTTTGTTTCTTTTATTCTGAAAAAGGGTTCAAAAATTTTGTCTTTGATTTCTTCCGGTATCAGGAAGCCATCATTCTTTAGTTCAATTTTGAATTGATTTTCTGCTTCCAGGTAAACGAGGTTTGATTTAACTGTCGTATCGGAATATTTAACAGCATTACTATATAAGTTGCTCAGTATTTTTTGGAGTGAATCAGAATCAACCAGTGCATACACATCTTTTATAGGTGAATGAAGTGAATATTCAAGGTTGCGCTGTTCAGCCAATGGCTGAAAGCTTTCATGGATATCATGCAGTAATTCTGTGATATTGATTTTTTCAAAATTTAAACTAAATCCTTTCACTTCTATTTTGCGAAAATCAAGTAACTGGTTAGATATATCAATAAGACGGTTGGTATTTCTTTCCATTATCTTCAGGTTCCTCTTTATTTCAGGCACTTTATCTGCATGATTCATGATATTTTCCATAGGACCTTGTATCAGCGTAAGAGGAGTTCTTATTTCGTGAGCAATAGCTGTAAAGAATTCAATTTTGTTTTGATAAAGCTCCTTTTCCTTTTGATGTTTCAGCAATTCCATTTTTCTTCTGTGCTTTTCATGTATCCTGTTGTGATAAATGCGAAAAAGAAGATAAATAAGTGCAGCTATAAAAACGATGTAAATCAGGTAAGCCAGTTTGCTTTTCCAAAATGGAGGTAATATTTCTATTTTTAAAATTGTTTCTTCTTTGTTCCATATTCCGCTGCCGTTTGAAGCTTTTACTTTGAATGTATATGCACCGGGCGGCAGTTCTGTAAAATAGGCTTTGCGATAAGTTTTCAGCGGCGTCCAGTCGTTATCCAGTCCTTCCATTTTATAAGCATACTCATTCATTTCAGGCGAAGTGTAACTTAATGCGGCAAAATCAATACTTAATGTTGACTGGTCATGCTTTAATGTAATCTTATCGGTATAAGTAATAGATTTTTTGAGTGCTGATTCTTTGCCGCTGATAATCATTTCCTTATTGTACAGTTGAATGCCTGTAATGTAAACCGGCGGCGTAATATTATTTATGGTAAACTTTTCAGGCGTGAAGCTGATCATTCCTTTTACGCTTCCAAAATACATTCTGCCTGTTGGATCTTTGTAGGCAGAGTTCCAGTTAAACTGATTATTAAGTAATCCATCGGCAACAGTAAATACTTTTACAGATTCAGTAGCAGGATTAAAGCGAATGAGACCTTTAGTTGAACTTACCCACAAATTATTTTTTTGGTCCTCTAGTATTTTAAAAAGAAAATTGCTGGGTAAACCATTTTTAATTGTGTAAGTTTTAAATTTCTTTCCAACCGGATCATATTTGCACAAGCCGCCTTCAGTGGCAAACCATAAATTGCCGCGGCTGTCTTTGAATTGGCCGTTGACCATATTATTACACAGCGAATCGGGATTTTGAAGATTTGCCCGAAAATTTTGAATAAGCCCGGTTGTTTGATCCAATGTAAAAACTCCATTGCCAAGTGTACATATCCACAGCAATCCGTCTTTATCTTCCAGTATAGATTGTGTTTGAAATGCAAAACCGGGAACAGCGGAAAAATTGTCTTTTGTTTTATTGTATTTAAAGAGCCCTTCCCATGTTCCTACCATTATATCTCCCGATTTTGTTTTGTACAGGTGAACGATGAAGTTGCTCTTGAATGAATTTTTTCCGGCAGTATAATGCTTTATTACTTTCCCGGTTTTTAAATTCATCCGGTCAAGGCCGTATTGATAAGTGCCTATCCACAATTCAGTTCCTGCAATGAGAAGGCCATGAATATTCGAATAAGAAATGCTTTCTTTTTTTCCATCAGGCATAAAATGTTCAAAAGTCCTGGTTTTTAAATTCAGTTTATTCAGGCCTGCATCTTCTGTACCTATCCATAAATTACCGCGGCCATCAGGACAAATTTCATGTACTCCGTTTCCTTTTATCGAGCTGTTGCCTTCCTGCGAAAAATATTTTTCAAAAGAAGTATAGGGATATGAATAATAGCTTATGCCGCCAAATCTTGTACCCGCCCATATACCGCCTTCTTTATCCCTGCACAATGTATTTATAGCGTTGTCGGAAATGGAATAGGTGTTGTTATATTGCATGTGCAGGCTTGTCACCTTTCCCGAAACAATATTATAGATAAACAAACCATACTCCGTTGCAGCCCAGAACTCGTCATCCGAATACCGTATAAAGTCTTTTGCAAAAATTTCTGTTTTATCGTGGTTATAAAGTAGTATATCCTCATATTGTTTTGTTTGAATGTTAAAGAGCTTTATGCCCTGGTTTAATGTACCCACCAGCAGCGATCCCTTATTGGTATTAAATATATTTACGATAAACCTTGATGAACCTTTCTTTGATTTGGAAAAAAGATCATAAGGCGTAAACGAATGCGTCTGCGGATCATATTGATTCAGTATTCCTGTTGAAGTGGCGATCCATAATGTTTCGTTATCATCTTTGCATATAGATGTAGCATTCGATTGCAGTGAAGAAAAAAAATGAATTTTTTTTGTTTTTTCATTGTAAGAAGCAAGCTTATAATCAGGTGTCAGCCAAATGTTGTCGTTGTTATCCTTACAAAGTGATCTCACAGTTTGATTTGCTGTAAATGGAACCAGCTCAAAACTTTGATAAACGGGATCATAGATATAAAGTCCTTTAGCTGTTCCAACCCAAAGTTTTTCGTCTTCTGCAGCAAGCAATGTAAAAACAGAATTATTGCCAAGGCTTTTGGGATTGTCGGGATCGTTTCTGAAAGTTTTAAATGTATAACCATCGAACCTGTTTAGCCCGTCTATAGTGCCAAACCACATAAATCCCTTTTTATCCATCGCACTGCAAAGCACCGTGTTGTTGGAAAGGCCGTGTTCTACTTCATAGTGCTTGAAATAATAAGGAGACTGGCCATTGATTGTAAACGGCAGAATGGCAAAAAAAGTTAGCAGTAGCAATAATTGATGGCGCAGCAAAAGTCAGTGTTTGTTTATTTAAATGTAATTGAAATTTAGCATTGGGCAACACATGGCAGCTATATGCCGCGGTAAAAGAGTAAAAGAAAAAGTTGAGACGATTTGGACAAATTGCGAGACAAAATCTCGCCGGTAAATGAAAGAATAATCCTTACTTCACATAAGTGTTTGTGTGACACTTAATTGTTGCGATTGTTTTATTACTCTTTAAAGAATGCTGTATGAGAAAAGTAAATGTTCTCTTTTCCAAAGTGCTTTTGGAAAAGGCTGAAAAAATTTTTCCACATTTCATCTATTTTCCCTGCTCACAAACAGATTTCCTTAGCGGATAGACATTTTTATCATTTATAGATAGGGTATCGCCGGTTTAATGGCCGGTCTGTCATCTGCTATTAATAAAATATTTTCTAACCACTTAACTATACTTATGAGTTACTGTTTAATTAAATTTTCACCCGGCAGAGTAAAGCATATTGCTGCTTTTATTATTCTGCTTTTGATGTGCAACCTGCTTTATGCACAAATTTCAGTGCAGGGAAAAGTAACTGATAACACCAATGCTGCTTTACCCGGTGTAACTGTTACGCAAAAAGGAACTGCTAATGCCACTTCTACAAATGCTGAAGGTAATTTCAGTATTTCTGTTCCTAACCGACAGGCAGTGCTTGTTTTTACTTATGTGGGTTACGGCATACAGGAGATTACAGTAGGCGACAGAACAAGTTTTGATCTTCAACTTACCCCTCTTGCCGGGCAGCTAAATGAAGTAGTGGTGGTTGGTTACGGTACACAAAGAAGAAAAGAGGTAACCAGCGCTGTTGCGACGGTGACCGCAGAAAAATTTAATAAAGGAAACATCAGTGATGTTGCGCAGTTGCTGCAGGGAAAAGTTTCAGGTTTGTCCATTTCCCGTCCCGGTGGTAACCCCAATGCAGGATTCACTATTCGTTTACGTGGCCTTTCCACATTAGGAGCCAACACATCACCGCTTGTAGTCGTTGATGGACAGGTAGGCGCTGATATAAATACAATTGACCCAAATGATATTCAAAGTATAGATGTGTTGAAAGACGCTGCTTCTGCTGCTATTTATGGCACCCGTGGCTCTTCAGGTGTTATCATCATTACTACTAAAAGAGGTGGCCGCAATACAATGGTCACTTATAATGGAAGCGTCACTGCAGAAAAGCCTGCTGAATTTACCGCACACATGACTGCTGCAGAATTTAAAGCAGCCGGAGGTAAAGACTTAGGAGCTCAAACGGACTGGAACAAAGAGATAACAAGAACGGCGATTTCTCACATTCATAATCTTTCTCTCTCAGGTGGAAATGGATCCGGTACAACTTATGTTGGCTCTGTTAATTTTCGTGATGTACAGGGTGTGGCTATAAAAACAGGATTTAATCAGCTCAATGCACATTTTGGCCTGGCGCAAAAAGCACTCAAAGACAAGCTCAATTTTACATTGGATGTAACAACCACACGGAAATCATCTACGTTTGGATTTGACAGAGCATTTCAATACGCCACCATATTTAATCCCACTGCACCGCTTCATACTACTGATCCCGTTCTCAATCTGACGGGCAGTGGATACGTTGAACAAAACTTTGTAGAATATGCCAATCCATTGGCGGTTCTTGAGCAGAATACAAATAGCGGTATTCTGAAAAGAACAAATATTAATGGTACTGCCAGTTATGAGATCATTCGTGGTTTAAAATTTCTTGTACGTTATGCCCAGCAAAATAACAGTTATTTTGGAAGGGTTTATCTTCCAAAAACTTCTTTTGATACAAGGCTGGTGTCAGGCGGCAGCGGCTTTACACGAAATGGTTATGCACAACAACAGGATGACGAAGGTTATTCAAGGCTGTATGAGAATACACTTTCTTATGAGAGAAAAATATTTCAGGATTTCAATATAGCTGCTGTAGCAGGATATTCTTACCAGTCGTTTTTGTATAACGGCGTTATAGTAAGAGCCGGAGACTTCTTATCAGACGTAAACTCAGACAATATATTTAATGCAGCGGATTTTAAAAATGGTAAGGCTTTTTCCAGCAGTTATAAGAATGGTTCGAGATTAATAGCATTTTTTGGAAGAGTAAATCTTAACTATAAAGACATGGCCTTTTTGTCGGCCAGTTTGAGAAGAGAAGGTTCAACACAATTTGGTGAAAATAATAAATGGGGTATGTTTCCTGCAGTAAGTGCAGGTCTCGATGTAACCCGAGTAATAGATATACCCAGTGTAAATACACTGAAGCTAAGAGGAAGTTATGGTGTAACAGGCGCCTTGCCTCCCAGTTCTTATTTATCGCTTTTCTTATATGGCCCGACGGGACGGTCATTTTTGTATAATGGGGTTTATATTCCCGCCTACGAGCCAACTCAAAACAGTAACCCCGATTTGAAATGGGAAAGAAAGGCTGAGTTTGATGTAGGTCTTGATTTCACGTTATTGGACAATCGTTTGACGGGCAGTTTTGATTATTATAATCGTAAAACAACCGACCTTTTATTTAATGCAACAGTTCCTGTTCCACCTTTTCCTACTGACCGCAGATGGATGAACATTGGGACTCTCGAAAACAAAGGTGTAGAACTTTTGCTGGGTTATGATGTTTTTAAAAACAAGGAGTTTAGCTGGAATACCTCAGTAAATTTTTCAACCTATAATGTAAAACTGGCTAAATTAAATAAAGACCTTGCCGGCACTGTGATCGGCGCAAGTAATCTGGGTTCACCAGGGCAGGAGCAAACTCAAATTACCCGTGCAGTAGAAGGCGAGAAGATCGGAATTATATGGGGTGCCATTTATATGGGGCTTGATCAAAATGGAAAATTCTTGTTTGACGATGGCACAGGTAAACCCGTATTAAGTGACGCTTATAAAACAAAAATTGGTAATGGTCTTCCTAAGTTTGAGTTAGGATGGACAAATACAATCAAGTACAAAAACTTTGATTTAAATTTCTTCCTGAGAGGTCAGTTTGGACACGACCTCGTCAATACCTACCGTGCCTTCTTTGAAACTTCTCAATCTACTGTTATTGCAAGCTACAATGTGGTAAAGACAAAGTATTTTGACCCGGCACTAAAATCACCACTAACCTTCAGCAGCCTTTACGTAGAGGATGCTTCTTTTGTAAAATTAGACAACGCCACACTGGGGTATAATTTCAATTTCAAAAATGGTGTTATAAAAGGGTTGAGGGCTTTCATTACTGGTCAAAATCTTTTTGTGATAACTGATTACACGGGGGTTGATCCGGAAGTAAGATATGCTTATGGCGGCAATATACTAGCCCCCGGCGTTGATGCCAGGGATACGTGGGTTCGTACCCGCGCCTATACTCTTGGCGTGAATCTTAAATTTTAAATTTTGAAAGTCCTTCATAAAAAAGATTGATATGAAAATTTTATCTCTCGCAAAATATTCATTCATAGGCTTGGTTGTAATATCCGCTTCCTGTACAAAGCTGGATGAAAAAGACCTGGTCTTTGACACAGCCACCAATCTCAATTTTGGTCAAACCGATGCCGAAATAGTATCACTTTTAGCCGCTGCTTATACTAACCTTTATGGTAGTTTTGGCAGTGATGGAAACATTATGCGTCTGCAGGAAGTACCTTCTGACGAAATAGTAGTGCCAACCCGCGGCCCAGACTGGGGTGATGGTGGTCACTGGGTTCGTCTAAAACTGCATACCTATAAACCTAATGATGGCGGACCTGGTAATACCTGGGGTTTCCTGTTTAAAGGAGTTAATACCTGCAATCGTGTGCTTACGCTGCTGGAGCCCATAGGTACTCCCGCCTCTGAAAAATTCATATCAGAAATAAAGGCATTAAGGGCAATCTATTATTATTGGCTGCTTGACTTATTTGGAAACGTGCCTATAAGTACTGATTTTACAAAGACAGATCCGCCACCAAATAATACTCGTAAAGAAGTTTATGATTTTGTAGAGAAGGAATTAACTGATGCACTTGCAGATTTGCACAAACGGGGCCCAATGATAATGCTACTTACGGAAGGGTAAATTATTATACCGCACAGGCCGTGCTTGCTAAGTTGTATTTAAATGCTGAGGTTTATACAGGTACAGCCCAGTGGGATAAATGTATTGCCGCCTGTGATAATATTATCAATTCAGGCAAATACACTTTGATGCCCAACTATAGCGACAACTTTAAAAAAGACAACAAAGGATCTACAGAATTTATATGGGTAATACCTTATGACGAGATACAGGCAACAGGTTTTCAGCTTCCGCATATGACACTGCACATGTCGAGCCAGGAAACTTATAAAATGAGTGCTCAGCCCTGGAATGGCTGGGCTTCAGTTCAGGAGTTTTATAATTCCTATATAGATCCTGCACAAAACCCCGGCCCGCAAGGCACGGTCGTAGGTATTGACCCCAAAGGTTTGCCTGTACAAGGAACAAAAGACAAACGCTTATCCAACTTTATCGTGGGGCCGCAATTTAAATCTGATGGCACTACTCCTTTGCTCGATGGCGCTGCTGATGCAACAGACCCTGATGGTGCGCAAATTGTTTTTACACCTTACATCAATGAATTAGAACCGGGGGCTTGGAGGCAGTCTGGTGCCAGAATAGGGAAGTATGAATTTTATAAAGGCATGACAGGCCAGTTAAGCAACGATTGGGTGATATTCCGTTATGCTGATATCCTTTTGACTAAAGCAGAAGCTGTTGCAAGAAAAGCAACTAACTGGAATGATCCTACTGCGATTGGTATCGTTAATCAAATAAGAACCACTCATGGCGGTGTTACTCCTTATATAACAATGACAGCAGCTACTTTTTTGGCGGAAAGAGGAAGAGAAATGTTTTTTGAGACTACAAGGAGGCAGGACATGATACGATTTGGCACATACAACAGCGCCTTTCAATTTCACCCTGCTGATGCAAGTACGCATGTGAATTTATTCCCGATACCTGAAAGTGTGCTTAATGCCAATAAAAATTTAAAACAAAACCCCGGCTATTGATTTCTCATTAACAATAAGCAGTAGTAAGTTTAGCAGTAAAACAGGCGAATTTTTTCGCCTGTTTCTTCGATTTAGAGGGAATGCGAAAATGTTATGTGAGAGAAAAATTATTTTGCTGTTTAAAACCACGATTTGTTTATTTTGAGTTTCCGAATGATCACTTGCTGAAAAGTGCTACTCAAAAAGTTTGAATCAGTGCTATTATGAATTGTGAACAAAGATTACTGCGGGCCGTGTTCTTACATCTTTTTGGGGTTAGCCTGGCGCTGCTTACCTTCTCCTGTACAGCTAAGAAAAACACTGATCCTCTTTTTACAAAGTTATCATCCGAACATACCGGTATCAATTTTACCAACTCCGTTTCTTATACCGAAGAATTCAATCCTTACACGTTCAGAAATTTTTTTAACGGTAGTGGTGTGGCCGTTGGTGATATTAATAATGATGGGCTCCCCGACCTGTTTTTTTGCTCCAATCAGCATTCCAATAAACTTTATTTAAACAAAGGAAATTTTCAATTTGAGGATATCACAGCTAAGTCGGGTATTGTTTCAGAAGGTGTTTGGTCAACGGGTGTTACGATGGCTGATGTGAACGGCGACGGCTTGCTGGATATTTATGTATGTAAATCTGGTGATATAACAAGCCTCAACAGGAGCAATGAATTATACATTAACCAGGGGAATTTAAAATTTGTACCAAAAGCAAAAGAATATGGTTTAGACAATCGTGGCCTATCTACGCATGCTGCTTTCTTTGATTATGACAGGGACGGCGATTTGGATTGCTACCTGCTTAATAATTCTTTTCGGTCTGTCGGTAATTATGATTTGGTAAAAGATGAGAGAAACTATGTGGATTCGCTGGGCGGCAATAAACTGTACAGAAACGATGACGATCATTTTATAGATGTTACTTCTGAGTCGGGGATTTTTAGCAGTAAAATAGGATTTGGCCTCGGCGTTACCATAACAGATATCAATAAGGATGGCTGGCAGGATATTTATGTATCCAATGATTTCTTTGAAAGAGATTATTTCTATATCAATCAGCAAGACGGGAAATTTCAGGAAGCTGCTGAAAAATATATCCGTGAGCTTAGTATGAACTCGATGGGAGCTGATATTGCGGATATAAATAATGACGGCTATGCTGATATCTATGTAACGGATATGTTTCCGGAGGAAGAAGAAAGAGTAAAAACAAAAACCGTTTTTGAAAATTGGGATAAGTACCAGGCTAACCTTGCCAGCGGGTACTACAAGCAATTTGTTCGGAATTCGCTGCAGTTAAACCAGGGAAGTATTTCAAACAAAGAAAACAGGAAAGAAACATATTTCAGCGAGATCAGCCGTTTTGCCAATGTATCAGCCACTGACTGGAGCTGGGGGGCTTTGATAACCGACTTTGATAACGATGGCTTCAAAGATATTTTTGTAGCAAATGGTATTGCTAAAGATATCACCGACCAGGATTATATTCAATATACAAGCGGTGCTTATAACGAAATAAAACAGCAAATACTCAATAAAGAAAAAAATGTGATCACACGTCTTGTAGATTTAATTCCCTCCCATGCTATTTCGAACTATGCCTTTGCCAATAATGGCGATCTGACATTTAGCAATAAAGCAAAAGAATGGGGATTAGACGAGCCATCCTTTTCCAACGGATCGGCGTATGGTGATCTGGATGGCGATGGTGATTTGGATTTGGTGGTGAACAATGTCAACATGCCTTGTTTTGTGTATCGCAATGAAACTGTACAGCAGCATCCGGAGAATAAATATTTAAAACTGTCATTGCAAGGGGAAGGAAAGAACCGTTATGGAATTGGCAGCAAAGTAACTGTTTGGTATAACAATACACTGGCCTACCAGGAACAAATGCCCATACGGGGATTTGAATCAACTGTTGACTGTTGCCTGAACTTTGGTCTTGGCAAATGCAATAGCATAGATTCGGTAGTTGTAGAATGGAACGATGGCAAAAGAAGTGTGATAAAAAATGTAAAACCCAATCAGCATCTTATTGTCAAACAAGCTGATGCCGCAGAGCCTTCGATAAATAATAATTCAACATTAGAGAAGGCTGTTTTATTTACGACAAGCCAGGATAACTATGGGCTCGATTTTATTCATACAGAAAATCCATTTGTAGATTTCAACCGTGATAAGTTAACCTTTCACATGCTGTCAACCCAGGGGCCGAGAATGACGAAAGGAGATATTAATAAAGATGGATTGGAAGATATATTTATCTGCGGCGCCAAAGACCAGGCCGGTATTTTGTATCAGCAAACAGCAGAAGGCGGATTTATCAAAACCAATGAATCATTGCTGGCTGCAGACAAAGGAAGTGAAGACACCGATGCATTATTTTTTGATTGCGATGGAGATGGTGACCAGGATTTGTATGTATGCAGCGGAGGTAATGAGTTTCCCGCCAAATCACTTGAACTGATAGACCGTTTATATATCAATGATGGCAAAGGAAAATTTACAAGATCAGCGCAGGTGCTTCCTTCTTATAATTTTGAAGGTTCATCCTGTATAAGAGCAGCCGACTATGATGCAGATGGCGATATGGACTTGTTTGCAGGCACAAGATTAAAACCAATGATGTATGGTTATCCCTGCAAGGGTTATATACTTCAAAACAATGGTAAAGGGATTTTTAAAGATGTAACGGAACAAACAGCACCTGGACTTATTAAAGCCGGTATGATCACCGATGCACAGTGGCTGGATTATGATAAAGATGGAAAAATGGATTTGGCAGTAACTGGAGAATACATGCCTGTAAGATTGTATCACAATGAAGGAAACAAGTTAAAAGAAACAACGGAAAAAGCAGGACTTGAAAAAACCAATGGTTGGTGGAACAGGTTGGTGATAGCAGATATAAACGGCGATGGCTATGCTGACATGATAGGCGGCAATCATGGATTGAACTCAAGATTCAAAGCAAGTGAAACAAAACCGATAAGTATGTATGTAAGTGATTTTGATGAGAACGGATCAACCGAGCAGGTGATAACTTGCTATAATGGAGAGAGGTCGTACCCGATGGCGTTAAGACATGATTTGGTATTGGTGCTTCCGTATTTGAAAAAGAAATACCTGAAGTATGAAGACTATAAGTTGCAACAAATAGAGGATGTATTCACGGCGGCGCAGTTAAGTAAAGCTGTCAAACTGGATGCGTATGAATTGAGGAGTTGTGTATTTATCAATGATAGGAAAGGTGGTTTTATCAAACAGGCATTAGGCAGTGAAGCACAACTATCACCAATGTATGGAATAGCAACAGGTGATATAGATGGAGATAAAAAAGAGGATATAATAATGGGCGGTAATTTTTATGAAAGCAAACCAGAAGTGGGCATCTATGATGCATCGTACGGCGTGATGCTGAAAGGAGACGGAAGAGGAAACTTCAAAGCAGTAAAAGGAACAGAGAGTGGATTGCATGTGCAGGGAGCAGTGAGAGATGCAGTTTGGTTAAAGGCAGGAAATAAAAAACTGCTGTTAGTTGCCAGGAACAATGCATCATTGCAGGTAATAGATTATTTAAGATAGCTAAACACGGTTTACAAATGATGAGTGGATTGAAATATTATTTACTGTTTTTGACCATAGGACTGTATGCTTGTCAGCATTCAACAAAGGATGAATATGATTCACTTGTCAAAAAGGAGTTAAGCAGTAATAAAAAAGTAAATGATATTTTTTGGGGAATCAACTTAGGCATGACGAGCAAAGACTTTTATGTGCATTGTTGGAACCTGAACAAAAAAGGAATGTTTAGAGATGGGCCAGGCAACACAAGTGTTTTACATGAATTGGAAAATAAAGAATTGAAACATCCTGCCGAGATGAATTTTTATCCCGAATTCAAGGATGGTAAAATTTATAAGCTATGGACAAAATTCCGGTACAAAGGATGGATGCCCTGGAATAAAGAGCTTGGCTCCGATAAACTCCTGCCGGATGTAGTGAAACTTTATCGCAAATGGTATCCTGAAGGAAATTCGTTTATTACTATTCAGGATGTTAAGCGGGGAACTATGTATGTAAAAATTGATGGCAACCGCCAGATCATCATTGGCATCTTTGATGACACAGATGTTAAAGCAGAATATACTGATCTGAGTGTGGAGGAAGTAAAAAAGTAATATGCTTATCAGAAATTATTGTATAAAAGAAATTTCCGGGATTGTCTGTCTGTTCCTGTTATTGCTGTTCTGTTCATGCAGAAATAATTCCAAACAAAAGGTTTTATTCCAAAAAATGGCCCCCGATCAAACTAATATTCATTTTAGCAACACACTTTCTTACGACAGGAGTTTTAATATTTATACTTACCGGAATTTCTATAACGGTGGCGGTGTAGCCATTGGCGATGTAAATAATGACGGGCTTCCTGATTTGTTCTTTACTGCCAATATGGAATCAAATAAATTGTTTTTAAATAAAGGCAATTTTCAGTTTGAAGATGTTACGGAGAAAGCGGGGATAGGCAAAAAAGGAAAATGGTCAACAGGAGTAAGTATGGCAGACGTAAACGGTGATGCCCTGTTGGATATTTATGTATGCAACAGCGGCGATATAAAAGGCGATAAAAAAGAAAATGAATTATACATCAATAACGGGGCACCGGGTGGTAATGTAACTTTTACAGAAAAAGCCCATGAATATGGATTAGACGACCGGGGGCTGTCAACTCATGCAGCTTTTTTTGATTACGATAAGGACGGTGACCTGGATATGTTTTTATTGAATAATTCTTTTAAAGCAATCGGGAGTTTTAATCTTCAGCACAACGAAAGAAATATTCGTGATTCAATAGGCGGGCATAAATTCTTTCGCAATGATGGAAATCACTTTACCGATATCAGTGAGCAGGCGGGTATATACGGAAGTGTAATTGGTTTTGGTTTGGGTGTTACTGTCGGTGATATAAACAATGACGGCTGGCAGGATATATATGTATCCAATGATTTTTTTGAAAGAGATTACCTCTACATCAATAATCATGACGGAACATTCAGGGAAACACTGGAAAATGAAATGATGAGTATCAGCAATGCTTCGATGGGTGCCGACATGGCGGATATAAACAACGATGCACACCCGGATATTTTTGTTACCGAAATGCTCCCGGAAGACGAAACGAGGATCAAAACCAATATCACATTTGAGAACTGGGATAAATATCAACTGAATCTGAAGTATGATTATTATCACCAGTTCACCCGCAACATGCTCCAGTTGAACAATGGTGATAACAGCTTTAGTGAAATAGGACGTTTCTCGGGCGTAGCTGCCACTGACTGGAGCTGGGGTGCTTTGATAACCGACTTTGATAATGATGGCTTCAAAGATATTTTTGTAGCCAATGGTATTTACCAGGACCTGATCAACCAGGACTATATTCAATATATAGCCAACGAAAATTTTTTTAATGAGGTTGTTTCTGGCAAAGCTGACTATAGTAAGTTGATAGATTTAATTCCATCACATGCGATTCCTAATTATGCCTTTGCCAACAATGGCGATCTGACATTTAGTAATAAAGCAAAAGAATGGGGATTAGACGAGCCATCATTTTCCAACGGATCGGCGTACGGTGATCTGGATGGCGATGGCGATCTGGATTTAATAGTGAACAATGTTAACATGCCTTGCTTTGTGTATCGCAATGAAAGTGTACAACAGCACCCGGAGAATAAATATTTAAAACTGTCATTGCAAGGGGAAGGAAAGAACCGTTATGGTGTTGGCAGCAAAGTAACGGTTTGGTATAATAAAACATTAGCCTACCAGGAACAGATGCCCATGCGTGGTTTTGAATCAACAGTAGACTGTTGCCTGAGCTTTGGATTAGGA
>Ga0187893_10003824_pt1:0-27500 | contig 29665 bp, 21 predicted proteins | sample MA1701074metaG_FD_139574 | JGI IMG/M metagenome (GOLD analysis project Ga0187893, IMG submission 139574) | White microbial mat communities from a basaltic lava cave in the Kipuka Kanohina Cave System on the Island of Hawaii, USA - MA170107-4 metaG ...
CATCACCTTGATCTTGAACTCTCGTGAAAACCGGCGCCGTTCTCTTGACATAGGGACATCTCCTCTCGGAAAATGCCCACCTTAGTATCCAAAAATTCTGTCTCACGCAAGGGGGGAACTCCACTGAGTTACTATCGCACAACTATCCACGAATTTCTTGAGAAGCGAAGTCCTCCATTGTATCCAATCGACTCTTCCTGCTGGATATTGATAGACATATGGTGTAAGGTTGTCCCAGTCGAAACTTCTAGGGTTAATCTGACTGAAACTTTGGAAACTGGACCCCCAACGTGAGTTCAAATTGTTAATGGAATTGTATTTTAGTTGAAGGGATTGTGTGAACTTAGTAATCTCTGGTAGCGAGTAGCCACAGATTTCTGTAGATGGGTATTCCATTTCCTCGAATACGCTAACAGATGGGACAATCTCCTTGATAATAGTTGGGTATTGGTTGTGGAGATGCTGCAAAACAGCTGAATAGAAACGAGAGAGATAGTTGATAGAGACTGAAGAGCCAAAATTCAGCGGATGTTTTCTCGATGGATCTGTGCCATAGGAAAAAATCGTTCCATTGCGTCTGACTTGAAAATCGTTTGTATCTAACCCATTACTCCCTGGAATGACCCATGCAGGCTTCATTACACCCATGCTCACGCGAATATACACATCTAAACCTTTACTCGAAACTGCTGAGATTGCTTGATCTAAATTCGTCCAAGTGAACTGGTTTGGTTGGGTTTCGATCTCTCCCCAAAGGACACGAATACATACCCCCGTGCCCTTCCATCGACCTTTAATTGCACTCAGCCACGCTGTATCTATGTTAGAAATTGCTGCAGTGAATACTATTTTGAATTTTGGCTCGGACTGAGCTGCTGTACTTCGCGCGGGGAGTAATGCTATTACTATGAAAAGGAATCTGAGGGTTTTCATTTTTTAGAATCCTCATATTTGTTTTGAGGGTTGGAAGTCCACGTCATTTCAGTAGAACCATCTCCTTGATCCAGTGAATGATCCGGCTGTAAACCCATTATGCTCAAAAAAAGCATCTGGAAAAGGTGATGTAGCGAGTGAACCCAGTGCCCGGAACAGGACTTGAACCTGCACGACAGCACTGCTACTGGCTAACAAACAGAAGCAAACGACCGAAGTGAATTCAACCGCTTGCTTGGTTGGACCTACTTCGTCGAGACCACATCTGCCTTCACCCCAAAGCAATACCCACAACATCAGACTCTACTTCATCAGCACCAGCTTCTTCGTGCTTGCGAATTCTCCCGCCGTCAACCGGTAGAGATAGATTCCGCTTGAGACCTGCGTTCCATCAGCGCGGGTGCCGTTCCATGTTACCTCATGAAAGCCCGCCGATTGAACATCATCCACAAGCCGGATGACTTCCTTGCCGAGAATGTCGAAAATGGCGATTGAGATTCTTCCTGTGGACGGAAGTCCATAGCGAATGACCGTTGAGGGATTAAACGGATTGGGATAGTTCTGTTCAAGAATGAATTCTTGTGGAACTCCCGTCGGAAGCGGTTCGCGCACGTTGACGAAGATCTGGTCGAAGAAGCGTATACTGCGCGCGATGAGTGTATCGCGCCGTGCGGGTAGTATTCCCTCCAATCCAAATCCAAAGTATGAAACAGCCCATTGGTTTGCGGGACCCGTGACCCGAATGCCTGCGAGATTTGTAGAGTCAGTCCCGATGAGGTAATACATCGTTCCCACGGGCGAACCGGAGCTTCCGGGCTGGATGGAGAGGTTGTCTTTTGAAATCTGATTGTTCGCGCCGCCAAGCAATGAATACGTCAGTCCGTCGCCGATAACATCGCCCGCAAATCCGCGCACATTGAATGAAGTAGTGAGTCCAACATACTGGATTCCCAGCATGCGTGAGAGGAGCGTATCACCGGGTGGTGAGAACTGCGCTATATTCTGTCCTGTGAGAATCAATCGGCCCTGATTATTCAGCATGCCAACGATCGAGAGCCGTTCCGCGTTGTCAAGTGCATTTACCGTATCATTGCCGGTGAACCAAACCACAACCGGAGGAACCGCAAAGGCCGAGATTGTGCTGTCAAACAGCATTGAAGGAATTATCCTGAGCCGCAACTGAAGTGAGCTTTCAATGGAGCGGACATACATTGTGTCGTACGACGCGCCAGCATCGTCGTCTACGAGAACCACTTGCGCTTCAAGTACAGCGAAGTCCAAAGTCCCGCCGGGGATTCCGAGATTGAACGATGGAACTTCAGTTTTTCCGACGTATGGGGCTGGTGGCCGCAGAACAACGCGGTAGGCTCCCACCATGGCAGTGAATGCATACGCCCCGCTGGAATTTGTTGTAGTAGAGTACGTCGGGTTTCCGGAGGGATCATCGCTCTTGTAGAAATCAAGCCCCGCACCGGAGATCCCGTATTGCGTCAAGCTGTCTTTCACAAGTCCCGACATGGAGGCGACCGGTAGAAGAGTCATCGCAACATCAACAGTTTCCGCTGCATTCGGAGAAACGACCACGGCAATTGTTGTATCGTAGTAACCGAACTTCTGCACAAGGATGCTGATGGAATCGCGTAGCGGTCGGTGTGCGTAAAAACCAGTTGAGTCCGTTGTTCTCACTTGCGGAGCCGCAGGAATTGTCACCGTCGCGCCTGCAAGTGGTGCGCTGTTGAACGTCACTTTTCCAAAGAGACTGCGCGGTGTGATGGACTCCGCAGCGCTCAGAATATTAATGATGCCTTTGCCATAAGCGTTGTCTTCGCCTGCAGGGCCGAGATCAACGGCTGTATTAAGCAAAGCATGTTTTATATCGTCCACTTCGGCGTCCGGATCGACTTGTCGGAGGAGCGCAACTGCACCGGCAACATGGGGGGCTGCCATGGACGTGCCGCTCAGAGTTCCAAATCCGCCGTTGGCGTAGGTTGAGCGGACGCTTGCACCCGGCGCCGAAACCTCCGGCTTGATGATGGTCGTATCGCAGGCAGAAGGGCCGCGACTGCTGAACCCGGCGATAACAAGGTTGGCTCCATTCAATGCTCCGACGGAAAATGCATTAATGTCGGTTGTGACGCGGTTCTTGGGCGGTGTGATGGTCTTGTACGGACCGGGGGTGGCTCCGCCAGTGCACGAACCGGCTCCGCCTGTCGGTCCGCAGTTTCCTGCAGACCATATGACGGCCGCGCCAGCAGCTTCAACATTATCCATCAAAGCCCAGTATCCTGTTCCACCCGCACACAGATCACCGCTGGTGAACCATGAGCAGTTGATGGCATCGGGGACATCATCAACGGTGAGTGGGTTGCCGTCCGGATCAACTGCCCATTGGAATGCGCCGCTGTAGGATCCCGTTCCCGCAATCCAATACGCGCCCGGCGCAACGCCGACAGTGTCGCGGTTGACGGAATCCAGTCCGACCATGGTGCCCATGGTGTGCGTGCCGTGACCCGGGTTGTCAGAATCAGCGGGGAATGTTCCGCCCGAGCCGTTGTACCATGCATGTGTCGGTAAAACGCCGGGAAGTGTTCCTCTCCATCGTGAGGCAAGAGCGACGTGATCACCGCGAACGCCCGTGTCGATGTTCATCAACAAGCGACCCTGACCAGCGATGCCTGTTCGCCAGAGATAATCCGCTCGGACTGCACGCAAACCGATTTCGGATGAGCTCACCGCGGCGGGAGTGAATCCCATGTCCAGGGGTTCGTCGTAATGAATTTCCGGTTCGAGAAAAATGATTTCAACATCCCGGTGTGCGGCCAGGTGCGCAACAAGAGACGGCGAGACTGAAGCGGCGATCTGGTTTTCAATCCAATAGCTTTCAAAGTTGCGGACGGATTGCATTTGGCGTTGTTCGGTGAGGAAATTCAACAGCGGCCCCTGTGTCGCGGCGGCTTTTTCCCGCAAGGTGGTTACCACAACGTAGTGACGGTATTGTCTCGTCGCTTTCTGTGCCGTCAACGCAGAGCTGAGGGCCTGAATGTCAATGCGGTCTCGCAACCTGATGACAACCGGAATGATTTCATCCGGTGCTGAAGCAAGCAGCCGTTCCTGCAGCACGGGATGGATTTCGCCCGCATGAGCCAAAGATATTGTCAGGGCAAGCAGAAGCGCCAAAGATCGTAACATGAGTGGTCCTGTGAAAAAATAGCTGAAGAATTGGTCGGGGATGATGAGTATATGATAGGATGATTTCGGTTGCGGAGCAACCCCGTACCCGAAATCCTGAATAAAGGAAGGGGGCCGCCTACTTCAAGTACACTCTGTTGAATCGTGCCAACGGAGCCATGCGGGCCTTGTTGAGCACAAACGTATCGCCAATGAGATTGTAATTATCGGCCCTTCGAAGCGCATCGAGGAACTCCCGTTCAAAGTTCATCCGCGGGCAGTCCATCTGTGTGATTGCGCCATGGTGGATGGAAATCCTGTCGTCGTTTCCTGTGCTAAATGTCAAGGAGAATTTGTTACATCCTGCGTTGCCCAATGCCCGGTTGCCGGCCTCCTTGAAGATAAGGTGCGGCTCTTTCACAAACGTGCTGCCCACAACAACGAGTTTGCCATTCAGCTCGACCAGCTTCCAGTATTTTTCCAGAATCGCGTAACGTGACTTTGAAAGGACATATGCATTCGCGAACACTCCGGTGATCTTTCTTCCTTCCAAATCAAGTTGCGTCAATATGTTTTCACCGACAAAGTATTGTGTTGATTGTGTCTGCCTTTTGGTGTAAGAACGACGGTGTTGCCCTGTGCATTCCATGTGAACTTTCCTGACTCTTCAAACGTGCTGTCCGACTTGCCGAGGTACAGTGCTTTTCGTATAAAACTCATGTCGTTGTTGAGGTACACGGTGGTCAGAATACCTTCACAATCCGCGCAGGGAATCTCGCCGCGATACGCTCCTGCCCAGTCGAGTGAGTTCCGGCTGGAATGCGCGGGTGGATTTGTTTCCGTTGCTCCTTCATTGTTTGGAGGTGTGGACTCCTTTGAACCGGAACAGCCAACGAAGAAAGAGATCGCGAGAAGGACGAAGAATTTCATTCCGAAGTGCGTCAAGGCGGGCTACTTTACCAACAACATTTTTTCCGTCTGCCTGTATGATTTTCCTGAGAGGATCCCCATTGCTTCTAGTCGGTAGAAGTACACCCTGCCGGCGAGCTCGTTCGCGTTGAATTGCGAAGTGTATGCGCCGGCGTTGAGACTTTCGTTTATCAATGTTGCTACTTCCTGGCCGAGCAGGTTGAAGACGTGCAGGGACGGACGGCTGTGCCTCCCCATATCAAATGATATGGTGGTTGAGGGATTATGTCTCAGTGTCATGGTTATTTTCTTATTCATTCCCCCTACAAGCGCCTACTTTAGTAAGACCATTTTCTCGGTTTGCACAAACGCCTTGCCTGAGCTTCGTCCCGTTGCTTCCAGCCGGTAGAAGTACACACCGCTCGCCATGGCCAGGCCATCGGTATTTCGCCCGTTCCACGTAACGCTGTGGAACCCGGCTGACCGGTTGTCGTCAACAAGCCGCGCGATTTCGCGGCCCGTCACATCAAAGATGCCAAGCGTTACCCGGCTCTCCTCCGGCAAACCGAACTGCATCTGTGTGGAAGGATTGAATGGATTGGGATAGTTCCTGCTCAATGAAAACGTTTCAGGAATTGTGCCGGCAGTTTCGTCACCGACGGAAACAACAAGCGAATCCGTGCGCATTGCTATGGATTGCAATCCGGAAAGGCCCGCCGGACCAATCACCGTGCCCGCCGCGGTAATCGTGTCGATCATAATCAGGGAATTCTGTTGCGATGAAATGCCTTTCAATCCGTACAGGCGACCGAGTCCATCAAAAGTCATGGAAGGAGTGGCCGCGCCATCGCCGGTGGCGCCCACAAGCGTCGTGTCTCCATCGTTTGTATTCACTAGATAGATTCTGTCCCGGTTGGACAACGGCGGACGAACAGAGCCCCAGAGTTTTCCGGTGGGGCTGAATGCAAGGGCGGCAAAAACGATCCCTTGGGCAAATCCGATGAAGGTGGTGTCACCGCTGGGAATGTCGATGCGGTAGACTTTTCCTCCCGTCGTTGCGCCGTAGAGTGTATCCCCTGCCGAGAATGTAATCGCGCGCAGATTGGTCACTCCCGTTGTGAATGCAGGCAAGGCATCTCCGAATTGTGCGCTAACGCGGCTGAACTGCGTTCCGCCGCTGATCGGCCGTACCGCGTACAGTTCGTTGTTTGCCGGGCGGATTGCCAGTCCCTGCAGATCGGAAATACCCAACGGACCGACAGATGTTGCCGCACCGGTTGCTGTATTAATTGTGTAGAGAGTCGGAGTGGGTAGTCCGGATGCAGCATACATTACTCCGGCCATCGCCTTGCTGATCAACACACCCTTGCCGCGAACAGGGATTCTTGAATTCGCCGGGTCGCCGCTCGCCACTACGATCGTGTCATCAATTGTACCGTGTTGTATCGGATTGAACGCGACGCGAAATTGAATCGAGTCGAATGTCGTGAGCGAAACAGGGAAGGAGGGAAGTCCGACAAGCGTCACTGCCGGATTGGAGACGGCTATCCCGGAGACGTTCAGCGAACTCGATCCATAGTTGTACACTGCGACAACCGCAGTGTCCGCGGCGGTGCCTGTTTCAATACTTCCAAAGTTGATGCTTGGAGTGGAAAATCCTGCGCGGACTCCCGGATAGGGGACAAGACGGATTGATTGCACCCAGGTTCCCCATTGGTTTGTTGAGGGACAATACTCCGTGAGCATCCAGAAATTGTTTTGGTCCGCCGGATCGACGCCGATGCCGAGATAATCTCCCCAACGGTTTCTACCGTTTGCAATAACGACGTAGGAGCCGAGTCCGGGTCGGAAGATTTCCGTTGAGCGCAAGCCCGGCGGGTCGCTGTTCAGGCGCCAACTAAATCCAGCGCTCGCGTACTCGGTTGTTCCGGTGCGAGTGAATGTAACCGCGAGGTTATTGTCCTTATCAACAGCAAGGTTTGGATAGAGATGCCAAAACCCGTTGGCACCAAAGGCGACGTCCTCAGTGGAAGTGTTTGCCACAGTGCTAAATCTGACGTACCGAACAGAAGAGTACTGGTTCCCGGAGCCGCTTCTAATCGAGTGGGCAACCCAGATCGAACTGTCGCGATACACCGGCTCCGCGCGCAATCCGCCGTTGCCCCCCCCTCCCTCAAGCGGCGTTCCTCCACCAAGCTGACCCGCGTTTGGAGCGGCAACCGTTGTTGTAACGGAGATGTTCGTGGCCGCCAATGTGGGTGAGGTTAGAGGATTGGTAATGCGATACAACACCATGTAGGTACTTGTGGTGAACGGCGAGTTCCCGATGAGATAGTATTCATTGGGAGCGGTATAGACAATTGACGGGCGTATGCCGATCATCGGTGTGGCAATTTCGTCACGCACATCCCAGAAGTCCGTCCATGTAATCGGTCCTCCCGTGTTTGCGTAGAACTGACTTTTACCCACAATACGGATCTTGACATAGTTATAACTCCCGGCGAATGTGAACTGATTCGAAGTGAAATAAAACGCCTGGTTGTCAAAGCCCACGCCTTGGTAGTCAGCCCAGTTGCCGGAGTTTGTACTGCCGTTCACGTTGGCCGTTAGTGCCCAGTTGTACCATACACCGATGGGATTGTTGTCGTCGGATACTGAGACAAGATAGTTCGAACGCTGTGGCGAACTATTCTGGTCAAGCCACACCATCACCCAACGATCGGCAAAATGATCGTAGATGACCTTGGGATCGAAGGAGGATACACCCGAGACCGTTGTGCTGAACCATGAGTCGGCGCTTATCGTTCTCAAGGTGTTGCCTGCTTTATCCGAAATGCGGAACGTGCTATTGACAACCTGTATGATGTGGTCGCGTCCAACGGCCACGTGCGGATCAGGTGGAATGAAGTTTGTCTGTGGAATGCCCCCGAAGCTTGCAAGATTCAAAGGCGGAAGTGTAACCGATGCGCCTTGAGGAGACGGGTCAGCATAGTAATTTGAACCCTCTGGTCCCGTTGCAGGCCAGAGATTTTTCGGATCCTTGATCGGGTAGACGCGATGTTTATTGAGGTTCTTCTTGACAATCGGTCCGCCTCCCGGTTCAGCCGGTGCAAATCCCTCTGTTGAAACCATCACCCCCGACGGAATCGAACCGTTTGCAGGCCCCTGATAGATTTGCCCTTGTGTCAGCCCGGTAATCAGACAGAGCGCCAACGTTAACTGGATGATGCGGATCATAGCTTATGCCTCCTCAAATGATGTACAATACGTCAACGAAAAACGGACAGTTATTTCAGTAGTGCCATCTTCTTTGTTTCGCTCAGCCTGCCGGCTTCCAATCTGTAGAAGTACACTCCCGATGGAAGTGTGTTTGCCTGGAACGCCACCGATTGCACACCTGCTTCCTGTGCCCGATCCACAAGTGTCGCAACTGTTTGCCCAAGAACATTGAATACTCTCAGAATCACGTGTTCTTTTTCGGGCAACGTGTACGTGATAGTTGTCGAAGGATTGAAAGGATTGGGAAAGTTTTGCGCAAGGGAAAACCTGGAAGGCGTTGAGATAACACCGTCGTCAACCGAGGTCACAAGAGACTCCGGGCTCATGGCAATCGCCTGGAGTGCCTGAACCCCCGTTGATCCGACTGTGTCGCCGGCTCCTGTCGAAGTATTGATCTCGATCAAGGTATTTATCTGCGTTGAGAAGCCTTTGAGTCCATACAGAACCCCGGTCGGAGAGAATGCTAGCGATGGCGTTTGCGCGCCGTCGCCTGTTGCGCCGACAAGGGTCAACTGCCCGTCCGAGAGATTTACTGTGTAGATGCGATCGCGGTTGGTAAAAACATTACGCGTCGAGGCATAGAGAACGCCCGTTCCCGGTTGGAACGAGAGTCCGCCATAGGAAATCCCGCTTGCCGTTCCAATACGAACCGTATCCAGGGTGCTCATGACGACACGAAAGAGAGTTCCTGTTGTTGTGCCGACATACAGGGTTTCGCCGTCCGCCGTGAACGCCATCGCGCGTGCATTGCCTACGCGCAGAGTGTCGAGGAAAAACGCATCACCAAGGATCGGACTGACCCGGAAAAAAACACCGAAGGCATTCGAGCCGCGCATGCCGTATAACTCGTTTCCGGGGGGACGTACAGCCAGGGCGTGCACTACGTTGACTCCAAGGGGACCGACCAGCGTTGCGGTGCCAGTCGTAGTGCCAAGGGTGTACAATGCGCCGCTCGGCGACGACTGCGTTGACGCATAGAGAATTCCGGCTTCGGCCGCCTGCGTTCCGACCATGAAGGAATAGAAGGCTGATGTCGGAGCATTTTGGGGGAAAGTGTATCGAGCGCCGCTTAGCCCATCGCTTGCGGAAATGTAATAGCGAACAACCGTTCCCCATGGCTGTACGGGGATGTTCGCTGTGAATTCTCCCGGGATTCCCTGTGCTGCCAGCAGGGCGATTGAATTCAGAAATCCGTCTGTGGAATAGTGCACCATTACAGACTCCGGTTCGGCGCCCGGGATCGGAATGCCGCCGAGTTGGAATATTACAGGATAAGCATTGGTGGTGTCATTGGTGCTGGCTAAAGGCTGGTGCAGAAATGACTGTGTAAAAAACAGTGAGCTACCGATGCCATGCGCATCGAATGCCGCGGCAATTTCCATAATATGCGGCGTCCCGTTAGCAAGATTCCCGTCATCATCATCGGCAATGATCGCTTCCATGAACCACTCGCCAAACGCGACTCCGTCATTAGGGTCATCCGGGATGCCGTATTTTGCAAAATGCGAGAGTTCACGCGCGGTTTCGAGGGATGTTGCCTGTCGCAAATCCCAAAACGCACCGCCAATAATTAATCCGGTGATGTGCGGGTCCGGAGAAACATTTTGTGGATAGCGCGCAGTGTTCTCGAGATTTCTCAAAACGGTGTTTGGTCCGAAGAATCCTCTCCCAAGGCGATTGTCGTCCAGAATTAAACACGCAACGACGTCTGCCATCCCCTCGTGCGTGGCGCCATTGATCATCCCAAACCCGGAACCCTCCTGTTGATAGAGTTTATCGTTGATGCCATGCCCGTATTCATGGTAAACCACGTCTGCCATTTGCGCCGTGTTCGGACATCCGCCACCTTCCATGAAGAAGTTTATCCCGAAGCCGTCCCAGTAGGCGTTGCAGGTACTGTTGATATTCACCGCACAGGGCATTGCGTAATTGATGAACGTGAACCCGGGGTCAAGGGTGGTGATAAAACGATGAATCAAGTCGGTATGGTAATAGGCATCCCTTTCAGCCGGATGAGAATTCGAAGCGTTCCAAAGAACGTTGACCGAATCTCCGGGGTTCACAGGCATTGTGATGGATGCGTCGGGCCCATCAGCCCTGTTCACATCAACGAACAATCCGCTCAACTGGGCGGTGAGCGTCGTTGGGGAGGCAATGTCATGCGAGAATCTCCCCGATGAATCCGTCGACACCTGCACGCCTCCGATGGTCACGTGCTGTCGGCTAAAATCCATTTCTTGGAAGGGATCGGTGGGGAGCACAAGCTGAACGTAGCCGCGGGCTCTTCCTCTCACTTCAGTGTGCCTGACCTTGTTGTGTCGCCAAATGACTTGCCCGTCATTGGCGTCAACGTAGGCAACGTATCGCCCGAGCGGTGATTCTGTGTCAATGAATACCTCATAGACCCGGTGATAGCGAACAGCATTGCTCTCAACGACAGGAAGGAGGAATTGGCGTCCTTCTGTTCTTGTTGCCGGATTCTCCAGCCCATTTCCTGCCTCACCTACAGCTGCTTCGAGCGGAATCAGTCCGCGTGTTGGGACTACCACGTCATGAAAGAAGTCGGCGCCGAAAGCAAACACGCGGGCGTCAGGGGAGATGCGCAATTCGATTTCTGAAAGCATGACGTCGAGTCCGCCGCTTACCTGGCTGTAGGAAACGTACCATGTATTCCTTGCGAAGGACGCACGGATGAATCGAACTTCATGGTCGAGAATGCCGAGTGCTTCAGCGTGTTCGCGAAGGAATTGGCGCGATGCCGTTTCAACGTTGTCATGAGTGATGCGGTTATAGCCGGTGATTGCAATCGGTGTGCCGAATGCGCGGTGCGGCGTACGGGTTGCTTCATTCCACAATGCAACCCAGCCGCCGTTTCGTTCCGCAAAAGTTTTCCATTGCGGCAATTCACTGAGCTCGCGTTGCTGCTCACGGCGAGAGAAAGGCTCCGAAGTTGTCTGCGCGGGAAGGAGAATGGAGCCGTCCGATCCGGCGGCAAACGTTATCGTTGAAGAGATCAGCAGGGACAACACGAGTTTCAAGAGCGACATGGGCACGACCTCAAAATATTTTACGTGTTAGAATTTACGGGGAGGAAAACTTCAACCAAATCACAAAAACAAGAGAGGAATCATTTTGCACGCCAGATCATTGCTATTGCACCCAGCACGATGATAAACTCCATAAACCACGCGTGGACGCCCGCCGGTATCTTCTTGAGAAGCCATCGGGCAACAAACGCGCCGGGGGCCGTGCATGCGCCGACAAGAATACCAATGAGAGCCAATCGCATATCGAGGGATGCCAATCCTCCAAAGATGATGATCTTTGTCATACCCATGGCAACAGACACGATGGCGTCTGACGCTATTAACGCGGCACCCGCAACCCCCGCCGACATGAGTATCGAAATCAAAAGGACACCGGTTCCCGTCAGCCCGCCGTTAAGAAAGCCGAAAATCGTTCCGGCGAAAACTTCCTGTGAAGTATTCAAACGGAGGTCAATACCTTTCAGTAACCTTCGTAAGGGTACGCTTATCAAAAGAAAGGATCCCAACAAGATCCCGATCCAGCGCGTCGGTAACTGTGTGTAACAATATGCACCGGCGATACAAGCCGGCAACCCGAGAGCCAGGACACGCAATGCGTTTGGCCATTGAATCTGCCGCCAAAATGCAGCAACACGACTGCCGTTATTAAAAACCATTGCAACGGCCATAACCGGAACAACATTACCAATTCCAACCACGGGAACGAGGAAGACAGGCAAGACAAGCCCTGTCCCAAACCCGGAGAGCCCGCCAAGAATGGAGACCAAGAATGCAACCACACATGCAACAACCAGCGAACCTAAGTCAATCCCAGGCACTTGATGAACACTTATCTATTGTTGTCGTTTTTGCGGGTGGTACAGCACTGGAATCGTTCGAGTTTTGGGTGTAGCGACTGTCAATAAGATACGAGTCAAAACTACCAGAGGCAAGGAGCTTTATGCCCCATGATCAGATGGGGTGCTTCTATAGGCGTTGCTGCAGTAGTTCTTCGAGGTTTGAAACAACCCGGTCCGTGGCTCCGATATTGTCCCGAACAAACTGTCCGGCTCTGGCGCCCGCTGTTCGACGGGCGGTTTCATCTTCGAGGAGGTTTAGGAGTGTGCGGTAAAACTCCGCGGTATCGTTGACGATGAACGCTCCGCCATTCTCGACCAGATTGAGAGGTTCCTGCGAATTGCGATGTTTTGGCCCGAACAACACAGGAATATCATAGGCTGCGGCTTCGAGAACATTGTGGACTCCCTGTTTGAAGCTTCCGCCGATATAGGCTACATGAGCGGTTGCATACAGAGCAAGGAGAATTCCCACGCTGTCAACAATGATTACGCGTTCATCGGCATACTCGTTCAACGAAGAAAACCGTATTGTTTTGGTGTTGCCGACAAAGCGTTCTTCGAGATGCTCCAGGTGTTCGAGCGTCGGCTCGTGAGGGATGAGAATTGCGATCATGTTTTCAACGGCCGGAAGAAGGGTAAGAATCCCGGGGACAATCACTTCTTCATCATCGGGCCAGGTGCTTCCTGCAACGCAAACGCGGCGGTTGGTGAGTATTCGTTCAGGAACGAGATGCCTTTTGCGTGCTTCAGCGCTCCGGATCGAGACCTGGTCGTAGCGCGTATCTCCCACTGCAACAATCTGCGGCCGCGTCGTTTCAAAAACACGGAACACTGAGACGTCACTCTCTGCCACGGTGAGTATCGCGGTCATGGCATCGTACACATGATGGTGAAAACTCTTCAACAGTGGAGCGCGGCGCGGCGTGGACGACGCCATCGTCGCGTTTGCAATCAATGTCGGAATCCGATGGGCATCCAACTCCCAGATATGGTTGGGCCATATATCGTATCGCACCATCACGGCAACAGCAGGCCGGATCATCTCGACGAACCGCTTCGCATTCGAGCGCGAGTCAAACGGGATGTAGCTGATGACGTCTGCAAGCGGATACTTCCGTGAGTGCTCATACCCCGATGGGGAAAAGAAAGTGACGATGACATGGAACGATGGATGGCGGCGTTTGAGTTCCGCAATGATAGGCCGGGCTTGTTCGAACTCGCCCATCGAAGAGGCATGAAACCAGATGCGGTGTCCGGCGCGGACACTCGCGACTTGTTTTTCGAGTGAGGCGAACAAGTCCTTCCGTCCCGCAATGGCTCGCCGGACCTTCCTGTTGACAAAGCCCGCAAGATGGACAATAATCCAGAGGAGTGGAACGACTATATAACTGTAGAGGAATTGCCAGAATGCGCGCATTGTTTCAATCAGGAAGACATCAATGAGAGGGACGCGTCGACAACGCGCGGCACCTCAAGTTCGCGCATACATCTGAAATGGCCCAACGGGCATGCAGGAAGCCCAATGTGTGTACAGGGCCGGCAATCAAGCGATTCGTGTTCAATTACTCTTGATTTGCTACCGAAGGGAAAGAAACCCAACTCCCGAGTTGTCGGACCGAAGAGTGCAACCACCGGCCGGTGACGGGCGGATGCGAGATGCATCAATCCTGAATCATTTGAAATGATCAACGAACAATGATCCATCATTGCTGCGGTTTCAAGGATGGAGAGTTTTCCCGAAAAGTTGACAACTTTGAGGTTCGGCCTCCGTTGCCATATTGCAGCTGCTACATCATCACATCGTTCCGTTTCCGAGCTCGAACCAAACACCAGCACCACGTCAGAGTCGTTGGCGAGATGTACAGCTGTCTCGGCGAAGCGTTCCGCGGGCCACATCTTGTTTCCGTGCCGCGATGATGGGCAAAGGGCGAACACAAGGGCATTCGGTAGGGATTTGATTTCCCGATATAGAGCTTCCACGCGTTGGTGTGCATTCTTGCCGGCGTGGATTTCCAGTCCGCCCCCGTCATCTGTGACCCCAAATCTCTTGACTGTCTCAAGATAACGTTCCGCAACCGGTGGCGATCCACCAAAAAGATCATACAGGTTTCTATGGAACTTCACCAGAAAGAATCGGGCCACAACCCGCTTGTCGATTCGCACGACATTCTTTGAGCCGATGCACAGTATTCTGCTTCGTAAACTGCCGTGCAGGTCAACAACAAGATCATAACCCAAGGATGAAATCCGTTTGCGAAAACCGAGGACCTCCGCGATGCCCCCCTTCCCGGGAAACTCAACGAGAGCTGAAAGGTGTTGATTATGTTGCATGAGAGGGGCGTATTCATCCTTGATGAGATAGTCAATCCGGGCAGTTGGGTAGGCAGCGCGAAGCACCCTCACCAACAAGGAAGTGAGAACGATATCGCCTAGGGAACTCAAACGGATGATAAGGATGCTATTAAGCGGGGTGCGCATCACGGAAACGGTACCAATTTCATTAAGGAATTGCAACGAGATGCCCGCGTATTGGGCCGACGTTGTTTGATTCTCAAAATCAAACGGTTTACATTGAAACAGCAAGCACTCCAGGGGATTTCATGAACAGACCTTCAACTCTCGGCGACCTCCGCGCCAGTGGCTACACCGTCCAACCCATCAAAGACGAACTGCGCGCCAATCTCATACGCAAACTTCGCGGGAAGGAACCGATCTTGCCCGGAATCATCGGGTACGAACAAACAGTCGTTCCGGCCCTCATCAACGCAGTTCTTGCGAAGCACGACATTATTCTGCTTGGACTGAGAGGCCAGGCAAAATCACGAATTGTCCGCCAGCTTCCGTCCTTGCTCGATGAATACGTCCCAGTAGTGAAGGGAAGCGAGCTTAATGACAACCCATTCCAGCCGGTGAGCAGATTCGCATTGGAGATCATTCGCGAGCGCGGAGATTCCACTCCCATCGAGTGGATTCACCGCGATCAAAGATACGGCGAAAAACTCGCGACCCCGGATGTGACCATTGCCGATCTCATCGGCGACATTGATCCCATCAAGGCCGCGGCCCAACGGCTTCACTATGCGCATGAAGGCGTGATCCATTTCGGAATCATCCCGCGAACCAACAGGGGTATCTTCGCGATCAATGAGCTTCCTGATCTCCAGCCGAGAATTCAGGTTGGGCTGTTTAATATCCTTGAAGAAAAGGATATTCAGATTCGCGGTTTCAACATCCGCATTCCGCTCGACATCATGATTGTGTTCACTGCCAATCCCGAGGATTACACCAATCGGGGAAATATTATCACGCCGCTCAAGGACCGCATTGACTCGCAGATCCTCACACACTACCCGCGATCTCTTGGTGAAGCTATTCGCATCACCGAGCAGGAATCACACACGACGCGCGCAGGAAAGAAAGTACGGCTTCCATTCTTCTTCAGGCAGATTGTCGAGCAGGTGGCCTTCGAAGCGCGGAAAAGCGAGTTTGTGGATCAGAAATCCGGAGTCAGTGCGCGGTTAACTATCTCGGCGATGGAGAATCTCATCAGCAATGCTGAGCGCCGTGCGCTGCTGCTGGGTGACTCGGACATCGTTCCGCGCATCTGCGACCTTCCACATGTCTTGCCCGGAATGACGGGCAAAATTGAACTTGTGTTCGAGGGAGAGCAGGAGGGCTCGGTCAAAGTCGGCAAAGCGCTGATTGGCAAAGCTGTGCGGGAGACATTCAAGAAGTATTTTCCTGATCCGCTGAAAAAGAAACCGCGTCCCTCACCGGAGGGACAGAGGATTGTTGCCGAGGATCCGGAGTATCACCGGATCATTCAGTGGTTTGAAGCAGGAAACAAAATAGAAATCGCGGACAACATGTCTCTTGTGGAGTACACGAAGGAGTTGGGGAAAGTTCAAGGACTGCGGGAACTCACCCGGAAACACATGCAGGACGTGGATGAAATGTATGAACTCCCGTCGGTCATGGAGTTCGTTCTTGATGGCCTGCATCAAAACTCGAAGATCGCCAAGGATGAGGTCGATCACGTAACGGCATACAAGGATATGGTGGGAAGTATCTTCTCCGGCCCCGGCAGGGGATACGAAGAAGACTAGGTCGAAATGCGATTTCTGTATTCCAAATGGTCTCCCGAATCCCGCACGGACGAACAACGTCTTGAGCAACTGGTTTCACTGTTCAGCTACCTCGTAGTGCAAACAAGTGGTGATGTGCAGGAAGCCCTCGAATGGCTGAAACAACTTGCAGAGGAATACGGTCTGTTCGATGAGAACATGACGATGGATGATCTCATTGACAAACTGCGGGAGATGGGGATCCTTGAAGAAATCAACCATCGGCTGTCGGTGACGACGAAAGGAATCCAGCGGATCAGACAGGATGCGCTTCGCGAGATTTTCACATCACTGAAAAAAGGTCCCGGCGGCGTTCATGAAACACCCTTCACAGGTTCGGGTGTGGACCGGCTAAGCGAGACAAAAAAGTTCAGCTTCGGCGACCAGCCCACGAACATTGACCTGACATCAACTCTTTCCAACGCATTCCGCCGCGACGGCATTGATGATTTCGCAATCAAGGAAGAAGACCTTGAAGTGTACGATAGCGAGCACCAGACCTCGTGCGCGACGATTCTCATGTTGGACATCAGCCACAGCATGATTCTGTATGGGGAAGATAGGATCACGCCGGCGAAACAGGTCGCCCTTGCCCTATCAGAATTGATCATGAAGCGCTACCCGAAGGACTATCTCTCGCTGATTACCTTTGGCGATGAAGCAGAGCTTGTAAGCATCAACGAACTGCCGTTTCTCAATGTCGGTCCGTTTCATACCAACACCCGCGCCGGATTGCAGTTGGCGCGAAATCTCCTGCGCAAACACGGAAGCGCAAACAAGCAGATTTTCATGGTAACAGACGGCAAGCCGTCCGCAATTTTTGAATCCAGTGGAAAACTCTACAAGAATTCCTTCGGTCTGGATCCGAGGATTGTGAACAAGACGCTGGATGAAGCAGTTGCCTGCCGCCGCGAACACATTCCCATTACGACATTCATGGTTGCCCGCGATCCATACCTGATCAACTTCGTTGAGGAGCTCACCAAGGCGAATCACGGTCGCGCGTACTACTCATCTCTTTCAAATTTGGGAGAGTGCGTGTTCGTGGATTATATCAGGAATAGGAGGAAGAAGTTCCTGGGATAGAAGGCGACCTTTCGGCTACAACTCATAGACCGGAGAGTGAAGGCGGAAGCCCTCAAGCGTTGTTTCAAATCTATTTTGCAGTTCCGACGTTCTTCCCCAGCGGATGCTTGCGTAGCCGAATTTTTTCTGCAAGGTATCCAGCAGGGAGTGAAGGGACCTTCTCCTCTCGAAGTCTCCATCGTTCAGGCCGAGTTGACCTGAATTCCGGTCTCGCAGTCCGGACATCCTAACCCCCACCAATCGAATCATTCTTCGCGGCGGGAGAAGTGCATCCAGCAGGTTGGCGGCGGCGCCGAAGCATTCTTCCTCCAGGGCGGATGGAACACTCGCGGTGAATTGTTTCTGAACGGTGGTAAAATCTGCGAAGCGCACCTTGGTTGTTACGGTACGCGCCAATTGGTCTCTTTGGCGAAGGGTTTTACAACAACGCTCAGTAAGATAGTAGAGCGTTGCCTCAATGAACTGCCTGTCGTTTGTGTCATGCCAGAATGTAGTATCGCGAGAGATGGATTTATCCACCCGGTCGTACTGCATCACTTGTTCATCAGAACCATCGGCAACGCATTGAAGGTAATGACTCAGCCAGGGTGTGAGTGACGATGCTCCGGATTCAGGTTGCAAAATGTCAGCAACCGTTTGAATGCCAAGAGTGTGTAGTTTTGGCGCCGTCTTGTTGCCGACCCCCGGAATGACTTCAACGGGCAATGGCGCAAGGAATGTTCTTTCCTCCCCCGGCGCTACGTGTACAATACCCTTGGGTTTTTTGAATCCTGCAGCGATCTTCGCGCACACTTTGTTTGACGCAATACCGATCGAAACGCTCAACCCGCAGTCAGTCCAGATACGTTCCTGCATGGCGGTTGCCATTCGCACCGGATCGTGTCCCCAGAAATGCAGGCATCCGGTAACATCCATGTATGCTTCGTCAACGCTCACTTGCTCAATGTCCGGTGTGAAATCATACAGCAACCGCATCACTTTTTCGGAATACCCGCTGTACGCGGCATGATGACCCTGGACAAACACAGCGTCTGGTGGCAAAAGTTTCCCGGCCGTGCGAAGCGGCATCGCTGTCTTCACTCCATACGCCCTCGCCTCATAATTCGGACAGGCAACGATGCCGCGTTCGCCGCCGCGTCCCCCAACACATAACGGCCTCCCTCTCCACTCGGGATGAATAGCCATTTCAACCGAGGCAAAGAAACAATCGATATCAAGCAGAAAGATCGTGCGCACAGCGGTGTCAGAATGGTAGGATAGGTCTGCTATCCGGCCAGACGGTATTCGCTTGCGGCGCACCCGGTGCACAGTCCGTCCATTGTAAACCTTCCTGAGCATTCCCGACACAATTGAAGTTGTTCGTTGAGACAAGCGCTGCAATATACCTCGCCGTAGAGTGGTTCGTCTAAAAGTGCCGATACTTCTCTTGCCTCATGCCCGGCAACAGCGTGGTCGCAGAGACAGCACGTAGAGATTTGGTGGATAGAGAATTCAACCGGGGCCATGGCGCATTACCTTTCGCTTGAGAGTCCTTACGTCAACTTCACGCTGGATAGTATATGACATATTTGTCGTCTTGTCAATAGGCGGAAACATATTTGTCAAACCCCTGTTGGTTTGATTCAGGGGGCGGCTTTCGTATCTTTTACAAACAACTTTGATAAACCAATGCGGTATTGAACCTTAATGACGTTCACACAAAAGGCCATCGGTGTTTTCCGTGCGCCGAACGACGTCTTCGAGCAACTTCCTTTCAATGCATCCCGGCGCGATTGGGTTTTGCCGCTCCTCATCTATGCTATTGTCACGGCAATAACGATGCACCTGGTTGTAGCGAAAGAATCCATAGCAAGCCACTTCCGCCTGCTCGCCGAACATGAGATTCGTCCCCAGTTGGATCAGTTTGTCCAACAGGGAACCATTACCCAGGAACAGGCCCAATGGGTTTTCAGTTTTGTTTCGCCCGGAAGCGTCTCGTTCTTTTTCGCGCAACTCATGGGGACATTCATCGGCACTGCGATCTTCCTGTTTGCTGTGGGGCTTCTTCTATGGCAGTTGGGAAAATCGGTGATGGCAAGGCATGCGCCGTACATGCTTGTGGTGACCATTGTTTCCCTCGCTCTTCTGATTGCCTCGGTCGAGCGGACCGTTACCGCGCTTTTCATGGTTGCAACCGATTCTATTTTCGCGACTCCGAGTCTCGCCTTGCTGTTTCTGGATTCCCCCATGACGCCCGGGTTTGCCCTTGCTTCCCGGCTCAACATCTTTACCCTTTGGGAGATGTATATCGTTGCGCTCGGATTGGCTTGGCTTTTCGACAGGGAAATCTCGAAGGTGTTCGTGCTGGTTGCCTCGCTCTGGCTGATTTGGACTCTGCTCACGGTGGCTCCGTTATTCTTGCAGGGCCCCTGACGGTCGCGGCCAAAAGACCGTTGTCGAAGAATCTTTTTGACCTTCACCCTCCTTCTCTCTATCTTTTTTGTGGTATTTCTTCCACTCCCGTAGTTACATCCATTTTTCCATCTGAGACTTCATGCCGACATTTGCCGCGATTGATGTAGGAACCAATGCCCTTCGTCTTGTCATTGGAAACCTTGATGGCGAGAAGAACCTCACGGTAGCTGAAAACCTTCGCGATCCTGTTCGCCTTGGCCAGGATGTTTTTACCCAGGGATCCATCTCCGAAGAGACCATCGAGCGTGCCATTGAGGCGTTCGTTCGCTTCAAGGGTGTGATTGATCAACATGGAGCCAAGTGGGTGAAGGCCGTTGCCACCAGCGCAACGCGTGAGGCATTCAACAAAGAGCTGTTTCTGGACCGCGTGGCGCAGGCATCGGGAATCGAAATCGAGGTTATCGGCCCGGAAGAGGAGGCGCGGCTTATTCACCTTGCTGTTGCGGACAAGGTCAATCTCAAAGGCAAGCTGGCAATGTTGGTGGATATCGGCGGGGGAAGTGCAGAGATCACTCTCGCATCGAACGGTAACATCATCTCGACGGAAAGTTTTCGCATGGGAGCGGTGCGCCTTCTGCAGGTTCTGGAAGAAAAGAAGCGGGGAGAGAAGCATTTTAATCAATTGGTGCGGGAATATGTTGATGCCGCTCAGCGGAGGATCAAAAAGGAAATCGGTGATAAGAGAATAGAGCTGTGTGTTGGAACGGGAGGGAACATCGAGTCACTGGGACAACTTCGGAGCGAGGTATTCAACAAGGATCGAAGCAACGTTGCCTCCCGTGAAGAGCTCGATGGAGTGGTAAAAAAGCTTCAAGGTTTGAGTTTTGAAGAACGCATTCAACAGCTCCGGTTGCGCCCTGACCGCGCTGACGTCATTGTTCCTGCTGCCATCGTTCTGCAAAAAATCATAAAGCTAGCTAATGTCGATGAAGTCGTCATCCCCGGAGTTGGATTGAAAGACGGACTCCTGCTGGACCTGATCGACAATCTGTACGGGGAGCAAAAGCATCTTCATCGCAACCAGGTGTTGGCTTCCGCACTTCAAATCGGACGCAAATATGCGTTCGATGAACAGCACGGCGTCACCACGGCGAAATTCGCGGTGAAGCTGTTTGATGAAACACGAAGCATGCACAACCTGACGCAGGAGCACAGGTTGCTGTTGGAAGTTGCGGCGATGCTTCATGATATCGGTCAGTTTGTGAACATCACTGACCACCATAAGCACGCGCTGTATCTTTTGACCGCCAATCCTGTTATCGGCCTGACGCAAAAACAGATGGCTATCGTTGCCAATGTTGCGCGCTACCACCGTAAATCCATGCCGAAGCCGCAGCATGAAGAGTACGCCGCTCTTTCATCGAAGGAACGGGTTGCCGTATCGAAACTTGCCGCGCTTCTTCGACTTGCGGATGCAATGGACAACGAACACGCTACCATGGTGCACGACTTCGAAGTGGAGTTTAGGAAGCCAAAATTCACGGTTCTGCTCAAAGGAGAGGGTGATCTCTTGCTTGAGAAATGGGCCTTGGCCAGGAAATCCGCAATGTTTGAAGAAGTCTATAGCGTAAAGTTTGCTGTTGCAGAGTAAACTTGATGACTGGTCAGATCCTCGAGCATACCGGAAGTGCCCCCAGACGGCGATCACATCGGTCAAGCGAGCGGGTGGTTGTTTCGCGTGCATTGTCCAGCCGGTGGAAGCGCTACTTACGCGACGTTAGCCGGTGCCGGAAGAAATGCTCCGAGGAATCAATCCACGATCTGCGCGTCTCTTTGCGGAGACTCATAGCGGTGCTTGAGTTGACAAGACCTCTTGCGAACACCAAGCAATCGCAGTGGCTGAGAAAACGATTGAAAAAACAGTTTGACGCCTGCGGTCCGTTACGGGATATCCAGGTTCAGATTCTCGGGGTGAAAAAACTTTTGCCAACATTTCCGAGCCTTGAACCGCTTCTGATGACATTCCGCCAAAAGGAGACACGCTGTATTAAACAGGTCACCCTCGTTATTCACCAGATCCGGTTGAAGCGGATTGAGAAAAGCGTGGAATCTATTATGCAAACGATTCGCCGGGAAGTGAAACGCGCCGATGTGTACGTTTCATCGGTTGGTGCCGCTTTCGATAAGGTTCGGCGACTCAAGCAGGTGTTGGATCGTGACGATACTGAGACAATTCATGCCTTGCGTATCGCATTCAAGAAGTTCAGATACCAGGCCGAGCTCATGCTGCCGTTACTACCGTGGCTCATGTCCGAAAACCTGCACTCCATGCACGAGTTTCAAACGCGCATGGGTGAAATACAGGATGTCGAGGTACTCATCGCCAGCGTGAACAAGTTTACGTTGAAGAACCGCGGCCGCGGAGATGAATCGTTTCTTCCCGTTTACCAGGAGCTCCAGCGCCAACGAAGTGCGCTCATCAATTGCCTCTTTGACGAAGTGCATCGGGTAGATGGATACTGGCCTGCGGCAAGTTCGGAAGGAAGTGTGTAGCCATGGAGCTGTTTATTCTGAGACACGGAATTGCCGTTGAGCGCGGAACGCCGGGTTACGAAGACGATCGGATACGCCCTCTCACCAAGAAGGGAAAAGAGAAACTGTACGACATCGCTCGGATGCTAATTGGGTTCAACATCTCGTTTGATGTCATCCTTTCGAGTCCACTCGAGCGTGCGAGGCAAACCGCCGATATCGTTTCTGAGATTCTCGATCTGGATGAACACCTGCGATTTGTTGATGCTCTAACACCCGGTGGGGATGAAGACGAGCTGCTGGATTTGCTGCGCGAAGAATACGCGAGTGCAAAGCGGATTCTTCTTGTGGGTCACGAACCCTATTTGAGCCGCTTGATCTCACGGCTTCTTGGCGGCGAGGCGGATTTGGAAATCACGCTGAAAAAGGGTGGGCTCTGCAAGCTGGACATTGATTTAATGAGATACGACGGTTGCGCTTCACTTGAGTGGTTGTTAACTCCGAAATGGATGATTGGAAAAAATTAAAGCTGTGAAGCGTCGGGTTGGGGTTTCCGTTTTCTGTCTTGTTGTTCTTGTCGCGATGGTTCAGCCAGCGCTCAGCCAGCGTTCCGTTCTCTCGCATTATGAGCTTGCCGATTTAAATGTTCCACAAATCAAGCTTCCGCGCGAGCTGAGTGAGGTGTCCGGTCTCGCCGTCACGTCGGATGGTCGCCTTCTCGCGCATAATGATGAAGAGGGTATTGTTTTTCAGATTGATGTCCGAACCGGCATCATCATTAAGAGATTCGGTTTGGGGAGTGGATTCATTAAGGACGACTTTGAAGATATTGCATGTGCTGGCGGCAAGATATACATGGTGAGTAGTGGGGGAACCATTTATGAGTTCACGGAGGGGAAGGATTCCGAGCGAAAGAAAATCACGACGTACAAAACGAAGCTTACGTCAAAGAATGATGTCGAAGGCCTTGCCTATGATCCTGCTTCAAATTCTCTCCTGCTTGCCTGCAAGGGCTACCCCGGGAAGGGACTTGGAGAGGTAAAGGCCGTGTACAGCTTTGGGTTGGATTCGATGTCGTTTCAGGAAAAGCCCCGATTTGTTGTGGCTCTGAAAGACGTTATCCAGGAGACCCGCAAGGGGAAGTTTAGTCCTTCCGGGGTTGCAAGAACCCATACCGGGACTTTCTTTATTATAGCCTCTGAAGGGGAGGCTATTATCGAAGTGGACTCGACGGGAAAGGTTCTTGAAATCAACCGAATACCGAAGAAAACAAACACTCATCCGGAGGGGATAGCGTTCTTGCCTAACAAAGACATGATTCTTTGCAATGACGGACAGGGTGCCGAAGGGACGATTGTGGTGTACAAATACACGCCCGACCCAAAGAAAGATGTCTCCCCGTATTGACTTTCTCGCCATCTCTGGTATATTGGTTACCCCGCTTCAAGATATAGTGGCTCAGATTTTTCTTTGACACCTTCAAGATTTTCCTCGTCAACTTGTTGACATCATAGAAGGTATTGTGTATATTTGAGACCCGCCAAGAATGCGGTTTGTAATCTGTTCTTTGAAATAGTGTGCATAGCCAAGTCAACCAACAGAGCTTTCACCTGCACACTACATCAGAATCTTGATGTGTGTGCGATTTAATCAAACTCGACGATGAAGTATTGAAACTTACTACAACGGAGAGTTTGATCCTGGCTCAGGACGAACGCTGGCGGCGTGCCTAACACATGCAAGTCAACGAGAAAGGGGTAGCAATATCCCGAGTAAAGTGGCGCACGGGTGAGTAACACGTAGGTAATCTGCCATAAGGACGGGGACAACCCCGGGAAACCGGGGCTAATACCCGATGACACAGCGATATCGCATGATATTGTTGTCAAATACCGCGAGGTGCCTTATGATGAACCTGCGTCCCATTAGGTAGTTGGTAGGGTAACGGCCTACCAAGCCTACGATGGGTAGCTGGTCTGAGAGGATGATCAGCCACACTGGAACTGAGACACGGTCCAGACTCCTACGGGAGGCAGCAGTGAGGAATATTGCGCAATGGCCGAAAGGCTGACGCAGCGACGCCGCGTGAGGGATGAAGTCCGTTAGGATGTAAACCTCTTTTGCAGGGGATGAATGTTCCGCCTTGAGCGGAATTGACCGTACTCTGCGAATAAGGATCGGCCAACTACGTGCCAGCAGCCGCGGTAATACGTAGGATCCGAGCGTTGTCCGGAATTACTGGGTGTAAAGGGCGTGTAGGTGGATCTCTCAGTCGATGGTGAAATCCTGCAGCTTAACTGCAGAACTGCCGTCGATACTGGAGATCTTGAGTACGGCAGAGGGAGATGGAATTCATGGTGTAGCGGTGAAATGTGTAGATATCATGAAGAACACCGGTAGCGAAGGCGGTCTCCTGGTCCGTAACTGACACTGAGGCGCGAAAGCGTGGGGAGCAAACAGGATTAGATACCCTGGTAGTCCACGCCTTAAACGATGGGTACTCGGTGCTGGGCCGCAAGGTTCAGTGCCAAAGCTAACGCATTAAGTACCCCACCTGGGGAGTACGATCGCAAGGTTGAAACTCAAAGGAATTGACGGGGGCCCGCACAAGCAGTGGAGCATGTGGTTCAATTCGATGCAACGCGAAGAACCTTACCTGGGTTTGAAAGGCCAGTGACAGCCGATGAAAGTCGGTCTTGTAGCAATACACACTGGTACAGGTGCTGCATGGCTGTCGTCAGCTCGTGCCGTGAGGTGTTAGGTTAAGTCCTGCAACGAGCGCAACCCCTACATTTAGTTGCCATCAGGTAAAGCTGGGCACTCTAAATGGACTGCCTACGCAAGTAGCGAGGAAGGTGGGGATGACGTCAAGTCCTCATGGCCCTTACACCCAGGGCCACACACGTGCTACAATGGCCACTACAGAGGGTTGCAGAGCCGCGAGGTGAAGCTAATCCCAAAAAAGTGGTCTCAGTTCGGATTGGAGTCTGCAACTCGACTCCATGAAGCTGGAATTGCTAGTAATCGCGCATCAGCACGGCGCGGTGAATACGTTCCCGGGCCTTGTACACACCGCCCGTCAAGCCATGGGAGCTGGGGGTACCCGAAACCGGTGCGCCAACCGCAAGGAGGCAGCCGACTAAGGTAAAACCAGTGACTGGGGCTAAGTCGTAACAAGGTAGCCGTATCGGAAGGTGCGGCTGGATCACCTCCTTTCTATGGAGTCTTCTCTGAGTAATCGGGGTATGGCTTCGTCGAGCTCTGGAGGGAGACGACGGTTGTGCACACTATATTTTTTCCTGCTTGAGATATCCTTTTCATTGGTGCAATGAAATGGGCCTGTAGCTCAGGTGGTTAGAGCGCACGCCTGATAAGCGTGAGGTCAGTAGTTCAACTCTACTCAGGCCCACTGCGGCGCTATTAATTACCTCTGCTGCGGGGCTGTAGCTCAGCTGGGAGAGCGCCTGGTTTGCAACCAGGAGGTCAGGGGTTCGATCCCCCTCAGCTCCACACATCAATTCATGATCAATCATGAATTGGTTTTTGTTCTTTGACAATTCAGAAGAGTGAAGTCGGTAATGTGATAGTAGTTTTCTCGGACTCCGAGAAGAACCAATTCGTGTGATCCGACCACTGAAATCATCCTAAAAATATTTCTTATTTGTAATCTTATTGATGCACCTGGATGTTTATTCGTGTCAACAAAGATGATTGGTTAAGTTACTAAGAGCATACGATGGATGCCTTGGCACTAGAAGGCGATGAAGGACGTGGTTACCTGCGATAAGCGTCGGATAGGTGGAAGCAACCTTTGACCCGACGATGTCCGAATGGGGAAACCCTGCCTGAGTAATATCAGGTAACTCCGCGCTGAATTCATAGGCGCGGTAGAGCGAACGGGGGGAATTGAAATATCTCAGTACCCCTTGGAAGAAAAAGTAATAACGATTTCCTGAGTAGTGACGAGCGAAAGGGAAAGAGCCTAAACCATCTGATACATTAAAGGACGCAACCGTTGTATCGATGGTGTTGTGGGGCGCTTGCAGACCAATTTGCGTGGAGGTCGGAGAGTAAGAAACCCGCGTGTTAGCCGAATCTTCTGGAAAGAAGATCCATAGGAGGTGAAAGACCTGTAGGCGAAAACATGCTGGCTCTCTGGTGAGCGTTCCCAAGTACCGCGGAGTAAGTGGAAGTCTGTGGGAATCTGCGAGAACCATCTCGCAAGGCTAAATACTCTCTGGTGACCGATAGTGAACAAGTACCGTGAGGGAAAGGTGAAAAGCACTCCTAACAGGAGGGTGAAATAGTACCTGAAATCGTATGCTTACAAACGGTAGGAGCAATCCCGTTCCGGCTTGCCGGGGCGGGAGAGTGACTGCGTGCCTTTTGCTTAATGAGCCTACGAGTTACTCGTACGATGCAAGGTTAAGTCTCTTAAGAGACGCAGCCGTAGCGAAAGCGAGTCTGAATAGGGCGAATCAGTATCGTGCGGTATACGCGAAACCTGGTGATCTACCCATGACCAGGATGAAGTGAGGGTAAAACCTCATGGAGGTCCGAACCGATGAGGGTTGAAAACTTCTCGGATGAGTTGTGGGTAGGAGTGAAAAGCTAATCGAACTGGGAGATAGCTCGTACTCCTCGAAATAGCTTTAGGGCTAGCCTCAGGTAAGAGTGTCGCGGAGGTAGAGCACTGATTGGGCTAGGGTCGTCACAACGATACCAAACCCAGACAAACTCCGAATTCCGCTGACATGTTTCCTGGGAGTCAGGCGACGGGGGATAAGCTTCGACGCCGAGAGGGGAATAACCCAGACCACCAGCTAAGGTCCCAAAATCAACGTTAACAGACAAAGGATGTTAGGTTGCACAGACAACTAGGATGTTGGCTTAGAAGCAGCCATTCATTTAAAGAGTGCGTAATAGCTCACTAGTCAAGCGACCCAGCGTCGATAATTCTCGGGACTTAAACGTTGTACCGAAGCTGTGGACATCCACGCAAGTGGATTGTGGTAGAGGAGCATTCTATGGGCGACTGCGGTGAACGCAGGTCCTCGGATGAAGATGCGGAGTGATCCGTGTTGGAGCGCATAGAAACGCAGATGTAGGCATAAGTAACGATAAGACAGATGGAAAATCTGTCCACCGAAAATCTAAGGTTTCCTGAGCAACGTTAATCGTCTCAGGGT